>Ga0210405_10004179_pt1 | contig 13685 bp, 11 predicted proteins | sample IncBWH11MmetaG_FD_155492 | JGI IMG/M metagenome (GOLD analysis project Ga0210405, IMG submission 155492) | Forest soil microbial communities from Barre Woods Harvard Forest LTER site, Petersham, Massachusetts, United States - Inc-BW-H-11-M | ecosystem: Environmental > Terrestrial > Soil >... | reverse complement strand
CGCACCGCTGGTCGCTGGGCGCCACCGGTTCGAGCACCGCGTACTACGCGGCGCTCGCGCAGCGCGCGCTGACGGCGGCGCCGTGGTCGTTCTACGCGATCACCGGCGGCGCCGGTGCGATCGGCATCGTGCTCCTTGCCGGTCGCTCGCTCGCCTGGCGGCGGCTCCAGATCGGAGCCGCCATGCTGACGATTTCGATCGAATTCGCCGTGGCCCCCTGGCTGGGCGACGTGGTGAGCGGGCCGATCAAGCGGGCCGCGCAATTCGTCGCAGCGCGGCCCGAGAACGTGGTGCAGTGGAACCTGAACGTGCCCAGCTTCAGCGTGTACCGCAGGCGGATCACCGAGTCGCGCACGCCGCAAGTCGGCGAGCTCGCCATCACGCGCGCGGACCGGCTGCCGGCGGATGCGAAGGCCGAGGTGTTGTTTTCCGAGGCGGGGGTGATGATCGTGCGCGCATTGCAATGATGCGCGAGGTGGTCCCTCGAGATGGGGTTAATGGTCGCGCGCGCCAAAATCGATTCGAAGCCCGAGAGCGCGGAACAGCGCGCTCATTGATGAGCGCTTCTTTCCCCAAGTCCGTCAAAAGGGGGGTTCACCAGCGATTCAGCACCCCCCAAACCGTCACCCCCCAAATGAATAATCCCACTGCAGCCTGAAACAAACGCATGCCCCACGGGGCTGACGGCTCGATCGTTGTTCTGAAGCTGACCGCATAGTCAAAGAAGATCGCACCGAACGTATACAGCCCGAACACAGCGATTCCCAGATAGAGAAGTAGAGTCTTGCCGCTAATCTTTTCGTTCATATAAGCGACCAGATCAAGAGCGACAGAAATGCTCCCCAGCACAAACAGGATCGCTGTCCCGGAGAGACGTCTTGCCGTCACCGCGATATCCAGTCCACTACTTGATTAACCGTTGAAATGATGCGCGAGGTGCAAGAACTTCATAATCGTTTGGTGCACCCTGCCTTGACAGCCGCGGTCCTCTATGGACGACCGGTGAGGACGCCAACGGCCAGTAGTACGCACATTGCGTAAGCCACCAGCCCTACCGCCTGCACCATGGTCCGGTAGCCATTAGATTCGACGTAGGCCTTCAGTGCCGAGATCCTACCGGTGACACCCATGCCGACGGCCTTGGACGCGAGGGCTTGGACACTTCTCGGGAAGAACAGGCAATAACTGCCGAGGGCAAGAAGCAACACCAAATACACAATCAGGAGTGGAGTCATATCAGACCTGTCCTGCTAGTAATTCCGATCCCGCGCGATCACCGCGATCGCCGCCCGCGTGATCCCGAACGCGATCCAGTCGAACACGCGCGTCAGCCACGACCGGCGCAGCAGGTCCTCCGGGCCGAACGGCACCGACTCGGCGGCGATGGCCTGCTCCAGGCGCGCGCGCAGTGCGCGGGTAAAGGCGGCGTCGCGCACCAGCACGTTGGCCTCGCGCGCCATCAGCAGGCTGTACGGATCCAGGTTGCTGGAGCCGACCGTGGCCCAGTTCTCGTCGATCACCGCCGCCTTTGCATGCAGGAAGCTGCGCGTGTACTGGTAGATCTGGACGCCGGCGGCCAGCAGCTGGCCGTACAGCGCGTGCTGCGCATAGAACTGCACCACGTGCTCGGCCCGGCCCTGCAGCAGCAGCCGCACCTGCACGCCGCGGCGCGCCGCGTCCATCAACACGCCCCGGAAGCGCCGCCCGGGGATGAAATACGCGTTGGCGATCACCACGTCGCGGCGCGCCGACACCAGGGCTTCGGTGTAGGCGCGCTCGATGGTGCGGCGGTGCAGCAGGTTGTCGCGCAGCAGCAGCGCGGCCTGCACCCCGTCGGGGACCGGATCCTGGGACCGCAGGCCGATGCGGCGCGGAAACGGCAGGGCAGGCTCGCTCAGGCGCGGCAGCGACAGCGTCCACCACAGGCGTTCCGCGCTCAGCGCGATCGCCGACAAGATCGGCCCTTCGCACTCGACCGCAAAATCCAGCCGCGGCCCCGCCTCGTGGGCCGGCTCGGCAATGATATTGATGCCCCCGACGAAGGCCAGCGTCTGGTCGATCACCACGAGCTTGCGGTGCAGGCGCCGGAACAGCCGCCGCTGCAGGCGCCACCAGCGCTCCGGCCGATAGATCCGGAACTGCACCCCGAGCGGTTGCAGCTGCTGGGCCAGGCGACGCACGTGCTCGCCGCCGCCAAAGCCGTCGACGATCACCCGTGCGTGCACGCCGCGGGCAGCGGCGCCCACCAACGCCTCGGTCACCTGCCGCCCGATCGGATCGTCCTCGTACAGGTAGCTCTCCAGGTGAATCGAGCGGCGCGCCGAGCCGATCGCCTGCAGCAGTCGCGGGAAATATTCCTGGCCGGTCGACAGCAACCGGATGCGGTTGCCGTCGGTGAATTGCCCACGTCCGGGCAGCTCGAAGCGGGCCCGGGTGAGCCGGGCGATACGCTCCGGCAGCCGCACGCCGGGGTCCCGGCTCAAGGAAGCTCCAGGTCCGCGATCAGTGGAACGTGGTCGGATCGGCGGGCCCAGGACCGTCCCCGCGGAACGCGGGTGTGGCGCACGGCGAGTCCCCGAACGTAGATCCGGTCCAGCCGCAACCAGGGTGCCATGCTCGGAAACGTGCGGGCCGGTCGGCGGCGCTGTCGCCACGGCAGCATGCGCTCGAGCCAGCCGGCCTCCCGCGCATCGCTGACCTCGGTCACTGCCAGGCGCCGGCGCAACTCCAGATCGACCCTCTGCTGCCAGTCGTTGAAATCGCCCGCCAGGATCAGCGGGACGCCGGCCGGAATCTCCTGCTGGACGAAGTCGGTGACGAAGCGCGCCTGGCGCAGGCGACTCACCTTGACCAGTCCGAGGTGCAGACAGATCAGGTGGATCGGACCCAGACCGGGAAGCTCGACCACGGCGTGCAGCATGCCGCGGCGCTCGAGTGCGTGGTCGGATATGTCGTGATTCGCGTAGCTGGTGATCGGATAGCGCGACAGGATCGCATTGCCGTGGTGGCCGTGAGCGTAGATGGCGTTGACCCCGTAAGCGCTGTGCGCGTAGCCGCTGGTGGCCAGATAGTCGAGCTGCGCGGCCGGGGGCCGCTGCAAGCGGCCGGGCAGGTGCCGATCGTCGCGATCCTGCACCTCCTGCAGGAATACCAGGTCGGCATCGATCAGGTGCAACGCCAGCCGCACATCGTGCACGCGCGAACGGCCGGCGATGCCGGTGGCGCCTTTGGCGATGTTGTAGGTCGCGGTGCGGAACTTCATCGAGCGGGCACCCTCACCCCCGGCCCCTCCCCCGCGAAGCCAGAGAGGGGAGCTCTTGATTGGCTCTATGCGCGAGTGTCCGGATGGCCTGCGCGTTGGTCCAGGAAAAGCAGGCCTCGGCTGCATCGCGCCAGTCGAGCCAGCCGGATGCGGTGTGCTCGGGCGAAAGGCGCGGTTCGAAGGCGCGCGCGACGAGCAATCCGAACACGTGCTCGCGGTTGATGGTCACGCCGGGGGCGTAGCGATAGCGCCACTGTGGAAAGATGGGGTACTCGTGCTCGACCTTCCAGTCCTCGAGGTCACTGCTGGCGGCCCGCCAGCCGGTTTCCTCTTCGACCTCCCGGGCGCAGGCCGTTGCAAACGCCTCCTGCGGATCATCCAGGCTGCCGGTGACCGACTGCCAGAACCCCGCGTGATCGGCGCGTTCCAGCATCAGCGTGAGAAGCTGGGGCGTGTAGATCACGACCAGCACGGATTCCGGCACCTTGAATCCCACGGTAGCCACCCGGGTCGCGTCGAGCAGGCCGGCGCCAGGCTCACCGATCCGACGCGCCGACTTTGGGCTCCAAGCGCAGGCGGATGTGCAGCTCCTTGAGCTGGCGCTCGTCCACCGGCGATGGCGCCTGGGTCAGCAGGCACTGCGCGCGCTGCGTCTTCGGAAAGGCGATCACGTCGCGGATCGATTCCGCGCCTGCCATCATCGTGACGATCCGGTCCAGGCCGAACGCGATGCCGCCGTGGGGCGGCGCGCCGTACTGCAGCGCGTCGAGCAGGAAGCCGAATTTAGCGCGCGCCTCCTCGGCGCCGATCTTCAGCGCCTCGAACACCCTGCTTTGCACGTCGGCGCGGTGGATCCGGACCGAGCCGCCGCCGATCTCCCAGCCGTTCAGCGCCATGTCGTAGGCCTTGGCGAGGCATCGGCCAGGATCCGACAGCAGGTAGTCCTCATGGCCGTCCTTGGGCGAGGTGAACGGGTGATGGGCGGCGACCCAGCGCTGCTCCTGCTCGTCGAACTCGAACATCGGAAAATCGATCACCCACACCGGTCGCCAGCCAACCTCGAACAGCCCGTTGCTGCGGCCGAATTCGGAATGCCCGATCCGGCTGCGCAGGGCGCCGAGGCTGTCGGCCACCACGCGCGCCCGGTCGGCGCCGAAGAAGATCAGGTCTCCGTCCCGCGCGCCGGTGCGCTCGATGATCGCCGCCAGCGCGCGGTCGTGCAGATTCTTGATGATGGGCGACTGCAGGCCGTCGCGCCCGCGCGAGCGCTCGTTGACCTTGATGTAGGCCAGACCGCGGGCGCCGTAGATCGCGACGAACTGGGTGTAGGAATCGATTTCGGAGCGCGGCATCTGACCGCCAGCCGGCACGCGCAACGCGGCCACGCGCCCGTCGGCCAGTTCGGCGGCGGAGCGGAACACCTTGAAGTCGACGTCGCGCATCACGTCGGTCAGTTCGGTCAGGTGCATCATCACCCGCAGATCGGGCTTGTCGGAGCCGTAGCGGCTCATCGCCTCCTGATAGGTGATCACCGGAAACGGGTCAGGCAGCTCCACTTCGAGCGTCTGCGCGAACACGGTGCGGATCAGGTCCTCCATCAGCGACCGGATCTCGACTTCGTTGAGAAACGAGGTTTCCACGTCGATCTGGGTGAACTCGGGCTGGCGGTCGGCGCGCAGATCCTCGTCGCGGAAGCACTTGGTGATCTGGTAGTAGCGGTCGAACCCGGACACCATCAGCATCTGCTTGAACAGCTGCGGCGACTGCGGCAGCGCGAAGAACATCCCCTCGTGCACCCGCGACGGCACCAGGTAATCGCGCGCCCCCTCCGGCGTGCTCTTGGTCAACATCGGCGTCTCGATGTCGATGAAGCCGTGCGCGTCCAGGTAGCGGCGCACTGCGCTGGCGACCTTGAAGCGCAGCCTCAGATTGCGCTGCATCATCGGGCGCCGCAGGTCCAGCACCCGGTGCGTCAGCCGGGTCGCCTCGGACAGGTCCTCCTCGTCGAGCTGGAACGGCGGCGGCACCGACGGGTTCAGCACCGTCAGGCGCCCGCACAGCACCTCGACCTCGCCGCTGATCAGCGCCGGATTGGCAGTGCCCTCCGGCCGGCGCCGCACCGTGCCCTCGACGCGGACGCAATACTCGCTGCGCACGCTCTCGGCCGCCTCGAACACCTGCGGGCGGTCCGGATCGCACACGACCTGGACCAGGCCCTCGCGGTCCCGCAGATCGATGAAAATGACGCCGCCGTGATCGCGCCGGCGATGTACCCATCCGTACAGCTCCACCGGCCGACCGATGAAGCGCTGGTCGACCAGACCGCAGTATTCGGTTCTCATCACGGACCTTTCGAGATTTGCGCGGGTCTGGGCGCCGCCTCGGCGCCGACCACGCCCAGCGAGATCACGAACTTCAGCGCTTCGTCCACGCTCATCTGCAGTTCGCGCACTTCGCCAGGCGGCACGATCAGCGTGTAGCCCGAAGTCGGATTGGGAGCTGTCGGTACGTAAACGACCAGGTGATCGCGGCCCAGGCCGCCGCCCAGCCGCTCGCTGGGCGAGCCCACCACGAACGCCACGGCCCATTGGCCGCGCTGCGGAAACTCCACCAGCACCGCACGGCGGAACGACTGCCCGTCGGACGCGAGCAGCGTGTCCGATACCTGTTTGACGCTCGAGTAGATCGTACGCACGATCGGGATGCGCGACAGCAGCCCTTCCCACCACCGCACCAGGCGCTGGCCCATGATGTTGGCGGCGGCCATGCCCGTGAGCAGCAGCACCAGCCCCGACAGCAGCGCCCCGGCTCCCGGCAACGGGAAGCCCAGCCAGCTTTCAGGCCGCCACGGCGGCGGCAACAGCAGCAGCGTGCGGTCCATGCTGGAGACGATCAGATCCAGAACCCAGAGGGTGAACGCCAGCGGGATCCAGATCAACAGCCCGGTGATCAGGTACTTTTTCAGTGGCATGGTTGGGTCGGCCGACAGCGCCCGCAAGTCGGGCCAGCGGACGCAAATCCCCCGGGCTCCCCGGCCCTTTGTTCGGGCGTCGAGAACCTAATCTAGCAGGCCGGAGCTTCGGATCGAAGTCAGCTGCAGGCGGAGCAGCCTCCGTGCCCGCAGGCGCCGGCGGCTGCCGTGTCGGCGCTTTTCTCGGAACTTTTCTCGGCGCTTTTTTCGGCGCTCTTTGCGGTCCTGTCGGCGCCGTCCGATTCGCCCGATTTGGCGGCGGTTGCGCCGTTCTTGCTGCCCGAACCGTTTTTGAAGTCGGTCGCGTACCACCCGCTGCCGCGCAACTGGAATCCGGCCGCGGTGAGCTGCTTCGCGAAGGTCTCGGCCTGGCACTGCGGACAACTGGTCAACGGTGCGTCGGACACCTTCTGCAGCACGTCCCGGCTGTGGCCGCAGGACGAGCACTTGTAGGCATAGATCGGCATCTGAAGTCTCGCGTCGTTAACTGGCTGAATTATAAGGGACAGCACCATGTTCCCAAGCCCGAATGTTGGGGCGATTTGTGCGGCATCAAGGGCTTTGAGACCGCCTCCCGGACGGGGCCGGGGTGGCGCCTGGGATACCCGCCGTCAGTCTTCTTCTTCCTTGCGGTGCGCCTTGTGGTCGGCGGCCAGCTGCTGCTGCATGTTCGGCGGCACCGGTTCGTAGTGCGAAAGCTCCATCGAGTAGCTGCCGTTGCCCTGCGTGATCGCCTTCAGGCGGCCGGCGTAACCATCCAGCTCCGACAGAGGAACGGTGCCCGCCACGGTCATCAGGCCGCCGGCCAGATTGCCGGTGCCGGTGACCTGCCCGCGCCGCGACGACAGATCGCCCGTGATGTCGCCCATGTTCGAGTCCGGGCACACGATCTCGACGTTGACGATCGGCTCCAGCACGATCGGGCGCGCCTTGGTGAGCGCATCCAGAAAGGCCTTGCGCCCGGCCGAGACAAAGGCCACCTCCTTGGAATCGACCGGGTGGTGCTTGCCGTCGTAAACGATCACCCGCACGTCCTGCATCGGATAGCCGGCCACTGGACCCTGGGTGAGCACCTCGCGCACGCCTTTTTCGACGGCCGGAATGTACTGGTAGGGAATCACGCCGCCTTTGACCTGGTCGACGAACTCGAAGCCGGCGCCCCGCGCCAGCGGCTCCACCCGCAGGTAGACCTCGCCGAACTGGCCCGCCCCGCCGGTCTGCTTCTTGTGGCGGGCGTGTCCCTCGGCGTTGGCGGTGATCGTCTCGCGGTACGGTATCCGCGGCGGCCGGGTCGAGACCTCCAGCTTGTACTGCACCGACATGCGCTCCAGCACCGAGCGCAGGTGCAGCTCGGACAGCCCGCGCAGCACCGTCTCGTTCTGACCCACGTCGTGCTCGATCAGCAGCGTCGGATCCTCGGCGGCGAGCTTGGTCAGCACCTCCGAGATGCGCCCCTCGTCGCCGCGCCGCACCGGCTCGACCGCCAGGCCGAACATCGGCCGCGGAAACTCCAGCGGCTTCATCCGGATCAGGTCCTCGTCGTGCGAATCGTGCAGCACGCAATCGAACACGATCTCCTCGACCTTGGCGACGGCGCCGATGTCGCCGGGAATCAGGCGTGGCACCTCGACCGTGTCCCTGCCCATCAGCAGCAGCGGGTGCGCGACCTTGAAGGGTTTTCTGCCGTCGCCCACGTACAGCTGGGTGTCGCGCGTGATCGTGCCCTGATGCACCCGGAAGGTGCCGATGCGCCCGATGTACGGGTCGTTGACGATCTTGAACACGTGGGCGAGCACGTGCCGGGCCGGGTCGGGTTCGGAGCGGAACGAGCGCGCGTCCGGCTCCGGCCCCGTGTAGAACAGGGGCGGGTTGCCTTCGCCCGGGTGCGGAAGGTGGCGCACGAACACTTCCAGCAGGTCCTGCACGCCGGCGCCGGTGCGCGCCGAAACGAAACAGATCGGCACCAGGTGGCCCTCGCGCAGAGCCTTCTCGAGCGGCGCATGCAGGGTGGAGGGGTCCACGCTGCCCTGCTCCAGGTAGCGCGTCATCGCCTCCTCGTCGACCTCGACCACCTGTTCCATCACGCGGCGGTGCACGTCGGCCACCGACATGAAATCGGCCGTGCCATGGTCCTCGGCGAAGCAATCGATCACGCGCGCGCCGCGTTCGGCCGGCAGGTTCAGCGGCAGACACTCGGGGCCGAACAGTTCCTGCACCTGTTCCAGCAGCGCCGGCAGATTCAGGTTCTCGGCGTCGATCTTGTTGATCACGATCATCCGGCACAGGTTGCGCTGCTTGGCCCACTCCATCGTGCGGCGGGTGGTCAGCTCGATGCCGGAGGACGCGTTGATGACGACCGCAACCGTTTCGACCGCATCGAGCGCCCCGATCGCCTGCCCCACGAAATCCGGGTAGCCGGGCGTGTCGATCAGGTGGATGCGCGTGTCGCGCCAGTCCAGATGCACCACCGCCGAACGCAGCGAATGCTGTGCGGTCTTCTCCAGCGGATCGAAGTCGCACACGGTGCTGCCTTTTTCGACCGCGCCGGCGGCGCCGATCATTTTCGACTTGACCAGCAGCTGCTCGACCAGGGTCGTCTTGCCGGCCGCTCCGTGCCCGACCAGCGCTACGGTCCTGAGCCTGTCGGTCGTGTATTCGGCCATTGCGCGCTCCCCTCGATTGTTCTGATCGGACGGCCCGTGTCCGGCCGGCGCGCGAGAAGCGGACCCGGCAGCGCTAGTTTACGTCGCAGCCGGATCCATGCCGCACCGAGGGGGCGGCAGCGAACGGCCGTCAGGGTGGGCTACCGCGGGGAGCGCGGCGGACAGATGGCGCCGGCCGGATCCGACGACAGTTGCACCGTCGTCAGGGACAGACGCAGGCGGCCGGCCGTATTCAGCACGAAGGGCTCCGTCACTTTCGATACGTCGGCGCCGGCGTCGCGAAAGCACGACAGCTTCACCTTGACGCTGCGCCACTCGCCGGGCGTGGCCTGGTTCAGCGTCGAGGTCAGGTCCAGCGCGCCGCCGCAGCTGGGTCCACATCCGATCGCGAGGTGCGTCGCGGCCGAGGGCTTCTCGTCGAGGCGATAGTCCAGCACCAGGGCGGCTTCTCCATTGCTGAGCATGCGCATGTCCAGGGGCGGCCCGGCAATGGCCACTTCGCCCCGCCCCTGCCCGGACCAGCTGAGCTGACGGCCGCCCTCCTGCACCCCGTCGGCATCGACCGCGCGGATCGACACGACGCTGTCGACCTCGCCCGCGCCGCCCGCCAGCGGCACGGTCCGCTCGCCGTGGCGCAACAGCAGGCTCCACGGGGGCTGGGCGCGGCCTTGGATCAGATAGTTCGCGAAATTGGTCTGGGTCGCGGTCACGCCCGATGTTTCGGACAGCGCGAGCGTGGCACGATGGTCCCGGTAGGTGAGACCGTAGCCCAAGGCGAACTGGGGCGGGTCGGAGCGGGCGGCGCCGCGGCCGGTCTGTGCCGCCGTCCTGGGCCAGGAGAAGGCCAGCTTGCCGACGAAGTCGTGGCGCGCGACCCCGGAGGCATCGCCCACCAGCACGTCGGCCACGCCCCCGCCTTCCGTGCCGGGCAACCAGGCCGCCACGAAAGCGTCGGACGCGTTGATCTCCGGATTGACCCACAGCGGCCGCCCGGACAGGAACACCGTCGCAACCGGCACGCCCTGCGCCTTCAGGCGCCGCAGCAACTCGAGGTCGCGCTTGTCGCCTGCCTGGTACTCGAGCATCTTCAGGTCGCCCCAGCCTTCCGCATAGGGCTGCTCGCCGAACACCACCACCGCAACGTCCGGACGCACCGCGTAGCGGCCATCGACGCTGAGCTCGGTGCTGCCACCGCCGGCGGCCACCGCCTCGCGGATCGCAGCGTAGATCGACTGGCCCTGCGGGAAATCGCCGTTGTGGTGCTCGGCGCCCTGCCAGGACAGGGTCCAGCCTCCCGACTGCAGCCCAATGTCGTCGGCTCCCGGCCCGGCCACCAGCACGCGCATCGAGGCGCGCAGCGGCAGCACGCCCCCGTTGTTCTTCAGCAGCACCAGCGACTTGCGCACCGCCTCGCGCGCCAGGGCGCGGTGCTCGGGCGAGCCCAGCACGCCCGGGCGCCCTTCCCAAGGGCGGGCTGGATCGAACAGTCCCAGTTTTGCCTTGACCCGCAGGATGCGCCGCACCGCGTCGTCGACGCGGCTGAGCGGAATTTCGCCCGCCTTGACCTGCGCGAGCGTGTTGGCGTACAGCGCCTTCCAATCGTTCGGCGCCATCAGCATGTCGATGCCGGCATTGATCGCGGCCGGGCAGCTCTGGTTGCTGCAGCCGGGCACCTGCCCGTGACTGTTCCAGTCGCTGACGACGAATCCGGCAAAGCCCATTTTCTGCTTCAGAACGTCCGTGAGCAGACTGCGATTGGCCGTCATCTTGGCGCCCTGCCAGCTCGAAAACGAGGCCATGATCGTCATCACGCCGGCTTCGATCGCCGCCGGGTAGCCCTGCGCGTGGATGCCGATCAGCTGGGCTTCGCTGATGTCGACGTCGCCCTGGTCGACCCCGGCCCGCGTGCCGCCGTCGCCCAGGAAATGCTTGGCCGAAGCGGCGACGTGCCCGGCCTGGATCAGCCCGCCCGCACCCGCCTCGCCCTGCAGTCCGCGCACGATTGCTGCGGCATAACGACGCACCAGCGCCGGGTCTTCCGAATAGCCTTCGTAGTGGCGGCCCCAGCGCTCGTCCTGGGGCACGGCCAGCGTCGGGCCGAAGGCCCAGTCGAATCCGGTGGCGGCCGTCTCCTGCGCGGTCGCCTCGCCGATGCGGCGCGCGAGCTGCGGATCGCGCGCCGCGCCCAGACCGACGTTGTGCGGAAACACCGTGGCCCCGACTACGTGGCTGTTGCCGTGCACGGCATCGACGCCGAACATCAGCGGAATCGGCGTGTGGCCGGGCCGCGACTCGAGCGCCACGCGGCCGAAGGCCTGGGCCGTGGCGACCCAGGCTGAGGCCGTCGCACCGGTTGCGTCCGATCCGAGCGCCAGCGGCGGCGAGTTGCCGCCGGCCAGGATCGAGCCCAGCGGGACCTGGCGAAGGTCTTCCGGACGGATGCTCGAAACGTCGGCCTGCACCATCTGGCCGACCTTCTCTTCCAGGCTCATGTGCGCCAGCAGCCGCGAGACGAAGGCCTCGGTGCGCGCATCGACCAGCCCACGGCTGCTGGCGCGCGGCCACAGGTTGGGATGGGCCTGGCCGGCGGCGGCCTGCGCTGCCCCGGAAGCGCCGAGAGCCGTCAGGACCGGCACCAGGGTCAGCAGGCACAGCGAGCGGATGTGCCGGGAGGTTGTCGCAGACAGCGCTGTCAACATGAGATGATAACGCTGTCTCATTCGGTGCTGACCAAGCGATGGCATCGAGCCGGGTTGCAGACCGGTCCGCTTCAGCCGCGCGGGGCGCGCGCCAGCGGTGGATGGGGCTTGGTCCACACGTCCTGGATCGCCTCCAGACTGCGCCCAGCCGTCTCGGGCACGAAGCGCCAGACGAACAGACCCGCCAGCAGGCTCATCACCCCGTACAGGCAGTAGGCGAAGCCGTGGTTGAACGTCTCGTTCAGAAACGTGTTGCCGTCCAGCACCTTGAACGACCAGGACACCGCCAGGTTCGCAATCCACTGGGCCGCCACCGCCACCGCCATCGCCTTGCCCCGGATCGCGCCCGGGAACATCTCGGACAGCAACACCCACACGACCGGACCCCAGGACATCGCAAAACCGATGATGTAGAGGACCACCAGCGCCAGGGCGACCGCCCCCTGCGACTTCAGTGCGAACAGGAACCCCAGCGACAGCATCGTCACCGCCATCACGGCGGCGCCGGCGATCAGCAGCGGCTTGCGGCCGAGTCGATCGACCCAGGCGATGGCGATCAGCGTCGACAGCATGTTGGCCGTTCCGACGATGACGGTCTGCAGCAGCGCGCTGTCGTTGCCGGCCCCCAGGTTTCTGAACATCAGCGGCGCGTAATACAGCACGGCATTGATGCCGACCAGCTGCTGGAAGATCGACAGCGCAAGACCCACCCCGATCACGGGCCAGCCATACGTCAGCAGGCTCGTAGCCTGCGTCGTCTTCAGCTTCAGCGATGCGCGGATCTCGGTCAGGATGAGGTCCGCGTCGGCCTGCACGCAGACCTGTTGCAGCACCTGCAGCGCCTGCACGTCGCGACCCTTCAGCACCAGCCAGCGCGGCGTGTCCGGCACTTTGGCCAGCAGCAGCAGGAAAATCAGCGCCGGCACGAACTCGGAGCCGAGCATCAGGCGCCAGCCGATCCGGTCCAGCCACGCCGCATCGCCCCCGCGGGCGATCATCCAGTTGACGAAATACACGCCCACGATGCCGATCACGATCGCCATCTGGTACAGCGATACCAGTCGCCCCCGATGCTGCCGGGGCGCGATCTCGGCGATGTACAGCGGCGACAGCATCGAGGCGATGCCGATGCCGGCGCCGCACAGCAGCCGGTAGACATTGAACGCAACCAGCGCCGGCAGGCCGGTCGTGCCCAGCGGAGCCAGCCCCAGCTCGGGAACGGCCGAGCCGAGCGCGGAAAAAAGGAACAGCACCGCGGCCACCATCAGCCCGATCTTGCGGCCGAAGCGGTCCGCCAGGGCGCCCGCCACCGCGCTGCCCAGCACGCAGCCGAACAGGGCGCTGGAGATCGTCAGGCCCGACAGCGTGTTGCGCCAGGTCTCGGGCAGCTGCAGCGGCGCGATGAAGTCGGCATCGATCGACCCCACTGCGCCCGAGATGACGGCCGTGTCGTAGCCGAACAGCAGGCCGCCCAGCGCTGCGACCAGCGTCAGCCACAGGCTCGCTGTCCGTCGAACCGGGACGGCCCGCGCTGGCTGCGTCATCGGTTCGCGGGCCGCCATCGATCCAGCCGCGGGGATCATGGCCCAGCGGCCTAGAAATCGATCCCGGCGTTGAACCCCAGGGTCAGCGGCGGCAGGTACTGTGCCTGCCAGGGTCCGAAGCCGTCCTGCGCGTTGGTCTTGACTCTCTTGTTCTCCAGGTTCTGAACGTAGCCGTCGACCCACCAGGATTTGTGCGCGCTGTAGCGCAGCCCGAGATCGGTGCGCGTGTACGACGCCTGCTGATCGGGCGGACCCAGGTTGAACACGCTCAGCCAGCTCGAGGTCTCGAAGTGCACGCTGGCACGCGGTGCCAGCGTGGCGCCGTCCTTCAGATGAAAACGGTGCTCGTACTGCAGTTGCGCCGCGAAGGTCGGCGCATGCGGCAGTTTGTGATCGGTCACGTCCAGGCAAGTCGAAATCCCCGGCACCGTGCAGGGTGGCAGCGCGTAGTCGTTGCTGCCGGCGATCAGGTGGCCGAGTTTGGTGTGCGTGAACGCCAGCGTCAATTGCACGTGGTCGTCGCGCGTCAGTTTTGCGGCCAGCTCC
>Ga0210405_10004178_pt1 | contig 13687 bp, 11 predicted proteins | sample IncBWH11MmetaG_FD_155492 | JGI IMG/M metagenome (GOLD analysis project Ga0210405, IMG submission 155492) | Forest soil microbial communities from Barre Woods Harvard Forest LTER site, Petersham, Massachusetts, United States - Inc-BW-H-11-M | ecosystem: Environmental > Terrestrial > Soil >... | reverse complement strand
CGCGGGATCACAGGATATAACGGCTCAGGTCCTGATCCTTCACAATATCGGCGAGCTGTGCGCGCACGTAAGCCCGATCGATCTTGATGGACTTCTTCTTCAGATCAGGCCCTTCGAATGAAATCTCCTCGAGCAGCTTCTCCATGATCGTGTGCAGCCGCCGCGCCCCGATGTTTTCCGATGTCTCGTTCACTTGCGCCGCGAATTTCGCGACCTCCTCCAGCGCGTCGTCGGAGAACATCAGCTTAATGCCCTCGGTTTCGAGCAGCGCCGTGTACTGCTTGATCAGCGCGTTCTTAGGTTCCTTGAGAATGCGGATGAAATCTTCCACTGTCAAAGTTTTCAGCTCGACGCGAATCGGGAAGCGGCCTTGCAGCTCGGGAATCATGTCGCTGGGCTTGGAAACATGGAACGCGCCCGCGGCAATGAACAGGATGTGGTCAGTGCGAACGAATCCATGCCGCGTGTTGACCGTGGTGCCTTCCACAATCGGCAGAATGTCCCGCTGTACGCCCTCGCGGCTCACATCGGGACCGTGTCCGCCTTCGCGCCCCGCGATCTTGTCGATCTCGTCCAGAAAGATGATGCCGCTGGTTTCCACACGCTCGAGCGCCACCCGGACCACCTGATCCATATCGATCAGCTTCTGTTCCTCCTCCTGCACCAGGTAATCGAGCGCCTCGGAGACCCGCATCTTGCGCTTGCGCGAGCGCTGTCCAAATAGGTTCGGCAGCAGATCCTTGAGGTTGACGTCCATCTCCTCGACGCCCGAATTAGTCGAGATTTCAAACGTCGGCCCGCGCTCTTTCACGTCGATTTCCACCAGCCGCTCGTCGAGCTTCCCCGCCTTCATCCGCTCCCGCAGCTTCTCCCGCGTCCGCTCGCTGCTATCGCTATTTTCCGGCTGCGGCGGCATCAGCAGATCCAGCAGCCGTTCTTCGGCGTTAGCTTCGGCGCGCTCGGCCACCTCATCCAGCCGCTCTTCGCGAACCATGTCGATGGCGATATCCACCAGGTCGCGGATCATGGATTCTACATCCCGGCCCACGTAGCCCACTTCGGTGAACTTGCTCGCTTCCACTTTCATGAACGGCGAATTGGCCAGCTTGGCCAGCCGCCGCGCCAGCTCGGTCTTGCCAACGCCGGTCGGCCCGATCATGAGGATGTTCTTCGGCATCACCTCGTCGGCCATCTCCGGCTCCAGCTTCTGGCGCCGGATGCGATTCCGCAGTGCGATAGCGACGGCGCGCTTGGCTTCAGCCTGCCCGATGACATGCTTATCCAACTCGCGAACGATCTCGCGCGGAGTCAGCTCATCGAGAGCCGGCTCTTCATCCACGGACTGGTTGGGAAGATAGATGACCATGGCTAACCGAGCTCCTCATAGCTGACATTGTCGTTGGTATAGATGCAGATTTTACCGGCGATACTCATCGCTTCTTCCACCACCTGGCGCGCAGTCAGCTTGGTGTGGTGCAGCAGCGCGGTGGCTGCGGCCGTCGCAAACGGTCCACCCGAGCCGATCGAAGCGACGCCTTCATCGGGCTCGATAACATCGCCGGTTCCGCTCACGATATACGTGTTCTTGGTATCGGCGACCAGCAGCAAAGCTTCCAGATGGCGCAGGATCTTGTCGGTGCGCCAGTCTTTGGCCAGCTCCACGACGCTGCGGGAAAGGTTGCCGTTGAACTGCTCCAGCTTGGTTTCGAACCTTGCGAAAAGTGAAAAGGCGTCGGCGGTGGAACCGGCGAATCCGGCCAGAATCTTGTCGTTGTAAAGCCGCCGTAACTTCTTGGCCGTTGCTTTCAGGACTTCATGGCCCAAGGTGACCTGGCCGTCGCCGGCCATCACCACGTGGCCGTCGCGGCGAACGCAAATCACCGTAGTCGAGCGAATCTTCTTTGTCATCAGGCTGAAATTCAATTTTAGCGCGAAACCGCTGCCGTAATCCGTCCGTAAGGTTGGCGTGCCGCGCGCATTGGGCTATAGAACCGCCATGCGTTAGCATGCGGCCCGCTCCATCGGTTGAAAAACCGCGTGCTCACGCATGGCGGTTCTGCCGCCCGCACGGGCCACTGATAAACACAGATGAAGGTGGATAAGAACCATTGGAGTTATATTGAAGCTGTACTTTTGACAACGATGCCCCGTCACCTCCTCAGCGCCGTGTCCCTGTTGGTTTGGTCCGCCTGCGGCGCCTGGACCGCGCCCATGGATCCCCCGAAGCTACGCTTGCCGGAGGGAGTCCGGCCCGTCAAATACTCAGCCGACCTGTTGCTTTTGCCGGATTCCCCCACCTTCCGTGGAAGCGTGGACATCGAGATCGATTTACAGAAACCGTCGTCGCTCATCTGGCTCAACGCCTGGGACATCCGGATCGAGGATGCGAGCATCGAAACCCGAAGCGGGAAGCAGCCCGCGACGGTCGAGCCCGGCAACGAGAATTTCGTCGCGCTCAGTTTTCCGACCGAAGCTCCAGCGGGCAAGAACAAACTGAATATTCGGTATTCCGGCAAGATCAGCCAGAGCGCGAGCAGAGGCATTTTCCAGCAACGCGACGACCATGAGCTTTATCTGTTTACACAATTCGAGCCGATCGACGCGCGCCGCGCTTTTCCCTGTTTCGACGAGCCGGGCTTCAAGACACCCTGGCAACTGACGCTTCACGTCAGGACCGGCCACAAGGCGTTTGCGAATACTCCCCAGGTTTCGGAAACCGTGGAGCCGGGCGATATGAAGCGGATCGTCTTCGCCATGACGAAGCCGCTTCCCAGCTATCTGGTTGCGTTCGCCGTCGGCCCGTTCGATATTGTCGACGCCGGCAAGACGGGAAAGAACCAAGTCCCCGTTCGAATCATTACGCCGAAGGGGAAGGCTTACCAGGCGAAATACGCCGCCGAAGTGACGGCCACGATTGCTGGCCGCCTGGAGAATTATTTCGGAATTCCATATCCCTTCGAAAAGATCGACAGTATTTCAATCCCGTTCATCGGCTTCGCAATGGAAAACGCGGGCTTGGTGACGTACGGGCAAACCATGATTCTTAGCGATCCAGCCACTGATACCGAGCAGCGCCAGCGCCGTTATGTTAAGACCGCGGCGCACGAGCTAGCGCACCAATGGTTCGGCGACCTGGTGACGCTCGCTTGGTGGGACGATATATGGCTGAATGAGGCGTTCGCCACCTGGGCCTCATCCAAATTTCTTGCTGAATGGAGGCCAGACTGGAACACCCGTCTGGAAGATTTGAATGGAAGATTCGACGCGATGACGAAGGATGGCCTCGGAGCCACTGGCAAGATCCGGCAGCGAGTCGAGCCGGATGAGGACATCTCGAACTTCTTCGACTATGGGATCGTGTATCAGAAGGCCCCGGCCGTGATCCGCATGTTCGAGGTCTGGGCCGGCGAGAAGCAATTCCGCGCGCGTGTCACTTGGTATCTGAAACATTATTCCTACAAGAACGCGCGCTCGGACGACTTTCTGAACGCGATTGACGCGACTGGGTCCCCTGGTCTCCCCGGCGCCTTCAAGACATTTCTCGATCAGCCCGGCGTGCCCCGGGTCTCCGTAGATCTGAAGTGCGGCGGCGCGCCCTCCGTCGTTTTGGACCAGAAGCGCTATCTTCCAATTGGCTCTCAGACCTCGGCTGAGCAGTCCTGGCAGATTCCCGTGTGCGTCCGCTATCGGACGGCCAACGGGATCGGGAAAGAGTGTTTCCTGCTCGACAAACCGAACGCGGAGTTCAAGCTGACCAAGGCTTCCTCATGCCCGGCCTCTCTTACTGCGAATGACAGCGCGGCTGGCTACTACATTTCCGCTTATCAAGGTGGGTTATTGGAAACCCTCATCGCCCGTAACAGCGACTTTATGAATTCGGCGGAACAATTAACGCTGCTGAATGACATGGCTTCTTTGGTGAATTCCGGCGATTTGAAGCCTGGCCGCGCGCTCGACGCGGCGGCGGCCTATGCCAGTTCGCCCGAGCGGCTGATCGTCGCGCAGGCTGTTCGCATGGTCGATGCTCAGCGCCGATTTGTGCCGGCAGGCCTGCTCGAAAAATATGCGCGCTTCGTGCGCAAGGTCTTCGGAGAACGCGCAAAAGCCCTGGGCTGGGTCTCGAAGCCCGGTGAAAGCCAGGAAATGAGTCTGCTGCGCCCGATCCTGGTTCCGTTCGTCGCTCCCTATGCGCCTCCGCTCGCAGCCGAGGCGCGCCGCCTGGCCAATGCATGGCTCGCGGATCGCAAAGGCGTCGAGTCCGACATGCTCTCGAGCGTGCTGAAGACGGCGGCGTACAACGGAGATCGTGCGCTGTTCGATGCGATGCTCGCGGCGCTGCAGAACACTTCGGATGGCCGCCAGCGTGGGTACCTCAGGGAGGCGCTTCGTTCCTTCCGCGTTCCGAAACTGGTGGCGGCGACGCTCGATCTCTCCATTCACTCCGGCCTTGATGCTAGCGAGAATATCGGTCTGGCTTACGCCGGCGCAGCGCTCCCTGAAACACAGAGGATACCTTTCGAATTCGTCAAGGCGAATTACGATGAAATCGTCAAGCGCGCGCAGAGCGCTGGCCGCTCGGAGTTTGGCGCCCAGTTACCCTCCATCGCCGCCGGATTTTGCGACGCGGATTCCGAGAAGGAGTTCATCGATTTCTTTGAAGAACGCGCGAAGAAGTTTACGGGCGGCCCGCGCAACTACAACCAGGCCCGCGAAGCAATTCGATTCTGCGAAGCGCAGAAGTCGGCGCAAGGGGCCGCTGTCGCCGCGTTTTTCGCGAAGCAGTAAGGTTCGTATCAGAGCCGCGCGCGTCAGCGAGCGGTTATCACGTGCCTCTTCCACATCACGGCGAAGTGCTGAAACGCTGCGGGCTTCCTGCGGCCCAGCAGCATTCGCGCGATTTCAATAGCAGCCCAACCTAGATAGGCGATCGTAACGTGCCAATGAATACCTTTGGCCAGCGTCCTGACGATCCCCGGTCCCGCCTCCACCGGCGAGAGCGCGAATTGAATCGCCCAAAGCACGAATAGCGCCGCCGCTTCCCACCAGGCCAGCTCCATATTGATCAGGAAAAGCGCGCCCACCAGAGATTGCCCTAGCGTCATCAGCAGCTCCAGTTGCTGCTGACTGTCGAACGAAATCGAGGAAGCGGCGCCCCGGGAGTACGAATAGAATATCGGCAGCATCGCCGCCAGCAGCGTCCATTGGTTGATGTTGCTCGAGACCAGGTTCATGAGCGCCATGGACGCCCGCTCGATCGAGCGCGCCCAGTTGAAGGCCGAAACCCCCTCCGGGAATTCCGACACGAATGGCGCCACCCACTGCACGAAGAAGAAAGTGGACACGCCGATACTGGCGGAGACCGCCTGGAGGCTGCCCAGGAAAAGCTCGGCGACGAAGTAGATCGTCGCGCCGCCCGCTATGAACAGACCCGCAATGATGCTCACCCTCACCGGCTTGGCTGCCAGCACGATGCCGCGGGGAATCCGCTCCAATTCCTCGATTCCCTCCTCATGTTTGTGCGGCATCTTGCTTAACAGAAGAAGATACGCCGCGTAGATTCCGATCAGTACGGCCGCATCGAACAGATTGAGGGAAGCTTTCCACCAGATCACCGTGGCATAGGCCATGCAAACCAGCAGCCCGACTACTTCCACGCAGTGCTCATCCTCCAGCAGGATCGCGCGCAGCGGCCCGCCGCCACGGCGTCGATGCGCCAGCGCGGCGGTCGCGTAGATCAGCGGCCAGCCAAGTCCGGTGAGCAATCGCAGCGCTCCGGTAAGACCCGCCAGCAGCAGCGGCACCTGCTGCCTCAGCGCAAGCACGGCTTCCACCGCGAACTCGGGCAGGGTTTGTAGCCACGCCAGAATTGCCAGCGCGAATCCCTGGGCGATGAAAAATTGCGCCGATTCCGCCGCCCAGGCAATCAGCATAGCGGCCAATAAAAGGGAGGGCGCGGTCCACAACAGCGACCACGGGCCCGCCTCTCGAATGGGAACCGCTGCCAGCAGAATCAGAGCGCACACGGGGACCGCAACCTGCGGCCTATCTGTAGGTGATTTCATCGCCTCTCGCGATTCTAACAAGCACATGACTGCCAGTGCGCCGAATCTTTTTGGCGCCCCAATTGCAGGGCTTACTTGCGGAGCAAAACACATGCGGAAATTATGGAATGGCACGCTAGGGTTTCTGCTGGGGGCCGCCACTGTCGCTTATGCCCAGGTGGAAAGGCTTCCGGCAGGAACGAATATTGAAATTCGCACGAACCAAGACATCGATTTAAAGGATGCCAGCGACGGGCGCATCTATGACGGCATCGTGGCTCGCGACGTGTTCGATCCGAATGGAAATCTCGCGATGCGCCAGGGCTCGCATGCCGAGTTGATTGTAAGAAACATCGGCCCTGAGGAAAGGGCGCTGGATCTCGAATCCATCGACCTCAATGGCCGCCGGCTCGTTGTCGAAGCGGAGGCGCGCGTTCCGGAGCGTCAAGGTCTGGGAGAGAACAAGCGTACCGGTAAGTTCGTCGGAGGTGGAGCCCTGTTAGGTACAATTGTCGGCGCGATTGCGGGTGGAGGAAAGGGAGCCGCGATTGGCGCTGCCGCTGGAGCGGCCGCTGGGGCAGGCTCGCAGGTCGCTACGCGCGGCCGGGCGGTATGGGTTCCGGCCGAGTCCATCGTCACCTTCCGTTTGAACCGTCCTCTGCGAATCATCATCGGCGCGGATGATAGCTACATGCGGGACGGACGCCACTATCATGACGATACGGAACCGCGACCCTAAGGAAGCGGTTGTGTGAGCGTATCCTCGAATCTCTGCCTGATTCTCGCCTCCCTCCCTCCTTTTGCCTGGGCGCAGGGCGGGCCGCCATTTCGGTCGGATGATCCTGACACTCCGGGGAATAAGCAGTGGGAGATAAATACAGTCCTCACCGCCGATCGAAATCCGTCCCTAGGCTTGTACGAAACGCCCAACATCGACGTCAACTACGGCCTCGGCAACAGGATCCAACTCAAGTACGAACTGCCTCTCAGCATTGCAGAATCGCGGGGGTCGTCGAGCCATGTTGCCGCCGGCCTGGGAAACTCTTTGCTCGGAGTCAAGTGGCGCATCTGGGCCCACCATCCGAAATCCGAATCGACCGGCCAGGTGGAAAAGCGTGAGTCCAATTTTGGGTTCTCGATCTACCCTCAACTGTTGTTGAACAATCCCACGCGATCCGTAGACCGTGAGATTGTGGAGCCGGGTCCCCAATTTCTCCTTCCAGCCGAAGCCAACGCCAGGATTGGCCCCCTCCGCGTCTCAGGAGAATTTGGACGCTGGTTCACCAACAAAGATGTTCCAAGCTCGTGGATACGGGGCGCAATCGTCGGTCACGAGTTTCGACAGAAAACGGAAATCGACCTCGAGCTCTACGATCAAAATGATACAAGAGGAATCGGCGACAAGCCTAAAGCTCGTGAATCCACGCTCGGTGTGGGCTGGCGCTGCCCGATTGCCGGAGGTAGGTCGCTGTGGTTCATGGGCATGGCGGGCCGCAGCCTTGTAACTGTCACTCGGACGAATGGCCAGCCCAGTTGGATCGCCTCGATAGGGTTCCAGATCTTAACCGGTCGAAGAAGAAGGTACAGCAGCGATTAGAGTATCGCTCCCGCGGCGGCGTAGTTCAGCAAATCACCGCGATCCCGCGCCACGCTTCGAAGCCTGCTGTAATCTCGGGCGAGAAAGCAGAGCTGTACCACCGACGGGCACGCCAGTTCTGACGGACCCACCCCAGACAATCGTTGGAGCGATACGTCGATCGCCTCGTTGTATCGCTCCAGGCGCGCCAGAAGGCCCACCAGAATCTGCGCCGGCGCGCTGCCGGTCTCAGCCGGATCGCACGCCTCAACCTTTTGCCCGAAGTGGGCGATGGCCTCGTCCACATTCTCGCCTCGTAGCGCCCGCAAGTACACCCCGTGGTCGACGTAGAAATTATCGAACGGCGGATCGGAGCGCTCCTGAAACATCGAGCCGAGATGAGTTCCATAGTCTGCCAGCTCGCAGGCCAGGCCCAGCGTTTCGCGATCGGTCAAATCCAGGCTGAACCGAATCACCGACGTCAAATGCGAGGTGTCCACGTAGTAGCTGTTGCCCTCAAACAGCCAGTCGCGTCCGGCCATTAATTCCGGGACGCTTTGCGTATCCGGCGCCTGCTCTTCGTTGCGGGCGATCACGCGCTTCATGCTCTCCACCAGCTCGGCGTGCAGCGTGCGCACCAGCAGGCGCAGCGATTCGTCGCGGCCCTCACGCGACGGAAATTGTCCAAAGGTGGTTATGGCGCGGCAAATACCGTAGTTCGACAGGATCAACTGAAATCCCTTGTACGGATTCACGCGCTCCATGAAAGCGATTTCGATGACGGGCTCGGCGCCCTCGGTCGAGTCGAATTTCTCGATCGCCGCCGATACCGGCGCAGTCTCGCCAATTGCACGGAAATACGGCCAGGCCCGCGGTATATTGCCGTCCGCCAGGAAGAGTCCGCCCACTTCGCGGGCTGCGTCGATGAACGCTTTGTCATACTCGCGCCGCAGGTCGGGCTGCATCGGAGACGAATCGTCCACCTGTATCAGCGGCAATCCCAGCTCATGGCGTTTCTTGAGCAGGCGAACTTCGAACAGCAGCGGATAGTTCTTCTCGTCGAGAACCTTCTTGGCAAGGAACTCGAATCCGGCTTCCGGACCGCCGGATTGCAGGGTTTGGTCGATCAGGTCGAATGCGTCACTCATGTTGGCCCGATCAAATGATAACGCAGGGGAAGAATTCTTGGATGGTTGGTGATAATGTGGAGAGCGTATGAGTGAACGCAGAGATTTCATCAGGACCGCTGCCGCGGCGTTGACCACGCAGATCTTCACAGGAGCCGTCAAAGGCGCGAACGATCGCGTGTCGGCGGCCTTCATCGGAATGGGTCGCATGGGCTCGTCGAACCTCGGATTCGCCATGAAGCAGCCGAACCTGGACGTCGTCGCCGTGTGCGACGTCTACCAGCCGCATCTGGAGAAGGCCATCGCAGCCACCGGCCGCGGGCCCAACGGCGAACCGGGCTTCCGCAAGCCCGCCCGAGGCGTCACCGATTTCCGGGAGATTCTACACGACAAGAGCATCGACGTAGTCTGCATCGCCACGCCCGATCACTGGCACGCCTATATGACCGTCGAGGCCTGCAAGAACGGCAAGGATGTCTACGTCGAAAAGCCGATCTGCGTGGCTGTGGATGAGGGACGCAAGATGGTGCAGGCTGCGCGCAAGTACAACCGCGTGGTGCAGGCCGGCACGATGCAGCGCTCCGGAACCCACTTCCAGCAGGCCTGCGATATCGTGCGCAGCGGCAAGCTCGGCAAGGTGACGTTCGTGCGCACCTGGAACTACGGCAACGAGGAGGGCATCGGCAATCCGCCCGATGGCGCGGCGGTTGCCGGCCTGGACTGGGAAATGTGGCTGGGACCCGCGCCGGAGCACGCTTTCAACGCCAACCGCTTCGGAGTGGACCCGAAGAAGTTCTCCCACTTCCGCTGGTTCTGGGACTACGCCGGAGGCATGATGACCGATTGGGGAATCCATCTGCTCGACATCGTGCAGATGGCCTTCGATGAAGCCGCCCCAACCGCCATCACCGCGCTTGGCGAGAAGTTCTTCATCACCGACAATCGGGATACGCCGGATACGCTGCAGGTGACCTACGAATACCCGGGGTTCATCGCCACTTACGAGAACCGGCTGGGCAATGCGAACTCGATGTTCAAGCAGGGCTACGGCATCCTGTTCCATGGCACGAAGGGGACGATGTTCGTGGATCGCAGCCGCTACGAGATCATCCCCGAGAAGGGTTCGGACTTACAGGCCGTCGAAGTCAAGAGCAGCAACAACGCCAACATGGCCCATTGGGCGAACTTCCTGGACTGTGTGAAGACGCGGCAAAGGCCGATCAGCGATATCGAGATCGGGCAGCGCTCCACCGCGACTGCCTTGCTCGGCAACGTGTCGCTGCGCAGCAAGCTGCGCATCGACTGGGATTCGAAGACCGAAACAACTCCCCAGAGCGCGGCCCGCAAGTATCTGCATCGGGAATACCGGAAGCCATGGAAGCTCGAGGTCTGATTCTCTCACCCAGCCAGTACAGCCAGGTTCCAACGTACGATCTGCTACGCGCGGCGGAACAGGGCTTCGTGGGACTCGACCATCGCTTCCTGCACGCCATTGTCGACGATCCGGAGAAGTCCATCCCGGATCTGCTGCGCTTCGGGCTGGAGTTGGAAGAGCGCGAGGATCGCCGCGAGGATTTGGAGGAAGACCTCATCCAGATCTTCCGCCACCTGCGGACACCTAGAGCGATCCCCTATCTGCTCGCCCACCTGAAACGTAACCATCTGGACGCTACCATTCCGGTGATCTGGGCGTTTCAGGAGATCGGCGCGCCGGCGGTCGAACCGCTGCTCGACTTCTACGAAGAGGTGGGAGCGCAAGAGGATTCCGACGCTGGGTTTCTGTTGGGCTCGCTGGGCGTTCGCGATCCCCGGATTCTCCAGGCGCTGCTGGAGCGGCTCAAAACCGATCCGGCCGACGCGGCCCACTGCCTCTCGGCTTACGGCGATCCGGCGGCCATACCGGCGGTGCGGGAAGCGATCAAGGAAATATCCGAGGACTGGATCGCACGGTCGCTCGAGTCCTGCGTGGCGGACCTGGAAGAGCCGGCGCCGCGGACCGAGGATGAACCGTTCGACTTATGGGCGCTCTACCCGGACGAGACCGATCCTCGCTTCGACCTGCTCACCGGGGACGAGACGGAGCGGTTCCTGGATAGCCCCGATCCGGAGAACAGGTTTGCGGCAGTCTCGGTTCTGGCCGAGGAACCGGTCCCGAATCGGCTGTGGGACCGGCTTCTGCAGATGGCCCGCGAGGATCCGGACGCGAGGGTTCGAGGGGAGTGCTGGGAAGCTCTCCTGGAGGGCTTGGACCGGTCCGACATCCGGAAGGCGATGCGGGCCTGTCTGGCGGATCAGTCGGCGTCGGACGAAGAGCGGTCCGGGGCGCTCTCGGCGCTCGCAGCACGGGGAGGCGTCGACGCGGAAGTGGAGCGCGCCATACTCGCCTTCTACGAGCGGCCTGAAACCCGCGCCAGGGCTCTCCACGCGATGGCGATCTCACAGGACGAACGATTCGAAAAGTACTTTAAGAAGCACCTCGACGATCCGGATAGCGGCATCTGTATGCAGTCGATGTTGGGGATCGGGCTGCTGCAGATGGAGTCCGAGGCGCCGCGGCTGATCCCGTATTTCAAGGACGAGGAGCTGCGCGAGGAAGCGCTGCCTTGCTATACGATGTCCGCGTCGTGCGAGCCTACGCGCGCGGGCTTGCGGCGGCTGTTCAAGAAGATCGACGACCTGGCGGGCGGGCTCTCGACCAGCGAGGAGTTCGTCGTGAAGGACGCCCTCAACACGCGGGCCGGAACCTACGACCTGGACCCGATTTATGGTCCGTCGGGCGAAGCGCTCATCGACGAGCCCGTTGTAGCCACGGTCAAAGTGGGCCGCAACGATCCGTGCCCGTGCGGCAGCGGGAAGAAGTACAAGAAGTGCTGTGGCGTGTGACCCTATCCCGCCAGCGTGTTGATGGAGCCTTCGCGCCGGGCCTCGAATGCGGCGATGGAGGGTTGCTGCTGCAGGATGTAGCCTAGCTCATCGACGCCGTTCACCAGGCAGTGCTTCGAGAATTCATCCACCGGGAACTCTACCGTACGGCCGCTGGGGAGCTTCAGCTTCTGAGCGACTAGGTCGATCGACACCTTGGCGTCCGGAGGCAGAGCCAGAAGCTCGGCGTGGACTGCGGGTGAGACGACGATCGGCAGGAGCGAATTCTTGAGAGCGTTCTGCTTGAAGATGTCGGCGAAGCTGGTGCTGATCACGGCGCGGAAGCCGAACTGCGTCAGCGCCCAGGGAGCGTGCTCGCGCGAGCTGCCGCAGCCGAAATTGTCGCCGGCCAGCAACACCTCGGCGCCCTTGGCGCGCGGCTGGTTGAGGATGAAATCGGGTTTGGGATTGCCTTGATTATCGTAGCGCCAGTCGCAGAAGAGCTGCTTGTCGAGGCCCTCCTTGGAGGTGGTCTTGAGGAATCGCGCCGGGATGATCTGGTCGGTGTCGATGTTGTTGTTGGGCAGCGGGACCAGGCGGCTTTCAAAATTGGTGAAGGGTTTCATAACATTGTCCTAACGTCGGTAACTACGCCGGCTACGGCGGTGGCGGCGGCGGTGAGCGGGCTCACCAGGAATGTGCGGCCTCCTTTGCCCTGGCGGCCTTCGAAGTTGCGATTGCTGGTGGAGACGCCGTATTGGCCGGGCTCCAATTGATCGCCGTTCATGGCGATGCACATGGAGCAGCCGGGCTCGCGATAGTCGCAGCCGGCATCGCGGAAGATCTTCGGCAAGCCCTCTGCTTCAGCCTGCGCTTTCACGGCTTGCGATCCGGGGACTATCATCACGCGCACCTTGGGGCTCACTTTGCGGCCTTTGAGTAATGCAGCGGCGCTGCGCAGGTCGGAGATGCGGGAGTTGGTGCAGCTTCCGATGAAGACCACGTCGACGGCATGGCCGACTAGCGATTTGCCGGCTTCGAGACCCATGTAATGGAGAGCTTTCGATACCGAATCGCGCTCGAGCGGGTCTGAGATTTGAGATGGATCGGGGATCGGGTCGTTGATGCGCATGCCCATGCCGGGATTGGTGCCGTAGGTGATCATGGGCTCTAGCGTGTCGGCGTCGATGGAGATTTCCTTGTCATAGCGGGCGCCTTCGTCGGTTGGCAGTTTCTTCCAGCGGGCCAGGGCGGCGTCCCAGGCAGCGCCCTTGGGAGCGAAGGCGCGGCCGTTCAGATACTGATAGGTGGTGTCATCGGGGGCGATCAGACCGGCGCGGGCGCCCCCTTCGATCGACATGTTGCAGACGGTCATGCGCTGCTCCATCGAGAGGGAGCGGATGGCCGATCCGCGGTATTCGAAGACACAGCCGGTGCCGCCGCCTACTCCTATTCTGCTTAGGAGGGCCAGGATGATGTCTTTGGCGGTTACGCCGGGCTTGAGGGTTCCATCCACGCGGACTTCGAAGGTTTTGGAAGGGCGCTGAAGGAGGCACTGGGTTGCCAGCACGTGCTCGACTTCGCTTGTGCCGATCCCGAATGCCAGCGCGCCGCATGCGCCGTGGGTGGCGGTGTGGCTATCGCCGCAGACTACCGTCATGCCGGGTTGGGTGAGACCTAGCTCGGGGCCGATCACGTGGACGATGCCTTGGCGGGCGCCGTGGATGCCTTCGATTGGGATGCCGAATTCGCGGCAGTTGATTTCGAGCTGGTTCACCTGCTTGGCGGCGATGGGGTCCAGGATCGGCAGCGAGCGGTCGGTGGTGGGGATGCTGTGATCGGTGGTGGCGAAGGTGAGATCCGGGCGGCGGACTTTGAGTTGGCGCTGGCGCAGGCCTTCGAAGGCTTGCGGGGAGGTTACTTCATGGACCAGGTGTAGGTCTATGTAGAGTAGCGTCGGGGAGCCTGGCTGCTCGTGGACTACGTGGCTTTGCCAGAGTTTTTCAATGATGGTTTGGGGAGTGGTCATAAGTTCTCAGAAAAGACCGCTCGCTGACGCGCGCGGCTCTGTGTCGGCAGGT
>Ga0210405_10004176_pt1 | contig 13689 bp, 15 predicted proteins | sample IncBWH11MmetaG_FD_155492 | JGI IMG/M metagenome (GOLD analysis project Ga0210405, IMG submission 155492) | Forest soil microbial communities from Barre Woods Harvard Forest LTER site, Petersham, Massachusetts, United States - Inc-BW-H-11-M | ecosystem: Environmental > Terrestrial > Soil >... | reverse complement strand
CCGGTGGTGCCGAGGTTGGCGATATTGTTGGAGATCACCTGCACGGCGAGTTCCTGGGCGGCCATTCCGGACGCGGCGGTGTAGAGAGCGAGCATGGCAATGTCCTCGGGTTTGGCTTCACGACGTCGGTACGTCGGAGAGCTGCTGGATCGCGGTCTTGCGCAGGTCGCCCTCGCCTTGCACGAGGTTCGCGACCATCGTGTAGGCGCGGCTCACCTCGATCATGTGCGACATCTCGACGATCGGGCGCACGTTGGATTTCTCCAGCGCGCCCTGCACCACGCGGGCGGTCGTGCTCGGGTTCGCCGGCATGTCGGCGAGCGTGCTGAAGGTGCTGTGGCCTTCCTTCTGCAGTCGTTGCGGCTGAGTGAAATTCACGATGCGCAAGCGGCCGCGAATGATCTCGATCGTGGCGTTGGCGCCATCCTTGACCGAGACCGTTCCTTCCGGATTGATCGTGATGCCGGTGTCCTGCGGCTGGAACGCGATGGGCCCGCCGTCGCCGAGGACTTGGTAGCCCTGGGAGGTGACGAGTTCGCCCTGGGAATTGATCTGCAGCCCGCCGTTGCGCGTATAGCGCTCGCCCTGCGGCGTCTGGACCACGAGGAAGCCGTCGCCGCTGATGGCGACGTCGGTCGGACTGCCGGTCCGCTGCAAGGCCCCTTGATTGAGGTCGATTAGGGTCCCGCGGTTGCGCACGAAGCTGACCGGGCTGTCGGCGAGCGGGAAGTGGCCGTCGCGGGCGCCCGGCATCAGGTATTCCTCGAACAGCGAGAAGTCCGCCTTGAAGCCGTTGGTGTCGATGTTCGCGATGTTGTTCGCGACCACCTCCATCTCGCGCTCCAACACCATCTGGCGCGATAGGGCGACGAGAGCTGCGTTCTGCATCGGTGGTGCTCCCCGTGGGACGCGGGACAGCCCTCCCAGGCGGGCCCGCATCGGTTGCTCGAACCGCTCTCCCAAGCGGCGCGACCGGCCTCCACACTGCAGGCGCTGTGCCAGAAACGAATTGTTAGGGATAACAATACCTTAACGAGGTCGCCGGGTGTGTGCCGGGCGGCAACAAGCGCCGTTTGCCCGGTCCACCCGGCAAAATTTTCCGACCTGCGCGGTGATTGAAAGCAATCGTTAACCATTCGGGCCATAGCGTCGGCCACTGGGGTCGGGCCGCACGCGCAAGCGTGCCGCGGGGCAGGAACCATGGCTGCGAAGGCAAGCAAGGACGCCGAAGCCGAGGCGAAGGATGACGCCGCGGAGGCCGAAGGCGAGGGCGCTCAGGCCAAGCGCAAGCTTCCGCTCAAGCTCATCATCATCGCGGCCGGCGGCCTTGTCGTGCTCGGGGGAGGCGGCTTCGGCGCCTACCTCATGCTGCACGGCAAGAAAGAGGAAAAGGCGGCCGCGCCCGTCGTCAAGCCGGTCGCGTTCTTCGACTTGCCGGAGGTCATGGTCAACTTGTCCGGCACCGCCGGCGAGCGCGTGCAATACCTCAAGCTCAAGGTCGTGCTCGAACTGCCCGACCAGACGCTCGGCGCGCAGATCCAGCCGAACATGCCGCGGGTGATGGACGCATTTCAGACCTATCTGCGCGAGCTGCGACCCGCCGACCTCGACGGCTCCGCCGGACTCTACCGCCTGCGCGACGAGCTGACCCGGCGCGTCAACACGATGCTCGCGCCCAATCACATCAACGCGGTGCTGTTCAAGGAAGTCGTCATTCAATGACGGGTTAGCCCATGCCGCCGCCGGACATCGATCAAGACGCTCTCGCCGCCGATTGGGGCCTCGCGCTCGAGGCCGAGGGCCCCGCCGTGCCCGCCGGCCAAGCGGCGGGCGAGGGCGGCACCAGCGACGAGATGGCCGCCCAATGGGCGGCGATGATCGACGACGGCAGCCAGTTCGCGCAGACCGCGAAGGGCGGCGCCGAACGCATTCTCAACCAGGAGGAAATCGACAGCCTCCTCGGCTTCAACATCGCGGAAATCTCGCTCAACGAAAATTCCGGCATCCGGGCGATCATCGACTCGGCGATGGTCTCCTACGAGCGGCTGCCGATGCTCGAAATCGTCTTCGACCGGCTGGTCCGGCTGATGACGACCTCGCTGCGCAATTTCACCTCCGACAACGTCGAGGTCTCGCTCGACCGCATCACTTCGGTGCGGTTCGGCGATTATCTCAACTCGATCCCGCTGCCGGCGATCCTCGCCGTGTTCCGCGCGGAGGAATGGGATAATTTCGGGCTGTTCACCGTCGACTCCGGCCTGATCTATTCGATCATCGACGTGCTGCTGGGCGGCCGCCGCGGCCAGACCGCGATCCGCATCGAAGGGCGCCCCTACACCACCATCGAGATCGGCCTCGTCAAGCGGATGATCGAGGTCGTGCTGGCCGACGCCGAGCAGGCGTTCCGCCCGCTCTCCCCGGTCAGGTTCAGCATCGACCGGCTGGAGACCAACCCGCGCTTTGCCGCCATCACGCGGCCGGCCAACGCGGCGATCCTGGTGCGGCTGCGCATCGACATGGAGGACCGTGGCGGCACCATCGAGCTGATGCTGCCCTATGCGACGATCGAGCCGATCCGCGAAGTGCTGCTGCAGATGTACATGGGCGAGAAGTTCGGCCGCGACCCGATCTGGGAAGGCCATCTCGCCACCGAAATCGGCCAGGCGGAGATCGCGGTCGAGGCCGTGCTCTACGAGGCCGAATTGCCGCTGCGACGGATGATGGCGCTGGAAGTCGGCGACACGCTCACGCTCGACCTCAAGGCCGATGCCTGCGTCACCGTGCGGTGCGGCGACGTCGCGCTGACCGAGGGCCGCATGGGCCGGGTGGGCGACCGCGTGGCGGTGCGGGTGACAAGGCCGTTGCGCCGGCCCAAGACCACGTTCGCCATGTTCGAGATGGCGGACGCGTCCTCTAACCGGTTGGAGGCCCCGTGAGCACCGGCATCGGACTCGCGATCGAGAGCATGGTGGCGATTCTGCTCGTGCTCACGATCGGATATTGCATCGTGCTCAACCGCCGGCTGAAGACGCTCAAGGCCGACGAGCAGACGCTCAAGGCGACGATTTCCGAGCTGATCACCGCAACCGAGATCGCCGAGCGGGCGATCGCCGGCCTCAAGCTGACCGTGCGCGACTGCGACGTGAGCCTGGGCGAGCGGCTGCGCACCGCCGAGCGGCTCTCCGCCGAGATCGCCGGCCAGCTCGACGACGGCAAGGTCGTGCTGGAGCGGCTGACCCGGATCGCGCTCGCCGCGCGCCCGCAGGAGGCGCCGGCGCCTGCGCCCGTGGTCGCGATCGCGCCCGATGTCCAGGCCATCGCCAACGCCGCCCAGGCCTTCGCGGCGCGCTCGCGCCTGCGCGCGGCCGGCGCCGCCGCATGAGCGGGAGCGGGCGCAGCCTCCGTTTGGTGCCGGTGGTCGTCGCCGCGGCCGCGAGCCTTTTCGTTTTCAAGACGTTCGGGCTGATCACGACCGGCAATTATTCGCTCGGCGGCATGCGGCCGGCGTTTGCCCAGACCGCCGACGGTGCGATCGCGCCGTCGCCGCGCGGCAAGGGCGACCGCCAGGGCATGGCCCGCGATCGGCCGACCGCCGCGACGGCGTCCGCCGCGCGCAAGTCCTGGATGCAGGAGGTGTTCGACTATCCGGAATATACCGGCGCGGTCGAGGCCAAGCCTGCCGACAAGAGCGCCGCCGGCGCGGCGGCGCCACCCTCCGGCGCCAAGGGTGAACCCAAGGCGACGCCCGCCGAAACAAAGACGGCGCCGGCCGATCCCAAGGCGCGCGTCGGCACCCCCGTGCCGTTCGACGCCGACCATCCGGCGCCCAGCGCCGGCGAGCGCGCGGTGCTCGAAAGCCTCAACCAGCGCCGGCAGGAACTGGAAGCGCGCGCGCGTGAGCTCGACGTGCGCGAAAACGTGCTCGCGGCCACCGAGAAGCGGATCGAGGCGCGGCTTGCCGAGATCAAGGAGGCCGAGGCGCGCATCAACGCGACGGTGCAGAAGAAGGACGACGCGGAAGCCACCCGCTTCAAGAGCCTGGTCGGCATGTACGAAAACATGAAGGCGAAGGACGCCGCCAAGATATTCGACCGCCTCGACATGCGGATCCTCATCGAGTTGGCGGGGCAGATGAATCCGCGCCGCATGTCCGACGTCCTGGGGCTGATGTCCCCGGACGTGGCGGAACGGCTCACCAGCGAGATCGCCACCCGTTCAGGCGCGGTCGAGAAGGGGCCGCCTGCCGCCGACCTTCCGAAGATCGAAGGACGGCCGAACGGAACATGAGCTGGCCGGGGCCGGGAGCGCGTTGCACAACGCCCGCGCGTGCTGATTAAGACCGCCTTAAACGCCGCGGCCTAGGGTGGGTTTGCCCGGCAGGATGCCGGGCGTCGCCGGGGGCCGGCGAGAGGTTGCGAGGATGGCGGGGAAGTCTCTCAATCTGCGGGCAATCCGCGCGCGCGACGACGCCCAGGTCCCGCCGCGGCTCGGCTTGCGCATCGTCGCCGTCTTCCTCGCGCTCGAGGCGCTGCTGCTGCTGGCGCTGTCGCTGATTTTTGCCCCGCACGCCGGTGCTGCCGCCGCCCCGATCAAGGCCGAGGTCAGCGTGAGCACCAGCGCCGGCTTCGCCCGGTTCGTGTTCCGCTTCGCCGAGGACATAGACTCCGAGATCAATCTCAACAACGGCATCCTGGTCATCGCCTTCAAGACACCGGTCGACATATCGGTCGACCGCATCCCGATCGGCGCGCCGGACTATGTCAACGCCGCCCGCCGCGATCCCGACGGCATGGCGGTGCGCCTCGCCCTCGGCCGCAAGGTCACCGCCAATTCCATGATGGCGGGCGACCGGCTGTTCGTGGATTTGTTGCCCGAGGGTTGGGTGGGGCTTCCGCCCGGCCTGCCCCAGGAGGTGGTCGACGAGCTTGCCCGCCGCGCCCGCGAGGCGGAGAGGAAGGAGCGTGAGCGCCGCCGGCAGGACGCCGCGCAGAAGGAGCAGCAGCCGCCCATCCGCGTGCGCGTCGGGACCCAGCCGACCTTCACGCGCTACGTGTTCGAGCTGCCGCAAGTCACTGCAGTGACGACCGACCGCGCCAAGGACAAGCTCACGGTGCTGTTCGACGCGCCGTTGCGCTTCGACCTCGCCGACGCCCAGGCGGCGCTGCCGCCCAGCGTGGCGATGATCGAAGCGCGTCCGGGCGAGGAAAAAACCGCGGTGCGCTTCGAGTTCAAGGAAAGTCCTGACGTCCGCACCTTCCGCGAGGACAACAACTTCATCGTCGATGTGCTGGCGGCCGAAGCCAGGGACCAGGTGGCCGAACTGGCGATGCCGGGCAACCCCAAGCCGGCGGCCCCGGCGGCGCCGGTGCTCGCGGAGGCTTCGACAACTCCGCCCAGGGTTGCTGCGGAGAGGGCGCCGCCGCCGGATCCGCCGGCGGCGGCGCCCGCAGCCGCCGAGCGCCCGCCCGCTCAGCCCGCCGCAGCCTCGGCGGGCGCTGTTGCTTCCAAGGGGGCTGACGAGCCGGTCGTTCCCGACACGACGCCGGCGCCAGCCGCCGCCCCTCCTGCGCCCGTCGCCGCACCGGCGCAGCCGCGCGACGCCAATGCTCCGGTCGTGGTCGAGGTGGTGCGGGCAGGCGACGCGCTGCGCCTGACGTTTCCGTTTGCGGCGCAAACGCCGGCCGCGGTGTTTCGCCGAGCCGACGCGGTCTGGCTGGTGTTCGACGCGGCGGCGCCGATTGACGTGTCGAAGCTCGTCACCCAGCCGATCGGATCGGTCCGCAGCGCCACGGTCACCCGCACGCGCGAGGGCCAGGTGGTGCGCATCAAGGTCGACCGCCCCCGGCTCACCAGCCTGGAGGCGGACGGCGCCACCTGGACGGTCTCGATCGGCGACCTGATCCTCGATCCTACGCGCCCCCTGGCCATCAGCCGCGCGGCAACCGCATCGCCCAAGGCGAGCGCCGTCGTCCCGTTCGACGCCCCACGGCAGCTGCATCGGCTGGCGGACCCCGAGGTCGGCGACGCCTTGCTCGTCGTCACCGCGCTCGGGCCGCCGCGCGGCTTCCTGCGGCCGCAGAGCTTCATCGAGTTCCAAGCGCTTGCGTCGACCCATGGCGTCACCATCCGGCCGATCGCCGACGATCTCGCGGTCGAGCTGGCCGCCGACAAGATCGTGATCGGGCGGCCGTCCGGCCTCACCTTGTCGAGCGCGAGTGCCGGCGGGTCCGGCGCCGCGCCCGGCGATCCCGCGCGTCCGCCGTCCGCATCCTTCGCGCTCGATACGCAGCTCTGGGGCTTCGACCGGGAGGCGGATTTCGTGCGCCGCCAGGCGGAGCTGGTGCGCGGCGCCGCCGCGGCGCCGGACGCCGAGCGGGCCGGCCGACGGCTCGACCTCGCCCGCTTCTATCTGGCGCGCGAGCTGCATGCGGAAGCCAAGGGCGTCCTCGACGTGTTGCTGGCGGAGGATCATCCCAAGGACACCGCGGCGCCCGCCCTGGTGCTGCGCGCGATCGCCGCCGCGTTGATGGGCCGCGGCGCGGCTGCGCTCAAGGACCTGACGAGCCCGGCGGTCGGCGATCAGTTCGACGCGCCGGTCTGGCGGGCGTTCGCCTACGCGGGCCAGGGCAAGTGGCCGGAAGCGAACCAGGGGTTCACGAACACCGAGGCGGCGGTCGCGACCCTGCCGCTCGAGCTGCAGCGCTTGGTGGACTGCGCCGCGCTGCAGGCGGCGATCGAAATGCGCGACTTCGCCGCGGCGGGTAACGTGCTCAACGGGCTGGAAAGTCTCGGCGTGCCGGCCGACCTCGCCCCGTCCGTGCTGGTGCTCAAGGGCCGCATGGCCGAGGGCCTCGGGCGCGTCGCCGATGCGGTCACGGCCTATCAGGCGGCGGCCGCCAGCGCCGACCGTCCCGCCGCCGCCCGGGGACGCGTGCGCGCCCTGGTGCTCAAGAAGCGGCTCGGCCAGATCAGCCGCGCCGACGCCATCAACGATCTCGAAGGCCTGACCGTCACGTGGCGCGGCGATGCGACCGAGGTCGAGGCGCTGCAACTGCTCGGACATTTGTACGCCGAGGAGGGGCGCTATCGCGACGCGCTCAGCGCCATGCACACGGCCATAGCGGGACACGCCGAAGCAGAGCTCGTTCGCCGCATCCAGGACGAGGCGGCCGCGACTTTCGACGCGCTGTTTCTCGACGGCAAGGGCGACGCGCTGCCGCCGGTCGAAGCGCTCAGCCTGTTCTACGACTTTCGCGAGCTGACCCCGGTCGGGCGCCGCGGCGACGAGATGATCCGACGGCTCGCCGACCGGCTCGTTTCCGTCGACCTGCTCGACCAGGCGGCCGCGTTGTTGCAGCACCAGGTCGACCACCGCCTGCAGGGTGCCGCCCGCGCCCAGATCGCGACCCGGCTCGCGGTGATCTATCTGCTCGGCCGCAAGGCCGATCGTGCGCTGCAGACCTTGCAGGCGACGCGCGTCGCCGACCTTCCCAACGAGGTGCGCAGCCAGCGCCTGCTGCTCGAAGCGCGCGCGCTGTCCGACACCGGGCGCCCCAACTTGGCGCTCGAGGTGATCGCCAACCTGCAGGGTCGCGAGGTCGATCGCCTGCGCGCCGACGTGCTGTGGGCGGCGCGGCGCTGGCGCGAGGCGGGCGAGCAGATCGAGAAGTTGTACGGCGAGCGCTGGCGCGATTTCACGCCGCTGACCGCGGCGGAACGCGCCGACATTCTGCGCGCCGGGCTTGCCTATTCGCTCGCCGAGGATGCGCTCGGCCTCGACCGGTTCCGGCAGAAGTACGCCGCCAAGATGGCCGAGGGACCCGACAAGAATGCCTTTGCGGTGGCGATCGATCGCGCCGCCGTCGACAGCGCCGAATTCGCCGAGATCGCCAGGAAGGTGTCGGCTGCCGACACGCTGGAAAGCTTCCTGCGCGACGTGCGCGCGCGCTATCCGCAGGCGGGCCCCGCCTCCCCGCCGGCAGCCTCGGCCGGCGGCCAAAGGCCGTCGTGAGGGGTGTTGCACTGTGCCTTCGAACAGACTAGCTATCTGACTAGTCTGATCGAGATGGAGCCATGCGAAGTTGGCCGGTGCAGGACGCGAAAGCGCGCTTCAGCGAGCTTCTCGACACGTGCCTGCGCGAGGGTGCGCAGATCGTGACCAAGCGGGGAACCGAGGCGGCCGTGCTCATGCCGATGGACGACTGGCGGCGGCTGCAGCACGCGGCGCGGCCGACGCTGAAAGAACTGCTTCTGGCCGAAGCGCCGAGAGTGGAAATCCCGCTCGTCCGCCGCGGCCGCAGGCGCCGGCGGAAGCCGCCTGATCTGGCCTGACAAGCCCGATGTTTCTTCTCGATACGAACGTCGTATCGGAACTGCGACGTGTGCGTCCGCACGGTGCCGTCGTCGCATGGCTTGGCGGCGTATCCGACGGGGATCTTCACTTGTCTGCGGTGTCGATCGGCGAACTCCAATCGGGAGTCGAGGTCACGCGCGATCAGGATCCGGCCAAGGCCGCCGAGATCGAGGCATGGCTCGACAAGATAGCCGCCACATATAACGTGCTGCCGATGGATGCCCGGATATTTCGGTGCTGGGCGCGGCTGATGCATGGCCAATCGGACACGCGGATCGACGATGCCATGATAGCGGCGACCGCGCAGGTGCACGACCTCATCGTTGTCACCCGCAACACCCGCGACTTCCGGCATTTTGGCGTGCGGACGTTCGATCCGTTTCGCTAGCTCGGCGAGGTGCGCCAGCGGCGGCCTACGTGCTCCCGTAGCTCTGCACCAGGCTGCCCGCCACCAGGTTCCAGCCGTCGACCAGCACGAAGAAGATCAGCTTGAACGGCAGCGACACCACCACCGGCGGCAGCATCATCATGCCCATCGACATCAGCACCGAGGCGACCACCAGATCGATGATCAGGAACGGCAGGAACAAGAGGAAGCCGATCTCGAACGCGCGCTTGAGCTCGGAGATCATGAAGGCGGGGACCAGGATGCGCAGCGACATCTCGTCGGCGGTCTCCGGCCGCTTCTGATGCGACAGGTCGAGAAACATCTGCAGGTCCTTCTCGCGCACGTTCTTGTTCATGAACGCGCGGAACGGCTCGGCCGAGCGGTCGAACGCCTGCTGGGTCTCGATCTCGCCGGCCATCAGCGGGCGGATGCCCTGGTCATAGGCGCCCTGGAACGCCGGCCCCATCACGAATGCGGTGAGGAACAGCGCCAGCGAGATGATCACCGCGTTGGGCGGCGCGGTGGCGGTGCCGAGCGCGGTGCGCAGCAGCGACAGCACCACCACGATGCGGGTGAACGCGGTCACCATCACCAGGATCGACGGCGCCAGCGACAGCACCGTCACGAGCGCGACCAGTTGGAGCACGCGCTCGGTCAGCCCGGTGCCCTGGCCGAAGGTGACGCTGACGTCCTGGGCGGCGGCCGGAAACGTTACGGCGGCGAGCGCCAGCCCCGCCGCCGCCATTCGCAACACGATGGTTCCGGTCCTGCGCATCACTCCTTGCCGGCCGGTCGGCCCAACAGGCTCGCCATCTCTTCCTCCAGGCTGTCGAGCACCGACTTGGGTGAAGCCGGTTTGGTCTCGGCCGGCGGCGTGCGCGGCGGAGTGGGTGTGCCGGCCGGTTCCTTGGCGGCCGGTTCGGGCGCCGCCGGCGGCGCCGGAGCGACCGGCGGGGCAGGGCGGGGGGCCGGCTCGACGCTCGGCGCCGGTTTTGCCGCCGCATCGGCGGCACCGGCAGCGCCGGGACGGATCGGCCGGCGCAACGCCGCCTCGAGACGCTGGGCCATGTCGGCCAGGTTGGCATCGGGCGCGAGCGGCGGGGTGCGCGCGACGGTGGCCGGCTCGCCGGGTTTTTCGCTCGGCGTCGGCGGTGTGGGCGCCGGCGGCGGCCCCTCGACCGCGGGCGGGCGCAGGCTCGGTTCCCGGCGCTCGCTGCGCGCCGACGGTTCGATGCGCGCGGATAGGTCCACGCGCGGCAGCGGCGGCGGGCGCAAGCTCGGCTCGCCCCCGGGCCGGGGAGTCGGTTCGGCGCCGCGCGCCGCGCGCGGCTCCGGTGCCGGCGGACGCGGACCGTCTTCGGGTGGAGGCGCCGGGCGGTAGGGCCGCAGCGAAGGTTCGGCCGGGCCGGGCCATGCAGTTTCGCTCGGCGCCGGGCGTTGCGGACGCAGCGGCGGCTCGCCGGCGGGCCAAATGTCCTCGGCCGGCGTCGCCGCACGCAGCGGACGCACGACCGGCGCGGCCGGTTCCGCCACCGGCGACGCCTCCGCCCGCGGCTCCGGCGCGCCGGGCGGGCGCGCGGCGTCGCGCGCCGGCGCCACCGGCACCGCGCGCACGATGTTCTGCTCGATCACCACGTCGGTCGGACCGCCGATCATCACCAGATGCTCGACATTGTCGCGCCGGATGAGCACCAGGCGGCGGCGTCCGTCGACGGCCGCGGCGTCGATTACCGCCAGCCGCGGCTGGCGCCCGCGCGCGGCGCCGCCGATGCGTGTGCCGCCGAAGCGGCGCAACGCCCAGAACAGCCCGACGATCAGGATGAAGACGACCGCGAACGCGAGAAGGAATTTGACGAGAGGTAACTCGCCGAACAGGTTTTCCATGGTGTCCCTCTTGGCCCCGCCTCTCCCCACGGCCAGCCGGCATCCGGCACGCCCGGTAAACGCCGGCGGCAAATTGTGCCGTCCGTAACTATAACAAATCGTTAACGCAAAAGGAGCATTCCGGCCAAAATTGCCGCCCCACCGTCATTTGTATGGTTAACGGCCGATTGCCGGCCCGGCCGCGGTCCGGGACCGGTTTAACGCCGCGTTAACCATGATCCCGGCAAACTCTGCCTACTCCGTCCGATGGCCGGCGCGGCGAGGGGGCCCTGATGCCGATTTCCGACGTCCCGATCTTCGCGATGCTGCGCACCCGCATGGCCTGGCATCAGGAGCGCCAGCGGGTCCTCGCCGACAACGTCGCCAATGCGGACACCCCGAAATTCCGGCCGCGCGACCTGGTGCCCCCCGATATCGGTCGCTCGGCGCCGGCTGCCGGCCCGGTGGCGCTGGTGCGCACAGACCCCATGCACCTGAGCGCCGCCGGTGCCGGCGGCGGGCCGCAATTCGCCGCCGACCGCCGCGCCGGCTACGAGGTGCGACCCACCGGCAATGCGGTCAATCTCGAGGACGAGATGATCAAGGTCGCGGCCAACCAGATGGACTACCAGATGGTGACGACGCTCTACAGCCGCGGTCTCGGCCTCATCAAGACCGCGCTCGGCAAGGGCTGAGCGCGCACCGACGCAGGAGGGCAGGGTGGATTTCCTCAAATCGATCGCGGTCGCCGCGTCGGGATTGCGCGCGCAAGCCGGCCGCATGCGCATCATTTCCGAGAACATCGCCAACGCGGATTCGACCCCGCAGCGGGCGGGCACCGATCCCTATCGCCGCAAGATCGTGACCTTCCGCTCCGAGATCGACCGCGCGCTCGACGCCAACGTCGTGTCGCTCGGGAAGGTGCGCACCGACCGCTCCGACTTCCGCCAGAAGCTCGAGCCCGGCAATCCCGCGGCCGACGCCCGCGGTTACGTGCGCTATCCCAACGTCAATCCGCTGGTCGAGATGACCGACATGCGCGACGCCCAGCGCTCGTACGAGGCCAACCTCAACGTCATCACCGCGACGCGCCGCATGATCCAGCGCACCATCGCCATTCTCACCGCCTGAAACCGGAAAGGCCCGATCCATGCCCACGCCCGTTGCCGCCGCCGGCGCCTATGCCCAATTGGCCCGCCTGACCGATCCGGGCGCCGGACTGTCGAAGACGGTCGGCGACGCGGCGGCCGGCCCCAGCTTCGACGCCCTGGTCAAGGAGGCGCTCGGCTCCGTCATCGAGGCCGGCCGCAAGTCGGACGCGCAGACCCAGGCGGCCGCGTCCGGCAAGGCCAACATGGTCGACCTCGTCACCGCGGTCGCCGAGAGCGAGACCGCGATCGCCACCGTGGTGTCGGTGCGCGACCGCGTCATCCAGGCCTACCAGTCGATCCTGCAGATGCCGATTTAACAGGGGACAGTGATCAGGCATCAGGCATCAGGAACGTTCCGTTTTGACTTCCTGATTACTGATCTCTGATTACTGATTACGGACATGACCGGCCCCGAAGTGCTCGACGTGGCGCGCGACGCGATCGTGACCCTGGTGTTCGTCGCGGCCCCGCTCATGCTGGTCGGGCTGGCGGTCGGCGTCGTCATTTCGTTGTTCCAGGCGCTCACCCAGATTCAGGAAATGACGCTGGTGTTCGTGCCGAAGATCCTCGCCATCTTCATCACTCTGTTGATCGTGCTGCCGTTCATGGGCGACCTGCTGGCCGGTCATATGGCGCGCATCGCCGCGCGCATCGTCGGCGGCTGAAACATCCGCCCGGCCGCATGCGCATCGACGTCACCTTCCTTCCCGCGCTTGCCGCCGCCTTCATGCTGATGTTCGCGCGCATCGGCACCATGATCATGCTGTTGCCCGGGCTGGGCGAAACCGGCGTGCCGACCCGCATGCGCCTGGTGGTGGCCTTGGTGCTCACCGCCGTGCTGCTGCCGCTGCACCGCGCGGCCTATACGGTCGACCTGCGCTCGCTCGGTCCGGTGCTGGTGGCGCTCGCCGAGGAACTGCTGATTGGCGCCGTGCTCGGCCTCACCGCCCGCCTCACCATCTCGGCCCTGCAGGTCGCCGGCAGCATCGTCGCCCAGCAGCTCGGCCTCGGCTTCGTGACCGCCGTCGATCCGACCCAGGGCCAGCAGGGGCTGATCGTCGGCAACTTCCTGTCGATGCTCGGCATCACCGTGCTGTTCGCCACCAACCTGCATTATCTCGTCATCGCCGCGCTCAACGACAGCTACGCGCTGTTCCGGCCGGGCGAAGTCCCGCTCGCCGGCGACATGGCGGCGCTGGTCACCAGCACCACCGCCGGTGCGTTCCGCATCGGCGTGCAGCTCTCCGCGCCGTTCCTGGTGTTCGGACTCTTGTTCAATCTCGGCCTCGGCGTGCTGTCGCGGCTGATGCCGCAGATGCAGGTGTTCTTCGTCGGCGTGCCGGCGTCGATCCTGATCGGCTTCCTCGTCCTGCTGCTGGTGATCGGCGCCATGATGTCGACGTTCCACGACTATCTCGAAGGCGTGCTGCGCCAGCTCGCGCCTTATTCATAGGCGTATGGGATGGCCGACGAACGCGAGCAGTCCGAACGCTCGGAAGAGCCGACCCAGAAACGCCTCGACGAGGCGATCCAGCGCGGCGACGTGGTCAAGAGCCAGGAGGTCAACACCTGGTTCATCATCGGCGCCGCCACCCTGTGCCTGATGATCTTTTCCGGCTCCATGGGCGCGGGGCTGGAGACCGCCCTGCGCGGCCTCCTCGCCAACGCCCACGCGGTCGCGTTCGACCGCGGCGGCCTGATGCGCCTGGTCGAGCGGCTCGGCGGCGAGATCATCGCCGCGGCGGCGATTCCGTTCCTGGTGCTGATGGGGGCGGCGCTCCTCGGCAACATGATCCAGCACCGCTTGTTGTGGTCGACCGAGCCGCTGCGGCCCACTCTGGCGAAGATTTCCCCGGCCGCCGGCCTCAAGCGCCTGTTCTCGCGGCAGGCGCTGGTCAACTTCGCCAAGGGCCTCGCCAAGCTCGCGCTCATCG
>Ga0210405_10004174_pt1 | contig 13691 bp, 12 predicted proteins | sample IncBWH11MmetaG_FD_155492 | JGI IMG/M metagenome (GOLD analysis project Ga0210405, IMG submission 155492) | Forest soil microbial communities from Barre Woods Harvard Forest LTER site, Petersham, Massachusetts, United States - Inc-BW-H-11-M | ecosystem: Environmental > Terrestrial > Soil >... | reverse complement strand
GTTCCATCCCCAGCGCCCGAAGACGCCCAGCCAGTCGTTTAGAGGCTGCTCGAAATTGATGCCAAAGCCGTACTTGATCGTCGTTTGAAGCGGGTGGTCGGTGATTTCCGGCTTCGGTGTGAGGCCCGCGAGAAAATTGTTGATGGCCTGCTGGTAGACGCCCATGTTCGCGTGATTCACGTAGGAGAGCAGACGGAGCACACCTGTTTGACCCCGAATGGTCTTCCTGTGGAATTCGAATTCGATATTCTCCGCCCGGGCGCGGGCCATGTCTGCGTCCAGATTAATTCCATTGGCTACTTTGGGCATTAACGCTTCCGCAAAACGGACCGTTCCCCAGTGGTCGTCATATTCGATCATTGCGCCAAATGTGAAACCCCGTGTGTCAGCCGCGTAGTCATAGGCGCCGTTGTTGTCGACAGTCCAATTCATGAATTGAAAATTGGTGTCACTGCCGTAGTCGTTCAGATCGAAGAAATCAACCATGCTGAACTTGCCAAAGCGAAACTCAAGCCGCCTTTCGGGGAGCGAGCTGAAGAGTGACAATGGCGTGCGCGAAGAGGCTTCCCGCTCGCTGCTCAACGGAATGATCTGATGCCACATCAATCGCGCAACGTATGGCGATTTGCTTAAGCTAGTATTTCTCACAACATCGAGATTCGTGATACCCCCAAGCCCCAGCGCTTCGCTGATTCCGTGCCCTCCGGCTTCCTGAATGTCGCAAAGCACCTCGCTCGTGTTGGAAAGCCGCAACCCGGTGAAAAGGGTCAGCACGCGTGAGGTGGCATCTTGCGCCTCTGGAGTCAGGCTGTTGGGCCCTTGATACGGCGAATGGAACGCCGGATGCCACTGCGAGATGATATTGGCTTGCCCTGAGAGCCAGAGCCGGCTCCACTCTTGGTGTGGAAACATGATTGGAAGAGGTTCGGAAGCCTTCGAAGGTGGAGCGTTATCTGGAGAATCCTGTTGAACCAGAATTGGATCTTGTGCGACCGCCGCTGGCACGGCAAACGCAAAAACAATTAGCCAGCTGCTGGAAAGAACGGCCAATCGTGGAACGAATCGTCGCATCTCTATCCTTCGCTCCGGCTTCTGCCGGTGGGGCTCGATTGAAGCAACAAATACCGCAGAGTAAATGGCCGTCCATTACAGGCTGATAAACGCGGGGCGTGCGATGAAGCCCAAACGAATCAGTTGAAGTGCCATGAGACTTTGCACTACTGTGCAGAGAGCCATTGCAGTTCGGGCCGCAACCTTGATACCATACCCCCATAGGGTATACAAGCCAAATGTCACACACTTCTCGCGAAAAGCTCGATCTCGTCACCCGCACCAAGAAAGTCATCGGCCAGCTCGAAAGCGTGCTTCGCGCCCTTAATGAAGATGAGCCCTGTGCCGATGCGCTGCAGCGCCTGGCTGCCGCTCGCGGCGCCATCAACAGCCTTATGGGCGAGCTGATGGAAGACCACATCCGAAATCACATGCCGCGAAATTCGAAATCTTCGGAAGAGGCCGCTGACGACGTCATTCAAATCGTGCGAACTTATCTGAAGTAACGCAAAAGTCGGTCGCGTTCGCGGCCGTTTTTCTGTATCTTCCGTACACCCACGTCTTGAGGAAACGAAGCCAAGGCTGGAAGGAGATCTCGCGGTGGCACGCCTTGCGGTGACAAAGTTGTTCGCACGCTTGCTGTTTATAGTCTTTCTCTGCGCGCCAGCATTGAGGGCCCAGGCCGGCCCGGAGGATGGCGGGCATGATCTACAAATATGGACCGGTGGCGGGCACGGACTAAATGGAAGCACCGCGAGCAGCGGCGTATGGAATGTCGGATTACGTTACGGTTGGATTTTGACCCCGCCGGCGGGGCCAGGGTTTTTGCGGGGCCAATTCGAATATGCGGTGGATGTTGTGCCGGTATTCATGGTGATCCAGCGCGGGAGCACCGCTTACGGCTTCGGGCTAAACCCCTTCGCGCTGAAATGGAATTTTACAAAGCCGCGCAAGGTCGTTCCCTACTTCGAACTGGGCGGCGGCACCCTCTTCACGAATGACAATGTGCCTCCGGGCACTTCGCGGGTCAATTTCACGTCGAGCGGCGCTCTGGGTCTGCACTTTCTGCGAAACAAATGCAATTTTAGCGCCGAGCTTCGCTTCATGCACATCTCTAACGCCTCTCTTGCCAACCTGAATCCTGGGATAAATACTCTGCAACTGCGCCTCGGCTTTGGACGATTCACTCATCCGAATTAGCATGTGCTCTCGGAGAACGGTATGATGAGGACTGTCCAGCCTGCTTGAGCAATCACAAACTGTTAAACGCGCAAAACACCGGACTGCTCACCACCGGAAAAGTCGATACACCCCAGGTGACCAATACGCGTTCGGCTTCATGGACAAGCCTGCTAATCCGGCCCTCTACGGCGAATTCAACTACGTGGTCACGAACATTCCTCTGCTGAACAGCAATTCGTATATCGGCGTCGAGATTACTGCCGTCAAGCGCCTCTCTCATAAATGGAAAATTCTGGGTGGCTTCACTATCCAACGCCAGAAAGGTGTATGCGACCGAGGATTTTCCGATGAGGCCACGAGCGACAACTTCACCGATCCCAACTTAGACATCAACCGCTTCAACAACTACCTCAACCTCGATGCTACCTATGTTTTCAAGGTGGACAGCACTTACGAGCTACTTTATAAAATTGGCGCCACCATCAATTTCCAGCACTACGCCGGATACCCGTTGCAGCCTACGGATACCTTCAACGTGCCCAACGGTCAGGGCGTAAACGTGGGGGAATCCGTCATCCTGCAGCCCGCCGGAATCCCGCGCCTGCCGAGCGTCAACATGCTCAACCTGCGCCTCTCCCTCGAATTTGCTATCCGCGAGAAGTGGCGCCTGATCCCCACGGTGGATTTCTTCAACGCGACCAACGCGCAAACGGTCATCGGAGAAGTCACCACAGCGGAATCGAGCTACTTGTACCCGTACAGCACCATCAACCCATTCGTGACTCGCTTCGGTCTCCGCTTTACATTCTGACCGAAGTAGTCACTCTTGACTTCAAATCGTTCTTCCCTGCTCGGCGGGTTGGGTGATACTTTCGCCCCACCCGCCGGTCTTGTTTCGCGGAACGCATTTTTTCAAAGCTCTTGAGGGGGCCCAATGCGCAATTGGATTCACACAGTTTGTGTCGTAATCATTCTCCTGGCAGGCCCGGGCGGGGCCTCGGCACAAACTTCCAGCCCGAAGCAAAAACTCACAATCGAACAGTTGGTCGACATCAAGCACCCATCGGATCCCATCTGGTCGCCTGACGGCAAGCTCGTCGCGTTTGTCTGGGACCGCGCTGGTGTCGCCAATCTCTACGTCGCCAACGCCGACGGCAGCGGCTCGCCGAAGCCGCTCACTTCGTTCACCCAAGGCCAAATCGAAGGCGCGTTTTGGAGTGAAGATAGTGATCTCGTCTATTTTCCGCACGACGGCGATCTTTGGCAGGTCGCGGTGTCTGGTGGTGCTCCCAAGGCTGTCTGGAGCAAACCGGACCCGGGCAGCGGATATGTTCCATCGCCCGATGGCAAGCGCGTTGCCTTCGTCCGCACCAACCCTGCGGTAAAGGAAGGCACGTCGCGCTCGAGTGATCTGATTATTCGCTGGCTCTCCGATGGCACCGAGGCAACCACCGCGCACGACGACGTTAGCATTCACGGCATCCTATGGTCTCCCGACGGTTTATCCATCGCTTATGTCGGCGGCTCCAAGATTATTCATCATGATGAATCGCCCTCTTATTCCGGAGCCAAAATCATCTATCGCGTCTCCGAATATGTCCCCGGCCAAATCTACGCACTGAAGCTCGCGGACGCGAAACCCGTCCCCATCGCCAAGCCAGGCGAGTACGGCGGATTGGCCTGGGTCGATAACGCACATCTTGTCTTTGATGGCCAGTCCACCGACTTCAAAGGCTATTTCATCTACCTGGCCGAAGCCGCCTCCGGCACTACAAAGACCATCCACGAAATCCACGAAGAAAAATTCTGGAGCATCCCTGACTGGGGCGAAGCCGGCGCGCAACCGTGGCCCTCTCCCAACGGCAAATGGATTGCCTTCTTGAGCGATGAAGACGGCTGGGACCATCTTTACGTCATGCCCGCATCCGGCGGAGACGCCGTCCAAATCACCAAGGGAAAATTCGAAGCCTGGCGCCCGTCATGGTCCCACGACAGCACGCGCATCGCCTTCGACGCCAATCTTGAGGATCGACCCGGCGACCGCGTCCTCGGCATCGCAAAAATCGCCGATGATCCCGCGCACGCCGAAGTCACTTACATTCCCGCCACGCCGGGCACAAATATCGAGCCACACTGGTCCGAAGGCGACGGCCGCCTCGTCTATCAGCACACTGATACGCAGAACAGCGCCGATCTTTACACCATTGGCTCTAACCCCGGCGTGCCGCCCGTGCGGCTCACTGACTCCATGCCGACAGGCATGGAGCGCTCTCAGTTCGTCGAGCCTCAGTTCGTGCATTTTCCAGGCCCTGACGGTCAGCAAGTCCCCGGCTGGCTTTTTGTTCCGAAAAATCTCGATAAATCGAAAAAGCATCCAGCGATCATGTGGATTCATGGCGACGGCGTAAATCAGAACTACGATGGGTGGCACGTGCAGCGAAACTACGCTGTCTACTACAGCATCCATCAGTATTTTCTTCAGAAGGGCTACGTCGTCTTCGCTCCCGATTATCGCGGCAGCATCGGCTACGGCCGCGACTGGCGCACCGGCGTCTACATGGACGTCGGCGGCAAGGATGCCAAGGACGCCTGGATGGGCGCGAACTATCTAAAAACTCTTCCTTACGTTGACGCGGACCGCATCGGCGTCTGGGGCCTAAGCTATGGCGGCTTCTTCACTCTGATTGCAATGACTGATCAACCGAGACTCTTCCGCGCTGGTGTGGACGTCGCAGGCGTGACCGACTACACGATGTATTATTCCGATCCATACCACGGCGATTGGACTGCCAGCCGCATTGGCACTCCCGAACAAAATCCGCAAGTCTATGCCAATGCTTCCCCGCTTTCGCACATCGATCGCCTCGAGCGGCCCCTGCTGGTTCTTCACGGCACCGCCGACGTAAATGTTCCGTTTCTCGAATCCGTCTGGCTGATGGACGAAGCGCTAAAGAAGCACAAGGGCGATCTAATCTCCTTCATGATTTATCCCGGCGAGTTCCACTACTTCACGCGCGAGCACGTCCTGCTCGACGCCTGGCACCGCGTCGACAATTTCTTCGACGCCAACTTGCGCGCCCCCGCCGCCACCAAACCCAAACCGAAGTGACCGAACTACTGAGGTAGATGCAGCCCTGAGTTGATGCTCGCCCACTCTTATTCCAGTTACTGCAATGGTCACATCCATTCGCGTTCTTTCTGGTAGAGAACGCGTACGCCTGTTCTAATTCTCTGTATACAAGCCTCGACTTCTGCACTCGGCACAAAGGCCAACGATGCGAACTTTCTGCTTCTTTCTCTTGGTCCTGCTCGCCACGATCCTTACTTCTTGTTCCAAGAATGATCTAAGCGAGGCATCCATAGAAAAACAAATTAATCTTGTTCAAGCCGCATTGGGCCAGGCGCGCTCTTGGCATATTTCCAGTACGTTCGCCGCTAACAACGGCATCGCACAGCTCGAAGAAGATGTCAGTTGTCCCTTCAACTACCATCGCGTCGGAAAAGTTCCCGAGCGTTTGCCCGATGAAATTATCGTTACGCAAACGGGATTCTACACTCGAGAAGGTGACCGCTGGACCGTCCTTCATCCTGCTGCAAAGGCTTACTGTGCGGACGGTCCGGCCGCGGGCTTCGCGCCTCTGGCTCAGTCCCTTGAGAGACTGAAAGGTCCTACGACTACCAAAAGAGGAGAAATACAAACGATTGGCGGTTCTTCCTGCCGCAACTTCGAATTCATCGGTGTCGCCGATCCGCACCCAGAGTGGGGTTCGATGTGTATTGACGAACACACAAACCTTCCTTATGAATTCCGTCACGTCAAGGACATTTATCAATATTCGAGATGGAATGAGCCGCTCGAGATCGAACCGCCTCCCATTTCCTGAGGCTTGGAGCGCGCTTCATGCCCAAGTGGATCATCGTCCTGGCCGCGCTCTTAGCCGCAATTGGCGGTTCTTTCTTCGTGAAGTGGTCGCGATCTCCAAAGCGCGAAATCGAGCATTCTCGCGCCGCCCTTTCTGCCGCCAGGAGCTGGCACATGCACACGGTCCGCGTATTTCCAACGATTCCGCCAGAAACCGTCGACACGGATGTCGTTTGTCCCAGCTTCCAACACAGAGTTGCGCAGCAAGCGCGTACTGACGGCACGCTAGCCTCCTACGAATACATCGCGTTCAACGGACAAATCTATAACCGCGTGGAGGATCAATGGGTCTTGTCGAAAACTCCCACAATCGATCTGTGGAACTGCGATCATCACGGAACCTTGCTCGAGGGCGACGATAACTCTTTGTCCTACTCTGTCATCCTGGACGAAGGTACGATTCGCCGCGGCGAGGTTCGCGAAAGCGAGAACGAGAGCTGCCGCGATTACGAAATCGCTGTTCCCACGCCCACGAATATTCTCGAACGCGAATATCACTTCTTTCTCTGTATCAATGATCGCGATAATCTTCCTCGAGAGACGCGCCGCACGGTCCGTGGCTCAGACCACGAAGACGTGATCCTATATTCTCGCTGGAACGAGAATAAGGAGCCTATACTCCCTGCCGATTTCCCCCATTGATGACGGGAATGGACGAGCTCTTTAGTGGGCCGGTTCGAGAATTAATTTCTGCACGCGCCAATTCAGAATTTCGCTCACGTACAGCTCGCTCTCGGATGGGCACGCTATTTCGTGAATCCACCCGAATTGCCCGAGCTGCTTCCCTGCTTTACCAAACATCCCGAGCACCTTTCCGTCTAGGCTGAGTTTGTAAATCCGTCCAGGGAACGCGTCGGAAGTGTACAGCACCTGCTTCGGCCCCGGCGTGATGCAAACCGTCCACGGCGCACCTGGCGACATCGTGCCGCCCGTCGCGGTAGGCTTATTTCCGACGGCCGCGCGCGCATCCGGCGGAGCTGGCACGTCAATCGTCATCTGTCGCAAGAACTTTCCGTTGCCGTCAAACACCTGAATCCGCCGATTCCCGCGGTCCGCCACATATACATTCCCCGACGCATCCACAGCAATGCTGTGCGGCACGTTGAACTGTCCCGGCTGATCGCCCGGCTCTCCCCAAGACTTCAACCAATTGCCTTCCTTGTCGACTTTCGCCACGCGCGAATTAATATATCCATCGCTGATAAACGCATTCCCAGCCGCGTCCCAAGCAACGTCCGTCACTTGCCGGAACATTCCGTCCACTGCGGGCAGTGGCGGCTTGACGTGTTTCAGAGGCCCTGTCCCTTCGTCGGAAGCTTCCTGCTTCCGCCCAAACACCATCGCCACGCGCCCCTCGGGATTGAACTTGATCACCATGTCCGACCCTTTGTCCGTCACCCAAATATTGTCCTGCGCATCGACCTTCACGGCATGTGCAAACGACCACGCATAAAGATTGTGCCCAATCTCTCGCACAAATTTTCCGTCCGCGCCAAACTCCAAAAGCTGCGCGCCGCTTGCCGCATAGGCTGGCCCCGTCGAATTTCCGCGCGAGAAAACGAAGACATGCCCTTTCGAGTTCACCGCAACGCCCGCCACTTCTCCCAAATAAACATCCGCTGGCAATTTCAGAAAATCCGGCACAGACGTATACCGGATCTCCGGCGGCTGCTGCGCAAAAATCGGCCCAACCCCAAGGAGAATCCAGACAAAAACAACTCTAAGAATCGTTCTTTTCATTCGAATCACCTCGCCTCGTCGTGCCCCGCATCATACGCGCCTCGCCTCCCGAGCGCCAATCACTAGCGCCGAAGACAGCCAGGTGAACGCGACGTCTCTCCGCGCCACGGAGCACGAACGGAGATTGACAGGAGCAGGGCGACCGCCCTATGGTTTTGCCTGGACTTAAAGCCCGATCCGGGTACCCAGCCAAGAGGCAATCAAGAGCGCAGCCGCAGTAGAAGTGGAGGTGCCCCCTCTCGTTCGTTCGACTTTTCCCGACCAGGCACGTGCTAGACCGCGAACTTTGCGAGGGTGCGAGGAAACACTCCCGCCGGCCAGAATCCGAAAGGAGAATTCCAATGAAAAGACAGGGGACCACGCTCGTATTTGTTCTTTTTTTTATCGGGGCAGCGCTCATTGCGTCATGTGCGACACCCTACCATGAGGAAAACGAACGTTATGTGTTCGTGGCAACGAATATTAACTTGCCGTACTGGCAGGAGGCTCAGGCTGGTTTCCTGGACTCGGCCAGAGCACTCGGTGTAAAGGCTGAACTCGTCGGTCCGGCGACCTACGATCCAGACGCTGAGGTCGGAATGTTCCGCCAAGTCGTGGAACAGAATCCCGCTGGAATCTGCCTTTCCGCGGCGCGCCACGCGATTTTCCAGGCGGAGATTGACAAGGCCATTGCTCAGGGCATCCCGGTGATTTGCGTTGATTCGGATGTGCCGGATTCGAAGCGCATTCTGTACATCGGAACGGACAACTTCAAAGCCGGCAGGGAGAGTCTCAGGCGTATGGCGGCGCTTGTCGATGGTAAGGGAAACATTGCGGTGATCACGATTTCGGGACAGCGTAACATCGACGATCGAGTGGCGGGCGTGGCGGACGCGCTGAAGAATTTTCCTGCTCTCAAGCTAACAAAGATCCTCGATGACAAGGGGGACGCGCGAAGCGCATTTGATCAGGTCTCCGACCTCATACAGAAGAAAGAAAAAATAGACGGTATTATTTGCTTGGAGGCGACAGGCGGTTCCGGCGCCGCCGGAGCGGTGCACCGTTTCAATTTGGATGGCAAGCTGCCCATCGTGGCCTTCGACAACGATCCGGAAACTCTTGATTGGATCGACCGCGGCGTCATTACAGCCACAATCACGCAAAAGCCGTACGTCATGAGTTACTACGGGCTGAAGTTCCTCGACGACTTGCACCACAACGCGGTGCACCAATTCAAAGATTGGCGCACCGCCCTTGCGCCGCCAATGCCCACGTCCGTAGATACGGGCACCGTGGCAGTGGACAAAAGCAATCTCAAGTTCTATCGCGAGGGTTTGGCCGAGCACCCCAAGCCACTTTAGCCAATGACAATTCTATACGGGCTCTTGATTGAGTTCTCCGGAAATCAAAATGCGGGCTTTGCCTCCGTTACATTTTGATCGGCAGTAGCCGCGGACACGTCGTTGGTCGTCGTAACAGGACGCTTGGGGCGTTCGTCGACATGCAGTTGGAAAATGTCCGCCCGGGAATAGTGGCCGACGACATCGAAGTCGTACTTGCCGCGGATGACTTGGCGGAGATCGATTTCCGCAACGAGGATGGCTTCACCTTCGATGTTTGGTCCAGCGAGGAAATTCCCGAAGGGATCCACGATGCAGCTGCCGCCACGGCAGATGACCTTGTCCGGATCGTTGCCGAAAGACGAGTGATAGTCGGCGGGAAAGTCGCGGCCCCGCTGGAACTGATTGCAGGAGAGGACGAAGCAGCGCCCTTCGACGGCGATATGGCGGACAGTGGCCAGCCAGGAGTCACGCGCATCGGCAGTAGGCGCGCAGTAAAGCTCGATGCCCTTGGAATACATGGCGGTGCGCAGCAGGGGCATGTAGTTCTCCCAGCAGATCACAGCGCCGAGCTTGCCCAGCGGCGTTGCGAATACCGGCAGAGTGGAGCCGTCGCCGAAACCCCAGACCAGGCGTTCAGAGGCGGTCGGCATCAGTTTGCGGTGTTTGCCGAGAAAACTCCCATCAGGCGCGAAGAAGAGGACCGTGCAATAGAGACTGCCTCCATCGCGTTCTATTACGCCGACCACGAGATAGATGTTGTTGACGCGAGCGATGCGCGAGAGATGATCCACCGTCGGACCGGGTACATCGACGCTGCTTTCCCAGTAGCGACGAAAATCTTCGCGGCCGGCATCCGTGCGCGAGCCAACGACGGCCCCGAAGTCAAGGCCACGCGGATAGGCGGAAACAAATGCTTCCGGGAAAAGGACAAGTTGCGCGCCCTGCTGCGCGGCCTCGCGGGCCAGCGAGGACAGTTTCTCGAGAGTGCGCTCACGATCAAACACAACTGGAGAGGCTTGCACGACAGCGACTTTGTGACTCATGGAGATTGGGTCCTTCCCTGCCGTATCGATTGGTGTGTTCAGCTGCCTGCTAAGGCCGCATATTGGGCCTTGCTGAGAGGGACTACGGAAAGCCTTCCTATGCGCACCAGCGGCGAGTCGACGAACAGTTTGTTCGCCTTGATTTCCGCCAGCGTCATCGGCTTTGCGATCACCTTCTCTACCTTGATCTTGACCTCTGGTGTCTTCGGATTCGAGGCGTCGACAGAAACCACACTGGCCGTTCCCACCGCGCTCTTGTGATCGCCCGTTTCGTAGATAATCAACCTCGATCCCGGCTCCATCTCGCGAAGATTCTTCACTGCCGTCGGATTCGATACGCCATCCCAAATCGTGACGCCGTCTTTCTGTAAATCCGCAAACGAATACACAGTAGGTTCCGTTTTCAATAAATAGTCTGAAGGCATAAAAACTCCCTGAATGAGCGATTCGAACCCGCCTATTCTACATGCTCGCCAGTCCCCACGCTGTTCTTTAGAGAAAACTCTCTAGCCGCGAGATTTCTCTTTTCGAATTCTCGGCCGTCACCCCGCAAGCCTACTCCACGATTCAACGCAACGAACGTCTCGCTTGCCCGTGCCCACCCGTTCTGGCACGATGCAAAGAACATTGCAGTGCACTTGGACGGAAAAACTCTCCGGAGGCAAAAATGGCTGGCTTTTGCAGGAATTGTGGCAGCCCGTTGGATGATGTGCAGGGATTTTGCACTCGTTGCGGCACGCCCGCTTCTGGTCCGCCGGTTCGTTCCTCAGCAGCGTCTCCACTCCCAGCTTCCAGTGCGCCACCTGCACAGCGTCCGCAAGCCCCGCCTCAGCCTGGGCCGCAAGCTCAAGCTCCCATTCCGCAAGCTGCCGGAGCCGCTCCTGCGAAATCGGGCAATACTCTGGTCAAAGTTCTTCTGGTTTTTCTGGTGGTAATCTTCCTTTTCGGCGCCATCGGAATCGCCGGCATTTGGTATGTTGCGCATCGCGTAAAACAGAAAGTTCATGAAATTGGATTGGACGATCTCTCCTCGGGAGCAAACGCGGCTCGCGGACCAGCTCTGGCCGGCATCGATCCGTGCAGCCTGCTTTCGAAAACGGACGTCGGCCAAGCCGTGAAGATGGACGTTGTTCGCTCCGAACGGCCCGAAGGAAGCGACGCCGGCTGCGAGTTCAGCGTCATGGGAAACTATGTGGATCTGATTGCTAAACACTCATCGCTGCTCCACAAAGATGAAACCAATGAGTCGCAAAGGCAGATGATGGAATCGTTTGCGAAAGCGGTTGGCCACGGCAATGATTCCCAACAAATTGCTCCGAGGCATCCTGGCGAGGCGCCCGTCTTCATGTTTTCGGTCGACAATAACAGTGCTGCGGCTCAGATGAGCCTGACCCGCGCAACTTTTGGCCGTATGGGCCCGGCGTTTACTCCGATTCCGTCCCTGGGGGACGACGCGTTCGACATCGCCAATGGAATGATGATGATTCGCAAGGGTGACAGAATCGTTCGCATCATTTATATGATGTGTCCCTGCACCACGGATGATGTTGTTCCGCTTGCTCGAAAAATCGTCAGCGACATGTAGTTCGCCGTCCTGATCGAAACTACAAACACGGCCGCCGCAAATCTATGGGGCTTTCGCGGCGACCACGCCGATGTCGGCGATGTTGTCACCTTTTTTCAGCGAAGGGACCGCGTTCACGTGGAGTATCACGCCAGCTGCGGGAGCCCGCGCTTCCAGAATGACCCTGCCAAAATAATCCGTCACGCGGCCAAGTATCATGCCTTCCTGAACGTACGTTCCGCGCTTGACCAGCGGATACCAAATTCCCGGACCATCCGAAATCACGTCCACGACTTTTCCCAGCCAAACCGGATTTTCGACAAAGTGCGGCTCGCCTGGAATCATTTTAAGATAACGCATCGTGCTCAACGTGCCGTCTACAAGCAGCGCCACGTCGTCTGATTCAACCGTACCCGCGTGCCCCGCTTCCACAACGATCGAAGGCTTGCCGCGGACAGAAGCAGTGTTGTCCAGATACCGGGTTGCAGTGGGATCCGTGGGACGCTCACTCCAAATAATGATGTGATCGAGCCCGAACGCGAGAACCATCTGCTTTGAAACGCGGTCCTGTGCTTCCTTGCCCACCGCTCCCCAATACGCGTACGGCCGCAGGCTTTCATCCAGATCGCCGCCGTGGTAGTCGATCAAATAATCGCAGCGGTCCACCACTTCCTTGGTAATCATGAACAAGGCTCGGTCCGTTTGCGTCCCGTCCATTTTCCCAGGATAGAAGCGATTCATGCTTTTGTTGTCGACGGGATTCACGTGCGGAACTTTTTGTTCGAACGAAAGCACGTTCACGAGCGGCACCAAAATAACTGTGCCGGAGACTTGCGACGGATCAAGCTCGCCGATTAATTTCTCGACAGCGATGATCGAAACGTATTCCGTGCCATGCGCGCCCGTAACAAGTGCCAGCACCGGCCCCGGCTTGGCTCCATTCACCACCACAACCGGAATGTTTGTTCCCGCATCCACGCCCGCAGGCACTTCGATATATCCGTTCGCTTTTTGCCCGGCAGCCGCCGTCGCCGTGCCCACTGTAAATGACGCGCGCTGCGCAAATGTTAAGAACGGCAGCAACAGCAGCAACAGCAGTACCGCTGCATGCGCGAGTAAGAAACGAAATGTGCGAAGCATGAAACCTCCTCCGAGCGCGTCCTTTGGCAGAGTCAGACCTCACTCTTCGGCAAGCTCAGGGCGAGCGAGCATAACGCGAGTGATGCCCACGAACAATGAGTAATCGCAACTGCGAGAACAAACTCTCTGGTTTACTACTGTTCGCTCAGTGCCTGATACGGCTGGTCGTTCGGGTTTCACAAATTGCTCCTATTTTCGCGGGTTGCAACTAAGGCAAATCCGCATAAGGAATAAGTCTCCGGGACGCGGAGCAGCGATAAACTGTTCCTAGATGTTGCACTCTTAGTGCTGGTTTGGCTCCTCCCTCCGTCAGACCTCCCTCTTGGCACCAACGCTTGGAAAGCGACGCCCAGCTATGCCCGAAGAACGCCAAAGAGCCGGAAACACCGCTGTTGCTGCACCGTCTGCAACGCAGCGTGCTTACCCTCGTTACCAATTCACGGCGACAGCGGAGGCGCTCGATACCCAGCACCGCTTGCGAATGAACGCGCGCACTAGCGATTTGGGAAAAGGGGGATGCTATGTGGATACGTTCAGCCCTTTTCCGATGAAAACGGGAATTAAGCTACGGATCACGAAAGAAAAGGTCTCCTTCGAGGCCGAGGCTACCGTCGTGTACTCAAAAATTGGCATGGGCATGGGGCTGGCGTTCACCTCCATCGACCCGCGGCAGATGGGGGTTTTGGAAAAATGGCTGGGTGAATTGAGCGGCTCGGCGCCGACGGAGT
>Ga0210405_10004173_pt1 | contig 13693 bp, 11 predicted proteins | sample IncBWH11MmetaG_FD_155492 | JGI IMG/M metagenome (GOLD analysis project Ga0210405, IMG submission 155492) | Forest soil microbial communities from Barre Woods Harvard Forest LTER site, Petersham, Massachusetts, United States - Inc-BW-H-11-M | ecosystem: Environmental > Terrestrial > Soil >... | reverse complement strand
GCCAAGGGCCTTTCGCTCCTCGCTCCGTTCGGCCGATTCGTCGAGCTCGGCAAGACCGCGATCCATGCGAACGCGAGCATTGGCCTTGCGCCTTTTCGGAGCAACCTGTCGTTTTTCGCGATCGACCTCGTGCCGATCTTGCGCGATCGCCCCGGCGCCGTTGGCGACTTTCTCGCCATGCTCATGAACGAAGTGTGCAGCGGCGTTTGCCGTCCGCTGCCGCATACGACGTTCCGCTTCGAGGACGCGGGCGACGCGCTGTCGTGCATCGCACGACGGAAGAATATCGGAAAGATCGTGCTTTCGACAACCCATCCCGAGAAAGGATCGCAATGACCGTTCATGCCAGTCCGGACTTCGACGTGGCTATCATCGGCGGCGGGCCGGCGGGCGCCGCGACCGCGAGCTACCTTGCCCGGGCTGGGGTGCGCTGCGTGGTCTTCGAGCACGCGATCTTTCCGCGCGCGCACGTCGGCGAATCCCTCGTGCCGGCATCGACGCGGGTGTTCAAGGATCTCGACTTCCTGCAGACCATGGAAGAGGCCGGCTTCGTCCGCAAGTATGGAGCGGCTTGGACGGCGTCCCCGGCGCCGCAGGCGCCGGGCAAGCAACAAATGAGCATGAACTGGGACGGCCTCGCGCCCGATTGCCGGGCGGAGATCTCCTTCCAGAACCAGAATTACACCTATCACGTGAACCGCGAGACCTTCGACCTCCTGCTCCTCAAGCACGCGGAGAAATGCGGCGCGACAATCTACGAAGGGGTCCGGGTGAACCGCGTGCATTTCGATCCGGATGCGCCGGTGCGGGTGGAATTCGGGATCGGCAGGAAGACCTTCGAGGTCTCCGCCCACATGGTGGTCGATGCCAGCGGCCGCAAGACATTCCTCGGCAACCAGCTCAGATTGAGGGTGCGCGATCCGGTGTTCGACCAGTTCGCGCTGCACACCTGGTTCGACGACTATGACCGCCGTGCGTGGGCCGCCGCGCCGGGCCAGGAAGACTACCTCTTCATCCATTTCGTCCCGGTGCAGAACACCTGGATATGGCAGATCCCGATCTCGGCCGGTACGACCAGTATCGGCGTCGTGACCCAGCGGCGCAATTTCGCCGCCGCGCGCGAGGAACGCGAGCGGTTTTTCTGGCAGACGATCGCCGCACGCGAGGACTTGCACGCCCCGCTGCGCAAGGCGAACCAGCTGCGCCCCCTGAAGGAGGAAGGCGACTACAGCTACGGGATGCGGCAAGTGTGCGGCGAGCGCTTCGTCTTGGTCGGCGACGCCGCACGATTCGTGGATCCGATCTTTTCCACGGGAGTGAGCATCGCTCTCAACGCGGCGCGTTTTGTTTGCCCCGACATCCTCGCCGCGCTCGAAAGCGGCAATTTCGCCGCGGCGGCCTTCCGTAACTACGACGCCATCACGCACCGGGGCATGCGCAACTGGTACGAGTTCATCTCGCTGTATTACCGGTTGAACATCCTCTTCACCTACTTCATCAATCACGTCGGGCACCGGCTGGAAATGCTCAAATTGTTGCAGGGCGACGTTTACGACGAAGACGAGCCGCCCGTGCTCAAGCGCATGCGCGAGGCCGTGAGCGAGGTCGAGCACGACGACAACCATGTCTGGCACGCGCTGCTGAACGACCTTACCAACAAGGCCTTCCAGCCTTCGGTCTGATGGTCGAGGAGCGCGCGATCAACGTTTTCGTCATCGTTCCGCGCACGAGCATGTTCGACGCGGAGGGCGCGCGCGAGCCGCGCCAGTACTGGTCGACGGTGCTGCGCCAGATGGAATGGTGCGAGCGCTACGGCTTCAGCGGCATGCTGATTTTTCAAGGAAACGAGGTCTACGCCGATCCCTGGGTCGTCGCGCAATGCATCCTCAGCGGATCAGCGACTCTGACGCCGCTCATCGCGGTCAATCCGATGTACATGCACCCGTTCACCGCGGCGCGCTTCGTCTCCTCCTATGCGCTGGTATACGGGCGGCGGGTCTGGCTCAACCTCATCACGGGTACGGCGCTCGGGGACATGAAGGCGATGCAAGCGCCCGAGCTGTCGCACGACGAGCGTTATGAGCAGCTCGGCGAGTACGCAACGATCCTGATTTCGCTGCTCTCAAGTGCGGCGCCGACGACCTTCGCGGGCAGGTACTATGCCACGCACAAGCTGCGGCTCTTTCCGCGCCCGCCCGAAGCCCTGCTGCCGGGCCTCTTGCTCGCCGGGCAGTCGGAGGCCGCGGCGCGCATCGCCTGCTCCACCGGCGCCATCATGCAGCAGTTCCTGCTGCCCGATCTCGACGCCGCGCATCGGCCGGGATGCGAGGGCGTGGCGCTGGGCATCGTAGCGCGCGGATCCGACGACGACGCCTGGCGCGCGGCGCGCGCGGCATTCCCCGACGATCCGCGCCGGCGCGAAATCCTCGAGCTATCGATGTCGAACACCGACTCGGTGTGGAAAGCGCGGATGAAGCGTCTGGCCGAGGGCGAGGGGCGCGAAGCCTGCGGCTACTGGCTGGAGCCGTTCAAGAATTTCTACACCGAAGCGGCGTATTTTGTCGGATCGCGCGCTCGCGTTTCCCGGCTGATCCGCGGACTCGTGGAGCGTGGCGTGAGCACTTTCATCCTCACGCTGCCCACCGCGGAAGAGGATTATCGTCAGGTCAGCCTAGCGTTTCGCGCCGCGCTGGCGGATCGCGCCAAGGCGAGATGATTTTTCTTCGAATCGTCATCCCGCTGTTAGGTTATTGCGGGAACATGCGGGGTTTGGAAAAACCGATGCCCATTTCCGCACCAGGTGGGGCACGCTTTTTCGGCATCATGCTCCAGCCGCGGGCGCGGTGTGGCGCTTCGCCGCAGCAAATGGCTTGGGGGGCGCACTCCTTCTGATCGAACGGAGGATAAAATTTGTTCAACTGTGACTGACGGAAGGCACAACCGGGCCATCATCAAGGCAATGCTGGCGACGCCGTGCCTATTTGTTTGCTTTCACCGGGTGCTCGGCTGCGAGTTCCACGGTGCAAGCCGCAGCGGGAACGAGCGGATCTGTTTCGTGAAGCTTCTTTGAACATCGCCACAGTTGACTATCGCGGAGAAACACGGTAAAGATGAGGTACTATACATTATACAACCTTATTCGAGTGCAATTTGCCCTTGCGGTTTTGAAAACAGCACTGTATCTTGCGTTGCATCATTCCTGACTTAGCGTTCGACGTTAGGCAAGACCGCCGGGCCTAGCTAACGAGGTAGTGCGTATGCCCCAGCCAGCGACGATGAACGGAAACCCTTTTCTGCAGATTTGTGCGAGCTTCCTCGACTTCACGCGCGCGGCGAGCGCGCGAAGGACGATCAGCATCGCCACCCTCGGACCCGCAGGCACGAGCAGCGAGCACGTGGCGCGGGCCTTCCTGGGCAACGTCACCAACGGGAACAGCCGCTGCGAGCTGTTCGATTCGTACGAAGAAGCGGCGCGGACCGTGGAAAGCGGAGAGAACGATCTGCTGCTGGTTGCGAACGCGTACGGCAACATCAACCAGTTCTACATCTCTCATACGCTCTCCCTGACGACTTTCTTCGTGCATGACACGCCTCCCTATGGACTAGCGTGCCGTCGCGACGGGAGTTCGCTCGACCCCGAGGCGCCGCTCGAAGTCGCCACGCACCCTGCCCCCGCTCATTTTCTGCCGTGGCTCATGAAGACGGCAGGACTCGAAGCACAGCCGACCGTGCGTCTCGTTTCATCGACCAGCGAGGCTGCCCGGCTCGTCGCAGACGGCACTGTCGACGCCTGCGTGACCAACGATGACGCGCGCAGCCGGTACCAGCTCGAGTTCCTCTCCTCCTCTTGGCCGATCCAGATGCTGTGGTCGGTGTTCAAGAAAGAGAGCAGCCGCGTTTTCCCGAGATTTCCTTCGGCAGAACCGGCATTTCCTCCGACAGAAACAGTGGAGTTGCTCCCGAGGCGGGCCGCGGCAAGATGACGACCGGACGAAACCAAGTTGATCCGGTCAGCGTCCGTACCCTTCTGATCTGCGCGATCTGGATCCTCATCCTGTCGATGGGCGTGCGCCACGCCTTCGGGCTTTTTCTGCCCCCGATGACCGCGGCACACGGCTGGGGCAGGGAGGAATTTGCGTTTGCGATCGGGCTGCAAAACCTCATGTGGGGGGTCGCGCAGCCGTTCGCCGGGGCGGTCGGCGATCGTTTCGGCACGCACCGCGTGCTCGCCGCCGGCGCTGTGTTGTACACGCTCGGCCTTCTGGGCATGGCGTGGTCCGAAACGCCGCTCACTCTCGCGCTGACCGGAGGCGTGCTGATCGGCGTCGCGCACGCGTGCACGACCTACAGCGTCGTGTTCGGTGCATTGGGCCGGCGCGTCAGCCCGGAAAAGAGATCGTCGGCGATGGGCCTCATTTCGGCTGCCGGGTCCTTCGGCCAATTCGCGATGCTGCCGATATCCTTCGAGCTGATCTCGACCTTGGGGTGGTTCGAAACGCTGCTGGTTTTCGCCGCGGTCGTGGCGCTGATCCTGCCGCTCGCCCGCGGCCTGGTTGAGACGCCCGACCATGCGCAAAGCGCCGGAACGCCCTCGCAGACCATCGGATTGGCCCTGCGTGAGGCGATTTCCGACCGCAGCTACTTGTTGCTGTCGCTCGCGTACTTTGTCTGCGGCTTCCAGGTCGTGTTCATCGGCGTTCACCTGCCGGCGTATCTCAAGGACATGAACATGCCGCTTTACGTCGCGCCGATTGCGCTCGGGCTGATCGGTTTGTTCAACATTTTCGGCAGCTACGGGTCGGGGGTGCTCGGCGGGAAATTGCCGCAGCGCTACGTACTGGCGAGCATCTATCTGCTGCGCAGCCTCGCGATCGTCGTCTTCCTGCTGGTGCCGATTTCGGTGTGGAGCGTGTACCTGTTTTCCGCGGTCATGGGCGTGCTCTGGCTCTCCACCGTGCCGCCGACCAACGGCATCATCGCGACCCTCTTCGGGATGAAAAACTTTTCGATGCTGTCCGGCGTGTCGTATTTCTCCCATCAGGTGGGAAGTTTCCTCGGCGTCTGGCTCGGCGGCTACGTCTACGACCGGGTCGGCAACTACAACGCGGTGTGGACCCTGATCATCTTCTCGGGACTGGTCGCGGCGCTCCTGCACTTGCCGATCAAAGAGCAACCGCTCGTGCGCGCCGCGCCGGCGGCGGCGTGACGAGATGCGGCGGTTCGGCTCCAGATTCTGGTCCAGCGCCATGCTGGCGGCGGTATTGGCGGCATTCTTCTGGGCCTACACCCGGCCTGACTTCCTCGTCAGCCTGGCGGGCCTTTGGGCGCTGTGTACGGGAGGCCGCTTATGAATCAGCGAACGTTCATAGCCCATCAGGTCTTCTTTCGATTCAAGGAAGGGATCGATTGGGACAACGAAAAGGCCAAAAAGGCCGAGCAGGTGACCCTTCGACTCCCGCTCGAAATAACTCAGATCAAGGCCTGGTTTTGCGGCCGCAGCGTCATCGCGCGAGCGCAGGCGGTCGACTTCAGCTTGATCGGCTATTTCGCCGATCGTGAAGCTCTCGATGCCTACATGGTCCATCCCCATCATCTCGTGGGCATCGAGCTTTGGAAGGAAATCAGCACCTGGACGGTGTCCGACATCGTCGTGACGGCTGCCGACCTCGACAAGCTTTCGCATATCGCTGGGACCGAAGACGGACTTTGACTCCGCACACGCAAAGCGGCGGCTGTTTGTGGAGACGTTTCTCGGACGGACTTCGTCGTCGAAAGGTAAGTCAGATGTATTCGATCTTTCGTCCAGAGCTGCATGAATCCGGGCTGCTTTATCTGGATACGCTGAGGAAATACCTGTCGGGCGAACTGGCCGGGCAGGAACTGGCGTCGATCCGGCTGAAGAAGCTCAACGAAGTCATCGCCTATGTCCGGCAAGGCTCGCCTTTTTATCGTCAGCGCCTTCCGGCCGTCCATCCGACCGCCGACAGGCGGACACTGTCGGAAATCATCGAAGCGCTGCCGTTCACGACCAAGCAGGACTTGAGCAGCGCCGGAATTTCTCTTTGCGCCGACGCGCTGACCGGCGCGTGGATTTACTACGAGACGACCGGAACGACCGGCCCGGCGACGCCCTGTCCGCGCAATGAAACCGACTCGCTGGTCAACAACAGTTTCCTCACCCTGCAATACGGACCGATATTCCAGGACAAGAAACACGTTGTCGGCGTGATGGGTCCGACCGAGGTCCATTCCACCGGCGATACGTTCGAGGATGTGTTCCGGAGTCTCGGACATACAACAGTCAAGATGTGGCCGCGTTCGCCCCTGATCGGAATGGAACGCGCGTTGCGCCTGATCAGAGATCTGAAGATAACGGCGCTCGTCTGCACGCCGGCGGTGGCGGCAGAGCTTCTGAAGTTCGCCAAACGCAAGGACGTGGATCCGCAGCGGCTCGGCGTCGAAAACATACTGGTGATTGGCGAGCTGATCACGCCAAATCGCTTGAAGAACCTTGCGCGAAACTGGAATGCGAGGATCTTCAATTGCATGTACGCATCGCAGGAAGCGTCGATCCTGGCCGCTTGCAGCGACGACAACAGGCTCAGGACCATCCCGTTGAATAATTATTACGAACTGCTCTGCCCGTTCACCGGAAAGGTGCTTAACGTCGGAGCGGAGGTCGTCGCCGGTGAAATGGTCATCACGCATCTCTACAAGGGCAACAAGCCCTTGGTGCGATACCGAACCGGCGACATGGTGCGTTGCAGAGCCGGCAAGAACGAGAGCTGGACGATAGAACCGATCGGCCGCGTCAAGGACGTTCTCATCCTCAACGACGAACGCGTCTACGCGTTCGACGTTGAAAACGCAATATTCGAGGAGCTCGACTATTGCTTCGAATACTCGATCGAAATCACGCGGACTGGCGATCGCGATCATCTCGCGATTACGCTGGAGAAATGCGACGAGCTTAACGATGCAGCGCGCCTCGCCCGCCTGCGCGACCGGCTCGAAAGCCGCTTCGGCGTGACGGTCGAGATCCGAGCCGGCGACGCCGGCAACCTGATCGGAGTAGGGGCGATGGTGAGCTGGAAGGCCGCCCGCGTCCACGATCGGCGCGAGCCCAACGATAATCGGCAGGCGGGCGACAATCTGGAGCGCAACGCCGCCTTGGAAATCATGAGAGGCCGGTGACCCATGTCCGTCCAAACCGTCAGTCCGGTTGTCAGTCCGCTCGCGAAAGATTGGGTCGTCTATTCCGATGGCCGGTACGCGCCCCTGAGCCAGGTGGCCTTCAAGGCAAACACCCAGGCTCTCAACTACGGCACGGGCACCTTCGAAGGCATCCGTGCCTACTGGGATGACGAAAGAAAGCAACTCAACCTGTTCCGCGGACGCGATCACTTTGCGCGCTTCATCAATTCCGCCCGGACGCTGAGAATCGAGGCTGACGACACGGCGGATGACTTCGTGGCGATCACGCAAGAACTGGTCCGGCGAAACGGCTTCCGGCAAGACATCTATATCCGACCGTTGTGGCTCAAGAAGTCGCTGATGCCCGGCGAAAAATTCGGGGTCAAATTGCGCGGCGTCGACTCGACGGTGTGCATCAATGCCCTGCCGATGGGGGCCTATGCATCGGCAGGGCCGTTTCGCTGCATCGTGTCGAAATGGCAGCGGGTGTCCAATGCGGCCATCCCGAGTGCTGCCAAGATCACCGGGACCTATGTGAATTCGGCGCTGGCTTACGAGGACGCGCGCGACCATGGGGCGGACGATGCGATCATGCTCAACGCGCGCGGTGAATGCGCCGAGTCCACGACCTCCAACGTATTCATCGTCAAAAATGGAAGGGTTCTGACGCCGCCGCTCTTTGCGGGAATACTCGCCGGTGTCACGCGGGACTGCGTCCTGCAGATCTGCAAGTTCCTCGGCATCCCCGCCGCCGAAACGGCGATCACGCTCGAGGAGCTGCACAGCGCCGACCAATGCTTTCTGACGGGGACCGGGATCGAGATAAAGATGGTCTCGGACCTCGACGGCAGGGCGCTCGCAACGGACGAAGGCGCGATTGCGCACCGCATCATCGAGTCCTACCAAAAAGTCGTGCGCGGCCAGGTCGAACAATTCCGTTCCTGGCTTCATCCCATGTACTGAGTTTCAAGGAGACGCTCATGTCCGCTCTCACGATACATTCGCTGTCGTCGGCGCCTGATGGCGCCAAAAAGCTGCTGCAGGGCGCCAAAGACAGATTTGGTTGGGTGGTCAACCAAAGCGCCTATATGGCCGAATCGCCGGAGTTGCTGGAGGCTTATCAACGGGCGCACGAGCTGTTCATCGCCAGCTCGCTCGACGAAACCGAAAAGGCCGTGGTCTGGATCGCGACCGGGCTGGAAAACCGTTGCCGGTATACCGTCGGGGCTCATTGCTTCATCGCGCAGGCCGACGGCGTTGACAACGAAATCATCAGCGCTTTGGTGGAAAACAGCGATCACCTGCCCGAGCGATTGCTCGCGTTGCGTAAATTCACCCGCCACGTGATTCATTGCCACGGCCAGGTGGGCGAAAGCGCCTTGGCCGAGTTTTTGGACGCCGGCTTCACGCCGCGCAACGCTCTCGACGTGATACTCGGGGTTTCCCAAAAGACCATGTCGACATTGCTCAACAGCATTGCGAAACCGGAACTCGACGCCGGCTTCGTGACCAAATGGGTCGGCCAGTCGAACGGCTCGTCGAAGGAACTCGCCACCGCGACCAACGGAACCGAGTTCCTGAATTCCGGAAAGGTGCTGCCCAAGAATCTCCCATTCTCGGAGGCGGTTCGGGTGGGAGGGATGCTCTATCTGTCAGGGCAGATGGGTATCGTCCCGGGGACGATTAAGCCGGTCGACGGCGGGATCAGAGAGGAATCGCGACAGGCGATGGAGAACATCAAGACGTCGCTTGAGGCGCATGGCTATGGAATGAGCGATATCGTGAAATGCACCGTGATGCTGGCGGACATATCGGAATGGAGCAGTTTTAACGAGGTGTACAAGACATACTTCAACGGCCACTATCCGGCGCGCAGCGCTCTCGGGGCGAACGGCCTGGCGCTTGGGGCGCGCGTCGAGATCGAGTGCCTCGCCGCCAAATAGCGACCTGCATCGCCGTTTGCCGGGTTGACGGGAAAGGTATACGGTCCGCTACCTGCAATAGGAGCGGAGCGTCTATATGCTCAAACGTGCCTGGCAATCGGCCATGATCGGCCTTGCGCGCTCGCCCGCCGCCGGCCGGTTCATGCAAGACAATCGCGCGGCCTCGTTCCTGGCGAGCAAATACGTGGCCGGCGAGACGCCTGCCCAGGCGGTGAAGCTCGCCGAGGAATTGCTGTCATCCTTCAATATTCGCGGCGCACTATTCTACCTCGGCGAATACGTCAGCAGCGCCGAACTCGTCGCGGAGAACGTCGCCAATAAGCTCGCCATCGCCCGTACGCTGGGAGAGCGGGCCTTGGATGTGCACGTGTCCGTGGACCCGACGCAAATAGGGCAGTCGATCGACGGTCGATTGGCGCGCGACAACGCGCTGCGCATCGCCGAGCAAATCCGCACCTCCGCCGGTAACCGGCCGGGGGTTCATTGCCTCATGCTCGACATGGAGGATGCCTCGGTCATCGATACGACCATCGCGCTGCACGACGAGCTTGGAGGAAGGGGCTTGCCGGTCGCCTTGACGCTTCAGGCGTACCTCCGGCGAACGGCCGATGATATGCGAGATCAACTCCGCGCCGGTGCTCGCGTCCGTCTGGTGCAAGGGGCGTTCGCCGCGGATTCAGGCATTGCCTACACGCGCCGGAAGGACATCAAGGCGAATTTTCGAAGCCTCATCGAAATGATGCTTTCGGCGGAGGCCAGGGAAAAGGGCTTCTATCCCATCTTCGCGACGCATGACGATCGCCTGCAGCAGTTCGCCATTGAGATTGCCGGGCGAAATGGCTGGAAGCCCGGGCAATATGAATTCGAGATGCTGCTCGGGGTGCGGTCGCCGCTCGCGCATGACCTCGCGCGGCGCGGCGAACGCGTGCGGCTCTATCTGCCGTTCGGCCGCGATTGGTGGCCTTACTCGGTCCGCAGAATCGGCGAAAATCCGCGCAATGCCGTGCTGCTTGCGCGTTCGCTCGTGAGCTAGAGTAGCTCGGGCCAATCGTTAACGGAAGCACTGCTCGGCGGCTCGAAGCACACGGCAACCGCGCACATTTCGCGGCGCGGACGCGAAAGAATTTCCTAACCTTACGTTGACCCGGCGCCGTGCCAGTGCTATCTTAGCTTGCACGATGCGGCTACTCTCGGCGCGTTTGCGCTGGTAGTAGTCACGCGACTCGCCCGGACGGTTCGCGGCGACCATCGCGGAGATGTAGAAAACCCTGCGCAGGCTGCGGTTGTAGCGCTGGGGTTTGTGCAGGTTGCCGCGGATGCGACCGGAATCGCGCGGTACGGGCGCCAAACCGGCGCAGGATGGCTCGCAGCGAGAATCGCTGCCACAGCCGCGTACGTCAATGAACCGGCACCCAGTCAGGTAGCCACGGGAGGAGATAGTGTGACGAACGGTCCTGACAAATGGACGGATCCAAACTTCTCGTCGGTCGATCAGTCGGATCGAACAGTCCCTGTCAACCTGCGCCAAACAGGTCGACCGGACATCAAGCTCCTGATATCGACGCGCGCTCGAAAGTCGCCATATTGGCACCTGGCGATTGAGGCGGGATGCTGGCGCGCAGAGGTGTACAACCGTATGTACCTGCCCAGAGGCTACGTCCGTGAGGGGGACGGCGGGTCCGCGGCCGAGTACGAGGCATTGATACACCGAGTGACGTTGTGGGACATCGCGGCCGCGCGGCAGATTCGAGTGCAAGGACGCGAGGCTACCGAGTTTGTCAATTACGTCGTAACAAGGGACGTCACGCGACTAGCGCCCATGCGGGCGGCGTACGTAGTACTTTGCGATTCTAGTGGTCGGATGATCAACGACCCGCTGTTGCTGAAGATTTCCCCCGGTGAGTACTGGTTCAGTATCTCCGACTCGGATCTGTCGCTGTGGCTGAAGGGGGTGAATGTCGGCAAAAGGTTCGATGTCCAGATCCAGGAGATCGACGTGTCGCCTGTCCAGATCCAGGGAGCGGAGGCAAACAGGTTGATGGCCGACCTCATCGGTGACGTAGCCTCTGAGATGCCCGCGTTTGGGCTGTCGGAGGCCGAGATCGCCGGGCTTCCGGTACTCGTTTCGCGAACTGGGTTCTCCGGTGAAGCTGGATATGAAGTCTACCTAAAGAATTCGAGCATTCACGCAGAGCAAATGTGGGATGCGATCCTTCGAGCAGGAGGGAAGTATGGGCTAGCAGTAACCGGTCCTATCCAGCCCCACCGGATCTCGTCAGGGATACTCGCGTGGGGTCAAGACGTTGACAACGAGATGGTCCCTTTTCAAGTTGGGTTGGCGGCCCACATTCCCCGTAACAAGGCGTCAGACTACATCGGCCGGGACGCCCTCGAACAAATGCGGACCGAAATTGCTGCCGGAAACCATCCATACAAACTCACAATGGTGGGGTTGAGGATAGAGGGGGATCCGATCGCGGACTATCTGTCTGACTTCTGGTTGGTTGCGCCTTCGCCAGACTCGGACCCGGTGGGCTTTATGACTTCCGCTTCATATGCCCCGAAACTTCAAACAAACGTTGCCTTGGCTCGCCTGCCAGTCGAACTCGCGGTTCCAGGGACACAGGTGTACGTGTTCAAGCCGACCATTGACTCGACGAGCAGGAGCGTCCCAGCAGTGGTCTCGGCTTTTCCAATCAAGTGAAGCATCCTAAGAGGACGTTTGATCTAGGTGGATTGCCCTCTATCTCCTAGTTGAGCCGGAACCAGCGGCGAACTCCAGTCCGGAAGGAGCCAACGCGCGCTGTCTCTGGCGGCGGGGGAGGGGGGAGCGAGTGCGGCTGTATTTGCCGTTCGGTCGCGACTGGCGGCCCTGCTAGGTCCGAATAATCGGCGAAAAGCCGCGCAATGCCCTGCTTCTTGCGCGGTCGCTCGCCAGCTTGACCGGCCGGGGAGATAGGTAAGCGTCTAACACCTATGAGGTCCGGAGTGGAGCGGCGTCGACCTGGAACGCCGACGGCATTGTCATCGAAGTGATATAGGAATCAGCTACTTGCAATCGGCCATGAGTGCCGGGGCAAGGAAGTTCCCAACGTGACGCCTGGAATGCGGCGATTTCGCGCGCTGTTCCTCTCCGACGTTCACCTCGGCACGCGCGGGTGTCAAGCAAGTAAGCTGCTCGACTTCCTCCGCCTGCACGATGCCGACACCATCTATCTTGTCGGCGACATCGTCGACGGCTGGCAGCTGCGCGGCGGATGGTACTGGCCGCAGGCCCACAACGACGTGGTGCAGAAGCTCCTGCGCAAGGCGCGCAAGGGCTCGCGCGTGATCTACGTCCCGGGCAATCACGACGAGTTCCTGCGCGACTATTACGGCACGCATTTCGGCGGCATCGAAATCGTCGAGACGGCGATCCACGTCGGGGCCGACGGCCGCCGCTATCTCGTGATCCACGGCGACCGTTTCGACATGATCGTCAAGCACGCGCGCTGGCTCGCGCTGCTCGGCGACCACGCCTACCGGCTGGCGCTCGTCGCCAATACCGCGTTCAACGCGGTGCGCCAGCGGCTCGGGCTGACGTATTGGTCGCTGTCGCAATGGGCAAAGCTCAAGGTCAAGAACGCGGTGAGCTACATCGGCGAGTTCGAGAAGACGCTCGCCGGCGAAGCCCATCGTCACGCCGTCGACGGCGTCATCTGCGGCCACATCCATCATGCGGCGATCCACGAACGCTTTGCCGTGCGCTACGTCAATTGCGGCGACTGGGTGGAAAGTTGCACGGCCGTGGCCGAGCATGCCGACGGCGGGCTCGAGATCCTCACCTGGACGAGCGACCTCGCGGGCGCGGATGAAGGCACGCCGGCCGCCGCGGCGCGCGCCGCCTGATGCGCGTTCTCGTCGCCACCGACGCCTGGCATCCGCAGGTCAACGGCGTTGTGCACACGCTCGGCGAAGTCGCCCGCGCGGCGCCGGCGCTCGGCGCGTCGATCGCCTTCCTCACGCCGGAAGGGATGCGCAGCCTGCCGCTGCCGACCTATCCGGGCATGCGGCTCGCGCTCGCTCGGCCGAACGCCATTGCCCGGCGCATCGTCGACCTGCGGCCGGCCGCGATCCACATCGCGACCGAGGGGCCGATCGGCTATCTGGTGCGGCGCTATTGCCTCGCCAACCGGCTGGCGTTCACCACGAGCTTCCACACCCGGTTTCCCGACTACGTGTCGGCGCGCACACCGATACCCGAACGCTGGACCTGGGCGGCGTTGCGCTGGTTCCACGGCGCCGCCGCCGGCGTCATGGCGGCGACCCCGGGGCTCGAAGCGGAACTCGTCGGCCGCGGCTTCAACAACGTGATGGCGTGGCCGCGCGGCGTCGACGCGGCGCTGTTCCGCCCGCGCCCCGGGGCCGATCTCGGCCTGCCGCGGCCGGTCTTTCTCACGGTCGCGCGGCTCGCGGTCGAGAAGAACATCGAGGCGTTTCTCGCCCTCGACCTGCCCGGCACCAAGGTGGTGGTGGGCGACGGGCCGGCGCGTGCCGGCCTGACGCGCCGGTTTCCC
>Ga0210405_10004171_pt1 | contig 13696 bp, 14 predicted proteins | sample IncBWH11MmetaG_FD_155492 | JGI IMG/M metagenome (GOLD analysis project Ga0210405, IMG submission 155492) | Forest soil microbial communities from Barre Woods Harvard Forest LTER site, Petersham, Massachusetts, United States - Inc-BW-H-11-M | ecosystem: Environmental > Terrestrial > Soil >... | reverse complement strand
CGAATTATTACAAAGACAGCATGTTCGGCCCGGTCGAAGTCGAAAAAGCCGATTACCAGCTCAAGCCTATGAATTGTCCCGGCCACATTTTGATTTACAAAGCAAAGCTCCACAGCTACCGCGACCTTCCCGTCCGCCTCGCCGAACTTGGCACGGTCTATCGTTACGAGCGCAGCGGCGTGCTCCACGGCCTGCTCCGCGTCCGCGGCTTCACTCAGGACGACGCGCACATCTTCTGCATGCCCGCGCAAATCGAATCCGAAGTGGAAGCATGCATGGATTTTGCCTTTGCCGTCATGAAGAATTTCGGCTTCGACAAATTCGAAGTCGAGCTTTCGGACTGGGATCCCAAGCACCCGGAAAATTACCCCGGGAGGCCCGAAGACTGGCAACATGCGTCAGATGCTCTCGCCCGCACGATGGCGCGCATGAACATTCCCTATAAGAGAATAGAAGGGGAAGGCGCGTTCTACGGCCCGAAAATCGACGTCAAACTCATCGACGCCATCGGTCGCCCCTGGCAGCTCACCACCGTGCAGTTCGATTTCAATCTGCCCGCGCGCTTCGGCCTGCAATATGTCGGCGAAGACGGCGCCAAGCATCAGCCTCTCATGGTGCACCGCGCGCTGCTCGGCTCCGTCGAGCGCTTCTTCGGCATCCTGATCGAGCACTACGCCGGCGCCTTCCCGCTCTGGCTCGCTCCGGTCCAAGTGGAAATCTGCCCGGTCAGCGAAAAAGTCGCCGACTACGCCAAGCACGTCACCGAAACTCTGAAGCGCCACAACTTCCGCGTCCATCTCGATGACCGCAACGAAAAGCTGCCCGCCAAAATCCGCGACGCCCAGCTCCAAAAAATTCCCTACATGCTGGTCGTCGGCCCCAAGGAAGCCGAAGCCGGCACCGTCGCCGTCCGTCATCGCAGCAAAGGCGACCTCGGCCCCAAGCCCCTCGCCGAATTTGTCGAAGCCCTCCAGCGCGAAGTTGATTCCCGCGCTACAAGCTGAATTGTCGCCACAGATTCCAGGCAAGCCCTGGAAACAGCACCTTGAGCCGCAATCATGCATCTAAAATGACGAGGTGTCAGGGGATGATTTCCCGCAGGAGCTTTCTTGCTTTGACCGGCGGCGCGATGGTATCGCCGTCTGTCGCCTGGGCGGCGGATGCGAAAGAAGACGACGACGTGCCCGCCTTGCTCGATCACATCCTTCTCGGTTGCAACGATCTCGATCGCGGCGTCCAATTGGTCGAAGAGAACACCGGCGTGCGCGCCGCCATTGGCGGAGTCCATCCCGGCCGCGGCACGCGTAACGCGCTCCTCTCGCTCGGCGAGCGCCGCTACCTGGAAATCATTGCGCCCGATCCGGCGCAAAGTGAAATCGTCCATTACCCGCAACTCCGCTCTATGTTCGATCCGCGCCTCATCGGCTGGGCCGTTCATCCTCCGGACATCGCCGCCGTCGCCAAGCAACTTCGCGAAAACAAAATCGCCTTCACCGGCCCTGACGACGGCTCCCGAAAGCGCCCCGACGGACGCGTTCTCACCTGGAAAACCGTCAACCTTGCCGACGACCGCCACGGCCTCCTCCCTTTCTTCATCGAATGGAGCGCCGACTCGGTTCACCCTTCCGCGGACGCAGCCAAAGGTTGCACTCTGGATTATTTTGAGGTGATGAGCGCCGACCCGGAGGAACTCGCCGCAACCTTCAAACGCATCGCGCTTAACGTGGCCGTCGAGCACAGCGACAAAACCCGCCTTCGCGCACTCATCACAGGACCCAAGGGCGACCTTGGCCTAACCACCGCCTGAGCCTTGACCTTCAATTTTGAAGCATCTGCTGCGATTCATAACTCTCGTCCAACTCGCGATGCGTCACGTTTTTGCCTCTTGCCGTGCTGCCGCTGGCACATGCTATACTTTGAAGCCCATCCCCTGGCTGCTTTGCACCGTGCGGGGTGGGTTGTGAACTCGGGGCCATCCTTGGATCTGCCGGCAAAAGCTGTTGCTCGTCCGCCGCTTCCTGGCCGCGAAGAACGAAGTGCTTGAGGGGGACTTATCGCAGAACGCAGCTTCCGGCAAGCCGACCGCATTCGCGTCAACGAGCGAATCCGCGCTCGCGAAATCCGGGTGATTGATGATCAAGGCGGCCAGCTCGGCGTCATGCAGCCGTTTGAAGCCATAAAGCTGGCCAAGGAAAAAGGGCTCGACCTGGTGGAAATCTCGCCGACCGCCGATCCGCCGGTTTGCAAAATCACCGACTACGGCAAGTATCTTTACCAGGCCAACAAGAAGGCTCACGAGCAGCGCAAGAGCAGCCGCGGCTCGCAGTTGAAGGAAGTCAAGTTTCGGCCCGCCACCGCGGAACACGACTATCAGGTTCGCAAGAACCAGATTCTTCGGTTTCTTGGTGAAGGCCACAAAGTGCGCGCGATGATTTTTCATCGCGGGCGCGAAATGGCCCACCAGGAAGTGGGGCGCGCCAAGATGAACCGCTTGCTCATGGAAATTGGCGACCAGGGCCAGATCGAGACCATGCCGCGCATGGAAGGCAACGTCCTGGTAGCGTTGCTGGCCCCGAAAAAGGGCGTCAGCGTCGCCAAGCCCGCGGGCCAGCAATCGTCCAGCGCCCAGCAGTCGCAGTAATCAGCGCCATCAAACGCGCAATCGGGATTTTGTAGGGGCGCAGCATGCTGCGTCCCTGTTAGCACCCAAGTTTGAATTGAAAGTCGCGCCTTAGAGCGCATAGCACATCGAAATCAGGAGAGGATTTCCAGCAATGCCGAGAAACGCATCGAAACCGAAATTGAAACTGAAAACGCACCGCGGCGCCAGGAAGCGCTTCAAGTTCACCGCCAACGGCAAGATTAAGCGCGGCCACTCCGGCAAGCGCCACTTGATGGGCACAAAAAGGCCTGGCCGCATGCGCAAGCTTAAGAAGCTGACGCTGGTGAATAAAGCCGACGTGGCCAGCATCAAGCAGATGCTTCCGTACGGCTAGATTTTTTTCGAAACGTTAGAACGTTCAACGTTCCAACGTTGGAACAACGCTTTCGTGCCAGGCAGCGCTTCACGGGTGCCTGCCGGCCGATGAGCCGCAGATTTCAAGTGTTCGCCCCATGGTGAATCTTGACGCGGCAAGCAGTTCATATCTGGAGACAAACCCGTTGCGGTACGCGTTTTCTTACGCGTTTGCGCACCCTGTTTGTCTCCCAAAAACAATTAGCCGCTGTCTCGTGAGGCTGAGTTTTGTAGTGGCGGGTCTTTAGACCCGTCCGAAAGAAACTCCCGCCTCCTGACCAGCGGCTTAGAAAAGACTAAGGAGAAACCCATGGCACGCGTAAAACGCGGTACCAAGCGCCGGGCACGGCGCAAGAAGTACCTCAAGAGGACAAAGGGTTTTTTCCTCACCAAGAGCAAGCTCTACCAATCCGCACAGGAAGCCGCCAATCGCGCCGATCGTTACGCCAAGCGCGACCGCCGCGTCAAGAAACGCGAATATCGCAAGCTGTGGATTCAACGCGTCGGGGCCGCCGCACGCAACAACGGCCTGACCTACGGCCAGTTGATTCACGGCCTCAAGGTTGCCGGGGTCGCTCTGGATCGCAAGGTCCTGGCCGACATCGCGGTCAAGGACGCCGCGGCATTCACGTCGCTCGTGGCGACAGCGAAAGCCGCCGCTCCTCCCCCAGCCAAGGCGAAGAGAGTGTAGCGCCGGCATCTTGCCGGCGGTTTTTCTCTCTTTGTAGGGGCGCAGCATGCTGCGCCCAATCTCGGCAAGATGTCACCGGCTGGGTGAACTCTCTTTGACGCATTTTGCCGTGCGAGTTTCGCTCTAAAACGCGATGACAACACACGAAAACAAAACGGCGCTGCCTCTCGTGCATCTCGGCATCACGCGGCCCGAGGAACTCACGGCGCTCTTCGCGGACCTTCGTGGACGCTTCGACGCCGATTGCGCTTGCGCGCAAGACGAATCGTCATGGAAGCAATTCCGTGATGCGTGGCTTGGCCGCAAATCCGGCGTGCTCACGCAAATCACGGACAATTGGCTGAAACCCGCCACGCTCGAACTCAAGCGCGCGGTTGGCGCGGCTCTAAACGAACTGCGCGCGCACGTCGAATCGCAGATCGAAGCGCGCCGCGCGGCCATCGAATCCGGCGCCGAAGAATCCGCGGTCGCCCGCGAGCGCGTGGACCTCTCCCTGCCCGGCGCGATTCGCCCCATCGGCTCCCATCACTTGATCCGCCAGGTCTTCCAGGAAGTGAGGACATCTTCGTTTCCATCGGCTTCTCCATCGTCGAAGGCCCCGAAATCGAAACGCCTTATTACAATTTCGAAGCGCTCAACATTCCTGAATTCCATCCTGTGCGCGACGACATGGACACGTTTTATCTGGATTTGCCGAAAGGCGCAAAGACCCCGCTGCTCCTTCGCACACACACTTCGCCCATGCAGATTCGCACCATGGAAAAGCAGAAGCCACCCGTACGCGTCATCGTTCCCGGCAAGGTCTATCGCCGCGACAATCCCGACGCCACGCATTCCTTCATCTTTCATCAGGTCGAAGGCCTGGCCGTCGACACCGACATCACCTTCTGCGATTTCACCGGCACCATCGATTATTTCGTAAAACAATTTTTCGGTCCTAGCGTGAAAACCCGCTTCCGCCCCAGTTATTTCCCGTTTACGGAGCCGAGCGTCGAATTCGATGTCTCCTGCATTTTTTGCGGAGGCAGCGGCGCGGCCGCCGGCGGCGGAACCTGCTCCAAGTGCAAAGGCGCCGGCTGGATTGAACTGTTCGGCGCCGGCATGGTCGACCCCGCCGTCTACGACTTCGTGAACCCTGCCCACGGAGGTGGGTACGACGCCAAAAAAGTCAGCGGTTTCGCCTTTGGCATGGGCATCGATCGCCTGGCTATGCTCCGGTACGGCATCGACGACATCCAGGTCTTTTTCCAGAACGACGTGCGCTTCTTGCGGCAATTCCCATGAAGGCAGCACCGCTAAAGGGAGGCTTTCGACTGTTAACTGTCGACTGTCAACTTCCGGCATGACTTTCGCCGACGCCAAACAGCGTTTCTCCAATCGCGCGGCCGATTACGTGCGCTACCGGCCGGGCTACCCGTCAGAAGTGTTGGACGTGCTGCGCAAGGAATGCGTCTTGCGCCCCGGCCACATCGTCGCCGACATCGGCTCCGGTACGGGTTTCTTGAGCGAACTCTTTCTAAAGAACGGTAATCGCGTTTACGGTGTGGAACCGAACTCCGAAATGCGCCGGGCCGGCCAGGAATATCTGGCCTCCTACGACGGCTTCTCGAGTATCGAAGGCTCGGCCGAGTCCACCACCCTCGACGATGCCAGCATCGACTTCGTCACCGCCGGGCAGGCGTTCCACTGGTTCGAACCGGAAAAAACGCGCGCGGAGTTCCGGCGGATTCTGCGGCCGCAAGGCTGGGTCGTCGTGGTATGGAACTTCCGCGAAAAGGAGACGCCGTTCGCCAAAGCCTACGAGGACTTTCTCGTGAAATTCGGGACGGATTATACGCGCGTGCGGGATTCCTACCCCAAGAGCCACGACGTGCAAGGTTTTTTTCTGGGCGGCGAATTTCTCCACCGCGCGCTGCCTGGTGAGCGGCCGTTGGATTGGGATGAACTCGCCGGGCTCCTGCGCAGCGCCTCGTATATGCCGCAAGAGGGCCATGCGAATTTTCCCCCGATGATGGACGCCCTGCGAGAACTCTTTCGCGCGTATCAGGAAAATGGCCGTGTGCGAGTGGACTACGCCACGCACCTTTATGCCGGCCGTCTGCCCAACGAGCGGAAATAACCGATGAAAGTTGTCTACAACTGGCTGAAAGATTTTGTCAATGTGAGCGCGACGCCGCAGGAGCTTGCCTCGCGTCTCGCGCTTTCCGGCACGAATATCGGCGGGGTCGAGAACGGCGCGCACGGCGCGGTGATCGACGCGGAAGTGACTTCGAATCGCCCCGATTGCCTCGGCCACTACGGCATTGCTCGCGAAGTCGCTGCGATCTACAAGCTGCCCCTGAAGCACGTTTCGCCCAAACCTGCTGAAAGTGCGGTGAAAGCCAGCGACGCCGTGAAAGTGGAAATTCAATCTTCTGAGCTCTGCGGCCGCTTTACCGCGCGCGTTATTCGCAATGTGAAAATCCAGCCTTCCCCAAAATGGCTGAAAGACCGCCTCGAAGCCTCCGGCGTCGCCAGCATCAGCAATGTTGTCGACATTTCGAACTACGTTATGCTCGAACTCGGCCACCCTCTGCACACTTTCGATTACGACAAGGTGCGCGACCGCAAAATTGTTGTGCGCCGCGCCAAGTCCGGCGAAAAAATGCGCACCCTTGATGGCATCGAGCGTCAGTTCGATTCAAATATCTGCATGATCAGCGATGGCGACGGCTCGCGCGCCGTGGGCATCGGCGGAATCATGGGCGGCGCGGAGACGGAAATTTCCTTTTCCACCAAAAACGTCTTGATCGAGTGCGCCTGGTTCGAACCGGTTGCCATTCGCCGCGCCGCGCGCTTTCTGAAATTGCACACCGAAGCGTCCACGCGTTTCGGCCGCGGCGCAGATCCGGAAATGGCTGAGGTTGCTTCGCGCCGCGCCGCGGAATTGATTCTGCAGCTTGCCGGCGGCGAGCTGCTCTCCGGCGTTGTTGATATTTATCCCGGCAAACGCGCCGCGAAAAAAATCCGCGTGACGCGCGCCGAAATTCTTCGCGTGATGGGCGCGGACGTCCCGGACAAGGAAGTGGAAGCCAGCCTCGGCGCGCTCGGTTTCGCGCCCGTTCGAATCGACCAGAATCGCGGCGCGGAAGGCTCGCTCCTCGCGGCCTGGGAATGCACGCAGCCGTCCTGGCGCGCCGAAGTCGAACGCGAAATCGACCTGATCGAGGAAATTGCGCGCATTTACGGCCTCGACAGATTTCCGCCGCGCCTGCCGGCAGCGCGTCAGGGCGCGGCGCGCCTTCCACACTATGAAGCCGAAACGCGTTTGCGCGAACGGCTCATCGGCTTGGGTTACCGCGAGATCCTTACGATTCCGCACGTTGCCGAAGAGCGCGACGCGTTGTTTCGTCCAACCGATGTTTCTCCCGCGCGGCTATCGAATCCGCTCTCCGAAGAAGCCAATGTGCTGCGCTCGACGGGAATCGTGACCATGGCCGCCGCCCTGGAATGGAATTTGAACCACGGCCAGCGCAACGTGCGCCTGTTCGAAATCGGCCGCCACTATCGTTTGAACGGAAGCGAATCGGTTGAGGCGCGCGTGCTCACCATCGGCGCGACCGGCGAAGCGCGTGAAAAAGGTCTCTACGACGCCGCGCGTGATTTTTCTTTTGCGGACCTCAAGGGCGATCTCGATTCCATCGGTGAACTTTGCGGTGGTTTCCGCTGGGAAGATGGCGGCGCGGACTGGCTGCACGCAGCGCGACGCGGCGTCGTCAAATTAAAATCCGTCATTTCGAGCGAAGCGAGAAATCTTTCTTCACTTGGTGTTGCCGGCCAGCTTGCACGCCGCGTGGCCGACAAATTGAAATTGCGCCAAGACGTTTTCCTCGCGGAGTTGCATCTCGATCCGGTTTACGCCGCCATGCGTGCGGCGAAAGAGGCGCGGCGCTATGAGCCCTTGCCAAGATTCCCGGGCGTCGAGCGCGATTTTTCCTTACTGCTTGCCGACGGCACAAAGTTTTCGGACGTTTCGAAAACGATTCAATCGCTCGGCATCGCGGAAATTACATCGGTTGAGGCAGCGGATCTCTTCCGCGGCAAACATGTTCCTGCGGGAAAATATTCGCTGCTGGTGCGCGTGACGTTTCAAAGCCGCGAAGCGACGCTGACTGAAACGCAAATCGGAGATTTCAGCGGCAGGATTGTCGCCGCCCTGGTAAAAAGTCTTGGCGCGCAACTTCGCGCCAGCTGAATTCTTCCTTCGCGCGTTCCTTGGCAAAACTTTCTGAAACCGTGGGGGCACGATATATCGTTCCCCCACAACTGAAAACCGTTGGCGGCGTGCTGGACGCGCGTTATTTATGCTATCTTCACGCATAGGTCGACCATGAGCGGGCCGGTGAAAGTGCAGATTTTCGGGCAAACGTACTCCATCCAGGGAGACTTGGATGTGAAATACGTGCAGAAGCTTGCGCAGTACGTGGACGAAAAAATGCATGAGATCGCGGACGTAACGAAAACCGTGGACACGCAGAAAGTCGCGGTGCTGGCAGCGCTGGCGATTGCGGACGAACTCCACAGCCTGCAGCGCGATCGCGGCGATCATGAGCAGTTAATGCGCGAACAAGCCGAGCGTTGCCTGACACTCGTCGAGCGCGCTTTGAAGCAAACCGCGTGAGGCAGTAATCGCAATCCTTCAAAGTAGCTCCCAAAAAAACTGAAGAGAGATTCCTCGCTTCGCTCGGAATGACGGTGTGCGACTTGGCTGAAGAGAGATTCCTTCCGACAAGAATCGGAACTCGCAAACTTCGCTCGTCGCCTTCGCTCGGAATAGCGGTGCGCGGGTTGGAGTTGTTTTTTCATTGGCTCCAGGTGGTTGGGTTGCGGTCCCAGCGGTGGGGGCGGAGCTGTTTGTGGAGCGCGGCGGGGAGGGGGCCCTGGGTGCTGGCGGCGATGTTGGCTTCGACGTTGCGGCGCTTGCGCATGCCCGGAATGATGGTGGCTGCGTCGGGATTGTTGAGGATGAAGCGCAGCGCCATCTGCGCCATGGTGTTGCCTGCGGGGATAAGCGGACGGAGCGCTTCGGCGTGGGCCACGCTGCTCTTCAGATTTTCCGGGACGAAATAAGTATTGCGCCAATCGCCTTTTGGCCAAGTGCTATCGACAGTGAGCGTGCCGGTGAGTGTGCCTTCATCAAACGGAACGCGGGCGATGATGGCGGCGTTTTTCATGCGGCAAATGGGAAAGAGCGCGTCTTCGGGATTCTGGTCGAAGATGTTGTAGATGACCTGGACGGCGTCGGCGACGCCTTCGAGCACGGCGCGAATGCCATTGTACGGCTCCCAGCGATTGACGCTGACGCCGACCGCTTCGGCTTTGCCGCTGGCGCGCAGCTTTTCCACCGCGCGCGGAAGGCGTTCGTCGGTGAGCCAGCGGTCTTCCCAGGTGTGAAACTGAATGAGGTCGAGTTTTTCGACGCCGAGATTGGCGAGACTTTTGTTGACGTATGTTTCGATGTGGTCCGGCGGATAGCAATCGTCGAGCGAGAAATCGCGGCGGCTGGGCCATTTGCCGTTTTTGGGCGGAATTTTTGTGGCGACGTAAAGTTTCTTGTCCGGCCCGCCGACACCGGAATTGTTTTTATTGGTGCGCAGAACTTTTCCGAGAATCTGTTCGCTGCGGCCGTCGCCGTAAGCCCACGCAGTGTCAAAGAAATTGCAGCCGAGATCGACGGCGCGCTGCAGGGCGTCGAGAGATTCGGCATCGTCGGAGCCGGTCCAGCCGGCGAGTCCCCACATGCCGTATCCAATTTCACTGACGTTCCATCCGGTGCGGCCGAACTTGCGATAGTGCATGGTGTGCTCTCCTGAAGTGGAGCGCACATTATACGGGGAGTTGCGGTGTTCCGTGCTCCGTGTCCTGTGACCCGTGAGGGGTAAGAGAGTGAACCAAAATGGGAAGAATACCCCCACACCCCGGGTGTTTTCGTAAGAGTGGCAAACAAAGGACTTGCGGGATACGGAACTTGGAAGTGTGTACGGAAGATTGGAGATGGGGTTGAATGTTCCCGGGCGTGGAAAACGTGCACCCCCCTCCCCCCACCTTTTTTGTAAGAGATTGAGGCTACAGGGGTTAGAGGGTGGGGGTCGGCAAAAAGATTGAGTGGTAAGGAGTTAGGGGAAAAGGGGAGGCGGGGTAAACGCCGGGGTCGGGGAGAAGAATGGGGCGGGGTGAATCGGGCGAGTTGGCGACTGACTATCAAAGACTAGGGTAGCGCAAACGTAATGCAGTTGTCAAGTACGTATTGGATTAGCATTCGAATGAACTGTGGAAAACTTCTTGCAGGCCGTGGCGGCCTAGCGCGTGTAGAGTGTTCTAATTGTCCGGATTCCTTCGCCGTCTGAGATCATAACGTCGACCCGAATTGTGTAGTCCACGACGTTCTTGACTCCACCTTCTACAGCGAGTTCTACAACGGTGTAATAGGGGCCTCTCTTCAGTCGTTCCGTAAAAGGATAATCTTTGATCTTCGAAAATGTTTTCAATCCGCGCGGATGCGCGATCGGCAAGGTGTTTCCCGAATTCATTGGGGAAAGGGTGATAGAAGCTTCATGGTCCTTGACCAGCGGCAATGTTTCCAGCGTTAGAATTGTGTGTGGTTTATTCCGATATTCTCTGGCTGAAAGCAGGGTTGCTAACCGCTCTTTTGTCAGCCAGAAGAACACACGACTATTCAGAAGCCGATACCATTCTTCGACGCTGCAGTCCAGCAGAGATGCTTGAAGCTTGGACTCAACAATGGGTTTCTGGTCCCTTATGACAGCCCGTCCAATCGTTGCGTGTCTAACTTCTATTGATCGGGCGCGTTTGCTGCCCTCAATTTCTTGTCTAGTTCGACCGTCGACTTCGAATAGAGTTAACAAGGCAGATGTGCTCAGCAGGCCGTGCTTCGAGATACTTTCCCAGCTGTCGGCCTCGGCCATGTGGTATAGAACCGGATAATACTCAGCCAACTCAGTAGGGGTTACTCCCATTTACCATGCCCTTCGATCAATTATGCTGCGAAAGGCAAAGCGGGTCGAGATTGGAAGGACAGGAGCCATCGCAGATACGCACCGTTTCGCGAACTAAGGGAGAATCTTTACTGAAAGACGCGAGGTTATGAACTAATGCGATCCACGCTGTTTGCTTCGCCGCGAAAGAATCGCAGTTGGTAAATATGTGTCATGATAGATGTGTAGCGACCCTAGAAACCCGCTCCCCCTACCCTCGAACGCAGAGATGCGCTAGAATGCGCTCCCTTCCAGTGGATGTCTTCAGATTGGCGTGGAGCAATGTGGCTTATAGAGGAACACCGGGGTACACCACCTTGCAATGAATTGGATGCGGTCATGGCAAACAAGACCAAGTGCGACGAGGGCAGGCTTTATTTTCGTTGGAGAATAAATATGGCATACTTATGGCATACTTATGCCGAAGCGCCCGAACAAGATAGGGACTGTGCAGATCACAGTTTCCACTACCCGACCCGTACAGCTCTATCTTGAGCGGTTAGTGTTGTCTGGCTTGTATGGCAAGAATCCTGCGGAGGCAGCCGAAAGGCTAATATCAGATGCACTTAAGGGTCTGGTAAAAGATGGTACACTGGGAGGCCACTTCCCGAAGCGGAAGTGACGTAGGAGCATGACGATGACAGCGCAGACGATGTCCCTCGGTGAATTCGTAAAGCAATTGGCCGTCAGGATGCACAATTCAAAAGTGCCTATGCCGCTCAAAGATGAGAGACCTTGGCATGAGCTCTTGTATGAGCTAAAGACCTCTGATTTTAAACCTAAGCCCGTTTTCCTGAACAATCTACAATTTGATTGGGACGGGCCGTATCCGCGCTCACGAGATCTGTCCGACTACATCCACGGACTCCACTTCACAGGGTGTGTGTCGGCTGCGAATCCGAGTTATGACGAGATATCGCTTGACGAGAACCTAGAGAAGGTATGGTCTTCGGAAAAATTGGATGACGAAGTGAGTACATTTATGGCGAAGGTTATGGATATTGTAAAAAAGGAGTTTGCGGTATAGCATTCAGTACATCGAATGCTAGAAAGGTATCCGAGCCTTCGGAAAATCGTCGCTGCCCTCGATGATTACTTGCAGCGCTCATACTCTGATTATTTCGGCCCGAAAGCTACCCATCCCGTTGCTCCGCTGAAAGCGTTTAAGGTTATTCATGACAGTCTCTGGGGTACGAACAGGTTCTCGTGGAGAGAATTGGTCCTCATCGATTCCCCGCTGTTCCAACGCCTAAGGGGAATCCATCAGATTGGGCTTGCTCATTACGTTTACCCTTCCGCTCGTCACAGTAGATTCGAACACTCACTTGGCGTTGCCACTGTCGCATCGAGGGCCTTCGATGCACTTCAGCAGAGAAACCAGAGACGATTTCACGATATAGCTTATGCTCTCGACAAAGAAAATCCCGACGACGCATTAGTTCGCCTGCGAGAAGAGCTCCGGCTGGCCGCTCTTCTACATGACACTGGGCACAGTCTGTATAGTCATACGTCCGAGATAGTCTATTCTGAGATACCACTTCTGCGGGAAGCGGTCCGCGAATTGGGAATAATTGTCGGGCGAAAGAAAGGCGTGGGAGAAGTAATTTCATTCTGTCTTTCAAGAACGGGCGCTGTAGCCGATCTATTGGCCCGGGCCAAAGAGAAGCTCATTGATGACGATTTTAAAAAAGAAGTCCTAGATGTGGACCTAGAAAATGTCTCTTTGTTGATTGTTGGTCGATCTAAACATCCTTACCTACAATTTGCTGCGGATATAATTTCCTCGGATCTTGATGCCGATAAGCTTGACTACCTCTTGCGAGATGCTGTTTTTGCGGGTCTTCCTCTTCGGTACGATCTTGAACGGTACTTGTACACGGTAAACATTGCTGAAGATAAGCTTCAGGATGGTGATGGCCATCTTGAGCAACTGTATAAGTCTCTAAAGATAGCTGCGGATAAGAAACCACCTGGCAATGGATCGGACTACTCTTACTACGAGTCGTATCGATTGCGACTCCCACATCAGGCAATGAACACAGTGGAGCAAATCGTCATTTGCAAGTTCATGTTGTATAGCTACATTTATCATCACTCTAAGGTTCGCGCAGCCGAAGGGTTACTTGCAAAGCTATTGTTTCGCGCAGTCGAGCATTGGCGGAGAGCAGGGCAAGAGGACCTTTCTGTGTTAATGCATTTCTTGGATCTAATCGATGGCTCGCTGGAGTGTCCGGAGTTTAGAGAGTCGAGGGACGGCAGAATTGTTGAATATTGCGAGCGCATTCGTAAGCGGATGTTGCCACGCGTAGTGTTCGACTTTGTGGCGAGCACCAGTTCGCACGCTCAAGGTGAGCTCCTGAAGGATTTCTTTTCAATCCTCATTGATCAGCCGGGGAAGCGCGACGCTGTCAAGCTGCAGTTTGAAGAAATCATGGGTTCCGAAATATTGAGACTGGACCCAAACCTAGCTAAGAATTGGCAGGATGCCCTGTGGAAGACCGGGGCATGGTTGGATGTACCAGGTGCTCCAAAATTTGAAAATATTAGACTTTTGGTTGGGAGCGGAAAAGACGCACGGCCGCTCTCGGCGATCTTCCCCATAGAATACTGGATCCAAGCATACGAGGCTCACCGATATCATGTCCGAGTCTTTGCTTTTTCGGAATATCAGGAAGTAGTCATGAAAGCAGCTCGGAGGGCGTGTAGGGAAGTTATCAAGATTGAAGCTGAAGAGTTTTATGAACTAACTGAGAGGAAGCGAGCATAAAAGAACGCGATGCCCTCCGTTTCTTTTTTTACCGCTCCTATTTCGATCAAGAAGCCACCCCCTCGATGAAAAAGGAAACGTTACTACTGCTGGGGCTGGCGTTCGCGGGGGTCGCGGTGTTTGCGGGGCAGGTGCGCGGGGAGGCGGGGGAGGAGGTTGGGCGGCTGGCGGGGTGGATGGGAGGGAGG
>Ga0210405_10004167_pt1 | contig 13707 bp, 13 predicted proteins | sample IncBWH11MmetaG_FD_155492 | JGI IMG/M metagenome (GOLD analysis project Ga0210405, IMG submission 155492) | Forest soil microbial communities from Barre Woods Harvard Forest LTER site, Petersham, Massachusetts, United States - Inc-BW-H-11-M | ecosystem: Environmental > Terrestrial > Soil >... | reverse complement strand
CCTATGGTCTCGCCCGGGGATGGCGGCGTCAAGGGCAGGCTGAGCCGCGGTTCGCCGCAAAGTGATAAGATTTCCGACCGGAAACGACTATGACACGAATCGCATCACGCGTTTCTCGGCTGAATGGCGAAGGCGCGCTGGCGGTGTATTCACGCGCCAAAGAACTCGAGCGGCAGGGGCGATCGATCATTCATTTGGAACTGGGCGAGCCGGATTTTCATCCAGCAGCACCGGTTGTGGACTCGCTGCGCAACGCGGTGGCCGCGGGGCGCGACCGTTACTGCCCCACGCGCGGATTGCCGGCTCTGCGCGAAGCGATTGCGGAGTATTTGAAGCGCACGCGCGACGTGCATGCCGTGGCGGAGCAGGTCCTCGTCGCGCCCGGCTGCAAAATGGCTCTCTCGCTGGCCATGATGGCGCTGATCGAGCCCGGCGACGAAGTGCTTTTCCCCGATCCCGGTTTTCCCATTTATCCGTCGTTCAGTCGCGGATTGGGCGCAGCCGCGGTTCCTTATGGTCTGGAGGAAAAAGGCAAATTCCAGCCCGATGTCGATGAGATCGCGCGAAAAATCTCGCCACGCACGACGGTGCTGATCTTCAATTCGCCGAATAATCCAACGGGAACGGTCTTCAGCGACGCGGTTCTGGAGAAACTCGCCGCGCTCGCCATCAGACACGATCTCTGGGTGATAGCCGACGAGATTTACGCGCGCATTCTGTTCAGCGGGGAGTACAAGTCCATCCGGTCGCTTCACGGAATGGCGGAGCGCACCGTCATTATTGATGGCTTCTCCAAGAGTTTTGCCATGACCGGCTGGCGGCTGGGCTACGCGGTGGCGCCAGTGGAAGTGATCGATGCCATGGACCTGCTGGTCTTGAACACGTTTACTTGCACGGCGGAATTTACACAAGTGGCGGGTGTCGAAGCGCTGCGCGATTCCACAAACGCCGTTGAGGCCATGGTGGCGGAGTACCACAAACGGCGCGATCTGTTCGTCGGAGGACTGAACCAAATCCCTGGATTTCGCTGCCAGATGCCCGGCGGCGCTTTCTATGCTTGGGTGAACATCGAAGATACCGGGCTCTCCGCGGAAGAGGTGCAGAGACTTTTGTTGGAGGAGGCGGGCGTGGCGGGCATTGCCGGGGCGGCATTTGGTTCGCGCGGCAAGAATAATCTGCGCTTCTCGCTCGTGAGTGCGCGCAAACTGCTTGAGGAAGCTCTGGAACGCATCCACCGCGTTTCGGTTCACTGGCGCGCTACGGTTTCGCGCTGATTTCTAATTTTTCGAAGCTTGTGAAATAACCAGGAGCTTCTGTGGAATCGGGAAAAATGCAACGTTCGACTCACTTTGGCATTGCTCTGCTGCTGACGCTTGCGGTCGGTGCCTCGGCGCGCGCACAGGCGAGGCCGCTGCCCGGCGCGGACGTGCAGAAAATCTACGACCGCCTGTTGAAGCAGATCGATCAGATCCCCATCTACGACAACCACTCGCACGCCGCCTTTCCGGACGACTCCGACATGGACGCCATGGCTTCACCTCCCGGCGAAAGCACCGTCTTGCGATTGCGCGACAGCAATCCGGAATTCGTCGCCGCCGCGAATGCGCTCTTCGGCTACCCTTATGACGATTTCAAGCCCGAGCATGCAAAGTGGCTCGTCGACAAGAAAAAGGCCGCGGAAGCCGCGGGCGGCACGGCGTACTGGGACAGCATCCTGGACAAAATGAACATAGAGACGTGCCTTGCCAATCGGGTCGCGCTGGCCCCGTACCTCGATCCCACGCGCTTTCACTGGGTATTTTTCGTCGATTCGTTCCTTTTTCCTTTCGACAACCGCAACCTGATCGCCAAGAACGGCGACATGGGCGTATACATTCCGCTCCAGGAAAAAGTGCTCCAACGCTATATAAAGCAGGAAAGCGTATCCGGCCTGCCCGCCGACCTCGCAGGTTACGAATCCTTCGTTCGCCAGGCGGTTGCGGACAACCAGAGAAAGGGCGGCGTGGCCATGAAATTTGAAGCCGCTTACTTCCGCACCCTCTTCTTCCGCGATCCGCCGCACGAAAAAGCGGAGTCGATTTACGCGCAGTTTCGCGCCGGCGGCGTGCCCTCCGAAGACGACTATCGTACGTTCCAAGATTATATTTTTCGCGTGCTGATCGACCAAGCGGGAAAATTGAAGCTCTCCGTTCATTTTCACAGCGCGGTGGGCGTCGGCGATTACTTCAGCCTCCGCAACGGCAATCCGCTGAATCTGGAAAACGTGCTGCGCGACCCGCGCTATAGCAACGTGAATTTCGTGTTGATTCACGGCGGCTATCCCTACACTTTGGACATGATCTGGCTGACCGCAGCGAAAAACGTTTACACCGATTCCTCCCTCATGGGTTATTACGTTTATCCATCGGAGTTGAAGAATATCCTCAAGCAGTGGATTTCGCTCTTCCCCGAGAAAATCATGTTCGGCTCGGACGCCTTTCCGTTTAACAATGCCGTCGGCGCGGAAGAAACGTTCTGGCTGGCGGCGCGCTCTGCGCGCAGGGCCATCGGCGCGGCGCTCGCCGAGCTCGTGAGCGAAGGCGCCTTCACCGAAGAAAAGGCGCTCGAGTTGGCACGTTTGTACCTGCATGACAATGCCGCCAAGCTTTATGGAGAAATGAAATGACCACCCCGGCGAAATCCAAGCACGTCGCGTGGAAGAACGTGGAGCGCGAGCAATTGAATCCGCTGATCGACCGCGAAATGCTGGTTGGCGATAAAATCATGCTCGCCCGCGTGCTGATGAAAAAAGGCGCGCACGTCCCGCTACATCACCACCACAACGAGCAGGTCACGTACATCCTCGAAGGCGCATTGAAATTTGCCATCGATGGCAAGGAAGTCGTCGTCCGTGCCGGCGAGGTCCTGTGCATCCCGCCGCACCTGCCGCACGAGGCCTGGGCCCTGGAAGACACCGTCGACCTCGATGTCTTCGATCCACCCCGCGAAGACTGGCTCAACAAAACCGACGACTATCTCCGGCACGGCCGCTAGACTCCGGCCACCAGACAGTCAGGTCCGGTACGAGGCATTGATGCGGACGTACTCCGCGGTGAAGTCGCAGGTCCAGTAGCGGGCCATGGCTTTGCCGGCGTGCAGATCCACGACCACCGGAACGTGTTCGGAAAGAAGTTTATTGCTCGCGGCGCGTTCGTTGAAATCGAGCGGCTGGCCGCGACGCAGCACCGGGATGCCTGCCATTTTGATGTCGACCAGCGCGGTATCAAATTTTACTCCTGAGCGCCCCGCCGCCGCGAAGATGCGCCCCCAGTTCGGGTCGCCCCCCGCGAAGGCTGTTTTCACGAGCGGAGAAGTCGCAATCGTTTCCGCGATGCGCTTCGCGGCGACTTCCGACTTGGCGTTGCGCACTTCGATTTCGATGACGCGTTGCGCGCCTTCGCCGTCAGCCACGATTTGCAACGCGAGCGAGTGGCAAACCTCTTCGAGCGCGGCGGTAAATGCGCGGTGCGCCGAGGTCCCCGCCTTGATCGAAGGCGCGCCTGCTTCTCCGTTAGCAAGAACGAGAAGCGTGTCGTTCGTTGAAGTGTCGCCGTCCACGCTGATCGCGTTGAACGTGCGCCCCGTGACGTCCCGCAGCGTTTTTTGCAAGAGCGATGGAGCAATCGCCGCATCCGTGGCCACAAACGCCAGCATCGTCGCCATGTTCGGATGGATCATCCCCGCACCCTTGGCGCAGCCCACGAAATGAATTCTCTTGCCGCCCATTTTGAACGAAGCCGCGGCGGTCTTCGGGCGCGTGTCCGTGGTGCAGATCGCGAGAGAAGTTTCCGCGAAAGAGCGAGCCGACGGACGCCGAAAGCGCGCGACGACTGGCAGCGCGCGCAGAATTTTTTCGAGCGGCAGGGGAACTCCGATGACGCCGGTCGAGCAAACGAACAATTCCTGCGGCGCGCAGCCGAGGCGCTTCGCGGCTTCGGCGACCGTGCGCACCGCGGCGGCGTGGCCCGCTTCGCCGGTGGCGCAGTTCGCATTGCCCGCGTTCACGACCACGGCGCGCATGCGGCCCTTCGAAGCGCGCAGGTGCTCCTTGGAAATGAGAATCGGTGCAGCAACGACCAGATTTTGCGTGAAGACGGCGGCGGCCGAGGCCGGCACGTCGCTCGAGAGAATCGCGAGATCGAGAGCGCCGGTTTTCTTCAAGCCGCAGGCGGTCGCGGCGAAGCGGAATCCGCGCGGCAAGGAGGCTTCCGAAAGTGCGTGCTTTATCAATGGAACGTCCGTGTGACTAGCGCGCCGGCCCCGGAAGGGACCTCCGATCCTCCGCAACCGCGGCGAAGGAAGATTGTAGATTCGTTGCTTGAGGTCCATTCATGGCTTGGCTCCTGTCTTGGTGGTTTTTTTGTTGAGGCGTCCTTCCAAATCGTCAATCGCGTCGCGCACCCTTTCTGGCGCGGTGCCGCCGCGAACTTTTTTCGACGCCAGTGCCGCGTCAAGACTCAGGCTGCCGGCAAAGTCAGCCTCAAAAGCGGGCGATATTTTCTTGAGGGCCTTGAGAGGTAGAGCGGTCCACGCCACGTTCTGTATCTCGGCTTCGCGCAACACCTTGCCCACGATGTCGTGCGCTTGCCGGAAGGGAATGCCCTTGTGCACGAGATAATCCGCCGCTTCGGTGGCCAGCAGGGCGGGGTTCGCCGCCGCCGCGGCCAGCCGGCCGGCGTTGAACTTTGTGGAGGCGACAGCGCCCGCGGCGACGGCGAGCATGTCCGCGACCTGGTCGTGCGCCCCGAACAACGCTTCTTTATCCTCTTGCAAATCGCGCTGATAACTTGTGGGCAAGCCCTTCAGCGTGGTGAGCAAGCCGAGCAGCGCGCCGACGATTCGGCCTGTTTTTCCGCGGATCAGTTCCCAGGCGTCGGGGTTTTTTTTCTGCGGCATCAGGCTGCTACCGGTGGAATATTCGTCCGGAAGAATCACGTAAGAGAATTCCTGCGACGAGAAAAGCACGAAGTCTTCGGCCAGGCGCGAAAGATGCGTGGCGATGCCAGTGAGTGCAAAAAGATAGTCGAGCGCGAAATCCCGGTCGCTGACGGCGTCCACGCTGTTCCCGGTGATGCGGGAGAAACCGAGTTCGCGCGCAATCGCGTTGCGATCGACGGCGAACGAATTTCCAGCAAGCGCGCCGGAACCCATGGGGCACGCGTCCGCGCTCGCCGCAGCGTGTTGCAGTCGAGTCATGTCGCGCGCAAAGGCTTCCGCATGAGCCAGCAGAAAGTGCGAGAGCAAAATTGGCTGGGCATGCTGCATGTGCGTCATGCCCGCCATCGGCACATTGCGATTGGCTTTCGCCTGCAGCAGGAACGAATTCAGTATGGCTTCCAGAGCATGCTGGATTTGCGCGGCCGCATCGATAACAAAAAGGCGAAAATCGGTGGCGACAAGTTCGTTGCGGCTGCGGCCGGTGTGGAGTTTCCAGCCGAGCGGGCCGAGTTCTTCGACGAGAGCCTTTTCTACGAAATGATGCACGTCCTCGGCGGTGGCGCCGAACGATTCGAGCCAAGCGGAATCGGATTTGGCGCGTTCTGCAAGTTTGTCCAGCGCCGCCAGCGTTTGCTTCACTTCTGCCGCAGTAAGAATGCCGATGGGCGCCAATGCTTTCGCCCAGGCGCGATCGACGGCAATCTCATAAGGCAAGAGACGGCGATCGAACGCAAACGACCGCTGGAACGCGTCGAACTGAGCATTTGGCTCACGCTCGAAGCGTCCTCCCCACAGCCGGTCGTCTTTGCGTTCAGTCATAAAGAGTCTTCAGTCGTAAGTTTTCAGTTCTCAGTAAAAGAATCTAACGGCCTAGTTGCCAGCGCAATAAAATTGGCTGCCGAGTTGGGACGCAGCATGTTGCGCCCCAACAAGCAAGAATTACTGTTTACTTCCTTCGGCCTTTGCTTTCGGACGCACGGTTACGGGCAGTGCGAAAAGATTGATGAAACCTTCGGCGTCCTTGGGGTTGTATCGACCCATGGTGAAGCTGGCCAGGTCGGCGCGGTAAAGCGAGAAAAGAGAAACGCGCTTCGTGACATTCAGCGTGCCTTTCCAGAGTTTCACGCCGACGGCGCCGGTGACGCGCTGTTGCGCGACGTTGAAAAATCCGTCGAGTGCTTCGCGCAGCGGCGCGAACCACAAACCGTAGTAAACGAGTTCGGCGTAGCGCAGCGAAAGCGCTTGCTGAAAATGTGCGGTTTCGCGGTCGATGGTGAGGCGTTCGAGCTCCTGATGCGCTTTGACGAGGAGCGTTCCGCCGGGAGTTTCGTAGGCGCCGCGCGATTTCATTCCGACAAGGCGATTTTCGACGAGGTCGGTGCGGCCGACGCCGTGCTTTGCGGCGATTTCATTCAGAGTGTTGAGCAGCTCGACGGGACCAAGTTGCGTGCCGTTGACGGAAACGGGCGTGCCGGATTCAAATCCGATTTCGACTTCCTCGGCTCTGTCCGGCGCCTTTTCCGGAGAGACGACCCATTGCCACATCGCCTCGTTCGGCGCATTTGCGGGATCTTCGAGCTCGCCGCCTTCGTGGCTGAGATGCCAAATGTTGCGATCGCGGCTGTAGATATTTTTTTTGCTCTGCTCGACGGGAACATTGTGTTTCTGCGCGTAGGCGATGGCGTCTTCGCGGGAATCGATGTCCCATTCGCGCCAGGGAGCGATGATTTGCACGTTGGGCGCGATGGCTTTGTACGCCAATTCGAATCGCACCTGGTCGTTGCCTTTGCCGGTGCAGCCGTGAGAGAGGCCGTCGGCGCCGAGTCTCAGCGCGATTTCCGCCTGGCGCTTGGCGATCACCGGGCGCGCCATGGAGGTGCCGAGGAGGTAGGTGTGTTCGTAAACGGCGCCGGCGCGGAGCGTCGGCCAAATGTAATCGCGGACAAATTCCTCGCGCAAATCTTCGACGTGCGCGGAAGCAGCGCCCGTGGCGAGCGCTTTCTTGCGCGCGGCTTCCAGGTCTTCCTGCTGGCCGACGTCGCCGATCACAGCGATAACTTCGCAACCGTAGTTTTCCTTGAGCCAGGGAATGATGATGGAGGTATCAAGGCCACCGGAGTAGGCGAGGACAACTTTCTTGGGTTTGGGCAATTGTGCTTTCACGATTCCTCTCTTGCGTTTTGGCATTGCCGAGTAGGGGCGCAGCATGCTGCGCCCCTACAAAAGCAAGGCGGCCCGCCTCGGAAGGCGGCCTCTACAAAAAGACTTTCACGCGATGCGAAAGTGAGCATCGACAGGTCAGAACAAAGTATGCAGGATGGCCTTCTGCACGTACATGCGGTTTTCGGATTGATCGAGGACGACCGACTGCGGGCCATCCAGGATTTCCGGGGTGACTTCCAGGCCGCGGTGCGCCGGAAGACAGTGCATGAACACGGCGTCCGGCGTGGCGAGCGACATCAGCTCGGCGTTCACCTGATACGGCTGGAACACGGTGTTACGCACTTGCCCCTCGGCTTCAAATCCCATACTGGTCCAGGCATCGGTGTAAACGGCTTGCGCTCCGTTCACCGCTTCACGCGGATCGGTCAGCAACTCGATTTTGGCTTTCGTTTCGCGGGCCACCCGCTTGCCGTCGGCGACGACTTCAGGCAACGGCGCGTATTCCGCTGGCGTGGCAACGCGCAAATGAACACCGAGGCGAGCGGCGAGATAAATGAGCGAGTGGCAGACGTTATTGCCGTCGCCAACGTAAGCGAGCTTGAAGCCTCGCAATGCGCCGAATTTTTCTTCCAGCGTGAAAAAATCGGCCAGCGCCTGGCACGGGTGAAACTTGTCGGAGAGCGCGTTGATCACCGGGATGCTGGCATTCGCCGCCATTTCCTCGAGGACGCGCTGCTGGTAAACGCGAGCGACGATGCCGTGCACCCAGCGCTCAAGGTTGCGCGCGACATCGGCGATGGATTCGCGCGCGCCGAGTGAGGCCGACGCCTGCGTGTGGTCCAGGAAGACGACGGAACCGCCCATGCTCTGGATGCCGACATCGAACGTGACGCGCGTCCGGAGTGAAGGCTTCTCGAAAATCAGGGCGATGAATTTGCCGTGGAGCGTGGAAGCGTAACGGACCGGGCGGGCCTTGATGTCCGCGGAGAGTTGGAGCAATTCGCGCGTGTGTGCGGGGTTCCACTCCGCTCCGGTGAGGAGATCATTCGACAAGGAAATGGGCGCTACAAGAGTAGTGGCTGTCATTTTTCATTTCACCTTGCTGCGGCATGGGCAACGCGCCCGGGATTCGCGGACTTGCCGGAATCCGGGGCGGAGGCCTGCTGCTGGGTTGCTGCAAGAACGATTTCAAAGAGCCTGAGAAATTCACGAACCTGCGCGCGCGTGATGACGAAAGGCGGCAGCAAGCGCAAGGTAAAATCGTGGGTGCAATTGATCAGCAGGCCGCGCTGCATGGCCTCGTTGACGAACGGCGCGCCCTCGATGGAGAGTTCGATGCCGATCATCAAGCCTTCGCCGCGGATTTCGCGGATGAATGTGAATTTGGCGGCAAGCTTGGCGAGGCCCTCGCGCAGCTCTTCGCCGCGCAAGCGGATATTTTCGAGGAGCTTTTCATCTTCGACGGTCTTGAGAAACTCGAGGGCCACGGCGCAAGCGAGCGGGCCGCCGCCAAACGTGGTCCCATGCATCCCGGGAGAGACGCGCGCGGCAACCTCTTCGTTGGTGAGAATGGCACCGAGAGGAAGGCCGGCGGCGAGAGGCTTGGCGATCAATACAATATCCGGCTTCGAGGAGAACTTTTGATAGGCAAAGAAGCGGCCAGTGCGGCCAAGGCCGCATTGAATCTCATCGGCGATCAGGAGAGCGCCGTGCTGCGTGGCGAGCGCACGAGCGCGATTCCAGAATACTTCGCTAATGGGATAGATCCCCCCTTCGCCCTGGATCGTTTCCAGAAAGATGCCGCAGACGGTGTCGTCGAATTTCGCCTCCAGATCACCAACGTCATTGAAGCGGACAAATTCCGCACCGGGAACTACGGGTGAGAAGGGCAAGCGGTATTTTTCGGTGGCGGTTACGCTGATGGCGCCAAAGGTGCGCCCATGAAAAGAATTCTCGAGGGCCAAAAAGCGATGCTTCTTCGCGGCAGTCCCGGGAGCCTCGTCGGGTTTTCGTCCGAAGAGGCGCGCGAGCTTCATCGCTCCATCAATGGCTTCGGTGCCGCTGTTGGAAAAAAAGACGCGGTCCATCCCGGACCAGCCGGCGAGTTTGCGGGCCAGCGGGCCTTGATAGGCATTGTGAAAGAGATTTGAAAGGTGAATCGCGCGCGACGCTTCGCGCCGGATGACTTTCACGACGCGCGGATGCGCGTGGCCGAGGGCGTTGACGGCGATGCCCCCAAGAAAATCGAGGTACTTTTTTCTCCTGGAGTCGAAAACGTATGCACCGCGGCCATGAGTCATGACCACCGGTTGGCGCTTGTAGGTCGGCAGAAGAAACTGCTCGGCATCCACCAAGCGCGTGTCTGCTTTGACGGTTTTTGCGGGCCGGTGATCGAGCTTGCGCGCAGAACGCCACAGGGATTTCTGTTTGGAAGAAGCGCCCATCATGCCGCCGAAAGAGCCGCTTGAGCGGCGGACAAAGGTTCACGGAAGACGCGTGTTCCCGGGATGGATGCCACTCCGTCGTTAGCGGCTGCTTCCGCCGCGTGCGAAGCGAGCAACAGAGCATCGGGCGAAGTGCCGCCGACGATGCGGACTTCGCGGACGCCGCCCTCGATGGCGCGTTTGGCGGCTTCGAGCTTGAGCACCATGCCGCCGGAAACGACGCGGCACTGGACCAAACGCTCGATTTCCTCGCAGGTGACGGCGGAGAGAACTCTCTCGCCATCAAGGACGCCAGCGACATCCGTGAGATAGATCAACTGATCGGCGCTGAGATATTCTGCGCAGGCAGCGGCCATGTGATCGGCGTTGATGTTGTACAACTCATTGTCCGGACCCAGGCCGAGGCAGGACGCGACGGGCAGAAGCCCTTCGTGCCACAGAGATTCGATGAATGGCGCGTTTAGGCCCGTAAGGTAACCGACGAAACCCAGGCCACCTTCGACTTCGTTGTGGACCATCGGCTCGGCGACGAAACAACGAGCATCCGCGGCGGAGATGCCGACGGCGGACTGCCCTTCGGCGGAGATCGCCGCGGCCAGTCTCTTATTCAACAGGCCGGCGAAGACCATGACAGCCACATCGCGCGTTTCGCGGTCGGTAACCCGCAGGCCCGCGATGAACTTGCTTTCAATGGCCATGCGCTTGAGTGTGGCGGTGAAAAGGCGGCCACCGCCGTGCACGACGAGAATTTCGTGGCCCTCCTGCGCGAGGGCCGCAACCTGCCGCGCGAGAGAGGCCACTGCCACGTCGTCTTCCAGCAATGCACCTGCAAATTTGATTACGATTCTCATTGAAGTGAGGTCTGCTCCTCTATTCCCAGCATGTGATTGAAATTCTGCACGGCCTGTCCGGCAGCGCCTTTCCCGAGATTGTCGAGGCACGAAACGATCACCAGGCGGCGGCCGGATTTGTCCAACGCAAAACCAATGTCGCAAAAATTCGTGTGCGCAACGTGCTGCAACTCCGGCAATGTGCCGCCGGGCCAGATGCGCATCATGGGACGGCCGGCGTAGAACTTGCGATAGAGGGCTTCGATGTCCGCGGCGGTCTGCGGCTCAGCGAGCGTGACGTAAATAGTGGAGAGGATGCCGCGCGCGAGCGGCAGCAAGTGCGTTGAAAAGACAACCTGCCACTCGGGGAGACCCGTGTGTTCGAGGATTTCCGGCGTATGGCGGTGCGTGAAAAGGTTGTAAGCCTTGAAGTTTTCATCCACTTCGACGAAGTGGAGATCACGACGGGGATCTTTGCCTGCGCCGGTGGCGCCGGACTTGCAGTCGCAGACGACGGCGGCGCCAGGAGCAAGCAAACCAGCTTGCGTAAGAGGCCGCAGGGCAAGGATTACGCTGGTCGCGTAACAGCCGGGGTTCGCTACCAAGCGAGCCTTGGCAATCTCGCTCGAATAAAGCTCAGGAATACCGTAGACAGCTTCCGAAAGCCATTCGGCATGGGGCGCGGGAAGCTTGTACCAAGAGGTGAAAGTTTCCGCTTCGCGGAAGCGGAAAGCGCCGCTCAAATCGACGAGGCGCAGACCAGCCTCGAGCAAAGCCGGCGCCATTTCGGCGGAAACCTCATGGGGAGTCGCAAGAAACGCGGCGCCCGCATTGCTGGAAGTAATGGCGTCAATCGAGAGAGGACGGAGCGGCGCTTCGCCCCAGCCACGAAACTGAGGAAACAGTTCGGCCAGGCATTTTGCGCCCTTTGGTTCGCGGACGTAGAAAACTGGCGGCGGAAGCGCGGGATGGCGCAGGAGAATGCGCGCCAGCTCGAGACCAGTGTAGCCGGTGACGCCCACAACCGCGACTTGGCGGGGATTTCTCATTTCACCAGAGCTTCGATCTTTTTTTGGAGAGATTCGCGCGTCTTCTTGTTGGGAGTGATGATCAGGACGGTATCGTCACCGGCGACGGTTCCCGCAATTTCAGGGAATTTGGCGCCATCGACGGCGGCCGCCAGGGGCTGTGCGCCGCTGGGAGGCGTTTTCAAAACAAGAAGATTCTCCGCGGGCCGGATATCGAGAAGAAATTCGCCGAGGGCGCGCGCAAGCGGGGGCAGAGGCGCGGGCTCTTCGGGCAAAACCGTGGCGGGCTTGTAGCCTTCTTGCGTTTTGATCAGCCGGAGTTCCTGGAGATCGCGCGAAAGCGTGGCCTGCGTCACGCGGAGCTTTTGCGCCGCCAGACCGCGGCGCAGCTCTTCCTGATTCACGATGCGCCTGTCCGAGACGAGACGGAGGATCTGGCCGTGACGAAATGTCTTGTGCGTGTTCATGCCGTATCGAGGAAACTGCCCTCTGTATTTTTATACAGTCAGCTGCATACTCCTGTCAACAGAATTTGCAAATAATTCCGGGCAAGGAAGGCGCCGGGCGGGCCAGATGGGGCGGGCGCACGTCATGTAAGATTCGCACCATCGGCGCGATGCGCGCTGGATTTTCCGCGCGGGAGAGGTAACCTATCCTTCAGCGCCATCGGCCATGGGAACATCTTGCCAAACCACGGGATGCAAGAACGACACGCCACCGGCACTCGCCGAGCAGCGCCTGTGCGTGCTGCACTTCACCCTGGCGCTGGAGACTAGCTGCTCAGAGATGCGCCGTGAAACGGCGCTGGGTAACGCGCCGCACGAGCGCCAGCGCGAAATCATGAAGTTCATCACCGAGCACGGGGAGCGCCTGGCACGCGTGGCCACCAGCGGGCTGCACCTGACGGATGACCTGAAGGCCAGAATCCTGAGCACTTTCCTGACGCTGATGAACCTCCGCGAAAATCTCGACCGTTCGAATATGCGGAGTTCGTTCGGGCGCTCCGGACACCTGCCTCGCTGATTCACGAATTCCGAAGTGGAAGAGAAGGAAAGGGTCAGGCGCCGATGTAGCGCGCGTAGAGAGAGCGCGCCACGGCAGGATCCCTGGTGCCCTTGAGGATGGCGCGGCCGTCGGCGAAGACGGTCACTTCATAAGGAGCAACCCGGAAGTGCAGAAGAAAATCGTTTTGACGCAGGTCGTCGACCAGCGGTTTCAAACGAACTCCGAGAACGCCGAGGTCGAGTGCGCGGGCGCGTTCGTGAATCTGGACGGAATCGCGGCCGCACATGGTGATATGCGGCTGGGCTTCGCCGGCAAGATAAGTGAAATCGCCCCGGACGCAAGCCCGGCAGTGCGGATGGCGCGCCACGCCAATGGATTGCATGCGGCCGGTCCACACGTCGCAGGAGAGCAGGCGTCCATGAAGCGCCTCGGGATGGCCGGAGAGAAGTTTCAAGGCTTCGGCAACTTCCAGCGAGGCGATCAGGTTGACAATGGGCCCGAGAACGCCAACGGTGTCGCAGGTCTCCTCGAGGCCCTGGGCGCCAACGCCGGATTCGAGAAGACAGGCGAGGCAGGCTGTCGCGGCTGGACGTATCGTCATGGTCAGGCCGTAACTGGCGACGCCGGCGGCGTAGATCCAGGGGCGGCTCGATTTCACGGCGACGTCGTTGATCAAGAACCGCGTTTCGAAATTATCGGCGCCATCGAGAAGCAGATCAACGTCACCAAGAAGCGCTTCCGCGTTGCTCGGGCTAAGATCGGCGACGACGCCTTCGACGGTCACGGAGGAATTGATGGAGCGGAGTTTGCTCTCCGCTGCGACAGCCTTTGGGAGGGCCTTGAGAGCGTCGGACTCATCGAAGAGAGTCTGCCGCTGCAAGTTCGAAGGCTCGACGAAATCGCGATCGATGATTTTCAGGTAGCCAAGGCCAGCGCGGACAAGAAGATTGGCGGCGGCGGCACCGATGGCGCCGCAGCCGACGATGGCGACGCGGGAGGCCAGCAATCGCTGCTGCCCCTCCGGGCCAATCCCGGCGAAAAGCGTCTGGCGCGAGTATTTTTCCTGGAGAGAATCGTTCGCCAACGGCATGGCCCCGGCAGGCGCGGCGGACACGCCTGCTAAGCTACATGATAGCGCCAAAGTGGACAGGACAGGCAACGCCGCTGTGCTACGCTTCGTCTGAGCGAAGAGAAACATGAAATTGGGATGGGCCAATGGGTTGCGAGGGATTGTCGCGCTCGCGCTCCTGACGGGAGCCG
>Ga0210405_10004165_pt1 | contig 13711 bp, 11 predicted proteins | sample IncBWH11MmetaG_FD_155492 | JGI IMG/M metagenome (GOLD analysis project Ga0210405, IMG submission 155492) | Forest soil microbial communities from Barre Woods Harvard Forest LTER site, Petersham, Massachusetts, United States - Inc-BW-H-11-M | ecosystem: Environmental > Terrestrial > Soil >... | reverse complement strand
GAATGCTGCCAGCCCCGCGCCCCAGTTGTCGGAGGCCGCGAGCGATGCACTAGCCGAAGCGATCCCCGATATACTCTGTATCTGATCCTCGCCGATCAGCTTCGTGTTCGGTTCCGCCGGAACACTCTCTTCGATTTTGTAGCCGGTTCCCGCGGTGAAAACAGCAGAATTCGTCGTGACAACTGCGCCCAACAGCAAATCGCCGTTCGATGTAGTGGTCGCGTTCCCGCTATTCGGCGACGTGCTGGTGCCTTGCGCCGTTGCCGTTACGTCCAGGGAATTCGTCGTCGCCACTCCTGCATACTCTAGGATTGCGAAACGCAGGGGAGCCAAAACGGTATCGGACACGGTAATCGTGTTCGCACCGCCCTTGATGTTCTCCGCGTAAAAGATTGTGAAAGTGAGTGGGTTTGCGGTTAGGCCTAGCTGCAAAGCTTGGCGATATGTATTTCCATTGGAGTCTGTGATTGTGAATACCTGCGAGCTGGAATTACCCGCACGGACAACAACAGCAATCCAGTTCCCCGCGGTGTTATTCGATGTGAACCCTAGCGTTGACGAGGTTACCGTGCCAGCATCCAGACTTGTGTGCTGAATCAGCGTGATTCCGTTTGGCGTGGTCACGGTGAAAACGACAGCGTTACTCATCACTCCGCTGACTGTCACCACCACGTTCCCTGTCAGCGCTCCCGCCGGCGCCGTTACCGCGATGCTCGTCGCACTCCAGGTCGACACCGTCGCCGCCGTCCCGTTGAAGGTGACCGTGCTCGTCCCTTGCGTTGCTCCAAAGTTCGCTCCTGTGATGGTCACCGGGGCGCCCACCGGCCCAGAGGTCGGACTCACATTCGTGATGCTCGGCGCAGGCGTCACTGTAAAAACCACAGCGTTACTCATCACACCGCTGACTGTCACTACCACGTTCCCTGTCAGCGCTCCCGCTGGCACCGTTACCGCGATGCTCGTCGCACTCCAGGTCGACACTGTTGCCCCCGTCCCGTTGAAGCTGACCGTGCTCGTCCCCTGCGTTGCTCCAAAGTTCGCTCCTGTGATCGTCACCAGGGCGCCCACCGGCCCAGAGGTCGGATTCAAATTCGTGATGCTCGGCGCAGAGGTCACTGTGAAAACCACACCGTTACTCATCACCCCGCTGACCGTCACTACCACGTTCCCTGTTATCGCTCCCGCCGGCACCGTTACCGCGATGCTCGTCGCACTCCAGGTCGACACCGTCGCCCCTGTCCCGTTGAAGGTGACCGTGCTCGTCCCTTGCGTTGCTCCAAAGTTCGTACCCGTGATCGTTATCGCGGTACCTACCGCTCCGGCTGCCTGGCTCAAGCTCGTAATGTGGGGTCCTGTACCTCCTCCGCCACCGGCCGCCTTGAATGCTGCCAGCCCCGCGCCCCAGTTGTCGGAGGCCGCGAGCGATGCACTAGCCGAAGCGATCCCCGATATACTCTGTATCTGATCCTCGCCGATCAGCTTCGTGTTCGGTTCCGCCGGAACACTTTCTTCGATTTTGTAGCCGGTTCCCGCGGTGAAGACAGCAGTATTCGTCGCGACAACTGCGCCCAACAGCAAATCGCCGTTGGATGTCGTGGTCGCGTTCCCGCTATTCGGCGACGTGCTGATCCCTTGCGCCGTTGCCGTTACGTCCAGGGAGTTCGTTGTCGCCACTCCTGCGTACTCTAGGATTGCGAAACGCAGGGGAGCCAAAACGGTATCGGACACCGTAATCGTGTTCGCACCACCCTTGATGTTCTCCGCGTAATAGATTCCAACGGTGATTGGGTTTGCGGTTACCCCTAGCTGCAAAGCCTGGTGATAGATATTTCCATTGGAGTCCGTGATTGTGAATGCCTGCGAGCTGGAATTACCCGCACGGACAACAACAGCAATCCAGTTCCCCGCGGTGTTATTCGATGTGAACCCTAGCGTTGACGAGGTTACCGTACCAGCATCCAGACTTGTGTGCTGAACCAACGTGATTGTCGGGCCCTGCGCATGCGCCAGCGCTCCACCGAGCAGTAAGCAAAGCAGGAGAGGAAAAGACCGACCGCGCGGGACGTGGGGCGCCGCGGACATCCGGCCGTGCAAGTTAGTCACGACGTGGCCATGCTTCAAAAGGTTTAGTTCCATAATGGTTTTGCTCATCCTCTTCTTGAAAAACTCTCTCACGTAGTTCTCGAACCGTCCTGCGAACAATAGTTGACGAGTAACCGTATTTGCATTGACCAAGAAACGACGGCATACCAGCTCGCCCATTGGCGCTGATTGATGCCAAAACTATCTGTTAGCGGGGACCGAGAAAAGGCTGACGCGCCGATGGCTTACCCACGTCCATGGCTTCCAGGTATGCCTGCGTCGCCTCCCGGGTACGATCGCCGGTCGCCCAGACTCCGAGTGGGCAGGCCTGGCCGGCGTAAAAATGCACCGGGCCGACGGGAACACCAGCTTCGACCAGCCATTTCAGACGCTCCTCAAATTTCCGCATGAGCGTTAGACGATCGTACATCCACAGCAGCAGCTTTTCGCGCGGCCCTAGAACCTGGGAGGACTGCCGAGGCCGTCGTGTCTTCGATCTGTATCTCAGAATTCTGCATCAGGGAATCCTAATAGGATTTCCGCATGGGCCTCATGCTGATGTCGGTCACTTCGGCGGTGCGCGGCAGAGTTAGCGCGTGAGTTAGCATCGTCGCCACATCTTCCGGTTGCATCAGAAGCTCGGGACGGTAGGGCCTACCCTCTTTCTCGAAAAGGGCCGCCATGCGCGGTGTCGCGGTGCGGCCAGGATAGACGCTGAGAACACGGATTCCGTCGGCATTGACCTCGTCGCGTAAACTATCGGCAATCGCCCGCAAAGCGTATTGTGTCGCAGAGAACTGTCCCACGGTAGCGGAAGACCGCAGACCGGCGGAAGAATTGACGAATACGACCTGACCCCGTCGTTTGCGGAGTAGGGGAAGCAGAGCCTGGATCAACGCATAGTGCCCGCGGAGGTTCGAGCGGTACTGCAAGTCTAAATGCTCCAGTGGAGCCTGTTCGAGCGAGCCATGGAAGATCGCGCCCCCACATAGCACGAGCACATCGACGCCTCCGAACTCGCGCTCGACGCTCTCGGCCAGTGCGTGTATGTCCTCGTCGCGGGTCAAGTCGGTACTAAAAGTATGGGCGCGGCCCGCGCCGTTTCGCACGTCGGCGGCGACTTCCTCCAGCGCGGTTCGTCGGCGGGCAGCCAAGCACACCTCGGCGCCTCGGCCCGCCAATGCCAAGGCAACGGCTCGGCCGATACCGCTACTCGCTCCGGTTACCACCGCTATCTGATCCTCCAACCCTCCGCGGGGCTCACTCATGTGAACCTGCGTTTTTGGTTCGTATCCACTTGGTCTCTTGGGGTCGGCGCACTTCCTCTGCTCTTGCTAGCCCGACCGGCTGATGGCCGAGAACCAGAAAACTGCCGCAGGTGTCCCGTTCGGTTGTGGTTGGTTTGTCCATCGTCGATTGTGCGCAGCGAGGCTGTTACCCTGCCGCAACCAAGGCGCCGGGGTCGTACAGCGCTACCGCTTCATCCGGCACATGACTAAGATCCGTGCCGCGAAGGTAATCACGCATGGTTGTACCCGTGCAAGCTGAGTCGATGTTAGGAGCGCCAATACGCCCCCAGACATCATCCAGGTGCACAGTGCGGAAATCAATGCTGTAGCGCGTCAGCCCGGATGTATTGGGAACGGTCGAGTGCATTTGCGCGGCTGAGAACTGATACACGCCGCCAACATCGCAAAGCAGTCGAATCTGCGGGTCCAGTTCCATTGGTTCTTCAGGTTTCGGCTGCACGCGCGTATCCGTTTTGATGTGCTGCGCGGCGTTCTTCCGGCTATCCTGATTCCATCGATCGTAGTTGTATTCGCTAGAACCGTTCCGTACCGGACGGCTCCAATAATGCGGGTGAATGGCCATACAGTTTTCCGAATTCAACTGGTAAATCGGCATCCACCAGTTAATTTGGCAGAACGGCGCCGAATACCACGTATCCCGGTGAGGGTGAAATGCGTACGCGATTCCCGATTTGAGATAACCGGCTGGAAAAGCGGTACGCATGCGGGGAACGTCGAAATAGGTCTTTGCAAGGTCGCAATTTAATTCAGCCAACATTCCTTGGATACATTCCTTGGATTTGGGGTGATGGATGAATTTTGGCTTCAGAGCGGCCAGAATTTCGACACACTTCTCGACAGGCAGGGTCTCCTGGACTTTGAGTGGATCCACAGGCCCAAATGCCTCTTCGATCAGATCCCGCGCCAACTGACATAGTTTTAAAGCGCTCGGGCACGGACTGTGTACCAAAATCGACCCTTGGTATAGCTCCTGCCTCCGCGCATCGTCACTCAACTTTCTTGAATCGAAGAAGATATTCATCAGCTTTTTTCCCTTAGCACTCTTCACAGACCTCAGCCGGCTGCTCAATCTGAAGCGGTACGGCGACGCGTCGCAGCCAGCTTTCGCGCCAATAATGGTAGATTGCCCTCGGGCACAATCGGTGAAAATCAGCTTGGCAAGCGACTCCTTCCAAAATGATGCATGGATACTTCATGTTCAGCATCTTGCCCGTTTTCTCATCAACGATCCGGTGCACTCGGCGCAACACCCTGTACATACCGCCGCAGTATGGGAGCATTTCCGAATCAAACAGGAGCCCCCGGTTCTGGTTTTGTCGATCGAGAGTAGCCAGGATTTCCTCCCGGGTCCGCACCTGCACCAGTTCGCCGGGCTGAAGATCGAGGCTGTCAACGGGAGTAGTTTGGAGTGTCCCTATAACGTACGGGTAGTGATATCCAAGAGCGTTCGATACCGAAATGGTCAGGGCGCGAAAGAGGCGCATTACGCCAAAGACCAGTTCGAGTACCCGTTCCGGGCGTGTATTCCCTGTAAAACCACTGGCGAGATTTCCAGAACGTAGGTCGCGAATGTACTGGCGGGGGTCCCACGATCTCATGTAGGAGGTGAATTTGCGCAATTCCGTGGCCTGGCAGGAAAAGACCGTCTGTCCTTCCGAGTTTGTCGCCCGACTCGCAGCAAAGATGCTATCCACAGAGCACCCACCGCTGCTGCCGGCCGATTGAAGCAAGCTTTGTGGAGAGACGATTCCGTTCTCGACACGTTTCAGCCAAGCCTCCTTCCAGAAGATCATGCAACCAGCTTGACAGCCGCCGTGCTCCTGACCATCACAGCGCACGCCTTCGAGGTGTACCGAGCCCTTCAAGCGTCGAATGCTCCAAACCTCGATGTTGTCGCAGGTTTTGTCCGCGCGCCTGAAGACCCTGAATCTCTGCCCGGAGAATTGTAGCATCTCCGGCATAAACGGCAGGTTTTCCAGGCGGCCGCTTTGGTCAAGCGTCGCCAGGATCTCCTCGCGGCTGCGGACCGCGACCCACTCTCCGGCCCGGAGGTTCAAATCCGCACCACCGGGATTACGTTCGGACACGGCATTGTCCTCTTTGTCTGATCGCGTCGAGCGAGTGGCGGTGGCATTCTACAATCTCCCCAAGCTTGCTCCAGACTTGGAGCTTGCAGCTAAATCGTACCGGCCCAACCGCAACCATCCAGCGCAGCGTCGCTACCGCAAGGTTACGGAACAGGTACAGTGGAATCCCGCGGAAGTAATACTTGGTATTCAGTCGGATCCCGAACTCCCGAATGTCGGCGCGGCCTTTGTCGAACCACCACGTCTGGAAGTATTGTTTCTGAATCCGCTCTTTCGGCACCGGATGATAAACAACGGCGGACGGTTCGTAGCGTAGTCGCTCCCCCGCGAGCATCAACCTGCGACCGAACTCAGTATCCTCACCGCGGATCAGGCTTCCGGGGCAAGGTCCCAAGTCGGTTCGAAACCCACCGTACTTCTCGAAGAGAGACTTTCGAAAGGCCATGTTGGTACCGAAGGGAGGCTCAGTAAGCTCACCAGCCTCGTGACCCAGGTCGAAAGCAGCAAGAGGGGCTGTTGCGTAGCGACCCTCACGCGATAACCAATGGGGCGGTGGATCAGTCCACTCTGGAAGAATGCGCCCGCCAGCGCCCACCCACTCACCGTCATGCAACGCCGCGGTCAGATTCTGCAGCCAGGTCGGCTCGGTGGTCACGTCATCGTCCATGAAAGCCACGACGTCGCCGCGAGCCTCCCGAATCCCCGCATTGAGGGCGTGAGATTTGCCGGGCTGTGGTTCAAACAGGTAGCGGAACCTGTCCGGGTACCGCTCGCAGAACCCTTCGACGATCTCAGGCGTCCGATCGCGCGAGTTATTGTCGACGACCAGCACCTCCCACTCGACCGAGTTGGGAAGCTTTAGGGCAGCGGCGCTGTTTAGGGCTTTGCCTAGGCTCTGACAACGGTTGTACGTGCACAATATCACTGTGATTCTCATCGGGTCCCCGTCGTCGTTCGTCTTCGGAACCAAGGCTTATAATGAACTCGCAGACTGGGCCGGGCGGTTCTCTGAAGACCTGTGTAACGCTTGACGCCACCACCGCAAACCGCCCCCTATCGATCGAAACGGATGCGAAAGGTGACTGGCCACTTCAGGGATCAGCGATATCGCCACTAACCAGCGGTTTATATGGCTGTCGAAAGCCGCTAATGTGTCCTCGTGGTACTTCCAGAATTGTTTCGGGCGAATGCGGAGTGCGTTTTGCGCCAACACCCGATAATACTGCCACTGCATTTCTTTACATCGCCTCCGGTACTCGGTCTGTTCCAGATAGATTGGTCCGTATTTCAGCAATATGATGAAATCCCCCAGAATGATGCTTCCGAAGTCCTGGGCAAAAGACATGTTCGATCCCTCGCGAGGGCGAGTGAAACTCAGCACCTGATGGACAAAACCGAAATCCGATTCCTGCAAGACATCAAAACAAGCTTCCTGGTCTGCGTGCAGATTTCGTTCGTTGAAGAATGCAACGCGCTTGCTGACCAAATCGGAACGCACCAGTAGACATGTCATCGTCCCAAAGACGTACGGGCCGCCAAGCAACTTACTTCGGCATATTTCCCCGCCCGGGGCGCTCTGGCATGGATATAATGGTGCGTCCCAAATCACAGCCTGGCCATCCGTCGTATACGCACCGACCAGTCCGACCGACGGATTATGCTCAGCGATACGCACCATCTCCTCGAGGCAAGTAGGGTAAAGCCAATCGTCGGCGAAGACAAATTTGCAATATTTGGATTCCGGAGACATCTGTCGAATGGTTTGGTTGTGGTTCTCAATGATGCGCAAGAACCGATCGTTGCTCACCACTCGAATCCTTGGGTCCTTGGCAGCATATTTTTGGGCAATCGCAAGCGAGTCGTCGTTACTGCAATTATTGACGATTGTGTATTTCCAGTTGGTGTATGTCTGCGCCAATACGCTCTCGATACATTCAGCGAGGTAATCCGCTTCGTTGTAAACGGGCGTCAGTATACTTACTAAGGGCAACGATGTCATATTCATTCTAGGTGCTTGTTATCGGTGAAGGTACAGTTCCGATACTCCGCAGTATCGCGAACAGCTTGCCGGCGGCACGACCCAGCAACTGAAGAATCGTCAAGCGGTAACCAAGCTATTCTCTGGAACTGATGAACGTTGCCTTAGTGCTTGCAGGAGGTCCACATAGAATTGCTTCTGTCCCATAACGTAAAAGAGCATCACAAGGTATGCGCCCATGACAATGAGACCTCCCAATAGAAGTCTGGACAAAGGCGACAAGGAGGGACCATAGGAGTATTGGACGCAAAACGCGAGCGCTCCGGCGACGACGCTTGAAAACAATGGCCGGCTAACGGCCATTAGAATGTCTTTGAGTGAAATCATCGTGCCACGCACACACCATGCTAGGTGTGGAATGGCCCACAGGCTCAACACCGCTGAGTAGGCAAACGCTACACCTTTAGGTCCATAAGGCAATCCGATCAGGTATCCCACAACTACCAAAGCAGAGATAACAGATGCGACTTTCAGACTTCGTCCGACCATTCCGATCGAGTAGTGCAGCCACCACAGAGGATTGATCATCGCGAAGATTAAGGTCGTCGGAGCCAGCAGGCGAAAAATGGGTGCTGCATCTTTCCATTTCGGTCCAAGAAGAACGAAAATCAGATCATCAGCAAAAAGAGCAAAGACGATAGTGATAGGTACGGTTAGAGCCAAAACCAAAGAGTAGGCCTTTAGGAAGTAGCTCTTAAGACGATTGGGATCGTTCTGGAGCCGCGAGAGTGCCGCAAACGCTACCACCCCGGCTGCTGAATTGAGGTTCTCCGTTGGAATATTGACCAGCTGATAGGCCCTTCCATAAACTCCTAGTGGAGCGGCTCCCCAGAAGCGGCCCAAGAGAACCTTTTCAAGATTGTAGGCAATATAAACGACGAGGCCATTCAAAGTGAGGATCCCGCCGAAGCGTATCAGGGATCGGATCTCAGCTTGCTTCTGCGGTTTCCCCGGAATCCACGCCATGGCCAACCACACACCGGCTGACGAAACAACCGGAGAAATGAGTGCCATCCCTACGAGAGCCCAATATCCGTAGCCCATAAGCGCCATACTGATTCCAACTATCGTGCCTGCCAATAGGGAAACAATATCGATGATCGCCAAGGCAGTAAAACGCATTTGGCGTTGCAAAAGCGCGCCGTGTTGCACTCCTGCCGCATTGAAGATGAATCCGGCGGCCAATGCCGCTGTCACCCGCACGAGACGGGGCTCATGATAAAAACCGGCGACAAGCGGCGCGGTTACCAACGTCAGAAGTCCGAGTGCCGCACCAACCAGCATGTTTATCCAAAATAACGCTGATATCTGCTCATCGGTGAGACTTGTACGCTGTACTGTGGCGGTCGAAAGTCCAAAATCTCTGAACAGATTCAATACTCCAATGACGGCTGTAACCATACCCACCAGACCGAAGTCCTTGGGCTCCAATAGACGGCCTAAAGCCATCACGGAGCCGATACGAATGAGGAAATTTGCCGCTTGTGCGCACACTTTGGCGAAACCACCACGGACAGCCTGCCCCTTTAAATCGTTCGTCGCCCTCTCATGTCTTCTTCGAAGATGTGGTCCGGCGGACCAGCTATGTGCCGTCCAATTGAATTTCATAGCACCAACTTTCGGCAATAGAAGGCCTCCGCGTAGCCGCTCGGAGCATTACATTCTATTCCTCTCAACCGCATGAGAGACAGAAATGTTTCCTCCTGAAACCAGTGGTTAGTGCGCTGGGATTGGAACACATCCATGATGTAACGAACTTTCTTCTGGCATACATTCGCCTGAAGTGGCACGAAGACACTCGGTCGTCCCAAGTCCCCGTCATATTTGGGAATCTCGTACTCAAGGATCAGGTGGTCGCGAAATGTATTCCAAGTCAGATCTGCGATCACTCTGTGGTCTTGATGCGCGTCCTTGCCATTATGAGTGAAAATCAGGTCCGGCGAGATCTCCTGCTTCAACTCCTCAAAGGCCGCTTTCAGCCCGCCGCCAACAAATGGCAAATGACCGTCCTGGAAGCCTTTGAACAATGGTCCTCGCAAACGGGTCGGACCGGCGAAAAGGGTGGCGGCGCGTTGCGCCTCCTCCGTTCGAACACCAACGGCACTGAACACCACCCAGTGAAAGATGCAGTCAGGGTATTGGTCCGCCAGCCGAAGAATGGTACCGCCGCAGCCAATTTCGATGTCGTCCGAGTGGGAGCCTAAGCAGAGAATGTGCAACGCTCTGCTGGATGTGCCGTTTAAGTTGACGTGGATCATGCGCTCACTGAAATGGTTTGTACATCGCTCGGGAGTTCCGGCTCCACCTGATGCCAGATTTTCCACGGCGCTGTACTTTCGTTAAGGTCCTCAAGGCGTTGCTTATCCTTGAATGTGTCCATGCACTGCCAGAAGCCGGTATACTTGTATGCCAACAAGGCTTGCGTTCCAATTAGGCGTTGAAACGGCCCGGGCACCAAATCGTCGCCCGGGCGAATGTAACTGAAGATTTCTTTGCGCATGGCGAAGAAACCACCGTTGATCCAAATGGCAGTCCGGCTAATTGGACAAGTGCCCGTGATTGCTCCTTCTGGCCCCACGTTGACAATGTCAAAGCTTCCTGTGGGTTGTACCACCACCATACAAGCTACGGCATCGCTCTGACGGAATGTCTCTAACATGGTTGGAAGCGGCAGGTCGCTCAGGCCGTCGCCATAGTTTGCTAGAAACATGTCTTCACCCTGGAGATAGGGCTCCACTGATTTAAGTCGTTCGGCGACGGTGGCGTTGACTCCCGTTTGAACGAAAGTGATCGTCCAGTCGTCGATGTCGCGGTTCAAAAGATCGATCTTCTTCCCGGCCTGTGACCAGACAAAATCGTTGGAGACGGACTCGTCGTAATGTAAGAAGTAATCCTTGATAGCGTTGCCCTTGTATCCGAGGCACAGGATGAAGTCCTTGTGTCCGAAGTGGGCGTAGTATTTCATCAAGTGCCAGAGAATTGGCCGCGAACCGATGTGTACCATGGGTTTGGGGATATCGTCGGCGTATCCCCTGAGCCGCATGCCCGAACCACCGCAAAATATAACCACTTTCATATGTCATCTCCCGTGTTTTTGTCTCAACAAATAGTCACTTTGGGGATCGGCACGACGAAGCGGCCACCCCACTCTCGGATGAACTGCAACTGATCCATGATTTCGTCCTTAAGATTCCAGGGCAAAATAACCACGTAGTCCGGCTTAGTCTGGCGGATCCGGTCTGGGGGGTAAATCGGGATCCGGCTGCCTGGCAGAAATCTTCCTTGCTTATACGGGTTACGATCCACCGTGTATTCAATCCAGTCTTTCCCGATACCGCAGTAGTGCAGCAGTGTCGCGCTCTTGCCGGGCGCTCCATACCCCACCACCACCTTGCCATCTTTCGCGGCAGTAAGCAGAAATTCCACGAGGGCCGACTTGGTCTGTTTCACTTGTTGGCCGAAATTCTCGTAACCTTCCAATGAGGCCAAGCCTGCCTTTTCTTCTTCTGCGATCAACACCCCTAGGCTCGGGTGGACGTCGTGCGTTTGGTCGTCGGCGTGGCAGGCGTAAACGCGGAGCGAACCTCCGTGTGTCGTCAACTCTTCGACATCGAAGACTTTTAGCCCGTGGGCATCCAGAATACGGACGGTGGTGAGCATCGAAAAGTAAGAGAAGTGCTCGTGGTAAATCGTGTCAAACTCATTGCGTTCGATCAACCGCAGCAAGTGAGGAAACTCGAGCGTAAGGATTCCATGTGGCTTCAACAAGATCTTCAGCCCTTCCACAAAATCATTTAGGTCGGGGACTTGCGCAAGCACGTTATTGCCGAGAATCAGGTCGGCGCAGCGGCCCTCGACCGCCAGTTCTTCTGCCAGCGCCTTGCTGAAAAAGCTCACCAGCGTGGGGATTCCTTTTTCGATCGCCACATTGGCCACATTCGCCGCCGGATCAATTCCCAGTACGGGCACGTTCCGCTTAACAAAGTACTGCAGCAGGTAGCCGTCATTACTAGCTACCTCGATTGCGAAGCTGTGCTCGTTCAAGCCGAGACGCTTGATCATTTTATCGCAGTAGTTCTCAGCATGCTTGAGCCAGGTATCGGAGTAGGAGGAAAAGTAAGGGTACTCGCTGAAGATATTCTCGGGGCTTTCGTATTGCTCCAACTGTACGAGAAAACAGTGTTCGCAAACGTACACCTTGAGCGGATAGTAGATCTCTCCACGGTTGAGGTCAGCGGGAGAAGGACATGTCTGGCAAAGCGGGGACATACCCAGGTCGACGAAGGTTCTCCGCAGGTCCGCGCCACAGAAGCGGCACGGCTTGGCGGCAGTTTTTTGCTGCCGAGTAGTAGAAGGAAGGGTCATCGTGGCCATATGCTCTTACCTGAACGCGCCGTCAAGCGACCGCTTCGACTCGCTGCTGGGTCCAGCGAAGCGTCGCATCCAACGAGCCCGCTATTGTGAGTTTCTGTATCTGGCTGAGGCGGGTATAACGGCCGCGATCCAACTCGGCAAAGCTCAGTCCCGCCGCTCGATAGGCCTCATACAGTTCCAGCGCTCCCCTGCGGGCGTTCCACTGCGGACGGAAGTTTGGCAGAACGCGTCGGATTTTGTCGCAGTTAACGCGGTAGCAACGCTTGTCGGGCGCGCCGCCAGCGGCGTACTCGATGCGACACCCCGGAACCGTTTCAGCGACGATATCCGCCAGTTCGCTTATCCGGTAATTCTCATCGGTTTGACCGACATTGTAGGTTTCATTGTGAATGGCGTCTTGTGGAGCTTCCAGCACGCTCAGAATCGCAGCGATAATGTCTCGAATGTGCACGATGGGACGCCAGGGTGTGCCGTCGCTTTTGATATACACTCTGCCGGTGGTGTAGGCCGACGCCACCAGGTCGTTCAAGACCACATCCAGCCGCAGGCGCGGAGACACTCCGTAGGCGGTCGCATTTCTCAGGTAAGTCGGGCTGAAATGGTCATTCGCGAGCCGGGCAAGGTCGCGCTCCACGAATACCTTGGACTCAGCATATGCCGTCACTGGACTGAGCTGAGCAGTCTCATCCAGGAACGCATCCCCAGCCGCACCATACGTGCTGCAGGACGACGAGAAGACGAAGCGCTTGGCGCCCGCCTCTTTGGCCAATACGGCCAGCCGGACCGAGGCCCGATGGTTGATGTCATAAGTCAGTTCGGCATCGAGGTTGCCCAACGGGTCATTAGATAATGCGGCCAGATGAACCACGGCGTCGAAGCTCTTGAGGTCCACCGCAGTCAGATCGCGGACGTCTTTGCGGATCTCCGGGATCTCGGAGCACGCTGCCCCGAAGTCACACCCTGCGAACAGGTCTGTGTCGAGGCCGACAACCGCATGGCCGGCGGAGAGCAAGATGGGCCCTGCAACGGCGCCGATGTAACCTTTATGGCCAGTCAATAATACTCTCATACACAAGTCTTCCCCTTTGACTACTTCATATTCCGATCGCTTTTCTAACGTATTAACAGACGGTTCTGCAAAACTCTGGCAACCGGGCGTTCAATCGAAAAGTTCGAGATTGGCGGTCGAATTTAAAGCGTTCCTAACATTTTTGTTCTACAAGCCCGCGGTATAATCTTCGGGCTCGACCTCATAAACCCAGTTGTCAGGGCCTCGGTGGACTAGGTGGAACGCGGGTCCATATTTTTGCAGTAAAGCATGCAAGCAAACATCTTCAGGCGGCAGCCAATAACTATCTCCGTGATGCGCTACGATGACCAGCGAGACATGATTTCGTCTGATGCCCTCCATGATCACATTGGGGGCAGAAATTGGCGGAAACCACACTACGTGGTGGCGGCTATTGTGAAAAACCAAGTCTTGCTTTCGCGCCATGATTACCCGGTCGCGAGGTTCGTGTGTCCGTGTCCACGCTGCCGCTTCGATCTCTGGATAAAATGTTCCTTTGGTTACGTCGAAACGCGCATTATCGCGTCCTAGGTGTACTTCCTGCGCGACGCCCTGTCCAACAAGAGTGGCAAGCACCAGAACCGCAGCGAACTGTCCAGAAAGAGGAATCTCTGAGTTGCCGATCCAATTTAGGAATGCTTTGGCGCCGATAGGAGAGTTACCCGCGAATCGTAATCTAAGCATTCCAATACCAATCACCATCACGATGCCCCAAAATAGGGCCGCCGCCACGGGTTGCACGCGGTCCATA
>Ga0210405_10004160_pt1 | contig 13727 bp, 15 predicted proteins | sample IncBWH11MmetaG_FD_155492 | JGI IMG/M metagenome (GOLD analysis project Ga0210405, IMG submission 155492) | Forest soil microbial communities from Barre Woods Harvard Forest LTER site, Petersham, Massachusetts, United States - Inc-BW-H-11-M | ecosystem: Environmental > Terrestrial > Soil >... | reverse complement strand
AAAATGCCGCCGATCCTTCCGGTCCAAGCAACTCCCACACAAGCGCGCGGATCTCCCCAGGCGATTGCGGCCCGCCTTGGAATAGCCACATGTAACCCTCGGGCACCATCCAATTGCCCAGATTTGTTGCGCGAATGAGCAGCGGTTTACCAGCGGCATCTACGATCTCTTGGTGCCGGGCGTGCGCGAACTGCGCGCTCGCGTGCGAAGCCCACCCCAGAATCAACAGCAACCCAAGAAGTCTGAACTTGAACATGATTTTCTCCGGCAGGAAGCCTACACCAAACTCATTGCTGCAAGCAGTTTCCATATTCCCTCTGGTTCGATTTTGATTTCCGGGAATGGCCGCCAATATTTTTGGTTTACAATCCTCCAGTGGACCACCATACCGTCGCGCTCATCAGCATTACAGGGACGTCTCTCGATGTGCTGGGCAGTCTTTATCTGGCCTACGACCTATTGGGTGGACAACACGGTCCGCTGCGCCTGCTTACCCGCGCGGTCACATACTCCATTGTCTTCGGCATCGGCTACGGCCTCGGCCTCGGTCTCTTCTTTGGCCTCGCTTCCGGTATCGCCACCGGTATCACCCTCTCGATTGAATTCAGCCGGGCCTCTCGCGGCCTGGATCATTACTCCCTGTTTTGGGAAGGACTCTTTTCCGCTATCCGGGGATTCGCTTTCGGAGCTGGCCTGTACCGAATTTTAGGCTTCGGATTCGCCATCGCATTTGCGATTCTCATCACCATTGGTCAAATACTCGCCTACTCTCGCGGCATGCGTCCCGCCGCCGACTATTCCGCGTCTCGCCGCCCACGGCTCACGCGCCGTCAGTTTTGGGGAACCGTGATACGTACGCTCGGCTACATGGTCACCGCCCTGATCTGCAGCGCCTTCATCCATCACGTGGACCATGCCTGGCTTTTTGCCATTCGCGTGGGGCTGGTAACCGGCATTGTTACTGGCGTGGGAGCGACCGTCAATCCTTTCATCGAATACTACGCCGACAATCTCCCGGAGCGCCGCCTCGGCGTATTCGGCATTGCACTCATCCTTTGCGGCTTTACCCTGCAATCCTTTCAATATTGGCTGTCACTCTGTGATGTCCGTCTGACGTAGGCAGCCGTCCCACAAGGCAATGGCCTGCAGCGCATTTTGCAGTATCCATGCCCATCGGACTCGTCTTTGCGCAAACTTCCGCGCAGTTTCCCAATCTATTGTCCGGAGTGCATCATTGAGCGCCACTGTCCCGGGGTACTATTGAAGACTGCGGATCTCTGGTCGATTCTAACTGTGCATACCGACCCGTAACTCATCCACGGAGTGGGGGCTATGCCTGAAAGAAACGGCGCAGAAACCAGACGCAGCGGTCGTGTCACGCTGCGTGTGCCGCTGAAAATCTACGAGCGGGGCTCGAACAATCGTTTTCTCGATGAAGAGGCATATGCTGTGAACGTGAGCCTCTGGGGCGGGCTGATCGCCTTCGGAGCGGCCTTGCAACGAGACCAAACACTATTCGTGTTCAATCAGGCTACCGGAGAAATCGCGGAGTCCCAGGTTGTCTATCTCCGGCCGCTGCGGCTAGCTGGCGGGCTAGGTCTGGTTGCCATAAAGTTCTTGAAACCGTCGCCTGGTTTTTGGGGTGTGGTTTTTCCCACGGTCGATCCAAGCCGATCTCAGGCCAAGCAGCATGCCAACTAGAATCCCAACGGGGCGAGCTCCCTCATGAAGGGCAAAGTGAAGCTCGGTGCCGACGCCGCAGCTGCAGCCGGGCCCCGAGGACGTAAGGCGGCAGCGGATAGCCTTGGGAAATGAAACCACCTGGAACTGATCTCACCCACTATTCTTTTGACCAGTTCGTTGTATTTCTATTCGCGAGAGATATTCCGGAAACGGACCCTGAGACCGAGAAGCGGAAACCGTGGTATTGGAACACTGACGTGACCTTCATCCCGGAGCAAATTTGCAAATACTATACGCAGTTGTTCCAACAGCCAGGAATTGTTGCTGAACGATTTTCGAAGGCTCATCTTGAAGAGGGATTCTGGGCCATACAGGGGCCGAATCTAGACTGCTCGGTCAGCAGAATACTTGACCACACCGATTTGCCCTTTGCCATTCGTGCAGAATGCATCCGATCTATGTTCGATCTATTCGAACGGCTTTTCGCATTTGAGTTCCTGGATACGTCCGTTTTCATGTGGTGGGATTCGCTGTGCTATGACTGGCATTGTGGGAACAGGAAGCGAGAGCTTGGTGGCGAGGACTTGCAGCTGCAAGATGTTTTCTTTGAGACCTTAGCGAAGGTATTGTTTCTCGATTCTGAACCCTGCCAAGGAGCTGCGCTTCACGGGTTAGGGCATCTGCATCATCCTGGCACACGAGAGCTTATTGAACGCTATTTACAGGAGCGTCCGTCGTTGACGGAGGAACGGAAGGCATACGCTCTCGCAGCCGCGAAGTTCCAAGTCATGTAATAAACGTTAGATCGGTTTGAATCACAAATCGCAACACCTGGTAGGTCGATAACCGGACATCGAGCCCGCAGCGTTAACCAGTCACTGCGTCGTGAATCCGGTGGTCACCTCACTCCACCCGTATCAATCCGTAACTAACGAGCCCACCTCGGTCAGAACCGTTCGCGTTGCATGCTACCCTTTCCCAATGCAACAAAGTCCTGGTATCTACGTCGAGATACTGATCCGTGGCGGCATTGAAGAGGTCTGGAGACAATCCCAGAGCCCCGAGCTCCACGAGCCTTGGGATTTGCGTTTCACGAAGATCCAATACCTACCTCGCGCATCGGAGGCCGAGCCCCAACGATTCAACTACACAACGAGAATTGGGTTCGGATTACAAATTGTCGGTCAAGGTGAGAGTACAGGAAATCGCGAGGAGGCTACCGGGCTGCGGACATCTGCGCTCAAGTTTTGGTCGGCGGACTCGAAATCATTGATAGAAGAGGGCTCCGGATACTGGCAGTACATTCCGACAGAGAATGGGGTTCGCTTCCTTACCTGGTATGACTATCGGACTCGCTTCGGAGCAATAGGTCGCCTACTCGACATAGTATTGTTCCGGCCGTTGCTTGGGTGGGCCACCGCCTGGAGTTTCGACCGGCTACGGCTCCAGATTGAGCGAGGGCTCGAACCAAAAGTCGCTCTTCGTTTGTCAGCTATTCACGCATGCTCACGCTTGGCAATCGCAATCATTTGGTTGTGGCAGGGGCTTCTGCCGAAACTGCTATTTAACGATGCGGACGAACGGGCAATGATAGCCGCATCGCACCTATCTACAGCGCTGCTCCCTGTGATCGGCCTCATTGAGATAGCGACTTCCGCATCTGCCATATTGTCATGGCGGAGCCGGTCTTTCTTCCTGCTCAATATAATAGCGATGGTCGTAGCGCTGGCGAATATAGCGATCATGTCCCCGTCGTACTTGGTTGCGGCTTTTAATCCAGTGACGCTGAATCTAGCGATGATTGCACTATCTTTGGTCGGCTATGTTGCGGCAGCCGAGATCCCCAGTGCCTCTCGCTGCCTACGTCAACCCCCGAAGGAATCTAGGTGAGGTCCATATACGAACATGCTATGGGCTCTGAGTTCTCGCGGCTTCATCCGCAGATTCAGCGGCGATTTGGCTTTTCAAGTCGAGACAACCTTGTTTCCGTGGGTACCGGAGTAATGGACGAAATCTGGCATGGGCCTCCGTACACGTTGCCATTTCTGTATGTGGGAAGCTGGCGCCGAATCATGTTCCCTGAAAGTGGTCGTAATGTGCCATTTCAAATCCAAAACTACGCCTATCTGGATCCACTTGGACGGGAAACAGTTACCTGGGTTCGTACCTTTCGGGCCAACCGACAGCGTCGCTTTGACGCCTACATGATCTACAGCGAACAGCGCTCACGCATCATCGATTACCTCGGCACGCACCAGCATTTGGCCGTTGATATCGAGCTGCTTGCCGCTCCGAATGGCGGCCTGCGCTTGCGTTCAGGTGCGCAACGCTTTTACGAGGGACCAATCGCTTTCCCTTTCCCCATGCTATTTTCGGGAATCGCCGACGTATGCGAATGGTATGACGACGCAGAACAACAGTTCAGAATTGAGGTTAAAGTAACCAACAAAGTGTGGGGGCCCCTTTTCGGCTATAAAGGGCACTTTCAAGTTGATTGGCAGACAGTTCGCCCGGAGGAGATTCCTGCCGATATTCTTCCATATCGCACTGAGAAGAGGGAATAGGATTCGCTTGGACGCTACGTCGGGTTGCCGGACAAGCCTTTTTAGCTTGCCACAAACGGAGTCTTAGCAAGTGAAAGACAGGATCTGGAAGGACGGGCACGCACGCGGTAACCGTCCCTCCTTCGGACGCAAAAGCTTCTTGACTCATAAGCGTTCTTCAGTTACTATACCTTTCAGGTAAGAGTGCGGAATCTCTTCGACGCGGCGGCTTCTTTGCCGCCTTTTTTATTTCCAGCGCCATCATCGCTGCTGTCAGTTCGGTGGGGGGATAGTGCCTTTTGCCATCCCGCAGCGGAAACCTCCGCTCCACCGAGCTCTTCTGCGAGGTGTAATCTCTCCAACTCCCTGAATTCTACGATAAGCTATTTAGAATCAGCACTTACAAAAATGCACCAAAAAATGCTACCGTAACTAATTTAGAATCAACACTTACGGGGCCTCTCGGAACTATTGAAAACAAAGAGCTTAAGAAAAATCTAACTCCTTTAGATGCAACACTTACAAAAAACATAGGGGGGTGGGGCCATTATTGTTAACTAGAAACTGTCACAACCAAACTGTAGCTCACCCCTTCAGGGGGTGAGGCACTTCTCTCCGCTCAGGTGGACAGCTTCGCCAGCGCCTCCGCCAGCACCAGCGCGCCGCGCGCAATGTCTTCCGGCGCAGCGTACTCATCCGGCCGATGGCTGTATCCATTCCGGCAGGGAACAAAAAGCATACCGGCAGGAACAATGCGCGACATGAAAAGCGAATCGTGATACGCACGGCTCACCATTTCAAGAAAAGGGAACCCATGCTCGCGGCAGGATTCCACGAGCGCCACACGCACCTCGGGAGCGCAATCCGTCGGCGCATCCGCATTGAGTACCTCAGACTGAATCGAGACTTGGCGCTTCGCGGAAATGTCTTTCGCTGCCCGCTCAATCACTCGCATCACTCCATCGCGCCGCGCAAGAGCCGTATCCCGAATGTCGAGCGTCATTCCCACCCGGCTCGGGATGCTGTTCACCGCGCCAGGAAAAACATCGCAGACACCGACGGTAGCCACGGTATCAACCGCGCCGCTCGAACGCGCCGCGTTTTCGACCGCAAGAATCAACTCCGCTGCGGCGCAGAGCGCATCTTTGCGGTCCGCCATCAGCACGCCGCCAGCGTGCCCGCCCGCGCCTTCGATTAAAATGCGCAGGCTCGCGGGTGCCGCGATGCTCTTCACAATTCCGAGCGACGTTTGGGCACGTTCGAGCAGCGGTCCCTGCTCGATGTGCAACTCCACAAATGCTTTGTAATAGCCCTTGGGGAGTTTCACATCCTGAAGATTTCCGCTGAAGCCGGCCCTCCGGCGAACGTCATCCACCGATTCGCCGTCGCGATCTTTCAATTTTGCAGCTGCCACCGCGGAAAGCGTTCCCGAGAGCAACCGGCTCCCCAGGCAACCGATGCCAAAGCGCGTCGGTTCTTCCGTCGCGAATACAAGAAGCTCGACGGAATTCTTTGGCCGGAATCCGCCCCGCTGCAGTGCGCGAATCGCTTCGAGTCCGCCAAGGACTCCAACGACGCCATCATATTTCCCGGCATTCGGAATCGCATCAATGTGTGAACCAGTTCCAACGGCGGGCGCCGCCGGATCGGCGCCCTTCCATCGCGCGAAAATATTTCCAACCGCGTCTTGCCGCACGGCAAGACCCGCTTCTTCGCAGTGTGCGATGATCCATGCGCGCGCTTTCAAATCGGCCGGGGTGAAAACAATTCTCGTGACCGCGGGTGCCTCCGCGTCCGAAATCGTAGCCAGCGTCTCCAATTCGGAGAGCAGCCGTTTCTGATCAATTTCCAATTTCATTTTTTCGATTCGCCGAGAGGATGCCGGTTCCAGTTCTTGTAAATCAAATATTTCGCAGGCACTTTTCCAATCGCGCCGAACCACTGTTGGCACCACGGTCCCATCCAGATGAAATCGCCCGCCCTGACCGGATACCAGGAATCGCCAAGCCGGTATATGCCGCTCCCTTCAAGCATGATCAGTCCGTGCTCCATCACATGCATCTCCACCATGCTGAGCGAAGCGCCCGGCTGATACACCATGGTATTCACCGCAAAATCAAATTGCGGTTCGTCAGGTAGCAGGCACTTGACCTGCAAATCGGAGTCCCCATCAAGCGCATGCGAGGAAATCGAATCCTCGGTCGAGACGATCAAGCGGAGCGGCTGGGGTTTATCGATTGGCTCGTAGAACTTTTCAATGACGGCAACCCGGCTCTTTTCCTTGGCGACGACTCGGTGGGAAAAGCCTTGGGGCAAATAAGCATAACCCCGCGTGCTGAGCTCGTGCCGTTTCCCTTTGGCTTCCAGCGTCACGGTTCCGTCAAGGATGTAAACGAATCGCTGCGCCGGCGTATTTCCCAATTCGCCCTTCGGTTCAAATTCGGCGGTGTATTCGGTAAACGCCGCACCGAGAGCCGGGCCAATGTGTACAATCGCCGATGCATTCTTCATGCCGGGCAGCGCCGTGCGCACAAAAGTGTCCAGTGTCAGCAAGATGTGATTGCGTTGATGAGAGCTGCGCGTTTGACCGAGACTATGCACGGCACGTCCTTCCAAGAAATTCCTGCGAAGCCGCAAGCTGCGTCAGCAAGTGCCGCCCGCATTCAAGCGCTCTCGCGACGTCATCGAGATGCACCGATTCCGACGGGTCGTGGCTGATGCCACCGGGCGTTCGCAAGAAAATCATCGCCACCGGAACTTTTTCCGCCAGGATCATAGCATCATGCCCGGCGCCGCTCGCCATGCGATGCGGCTCGCAACCCGTTTCTTCTATGGCCCGTTCGATCTGTTTCGTCATGAGTTTATCCATTGCCACGGCATTCTGAGCGAGCAGAGTCCGCCAAGTCACCGTCAAGCCGCGCTGCGCCGCGATCGATTCCGCTTGCCGGATCAACTCATCGAGTGCCTCAGTTCGCGCGTGGTCCGAAGCGTGGCGAATATCCAGCGTGGCCCGCGCGGTTCCGGCAATCACATTGGTTGCGCCAGGCTTCGCTTCCACGAATCCAACCGTTGCCACCAGACCGGGAGCGCGCTGCGCAAGCGCCTCCACTGCGACGATCCATTCGGCGGCCGCGGCCATTGCATCGCGCCGCGAATTCATCGGCGTCGTGCCCGCATGATTCACTTGCCCTGAAAATGTAAATTCCAGGCGATTCTGCCCAACGATGGCTTCCACAACTCCGAGTGGCTGCCCCAAACTTTCCAGCACTGGCCCCTGCTCGATATGAAATTCGATGTAGCCCAAACAATCGTCGCTCAGCACCGCTCTGGAAATTTCATTCGGATTCAACCCAAAATCCTGAATCGCCTTGCGGGCCGAAATTCCATTCGCATCCTTGCGTCCGAGAAGGTCCTCGTCCACTCGTCCGACCAGCGCGCGGCTTCCGATGAACGGAACTCCAAACCGCACTCCTTCTTCTTCCGAGAACCCAACGACCTCGATCCCAAATGGCAGCTTCATGCCATCCAGCAATTCCACCAGTCCGACAGCCAGCACCACGCCCAGAATTCCGTCGAACGCCCCTGCATTCGGCACTGTGTCCAGATGCGATCCAATCAAGATCCGCGGCGCTCCCGGCGACGCTCCCGTATAAAATCCCCGCAAATTCCCAACCGCATCCAGCGAAATATTCATCCCGAGTGGTTTCATCCAAGATGAAACTTCCCGGTGGCAATCATGCATCGGAGCCGAAAGAAATGTGCGCCGCGTGCCGCCCGCGTCTTCTGAAAACGTCGCCAGCTTCCGGCAGCGCGCGATCACGACTTCCGCGAGTTTTGGAAAATCTTCGGCCATCTACACTCGAATTCACTTTCACGCTTGGCACAGATTGTGGTTCACTCAGAACTCTCGAATAAACTTCGCTGCGATCCATCCCGCGACGATGAGCGTCACCATAATCTCCCAGTTGCAGCGGTTCCCGTATGTCGCGACCGGGAAATGAGTGCTCAGCATCAGAAACACAACCGGAACCGCCAGAAACGTATTGTGCTTCGAACGCAACTTCGCTTGCGCGCCGAGCGACGGATCGAATTTCTCGCCCGCTGCGGCCACCGCGATCATCTTGCGCTGCGCCGGAAGAATGCGCATCCAAACATTCAGCGTCATGATTGTTCCGAAAATTGCCCCCACGTGGATATACGCCGCGCGGCCGCTCATCACGTGCGTCAATCCCCACGCTGCGACTCCCGTCATCACCAAGCCAAATCCCGCGAACGCGGCTTGCGATTTTCCCAACGCCGACCGCACCGCCAGATCGTAAATCAACCACCCTACGATCATCGAGCCTACTCCAATCGCGATGCCGGTTTGTTTTGAAATGTCTGCAACATCCGGATCGATGAGCCCGTCTCCCAGGTAATAAACAAGCACTAGTAGAATCACTCCGGCCAGCCAGGTCATCAACGCTTCCCAGCGAAACCAGCGAACTTGTTCCGCGGAAACTCCCAGGGACTTTTGTTTTTCGACGGCGTAAAAGCCACCGCTGTGCACCATCCACACTTTTGAATCGGCTGCATTCGAATCGGCTTTCTTTTCGAGTTTCGTGAATTGGCCGTCGAGCCAGGTAAAGTAATATGTTTGTCCGACCCACATAATCCCAGCGAAAACGTGAATCCACCGCACGCTGAGATTCAGCCATTCGCGGATCGCAGAACTCATCTCAGCTCCCTCGATACGTGGTGTATCCGTTTGGGCTCAACAGCAACGGAATGTGAAACTGCGATTCACCGCTGCGGATTCGAAACGCGATTTCCACTACGGGATACAATCCATCGACGCCGCTTGCTGCGAAATAACTCGCCGTGTCGAATGTCAATCGGTACACGCCTTCGGCGAGCGTTGCTCCCGCCGGCAATAGTTGACCGCAGCGTCCGTCCTGATCCGTTCGCGCAGAACCGAGCGGTGTCCATGTGCCGGAAGAATCTTGCTGCTCCAGGCGCACCGGGACGCCCGCTGCGGGTTTGCCTTTGGCAGTATCCAAAACGTGCGTAGAAATGCGATTCATTGCGCGAGCCACTTTCTGATCCGAACCTGCATAATCTGCCGCTGCTCCTCAGCCGCCTGGCGAAGCTCTGTGGCTGGATCATTTTGCAGCCGCCGCCGCAGAATCTCCAGGATTTCGCCGGCCGATTTTCCCGTCGCGCACACAATAAAAATCCGCCCGAATTTCAGCTCATACTCACGATTGCCCCATTTCAGGGCGTTCTTCATGGCTTCATCGGCCGCAGCTGCTTTTTGTTGTTCCTGCTCCGACCACGCAGAAGATTGTGCCGTGGCGACCTTTTCCGCGTGCGACTCTCCGATTCGTGGATGACTCTGAAAAGCTTCCAGCCAGTCCGCTTCTCCTAGACTTCCCCACATGGTATCTGAAGTTGCAAGCAAGGAGCCTTCATCTAGGATTGGCCGCTTGGCAGCCAATTTTGTTGCCCACGTTTTCGAGCCGCAGCATGGCAAAATCTCTTGCACAGCTTCCTCTTGCGTCAAGCCGTTCCAGCGAACGAGGACCTCGCTCACGAGCGCGCACTTTCTGTCACAAGCTTCTCAAGAAACTCGACGACAAGATTCCCTGCCACCGCCGCGCGATAGCGAGCCGTCGAACGAATGTCATCAATCGGGCGAATTTCCTGGATCAGTGTTCTTCTGGCCGTTTCGAATAGCGATGATTCTATCTTTTTCCCGCTGAGCAAGTGCTCCGTTTCGCTAAGGCGAAGAGGAATTGGCGCAACACTGCCAAGGGCGAGATGAACATCCTGAATCGCTCCGTTCGCGATTCGGCCCAACGCGGCAAGGCAAACCTTCGAAATAGCCTGCGCGTTGCGTGCGCCGACCTTCCGCGTATACGTGACATACCCGGAAAATCGCCTGGGTAGCGAAATGTCGCGAATCAGCTCGTCAGGCGCAAGCATCGTCTTTTTATATCCGGTGTGAAATTCCCGGTAGGGCACACGCCGCTCACCGCGCACCGAAACCAGGCTCAGCTCGGCGTCGTAAACAAGCAGCGCGGGCAGGGAATCGGCGGCTGGCGATGCATTCGCAATGTTGCCGCCAAGCGTCCCACGATTCTGATTGGCAATCCCACCGGTCCAGGACGCGGCCGTGGCCAGCAGCGGAAATTCGCGCGAAACTAGCGCGTGCTTGCGCAGGTCCGTATACGTGCACGTCGCGCCGATGCGAATCCGATCAGGAAAAACTTCAATCTGCCGCAGCTCCAAAATATTCCAGAGGTTGACCAAATTTCGATTCGGCAGCTTTCCCGCCGAATACAAAACCATCACGTCGGTCCCGCCTGCAATGGGGAGCCATTTTTTCGGCTCAGCAGAGAGCAGCGAAAGAGCGCCATGAAGACTTCCGGGGGAAACCAGTTCGTAATCGACTGGATCGGCTCTCATTTCGCAACTCTTTGCCGTGCGGCTTTCGTCACCGCCTCAAAAATTTGCATGTAACCTGTGCACCGGCAGAGATTGCCCGCGAGACCTTCTCGGATTTCTGCTTGCGTGGGTTCCGCCTTTTTCTCAAGCAGGTGAACCGCCGCGAGAATCATACCCGGTGTGCAAATGCCGCACTGCGCGCCGCCACATTCGAGGAACGCCTCCTGCAGAGGATGCAGCAGCGAGTGCGCCGCGATTCCCTCGATGGTAACAACATTCGAACCGTGGGCTTGCGCCGCGGGAACAAGACAGCTATTCACCAGCAGGCCATCCAGCAAGATGGAGCACGAGCCGCATTCGCCTTCGCCGCATCCTTCTTTTGTGCCCGTCAATCCGAGTTCGTTCCGCAACACATCCAACAGTCGCTCCATCGGATGAATGCGCAAACTCTTAATTTCTCCATTCACAGTAAACGACACGTTGCACTTCGGCTTCGCATCACCAGATGAGTTCATCGCGCACCTCTGGCGGTGCCAGGAAGTGACGAGGTTGCAACCGGAGGCTCTGTTTGTAGAGCCTGAAAAAGATCTTCGGGGAGCAGCGGAATCGAATTGAAGCGAACGCCGACCGCATCTTCCACGGCGTTCACGATCGCTGGCGCAGGGCCGTCCATGGGCAGTTCTCCGATGCCCTTGGCGCCATGAGCGCCGTGAATGTTGCCGTTCTGTTCGAAGAAAACGCGGATGGGCGGAAGGTCCGCCGATGTCGGCATGATGTAGTTCGTCATCTGGTTGTTGAACATATGACCGTCTTGCCAAACCACTTTTTCGTAGAGTGCAAATCCAATCGCTTGCGCCACGCCGCCGCTAATTTGCCCCTCGGCCAGAACGGGGTGCAGGACCTTGCCGATTTCTTGCAGCGCGACGAAGTCATCCACGGTCACGCTGTACGTGGTCAGATCAACGGAAACCTCCGCCACATAAACGGCCCACGCGAACGCCGCATATGCCTCGCCGCGATAATGCTCATCGTCCCAGTAGACGCCGGGCGGGGCTTCGTAACGCACTTCCGAGTTCAGCGAGCCGTGCGCCGCGATGAATTCGCGGCACGCCGCGCAAAACTGTTCCGGAGTGTAGTTGTCACCGAGAAGTCTGGCATTCGAAAGCATGCGCTTAATTCCAGCGGCCGCCGACTGCACGAGTTTTCCCACGATCATCGCCGTCCGCGAAGCTACCGTCGGTCCGCTATTAGGAACGACTGTGGTGTCCGGTTGTGCAATCTGCACGCATTCATAAGGTAGATTGAGCGCCTCCGCAGCTATCTGGCAAAGCACAGTGTTGGTTCCCTGGCCGAATTCCGCGCTGGACACCAGCACGCGAACAACGCCGTCGGGGCCAGCTTCGACACCCACCAGCGAATTCAGATAGCGTTCGCCGGAACCGGTAAAGCCTGCGCCATGAAGGAAAGTTGCGATTCCCATTCCCTTTTTGCGAGTACTCGTTTTGTTTTCAACGGCAAAGCGTTTCTTCTTCGTGTGATAGTCAGAGAGTTCGAGCGCCCGACTCAACAAAGAGTCCAAGTCGATTTTTTCGTGAATGGTTTGTTGCGTGGTCGTGGTCTGACCCGGCATCAGGAAATTCCGCCGCCGGATTTCGATGGGGGAAATCCCAACGACCTGGGCGATCCGATCCATGTGCCGTTCCATAGCAAAGAGACTCTGCGGCGCTCCAAATCCGCGAAACGCGCCATGCGGCGGCGTATTCGTCGCTATAGCCCTCGTTCGAATCCGCACGCTCGGCCAGTAATAAGGACCGCCGGCGTGGATCGTGCCGCGCGAAAGAACCACCGAGGACAGCGTGGCGTACGCGCCACCGTCAATGACAAACTCTATTTCGCCGCCGAGAATCTTTCCGTCCTTCCTGACAGCGGTGCGATGGCGCGTTCTCGAAGGATGTCGTTTTGTCGTCGCCACCATATCTTCCATCCGGTCGTACACGATTTTTACCGGCCGGCCGGATTTTATTGCTAACAGCGCAGCGTGTCCCGCGATCATCGATGGATACTCTTCCTTTCCGCCGAATGCGCCGCCCGTTTCCATTTGCACGACACGAACTTTGTGTTCGGGGAGTCCGCAAAGCGCCATCAAGGCTTTGTGAACGTAGTACGGACATTGCAGCGAGCCCCACACGGTGACTCCATGCTGCGGGTCGAACGATGCGATGACTCCATTGTTCTCGATGTACAACTGCTCCTGCGCGCCAGTGAAGTATTCGCCTTCGACAATATGAGCCGCTTCGCTCCAGACGCTGTCCAATTCGCCTTTTTCCACCAGGAAAGTCTTGAATGTATTGTCTGTGCCCCAAATGATGGTGGACTGTTTCTCGCTCTTTTCGAGAGAGTGCACGGGGGACAGCGATTCGTATTCGATGGAAATCGCGTCCACTGCCTTGCGAAGCTTGTGCCGGTCGGCATGAGCGAGCAGCAGAATTGGTTCTTCGGGATGATTGACGCTTTCAGCGGCGAGGCAAGGCTGGTCGTCGAGAATCAGCGCGATGCAGTTTTTACCGGGAATATCTTTGGCCGTGACTACAACAAATTCATCCCAGGGCACACTCGGATCAAACGAAATTGTTTTGATATTGCCGCGCGCAATCTTGCTGCGCACGGTTGCGCCATGGAGCATGCCGGGCAAGGTCATGTCGTCGACGTAGCGCGCCGCTCCCGTGACTTTGTCCCGGCCTTCCTTGCGCGGCACGGAGGTCCCGACGATGTGACGTTCGTTCGAGCTCGCCAATCCTGCTCCTTCGCCCGCTGATTGGATAGACTTGTCCGCTCCAGAAAGTTTCTTCGCGGGAATTCTGCGATCGAAACTCCTTGATCGCGGACGGTTCTAAGTATATTTGCTGGCAGTATTCTGTATGAAATGGAGAAAGTTTCAAACGTCTATTTGAGACTCACATTGGCTGGCTACCGCTGATTTCGCGCCCGGACGGCTCTCCCGGGAATGTCCCGCTTTCAAATACGCAGTTTCCGCGCAGATAGGTCGCCTGCACGATGCCGCGAAGTTCTTCGCCG
>Ga0210405_10004159_pt1 | contig 13728 bp, 15 predicted proteins | sample IncBWH11MmetaG_FD_155492 | JGI IMG/M metagenome (GOLD analysis project Ga0210405, IMG submission 155492) | Forest soil microbial communities from Barre Woods Harvard Forest LTER site, Petersham, Massachusetts, United States - Inc-BW-H-11-M | ecosystem: Environmental > Terrestrial > Soil >... | reverse complement strand
TCGTTATTCGGCGGGAGGGCGACCATCTCTCGGTGCAGGAGAATGACGAACCCAAACAGGAGTTATTCGGGGAGACGGACCGCGATTTCTTTGCCAAGGGCAATGACGACGCCTACACGTTCCAAGTCGATGGCCAGGGACGGATCACTTCCATGACCCTCCACGCCGATGGCAGGGACATCCCGCTCAAACGAATCGATTAGGTGATTACCAGCGTTTTGCCTTGCAGATGGCAGCAGTTTTCAGCATGCTTCGTCGAATGATATGATAAAAACGAAACAACTGGAACGGCGCGCCTCTCCGGTGCGCCGGGCGACACTCCTCAGTAGCTCAATGGCAGAGCATCCGGCTGTTAACCGGAGGGTTGTAGGTTCGAGTCCTACCTGAGGAGCCATTTCTTTTCTGATGCGGATCGGAAGGGTATTTCTTCGCCCAGGTTAGCGCCCCGGAACCGAGGGCGCTGCCGCTCTCAACCAGAAGAAAGGGGCCCGAACCTGGGGCACCAGGCAAATTCAAGATGTGAGGATGTTATGAAAATCCGTGTAGTGATCGGCGTCTGTCTCGTCTTGGCGGCGATGGCAGTTTTGCTGCCTTCGGGAGCGCAGAGAAAAGTTCAAGCTCAGAGTCAAGGTCAGGCGGCGGGCTCGGGAGCGCCACGGTTGGCGAACCCTTTGAAGGTGGCGCTGCTGAAATGGTACAACGCCAACCTTGTGCCCACTCAGTTCCCGGTTGGTAACCAACCTTATGGCATGGCGTTCGACGGTGCGAATATTTGGGTGGCTGCTTTTGACGGAACGGTCACCAAAGTAAGAGCGAACGACGGCGACGTCCTCGGGACTTTTCAAATCGGCGGCGCACCCTACGGCGTCACCTTCGACGGCTCTAGCATCTGGGTGTCGAATCTCAATGGAAACGTGACGAAATTACGGGCGAGTGACGGCAAGGTTCTCGGCACGTTCAGTGTGGGGTCGAACCCGGGATGGATGGCATTTGATGGAACCGACATTTGGGTTCCCTTCGGGAGCAACACCGTGGCAAAGCTCCGGGCCAGCGATGGCTCGAACGCAGGGATATTTACGGTGGGCTATTCGCCGATTACTGCATCTTTCGATGGGACGAATGTCTGGGTCATTTGCGGCGGCAGTGGTGGGCCCGGCAGCGCAACGAAATTGCGTACCAGCGACGGTAAGGTCCTGGGAACATTCGTCGTTGGCTACGGTCCGACCGGCATTGCCTTCGATGGGGCCAACATGTGGATAGCCAACCGGAGTTCTGGCACCGTGAGCGAACTGGACGCCTCCGATGGCACAACTATCGGCACATACACCGTTAAGGGCAGCCCTTACGGCATTGCCTTCGACGGGGAAAATATCTGGGTTACCGGGGCGCCCTACATCAATGAGCTTCGAGCCCGCGATGGACGGCTCATCGGCGTACTGAACCCGCAAGCCACAAATACAACGGGTATGGCGTTCGACGGAGCAAATGTGTGGGTGTCGCTACTCAACACGAACATGGCGGGCAAGCTTTAGCGCCCCGGAACCGAGGGCGCCGACGCTCTCAACCAGAACGCAGCGGGCGCGAACCTGGGGCACCAAGCCATACGAGGCGGACATGCGCCACCTCGCCAACACCTACGTCCAGGCAGACCCAGCCGCCGATTTGGGTTCCCTCACTGAGTCTGATCGTCGAAACCGGCATCCACGATGCCATTGCAAGAAAATTGAACGAGAAAGGAAAGCTCTCGCGGAACGCCATCGCCGAGCGAGCACGAAAGTGAAAGGCTCCCCGCAAGTTCCGTTCTCGCCAACGCTCTATCTCATGACGCAGCCGATCTTCGCTCAAAGATCCGGGGTGCGCGCGTCGTTTGATCATGGGTGCAAGAAGTTGCACATCTATGCCCAAGTCTTAACAAATGATTGACTCAATTCGCTCGCCGGAGTAGCGTTCGGGCAGTCCTTAGTATGGATGCTCTCGCTACAAGAGTCTAGCCAAAATGAAATCCCGACTGGTGATGTTGTGTCTGATTGTCGTTGCTCTGTATGCATTGGCTGGCGGACAGCAGAAAGCCCCTGCCACTGGTGGTGCGCCGCCGCTTTCCAATCCCAACAGGGTCGCCTTGCTCAGGTGGTACCTGGGCAACTGGGTAGCCAGCTTCCCGGTTGGTAAGCAGCCCTACGGTTTATGTTTCGATGGCGCGAACATCTGGAGCGCCAACCACGGCGACGATAGCGTGACCAAGCTGAGGGCCAGCGATGGCAAAGTACTGGGCAAGTTTCCGGTGGGACATGCGCCTTTCGGCGTTACTTTCGATGGAGCGGATATATGGGTCACCAATTCCGGAGACAACAACGTGATGAAGCTTCGGGCCAGTGATGGCAAGAACCTGGGGACGTTCCCCGTCGGTAAAGGCCCGTTCTGGATGGCGTTTGATGGCACGGACATCTGGGTTGCGAACAGCACTGACGGCACTGTCACCAAGCTGCTCGCCGTTGACGGCAAGAACTTGGGCACGTTCGACACCGGTGGATCATCGGCGCTTGCATTTGATGGAACTTTTATGTGGGTCACGACTTTCACGAATAACGTCGTACGTTTAAAGCTGAACGGCACAAACGCTGGCACATTCCCGGTAGGGAACCAACCGTTGGGTATAGCCTTCGACGGCGCGAATATCTGGGTCGGCAACACAAACTCGAATAATGTAACTAAGCTTAGGGCCAGCGACGGGGCAAATCTCGGTACCTTCAGTACGCAAGGGGACCCTTACGGGATAGCGTTCGACGGCGTGAATATTTGGGTCGCGTTGAGCGCAACGGGAGGATACAACATTCTCAGGCCGAGTGACGGAAAAATCCTGGGGTTTATTGGGCCTTATCAGGAAGCCGGCCCAACTGGCCTGTCATTTGATGGGGCAAACATGTGGGGCGCGAACGGGTTAGGAGAGAATCTCTCCAAACTATAACCAATCACCCAACGTTGTACTAAAAAGCACAACCACTCGCTGCAACGAGGAGACGAAATCTTTCCGGCACGAGGCGAAGACCCTGGGCTTGGAAGTAGGAATGAAACCTACTACACTGCGGAAGTGATCGGTGTCGTTGAACACATCGACAGTCACCTCAACACCTTCCTTCATCCTCAGGAGAGGGCCGGGAACTTGGCCGTTATATCCCAAAGTGTGAATGGTTTTGGCGGGAGCGATGTCGAAGGAGACGGGAGCAATGCGGAGTGTGAAATCAGCCTTTGGTAGGGGGGTCTGGTTCTTCGCGGCAAACAAGTTGTCCGAGGCAAGTCCCGCGACGACTAGCCCCGTATTCTTCAGAAAGTCTCGACGTTCCATTTCTCTCGAAACAATCTTAACTCTTTCGAGCACGGGTGCGAGTGGCAAGCTCCCTGCATGAAAGTTCGGCGCTTCATCGGTTGTTCGCCGCGAGTGTATCCGCCCGGCCCACTAAGACAACCCAATAATCGCGCTAGGCAGCCTCTTGCGCCGTACTCCCGCTGGGTAGGGTGAAACAAAAACTTGTGCCGTGGGGAGAGTTGCCGGCAGCCCACAGGCGGCCGCCATGCGATTCCACGATGGACCGGCTGATGCGAAGCCCCATGCCAGTCCCGTGCGGCTTGGTAGTAAAGAAGGCATTGAATATCTGTTCCGTCTGTTGTGGGGGCAGGCCTACGCCGGTATCGTTGACGGACACAAGAACTTGGTTGGTTTCGGCTCGCCGCGACTTGATCGCGAGCTCCCGGGTCCTATCCGCGTCCCTCATCGCTTCGATGCCATTGATCATGAGATTCATCAGTACCTGCTGTAATTGCACGCGGTCGGCCATGACCTGGGGAAGATCTGCCGCAAGCTCCGTGCCGACTAATATGTTGTATCGCGCAGTCTCGCCGCGCAAAAGAACGATCATCTCCCGAACAATCTCGTTTACGTCCACGAGCTCACGGTGCGAAGTACCTTTCTTGAAGAGCTCGCGGATCCGGCTGATAATTTCCCCCGCGCGCTTTACGTCTATCACGATTCTCATGGCAGCGGCGCGCGCCTCTTCGATGTTTGGAGTGTTGGGAGTGAGCCATCGCAAGCAGGTATTGGCGTCGGTGACGGCGGCAGCAATTGGTTGATTCACTTCGTGCGCCAGGGAGGCGGTCAGCTCTCCCATGGTGGTCACCCGGCTGACGCGTGCCAGTTCCGCCTGCGCCTGGCGCAGAGCCTCCCGCGCCTCTTCCGCCTGCTTGCGCTCGGTGACGTCCATCATGGTATACACGAATTGCTCCACCTCCCCGGATGCGTTCAAGACAGGATGGCCGACGGTGTGAGTGTATTTGACGGTGCCGTCCGGAAGAAGGATTCGGTGATCCACTTCGTAATCCGACTTTCGAGAGATTGCTCCATCTTTTGCCTCTTGCGCTTTGGCTCGATCCTCCGGATGCATGCGTGGCAGCCGGTCTTGCCAAGCTGACAGGCCTTGTTTTGGATCAAAGCCATATATGCGATACCATTCCTCGGAGAGATACAAGGCGTCTCCTTCTGGTACCCGCCAGGCCCCACTCCCCGTATGTGTGAGCCGCTGCGCTTCTGCCAGGTAACTCTCGCTCCGACGCAACGCTTGTTCCGCCAGCTTTGCTGTGGTGACGTCCATGACCGCTCCAACAAATTCGATGCCGTCCGATTTATTGCTTAAAGCATGAGCTACAACGTGGACATGCTTGATGGAACCATCCGGCATCAGCAAGCGAAATTCATGGTCAAAATCCTTCCCCTCCCGCGCCGCGCGTTCGATTGTCCGTTGCACGAGCGCCGCGTCTTTCGGATGAACCCGTTGCAGGACCAGGTCCACGGTCGGTGTCGTGGTTCGGTCGTATTGGAAGATGCGAAAGGTTTCTTCTGACCAGATGATCGCGTCGCTGGAAGGTGTCCAGCCGAAGCTGCCGGTATGGCTGAGCCTTTGAGCCTCCGCCAGATACGCCTCGCTTCGCTGCTCCTTCTCTTCATGGAGTTTCAAGGTCTGGGCAGCGAATCGCCGATCCACCCACGACGTCAGCAGAGCCAACCCGAGGACGATAAAGGTGACGGCTGTAATTCCGGCGGTACCGAGTGCGGAGATACTTACAGCGTGGGACAGGTCGGACGGCATGCCGGAGGGCGTGAAACTGGCGGCGGCCATCCCCGTGTAATGCATGACGGGGATCGCAGCACCCATCACGACGGCTCCGGCTATCTTTTCCTGGCCAATCCCCCTTTTCTCATCCCGGAAGTGAAAGGTAATCCATAGCGCGGCGAGAGAAATCAGAACCGCGAACACGACGGAGAGGACGACGAGAAGGGAATTAAACTGGCATATCGCCGGTAAACGCATGGCGGCCATGCCGATGTAATGCATACTCGCAATACCCGCACCCATCAGGACACTTCCGACGACCACTTGGGACGCGCCCATTTTCTGTCGGCTCACTACGTACAGCGCAATGACCGATGCGAGAATGGCTGCAATTAGTGAAAGGAGAACGGTTGGCCAATGGTAGGCCACAGGAATCGGTAGGATGAACGCCAGCATCCCAATGTAGTGCATTGACCAAATGCCAGTCCCCATCGCAACGGCACCGCCCAGCACCCAAAGGGCACGAGTCCAACCGCCCGCAGCCGTTACGCGACTTGCGAGATCCAGGGCAGCGTATGACGCAAACACGGCGATGAACACCGAAAGCGCCACGAGCGCGTAGTTGTAGGAGCCGATCAAGTTCACGGCAGCCATTTGACTCCATCCGGCGGCCAGGAGGAACCTTCGCCTGCGCTTTAATCAACAAATTAACCGTCTTCCGAACACCAGCGCTGCACCGCTGTTTTAAACCCAAATCTTACAACAGTGTGTTCTGCCTGTCCTGCGCCTTGAGGCCCTCAGAACGAATACTTCAACGAAAACTGAATCAACCGCGGCGTCCCCACCACCGAAGTGATCGGCGCGGAACCGACCGCCGGTAATCCTGGCCCGGGCGCAGCAACCAACGCTGAAGCGGGATCTATACTGACCTTAGCGTTTGGGATTACAGCTCCACTCGCGTCTTGAACCATGCCATCAATGGCTCCGGTGGCTCCGCCCTGACCCCATACGGCGCCGGCCAGCAAAAATATGGGGACAAGAATCGCCAATAGGCGGCTGCGCAACATAGTCTTCACCTCGATCAACAATCTGAAGTCTGATTCGCGGCGAATGAAAACTCTATGCTGATTCTTGGTAAGTGACGGCTGCGTTAAAAAAAAGTAAAAGCGTGATGAATAGCGGGGAATCGATCCAAGGAGTTTGCCTCTCGGCCATTGTGTCTGTCAATCAATTTCGCGTCGGCTTAAGGGATTAATCTTACGAGTCTATGGTTTCTTCGCCGGCAGGTATTTCTTTTCGATGGAAGCCACGACAACGTAATTTGGATCCACCATCTCGTTGAGATGGATCTTCCCCACTTGTGACAGCAGTTCGTAGGCGTCGAATTCCGACAAGCCATAGTCTTTGTGGATCCAATGCACCAGTTCCGTGAAGGCAATGCGCAGCGCATCGTCCAGCGGGCGATACGCCCCAACCGTCATAATGGCACCGTCATTTTCAAATTGCGGCCAACTGATGGTCCGGCCTTTGATCACAGTGAGCTGCACTCGCGCCTTTAGCGGCACTTCAATCGCCGAGCCCGCAATCTCGCCGTCACCCATGGCGGCGTGGCCGTCCCCGACATACAACAAGCCGCCTTTCACGTTTACCGGAAAATACACGGTATTGCCCACGCTGACTTCGGGAGAATCCATGTTGCCGCCGAATTCCGCAGGCACCACCGAGCTGCGCGCCTCGCCCTGCGCCGGCGCGACACCAATGCAGCCAAAGAAAGGATGTAAGGGAATCTTCACCGAAAAATCCGTGTCCAGAGCCCTGAACGTAGCCGTGTTGGCCGCGTGGTCGATGTGGTAGTACCAGATGCGCTCGGGAAGCGGCGGATGCAGCATAGGCGTGTAGTTGGTCTCGTTGAGCGCGCCAAATCCTAACGAGAACGCGCCCACGCCGGTGTCGCCATCGACTTTTAGATCGAGAATCTTGACGGCCAGCGTGTCGCCCGGCTCCGCGCCTTCCACATAAAACGGCCCCGCCAGCGGATTGTCGCCCTTCACCATGCTGAGCGTGTCCCCGGGTTTCTTAAGCACGTTGCCAAAGCAGTCCAGCGTATTGGTGTCGAGAATGTCGCCGGAGTGCAGCCGCGCTACTGGCTCCGCCGTCGCAAAGAGGTACTTCACGTTGTCGATGGTAGTGGTGTAGCGAACGACGTTCTGCGCCAGCGCCGAACCAGCGAGTAGTGTGAGAGCAAGAAGACGAGCGATCACAGGCCCCCCTTGATGGGCTGCCGACTTTTCAGAGCGATGAGACGTATATTTTCTTACTTATGGGATGCCGAGTGTAACACAAGATGCCACTTCTTGAAATCGTCGACCGCAGACAATGTCAGTCCTTGGACACACTGTCCAGCGGCGGTTCGGCACTTCTATGGGAGGCCTTCTGACCTCAAAAGATCTGGTCCTGCGAAACCAGGGCCCGACCCTCAAATCGCAGGCATGCCGGAGTACCGGGTTCTCATCGCAGCCCGTATCCAAGCCCGTGCAGGCGCCGCAGAGAGTCATGCCACAGCCAAATTTTGTTCCTGTCAATCCCAAGATGTCCCGCACGTACCAGAGCAGGGGCATGTCGGCGTCACCATCGAGTTGCGATCTATCCCATTCACTTTGAGCTTCACCATCGGGATCACCCTTTCCGCAACTTGGTCAAGCGTTCTGCGTGCCAGGTTGCATCGGGCCCCAAGGAAAGCAAAAGCGGCGCGCTCTCAGTTTGCGCGAGAACAATCTTTCTATCGAGTGTCTGCATTTGGACAGCGGTGTCGAAAACTGACCCTATGGTTGACCCCGTGATGTGCCCTCTGTATTAGGGCAGATGAGACATCGGGTTCCGGCAAATGAACATTTCGTTGCAGAGACACACTCTCGCAGAATGGCAAGGAAGGTGCTTTGAGTTGAGGACAGACCGAGTAACTTGCAAATCGGTCTACGAAGATGGAACGCCAAACATCGGCGCTTCGTCCCGCAACTTATGGTGGTCTGGTTGTGCAAGCAATCAGCACCGATCTCTGGAGGAGAGTCTTGAAAATCGGTGCCCGCTCGTATTTCTTAACTGCGGTGGTATGTGCTATTCCGTGGATCTGGCCGGCTACGAAGCTGGCAGCGCAAGGCGCGCACTTTCATAACGCGCCGCCGTCCAGCGTTCAACTAAAGGACCCGTACGCAGGGCAGCACGCTGCGGTTGCAGCAGGGTCGAGACTATACACCATGAACTGCGGCTCCTGTCATGGAATCGACGGACGCGGAACCGGGAACATTCCTGCATTATCCCAAGGGCCCACACAATCGGCGTCCGACGGAGAGGTCTTCTGGTTTATCACAACTGGATCTGTCAATAATGGCATGCCATCCTGGGCCAGTTTGCCCGAGCAGAAACGATGGCAGATTGTCGCTTATTTGAAGTCACTCAAGAATTCACCGGGCGCACAAAAGGCCGACTCTGCGTCCGCCAACACGAAGCCAGTCAAGACGAATGCGCCGCCGCCGCAACCGCCCTACACAGATTTCCGCTTTGAGGAACCGGGAAAAGTCCGCAAGATCACAGTGCAAGATCTACCAGCGCCGTATGGCACTGACTCCGCGGGCAATGCACCCGAGGTCGTGCCTCGTCCGCAAGGTGCCTGGCCGAAAGCGCCATCCGGATTCAGCGTTCAACAGTACGCAACGGGACTGGATAATCCGAGGTTGATCCGGACTGCCCCCAACGGCGACGTTTTCCTGGCAGAAAGCAGCAGCGGAAAAATCAGAGTGTTCCGCGGAATCACCCGCGACGGTAAACCCGAAGAGGCTGGCATTTTCGCCACCGGACTCAACCAGCCTTATGGCATCGCCTTCTATCCTCCTGGAGACAACCCGCAATGGGTATATGTCGGCAACACCGACTCGGTGGTCCGGTTTCCGTATCAGAATGGAGAATTGAAAGCAAACGGCTCTCCTCAGCACATTGCAGACCTCCCACATGGCGGAGGGCACTGGACCCGCGACGTGCAGTTCACGGCCGACGGCAAGAAGATGTTCGTTGGCGTCGGGTCGTCGTCGAATGTCGACGATCCCGACACCACTCCGGACGAAGAGAATCGAGCCGACATTCTGGAGTTCAACCCCGATGGTTCAGAGATGCGCGTGTACGCGTATGGGATCCGCAATGCAGGAGGCGGGCTGGCGATCGATCCCAAGACCGGTGAGTTGTGGTGCTCGGTCAATGAGCGCGACGGCTTGGGAGACAACCTCGTGCCCGACTACATCACCCACGTGGAGGTAGGCGGCTTCTATGGCTGGCCGTGGTGGTACATCGGCAGCCATCAAGATCCGCGCCATGAGGGCAAGCATCCAGAATTGAGAGATAAGGTTGTTGTTCCAGACGTACTGTTGCAACCTCATAACGCTTCACTCGAGATGACGTTCTATGAAGGAACTCAATTTCCTGCTGAATATCGGGGAGACATTTTCTCATCCGAGCACGGGTCATGGAACCGGTCAGTGCGCACTGGATATGAAGTGATCCGTGTTCCTCTGCACCAAACAAGCCGGGCCAGCGGCGAATACGAAGATTTTGTGACCGGATTTGTGCTCGACAATGGGCGCGTCTGGGGAAGACCCGTCGGCGTCACTGTGGCTCAGGACGGGTCGCTGCTGGTAACGGATGACGGCTCGAACTCCATCTGGCGCATTAGCTATACAAGTTCCGACAGCCAGCAAAGCGAGTGAACGCAAAGCCATGCGAGACCGGGCGCGAAGGACACATCCAAGTAGAGAGTCCACGATTGCGTTACTCGCACTCGCGGCCCTGGCATTGTGTGCTTTCCAATTCGGGGATCGGTATGGTCTGAACAGCATGCCGTTTTCGCAAGTGCAGGGCATGGTTTCCGACCCGGCGGGAGCGAGGAAAATGGCAAAGCAGGGGAATGTCGATTTGTTTGTAGGACAAACAATGCAGGGGCAGGCCGTGAAGATCCGGGGGGAAGTCACCGACGCGAATTGTTACCTTGGCACTCATAGGCACGCTTACGATCACGCCTTCTGCGCGAAGATGTGCGCAGCCGCTGGCGGTCCGCTGGTGTTTGTGCCTGACCACGGCGGACAACCGTATGTTGTGCTCGGCGAACGCAACGGCATAAGGCTCCCCGAGGAGGTTCTCGACCGTATAGGGGTTCCGGGGATTGTGGTCAAGGACAAAGTGCTTGACGCCGATGGATTGCGTGCACTGGCAATTGAGGGATTGGCGCTGTGAATTGCGTGAGAAAGAACAATTTGACCTTCCACGGAATCTTTTGCGACCGGGTGACTACGAGACTCTGTGGCTCACGCCCGAATGATGAGATATCCAACACCGAGGAAACAAAGGAGACAACCCTATGAAACGTCTCACTACAAATCAGGTGAAACTAGGCTTCATTGGCCTGGGTAACATGGGAAGCCGGATTGCACACCGCCTCCTTGATCACGGATACCAACTCGTCACATACGACATCGATATCCTCAAGTCGGAAGCCATCCGTGCACAGGGCGGTATCGTTGCTGGGACCATTCCTGAATTGGCGCGCACTGCCGATGTGATTCTTTCGTGTCTGACCAACGATGAAGCCGTTCGCAGCGCCTATACGGGGCGTGAGGGGGTGTTTGCTGGGACAAGGCCAGGGACCGCTGTGCTGGAGATGAGCACGATTTCTCCAGAGACCTCACGCGAACTGCACAGACTCGGCACCCAAGGGGGCGTCGAAGTACTGGATGTCGCCATCTCAGGCAGCACTCCTGCTGCGGAGCAAGGCATTCTCACCCTTTTGGTGGGCGGCAACCGAGAACTCTTCGGCGCTGCTGAGCCCATATTCGAGGCGGTTGCAAAACAATACTTTCTTCTGGGTGGTCCTGGCTCTGGAACAGCCATGAAGTTAGTCGTCAACACGTTGTTGGGAGTTGGCATGCAGGCGATCGCCGAGGCTGTGGCCCTTGGGGAGAAAGTTGGCCTCAACCGCGAACGGTTACTCGAAGTCTTATCCAAGACAGCTGTGATCGCTCCGGCTCACGTAGGAAAGCTGGCGAGAGTTGCGATCAACGATTACAACCCGCAGTTTCCACTGCGCCTGATGAATAAAGACTTTCAGTTGATTCTGGCCACGGCGGCAAAACAGCAGGTTCGCATGCCGGCGACAGAGGTGGCTTTTCGCGTCAATTCCGATGAGCTGGCCCACAATAGTCAAGAGGACTTCTCGGCTGTCCTGCGGCAAATGGAGGAGCTTGCAGGTATCGCCAATGTTCACTCGACCCCGGTGGCGAGTTGATTGCGGTGCAAATATTGCAGAGTCAAACAAGAACAACTTATAAAGAGAATCCAATGAACGCAATCAGCAGTGTGATCATCCCCTCGATCCCGCGAGCAAGTATCTCTTCCACGGTGTTCAGCATCTATCTCTTCCTTACTGGCGCCAAGTGCAGCAACTCCAAGCAAATGGCAGTAGTATAGTTCCTAGAACTTCTAACCGAAGGGTTGTAGGTTCGGCGCTCATAAATCTGAGGAGCCATCTTCGCCACAACACCCAGGCCCTTTGGTCTCATCACGAGGGATGAATCTCAATGAAGAACAAAATTGCAATTGTGACTGGGGCCAACGGAGGCTTGGGAAGCTTCGTCACGCAAGCCCTGCTCGATGCGGGAGCCACGGTGGTGGGCGTGTCCAGGGACATTCAACAGTCGAGCTTCAACCATCCCGCGTTTACGGCTTTGCCGGCGGACCTCTTGACCGCTGCCGGAGCTGCGACGATGGTTGCGAGCGTCACGGCCCGCTTCGGAAGAATCGACGTACTTGCCCATACCGTTGGAGGATTTGCCGGCGGAAAGTCCATCGCCGACACTGACGATGCCGTTTTTCAGCTCATGTTTGACCTCAACCTCAACAGTACGTTTTATCTGTTGCGTGCGGCAATTCCTGCTCTGCGCAAGACCGGCAACGGACGCATCATTGCCATCGGCAGCCGCGCCGCGCTCGAACCCGGCGCCGGAGTCGGAGCTTACAGCGCGTCGAAGGCCGCGATGGTGTCCTTGATTAGAACGGTGGCTCTCGAAAACAAAGACGCAGGACTGACCGCCAACGTGATTTTGCCAGGCACGATGGACACTCCCGTGAACCGCAAGGCGATGCCCAATGCAGATGTCTCCAAGTGGGTCCGTCCTGCGACGATTGCCAGTCTGATTGCCTGGCTAGCCGGCGAATCGGGAAAAGATGTGAATGGGGCCGTGATCCCGGTTTATGGGACGGATGTATGAGGCATTTGCTCCTACAACAACATCCCCGCAACGGCGGCTGACATCAGGTTGGCCATGGTTCCGGCGAGCATGGCGCGAAAGCCAAGTCGCGCTAACTCGCCGCGTTTATTCGGCGCCAACGCTCCGATCCCGCCGATCTGGATTCCGATAGAACCAAAATTCGCGAAGCCGCACAGCGCGAAGGTTGCGATGGTGAACGAGCGCGGATCGAGGGTCGCCCGTTGCGGCCCCAGCATGGAGAACGCCACAACTTCGTTCAGCGCCATGCGCGTGCCCAGCAGGTTGCCGATGGCCACGCAGTCGCGCCAGGGGACGCCCACAATCCAGGCCACGGGAGCAAACAACGTTCCCAGAATCGTTTCCAGGCTGGAGGGGAACCAAGTGATTCCCAGGTGAGCCATGCCGTTGTGGATGCCGCCCAGAATGCCGTTGGCCAGAGCTACCAGGGCGAGGAACGAAATCAGCATAGCCGCGATATTGAGCGCGAGGTGCAGGCCGTCAGTAGTTCCGCGCGCGATCGCGCCTAAGAGGTTTTCTTGCTTTTCGGCATCCACTTCTTCCTGGCTCATCACCACGCGGCCGGCGGTCTTGGGGATCTCGGTTTCCGGCACCAGCATTTTCGCAATCACAATCGCTCCCGGCGCGGTCATGATTACGGCGCTGAGAATGTGTTTTGGCTCCACGCCAAACGCGATATAGGCTGCCATGATTCCGCCAGACACGTGCGCCATGCCGCTGGTCATCACCGTCATCAACTCAGAGCGGGTCATGTCCGGGAGAAAGGGGCGGATGGTGAGTGGTGCTTCCGTTTGTCCCATGAAAATGCTGGCGGCTACGTTTAGCGACTCCGCGCCGCTCGCGCCCATGAAGCGCGTCATCACCCGCGCCGCCTGCCGCACCACGAACTGCATGATCCCATAGTGATAGAGAATCGCGAAGAACGCGGCAATAAATATAACTGTGGGCAGCACCTGAAAGGCAATATAGAACCCGAGATGCCCTCCCGGCTTTCCCAGATCGCCGAACACAAATTGCGATCCGTAAGAAGAATAGCTGAGCAGGTGGTTGACCACGTCGCCAGCCTTCTGGAAAATGGCCCGGCCAACTTCCACTTTTAACACGAACACTGCGAAAGCAACCTGTAGTGCCAGGCCCCAGGCCACGGTCTTGCCACGAATGGCTCGCCGGTTGGTGGAAAAGAGAAACGCCAGGCCCAGCATGGTCAGAATTCCGAGAATACCGGTGAGGCGGCCCATTCCCCCTCCATCGCGCTGCGATTAACTGAGACGTGCGGCGAAGTTCGGGCCTGATTGTAAACC
>Ga0210405_10004158_pt1 | contig 13729 bp, 13 predicted proteins | sample IncBWH11MmetaG_FD_155492 | JGI IMG/M metagenome (GOLD analysis project Ga0210405, IMG submission 155492) | Forest soil microbial communities from Barre Woods Harvard Forest LTER site, Petersham, Massachusetts, United States - Inc-BW-H-11-M | ecosystem: Environmental > Terrestrial > Soil >... | reverse complement strand
TGAAGTTCCTCCCCGATAGTTTCTTGCAAGACTCACAAGCTCTGAGCCGCTTCAATCGTGAGGCACAAGCTGCTTCCGCTTTGAACCACCCGAATATTTGCACCATATATGAAATCAGGGAACACAACGCTCAGCCTTTCATTGCGATGGAATTCATGGAAGGCACCACGTTGAAGCATCGCATTTCCAGCAAGTCGCTGCCGCTTGAGCAAGCGCTGGAATTGGGGATTGAGATTGCCGACGGACTGGATGCAGCGCACGCCAAAGGAATCGTTCACCGTGATATCAAACCGGCGAATATTTTCGTCACCGAGCGCGGCCACGCCAAGGTTCTCGATTTCGGTCTGGCGAAGCTGGCACCCGCAGGCAGCGCCGTGAATGTTTCGGCGATGCCCACCGCGAGCGAGCCAGAAATGCTCACTGAACCGGGCGCGGCGATTGGAACCCTGACGTACATGTCCCCTGAACAGGTACGAGGCGAAGAGCTGGACTCGAGAACGGATTTGTTTTCTTTCGGAGTCGTGCTCTACGAGATGGTGACAGGCATTCAGCCGTTCCGGGGCGAGACCTCTGGCCTCATCGCGAACGCGATTCTGGAACGAGCGCCCGTGCCGCCAATTCGACTGAATCCCGACCTACCTCCCAAGCTTGAAGAAGTTATCAACAAAGCGATGGAGAAAGACCGGAAGCTGCGATACCAGAGCGCAGCGGAAATTCGCACCGATTTGCAGCGGCTGAAGCGAGATTCAGATTCGGGTCGTGCAGTCACTGCAACAACGGATGTCGGCGGAAAGCGCGGCTTGAAATCCGCTCGATGGGGGGCAGTCGGGGGCGCAGCACTTGTGTTTGTCGCACTGGCCGTTGGCGGGTGGTTGTTTTTCTCTCGCAAGGCACACGCACTGACTGACAAGGACACCATCGTCCTCGCTGATTTCACGAACACGACGGGCGACACCGTGTTCGACGGCACGCTGCGGCAGGGTCTATCGGTACAGCTCGAACAATCACCCTTCCTGAGAATTATTTCTGACCAGCAAATCCAGCAGACCCTGCTGATGATGGGCCAGAAGCCGGATGCGAAGCTCACGCCGGAGATTGCGCGGGAACTCTGCCAGCGAACGGGGAGCGCCGCTGTCCTCGACGGGTCGATAGCGCAGATTGGCTCGCAATACCTTCTGACCCTCAAGGCGGTCAACTGCGTGAGCGGCGAATCGCTGACCAGCACAGAAGCTCAGGCGAGTGACAAAAACCATGTTCTTGATGCTCTGGGTAAGACAGCATCAGAAATCCGGAACAAACTGGGCGAGTCGCTGAGCACAGTGCAGAAGTTTGATACGCCGCTTGAAAAGGCCACTACGCCCTCACTCGAGGCCCTGCAGGCCTACAGCTCGGGACGGAAAACCAGGGAAGAAAAAGCAGACCCTGCCGCTGCCGTCCTCCTATTCCAGAGGGCCATCCGCCTGGACCCGAATTTCGCGATGGCCTATGCTGCGCTCGGGAGGAGCTACATTAATCTGAGCGAGAACATATTGGCGACGGAGAACACCACGAAGGCATATGGGTTTCGCGACCGTGTGAGCGAGAAAGAAAGGTTCTTCATCGAATCAGCCTACTACCAATCTGTCACGGGCGGCTTGGAGAAGGCACGCCAAACCTATGAACTCTGGGCGCAGACCTATCCGCGAGATGACTCACCCCCCAGGAGCCTGGCTGTCATCTACTCAAACCTTGGGCTCCATGAAAAGGCTCTTGCGGAGACACGCGAATCAATCCGCCTTGACCCAGGAAGCGGGCTGAATCAAGCCAACCTCGTAAGCGCCCTTCTCAATCTGAATCGTTTCGAAGAAGCCCTGTCCGTGGCCAAGGAGGCCCAGGCGAAAAACCCCGATTCTGCTTTCCTGCGATTCTATCTCTACCGGATTTCCTTCTTGCAGAACGATGCGGCGGGGACGGCAAAGCAGGTGGCATGGGGCACAGGGAAACCTGGAGTGGAAGAAACACTTCTTGCCTTCGAGGCCGATACGGCCGCCTATTACGGACAAGTTGGGAAGGCCCGGGGGTTCTCACGGCAAGCAGTCGCTTCCGCTAAACGTGCCGATGACAAAGAGGCAGCGGCGGGCATTGAAGCAAATGCTGCGCTGAGGGAAGCCTTGTTCGGCAATAGAGCCGAAGCCCGGCAACGAGTCGCCGCCGCGCTAGCACTTTCTACGGGTCAGGATGCGCAGTATGTCCCGGCGCTTGCACTGAGCCTGGCTGGCGATACAGTCTGGCCGCAAAAAGTTGCAGAAGGCTTGGCCAACCAGGCGCCAAAGGACACACTACTGCAGTTCGTAGGCCTACCCACGCTTCGTGCGCAATTGGCTCTCAGTAGCAACAAGGCCCAAGAGGCCCTCGAGTCTCTGCAGGTCGCTGCACCCTATGAGTCGGGAGAAGGATTCTTCCTTTATCCTGCCTACGTGCATGGTCAAGCCTATCTAGCCGCACGTCAGGGCAGCGAAGCTGCCGTCGAGTTCCAGAAAATCCTAGACCATCGCGGAGTTGTCGGCAACCATCTCACCGGAGCACTCGCCCATCTCGGTCTCGCACGCGCCTACGCTATGCAAGGCGACACCGCCAAAGCCCGCGCCGCGTATCAGGATTTCCTGACGCTGTGGAAAGATGCGGACGCCGATATCCCCGTTCTCGTTGCTGCGAAAGCGGAGTACGCCAAGCTGAAATAAGCCACAGGTATTTCAGTCCCACTATCTGCGAACCGGCTGTCGTAAATCTTTGAGCGACCAACTACCATGGTAATGACCGCTGCGCCATGAGCCGGTGACTTCCTTCGTCGCGGTCGAGAACTATGAAAATTGTCATTGGCGAAGACTTGACGTCAAATGCAAAGGCTTGACTATCCCAGCCCAGAAGCACATCTTTGAGTCCTCCATGAACCTCTTTGTTTGAGGTGTTTCATGAATTCGAATTATGAAATTTTCAAACAACGGTCTGACGGGTCTTTCGTGCGGATTGAATCTGTCAAGAACATTGAACAAGCAAAAGCGGATTTGAAGGAATTCGTTTCAGGCGAACCGGGCGACTATCGTCTCTGGGATTCGTCTGCCCACAAGTTCGTTGACACTCGTAATCGTTGAGGCAGCCAATGAATAAGGGGAGCAAAACGAAGAAGAGATTGCCAAAGAAGAAGACAACTCCCCAAAAAGCGGACGCGAAGTTTGAAGGACAAAAGACTACTGGGACGAACGTCCATAACAGACATGTGAAGTGGATAAGCCAAAGCGTGGACATCGTGGCACTCGGGTTGGAGGAAGAGGGAGCGATGTCGAGCGAGCTATCAGCTGATTTGCAAGGATTGTCCAACGTAGAATGTGCGGACTCGGAGAGCGTGGATGAGTTGCTCGAAGAAGGAAACGCGTTCGAAGCCGAGGTGGTAATGGGCGTAGAGGATGCCGAGGACGCCGATGAAGTAGAAGTTCGCACACACGAAGTGCCGCAGGAAAGATGTTCCCGACGAGTATCGGGATAGAAAGTCGCGAGTGCCGCTGTGATTTTGCAGTGGTTGCCAATCAGGCAGTAATCAGAATACCTCTCCGACAACCGGGGTCACGTACTTGTTGCCTCGGGACTGAAAACCTTCACGTTGCCGACACTACGACCCGCGCCTTGTTACCAAATCCGTATCCTATGTATCGGGTCACTGTGCCCTTTTCTTCCACTTCCGCAAGTACTTGTTGGGCTTCGGCAAAACCGGAGAGACGCGTTCCGAGAAATCCGATGGTTTGATTTTCACTCCAGTGAAATTCATCCGGGGTGGCATCCTGATAGAGGGTTACGCAATACCGCTTTGCTTGGTCCATGTGGTCAGATTCTATGCCGTCGCTAGTTATTGGACGAAATGTGAATGTTTCTGCGCTTCCGCCTAGTACACATCACGAAAATTCGTACTTACTGAGCCGAGACTTTATAGCTTCAGGTCCCGCCTTCAATCAGCAGTCGTAACTGGATGCGCAGGGCGTGGACGGGCTACTCGGCAGTTCTGGGCATCCCCAGTGGTTACCGTCGATGACGCGGACGGTTCGTTTGCCGGGTAGCCCGCAACCCTGCGACGCGCAATTAAGAAGCCAAAACCTCGCGGTCCGTAATCTCTTGCCAGAACACTGGATACCTTGCGGTGTACCATTGCCTTCGGAACGAAGAACTTGGAGTGTGGCAAAACTGTTTCCGATAGTGTGCAAACTGATGCACAAAACACGAACTCCAAAACCGCTTCCGAATCTAGCGACTGGGCATCGCCGAACATCATGAGGCGGCTGCAGGTTTCACCAACGGGAATCGGGTTGGACAGCTATGTCTGACGGGATGCCAATAGTTCCCTCTCGGCAGCGAGCCAGTCTTCCAGCGCAACGCCCTCTGCGTCGCCCCGTTTCAAATAGATTTCATATGCTCGCAGTTCTATCTCTTCAAGAGTCGGTACCGTTAACTGAGTATCTGTCATGGCGGCTCCTCTTTCGGATTTTAGTTTGAAACTGGAAATGGCTTCGGTCTCGTCTTCAATGGTGGGAATTAATTCCTGCAGATGCACCGCCTCCAAAACCAATCTCACATTTCCATGAGGAGCTAGTAATTTCAGGCTCGCACCCCGATGCTTGAGGGAAGTAAACGCCCGCACAATGGAACCGATGCTCGAAGAATCAAGCTGCGTAGCATCGGTCAGATTCACTAACATCTTGCTGGTTCCAACTTCAATCAGTTCTCGTAACTGGCTGTCTAAGAAATCATTGGCCCGACCAATCGTCGCTTTCCCGTGCAGGTCAACGATGACGATATTGGCGGCATGACGGATAAAGAGTTGGAGACCCGCGCCTGTCGCAAAATAAGTGTCAGTTTTCAACTTACTCTTGCCCCAATCAGGAAGGGGGAATACGCCATTCTGGGATGGCTGCTCGAAATCTGCGCGAACAGTGATTTCCATGATGCCGCTCTCCTTGAAGCATTGCGAGCGATGCGATGCGGACCACTTCTTTAGACGCTCCGTAGTTGGTTCTGGTAGCGGATGCACTTCTGGTGCACGGCGGGCTTGGGTTTGAACAAACAATCCGTCGCAAAGTCGGCGGAGCTTATCTGAGACGACTCAAAACCGCACTAGTACGGAAGGAACGGAAGCATTCAGTGCGTTTGAGCAGCTACTGTACAACGGTTAGTCCTTGCCACATCGCTTCTCTCCATTCAGCAACTACAACAGCACTGGATTTGAGAGTCGTGCTCGCAGCCGCTACTGCTCTATTTAGCACTTCCTGCAGCGGGATATCTGAGGCGATGAAGTAAGTCCCAGTGGGGAGCTGGTAGACGGTGTGGTTGGCTCCTGCGACCGTTCGAGTGAACCCTCGTTGTGCCATCTCGAGACAGAGGAATTCGTAATTCGCGTACGAAGCCGCGTGAAGCTCGACTCGCGCTATGTACTCTGCCATCCCGTTCTATTTTCGAATGTAGGTATATTCACCGGATGGTATTCCCACATTGGTTGAATAGTCAAATAGATAGCATCAAGGGAATCGGATGCGGTGTGAACACCCGTGCGGCAATCGAATCGCTTATTGTTTGGAGTTTGAATCTGGCCGAGGTTTCCTCTTGCGATTCGGCTCAGTCATTTTAACTGAAGCGGGTAACCTTGCCGTCAACTACGCTTGCGACGTAACGACCGTCGCTGAGAAACTGCGCAACTTTTTTGCCAGAGCGAACTAGCGCTGCCCAGCGGTTATTCGCACTTGGATTCTGCTCAATCCCGCGCACATCATGTCCTTCAAAAAAGAAGTCCACCTGCCGCAGATGGTGCACGCGACTACGCCGAACTGCGAATTGCCGGTTTCCAAGTTTCACCACATCGGCACTGTCGTTAAACAATTGCCGATACACATCAACGAGGATTTGCTCGAATGAAAGTGCCACCGTAGGGCTCCTTCGAGCGTGGGCACTACCAAGATGCACCGTCCACCAGAGCCATGTCACGGCGACCGCATGTTCGGATGCTTCAAGAGTAAAGGGCGTTCCTGACCGTCAACTATTATCCTAAGCGTCAAAGCTGTTGAATTGGCTAAAGTTCCCCTGTGCAGCCCTCTCACTAACTGCGATACGATTTGCGATACGCTCATAACGCCCGTTGCAGGCGACAAGTTGCGCCCAACTTTTCCGGCGCGACTGGCCTGCATTTGTGCCGCTCGGATATCGCGCGGCAGCGTAAACATGCTTAGTCGGTAGCAGCGCATGTCAGTCTTGTTAACCAAAATCGTAAACGGCCAGCCAGCGATAAGCGACACGCTAGCCAACGAGCAAACGGTCAAATGCCCCAAGTGCGAGCAGCAGTATCGGCTCGGCTACACGGATGACGAGTGGCACAGCGCTTGGTTAACCAAGGCTGAACGGGCGGCTCGTTGTAGCCGCGCGGGTATATCCCGGTGACAACGTTCTACAACGTCAGCACCCTTGGATTTCAGCATAGTCGCAATCTGCCGCATAAGCGCTTTGAGATTTGTACCGGGTTCGATAACCGCGACGCCCTGCGAAATCAATTGCCCATTGACAGGTGCCAACATGAGACCCTTCACCACCCCGACAAGGTAGGGCGGTAAGTCGCGGTAGCGGAACGGATTTGTTTCGATTTCAACACCGTGAGTATAAACAGGTGCGCCGCTTAGTCCCGGGGCATTGGACAAATCAAGCGCATATCCCTGTTCCATCATTCTGCTTTCGGGATTGAAATACCACGATTCGCCGGACATCAGCGAGATATGACCAAACTTAGCTACCGGGAAATTTGCTTTCTGCCCACTGTACGAAAAAAGATAACCAATTGTCAGTACTTCGGTACCTACCCCGATGCTCCACTCTTTCATCTTCGCTTCGTCAATTAGCAGAGAGGAAGTAACGACAGTGGGGTCAGCACCCTCAAGTTGCGGCAAAAGGATGCCGACTAAATCCACTCCTGATGGTGCGCTGACGACGTTTTGTTCTTTTCCCTGCGTTTCCAGCTTCACTGTTTTGCAGACCAGCTTCGATTCATTCTCCGCATTGACGCGTATCACGATTTCGTTGTGATTCGCCACCACATGTTTGGCAGTGATAAGAAACTTCCAGCCATTCCACAACTGGGGCGTAGAAACACCTTTCTTCTCTATGCCGGCCACAAATCCACTGCCCAAGGGCAAGAGCGTGAGATTCGGTGGCAGCGCAGCGCAAGGGTCGTGCTGGTCGTCATAAATGAAAATGGAGCCATTGGTGGCCTTGTGGAAGAATTCTGCGTTGTGTGACGGCGATTGCTTCTCCGGTGCTTGCGACGGCACCAAGGGTTGGTGAGGCGTGGGGTTCTGCTGTCCCGTGGCTGCAATCGCACCCAAGGATAGCCATAAAACGGCGGATAGCGCTTTCTCTCTTACCGAACGGTCGGGGATGAACCCACACATCATTTTGTATTTCTCACCAGAAAGCTAACGAAGGACATAACGAGTTCAGCTGTCCACCAGAACTGTGACCGCAGCCTTCATTGTAATCTGCCACGTTTCCTTCCGCTCTTCTCAATCTTCGCTTTACGAATTCGGAACCATCGCATGGTTATCCAAGGTTTCAGGATTTCAATTTGCGTTTACGCCTTACCCGAATCTTGGCGCCGTGTGATTTGCATTCATCGCAGACGCTCTCACCTTCAGGAATATATTTCTCTTCGCCGCATGATTCGCACACGGTGAGGCGCTTTACACCGGCTTCAGTAACAATCACTTTGGCACGTTGCACTTTCAGACGCGGTGGAGGCTTTGGCACGGCGCGAATATAGCATGCCATCCTGAGTCCATGGATGGGACAAGGGCGATGCAGAGAGCTACAGGAAACGTGCGGCCTAACGTTTTCTTTAAATGAAGGCAGTTATTTGTGCGGCAAGCAGGTCACGCCAATTGGAACGCCACACGAATTCCATCAACCTATCGTCTGGTGAAAGCATGTTTCGTCGGACAGAACCATGAAGATTGAACGAAAGCTAGTGCTCCCAGCCGCCTATTTCCCGTCTCAATTTCTCGCCAACTGCGTCGAGCATCCTCAGGAGTTCGGCGAGCGATTCAGCAAGAGAACCCTTGGGGCGTGTTAGTGCATATTCCACCCTGCGCTGAAAGCCATCAGCAAAATTCGACAAGGCGGGGTCATTCGCCAAAGTCTCGACAAGCGCATGGTCGTTTGCGACAAGGTAAGAGAGAACCTGCTGCTGTGACCGAATCACTTCGTAGAGGTCGGTAATTATTTGCTTGTCTATGTCCATGGGACGGTTTCCTTCTCCTATCGTAATGTCATCGGTTGACATGAATTGCATTCGCAGATTCGACAGACACCACGAAGGGTGGTTTTCATCTTCGTCTCCATTGTCAGATTCTTTCGGATGCCTCTGCTGCGACTTATTTTGCTTGGCATTCAGCGGGATTTGCGTGGCCGGAGCAGTAATACTTGACTTCATCTCTTATAGATTTGATGGCGGCAGCGATTTTCTCATCGGTAGTGCTATTTACGAATGCCTCGAACAAGCCTTCTGCCGCAGACACAGACGGCCCACGGAATAGACTTCCGTGCAAACTATCCGAGAGCATGCTTGGGTCCCTATACTCAACGTCAATATGGCACACAGAATAGTCCCGCAATTCGGGATGTGACGCTTCATAAATTTGGTCCCCCGTCATGCAGGTCACGTCAACCCAAACACTTGCCTCGATGGATGGAACCACTTTATAGCGGCTGGATGCACGAATCCGTGCTGCCAAAGCCTCGAATACTTCAGCGCGTTGCGGGTTTTCGTTTATTAACTTGACGGTGACCGGGGTTTGAACCGACTGACCAAGAGAGGCAGAACTCATAAGAAACAATGCCAACAATGCCGTCATTTTCATTCCTGCCTCCGGGACTCAAATGATACTGGCGGTCGCTTTTGAATGGCCGTAATCCTTCGACGGTGTGGCCGTGTTCAACGCGGGACGAGTAGGCGCGACGAGCCCTGTCCGTTTCTCAACGTAACTTGGTTTAGATTCTTGTCTTCGCGCAGCTCACGTAGTTTCGCGCCGATTTGCATGCGCTGAGATTACACTCAATCCCCACCGGCGCGAGAAGGCTCGAAAACAGATGGTTATGGGCAGGCAGAAACTGCAGGAGACGGTGTTACAAACAAAGCGTTTCCGGGAGCTTTTTCAGGCAGGTTTGTGGGCAAGCTATGGACGGCGCGCTGCGCGGTGCCCTTCGAAACACCTGTTCGGGCTGAAATCATCGCCCACGACGCGCCCTGACCGCGCAGCAGGGCAATCTGGGCGGTGTCCACCACCACGCGGGGACGCCCAAGCCGCGTGCCCTTCGCTTTCGCGTTCCGCAGACCAGCCCGAACCCTTTCCCTGATGCAATCGCGCTCGAACTCCGCGAATGCCGATACTAATGTGAAAAACAGCTTCCCGCTCGTGGTGGTGAAATCCAAGCCTTCGCTAAACGAAACCAGCTCAACGCCCCAAGCCCTGAACTCCTCCAGCAGACTAATCAGGTGCGACGTGCTGCGACCGAGCCTGTCCAGTTTCCAAATGAGCAGGGTCTGGAACCTACCGCGCCGAGCGTCCGCTAGCATGGCATCAAGTGCTGGGCGTGAATTCTTCGAGCCGCTCTGCCCTTCGTCGCAGTATTCCTTCACAATCTGGAAGCCCCGCTGCTCGGCGAGCTTCCGCAAATCGTTCAGCTGCAAATCCACGCTTTGCCGGTGGTTGAGCGTTGAAATTCTGCAGTAAAGCGCTGCTTTCTTCACTTCAGGTCCTTCCTTCTTGATAACAAATAAGCGTCAATGGCGCGGCGAACCAGTTCTGCGATGGGCGCGCCCGTCTTATCGGATAGCGTCTGGAGCTTCTCCAACTGCTGCTCCTTCAGGAACAGGGCTGTCCGCCTCATGAGCATAGATAGTAGCAGATAGGCATACATATGTCCATAGCAATCGCTAGGATAGAAAGGGCGCGCGTATCCGCAGGTTGACTTGCCTTTGAGCGCGACCTAACATGCGTTCCCAAGAGCGAATCCCCGCTATGATTGGGCAGACCATCTCGCACTACCACATCAGCGAGAAACTCGGTGGTGGCGGGATGGGTGTGGTTTATAAGGCTGTGGACCCGCGACTAGACCGCGCGGTCGCTCTGAAGTTTCTTCCCGAAGATTTAGCGCATGACCCTCAGGCTCTCGAACGATTCAAACGTGAGGCGAAAGCTGCGTCCGCGCTCAATCATCCCAACATTTGCGCGATTTATGACATCGGCGAAGAAAACAGTCAGGCATACATCGTAATGGAGTTCCTCGACGGGCAGACCCTGAAGCACTGCATTTCCGGCAAGCCGCTGCCGCTTGAGCAGGTGCTCGAACTGGGAATCGAAATCGCCGACGCACTGGATGCGGCACATGCCAAAGGAATCGTTCACCGCGATATCAAGCCTGCCAACATTTTCGTTACCGAGCGCGGGCACGCCAAGATTCTCGACTTCGGTCTGGCGAAGCTGGCACCGTCGCGCGATGCCCTGAATCTTTCGGCGATGCCCACAGCCAGTGAGCCAGAAATGCTCACTCAACCGGGCTCGGCGATTGGGACCCTGACGTACATGTCCCCTGAGCAGGTACGGGGCGAAGAGCTGGACACGAGGACGGATTTGTTTTCCTTTGGGGTCGTGCTCTACGAGATGGTGACAGGGGTTCAGCCGTTCCGGGGCGAAACCTCGGGCGTCATCGCGAACGCTATTCTGGAACGAGCGCCAGTGCCGCTGGTGCGATTGAATCCCCACCTACCTCCCAAGCTTGAGGAGGTCATCAACAAGGCACTGGAGAAAGACCGGAAGCTGCGCTACCAGAGCGCTGCTGATATCCGCACGGATTTACAGCGACTGAAACGGGACACAGAATCGGGTCGTGCAGTCACCGCAACAACGGATGTCGGCGGAAAGCGCGGCTTGAAATCCGCTCGATGGGGGGCACTCGGGGGCGCAGCACTTGTGTGTGTCGCACTGGCCGTTGGCGGGTGGTTGTTTTTCTCCCGCAAAGCACACGCACTGACTGACAAGGACACGATTGTCCTCGCCGATTTTGCCAACACAACGGGCGATGAGGTCTTTGACGACACGCTCAAGCAGGCGCTGTCGGTCGAACTGGCGCAATCGCCCTTCTTCAATATTCTTTCCGACCAGAAAGTGCGAGATACGCTGAAGCTGATGGGGCACGCGAGCGAAGAGCGACTCACCCCAGACGTGGCGCGTGACCTATGCCAACGCACAGGAAGCAAAGCTTACGCAAATGGTTCGATTGCGAGCTTGGGCAATCAATACGTCATTGGTCTGAACGCGGTGAACTGTCAAACGGGTGATTCACTCGCACGGGAGCAAATGACAGCCAGCGGAAAGGAACAGGTTCTCAAAGTGCTGGAGAAGGCAACGACGAGCTTACGCGCAAAGGTTGGCGAATCGCTCAGCACGATTCAGAAATTTGATGTACCCATTGAGACGGCAACGACTCCGTCGCTTGAAGCCCTGAAAGCCTATACCTTGGCTCAATACGCCCTCCATGTAAAAGATGATATTCCGATAGCGATTCCTCTGTATAAACGCGCGATTAACCTCGACGCGAATTTCGCGGAAGCCTATTTGGGCTTGGCGACGAGTTATTGGAATGTTGGCGATGTGGAGTTGGCAGTCGTGAATGCGAAGAGAGCGTACGAACTGCGCAACCGCGTGAGTGAAAGGGCGAAGCTATCCATCGAAACGCATTATGAAGTGCAAGTCACGGGTAATTTGGAACAAGCAGAGCAGACCCTTGGATTGCAGGCTCAAATTTATCCCCGCGATGGCGCTGTCTTCGGAAACCTCGGGTTTGTTCACTCTGCTATGGGACAGTACGACGAGGCCATAGCTGAGGACCGTCAGGCGCTAGCCCTAGAGCCGGCAAGAACCATCAATTATGCGAATCTTGCCACTGCCTATCAGATGGCTGACCGTTGGGGGGATTCCGAGTTCACGATTCAACAGGCGCGTCAACGAAACCTTGACTCTGCTTACCTTCACCAGCGGGAGTATGCGCTCGCTTTCCTGCGCGCCGACGCGGGCGGAATGGCACAGCAAGTAAACTGGGCGATGCGCAAGTCCGGCATCGAGGACTCGTTTCTTGCCCTTGAATCGAACACGGAAGCCTATGGTGGGAAACTCAAGAAGGCTCGGGAGCTTGTGAGCCGCGCGATAAATTCTGCCACGCAGGGCCAAGACAGCGAGAGCGCAGCGACTCACGAGGCAGTTTGGGCTTTGTGGGAAGCGTTGTTTGGAAGTTCAGTGGCCGCACGCAAACATGCTTTCGCATCGCTCGTCCTTTCAACGGGGCGTTACATTCAGCCGATTGCAGCAACGGCGCTTGCAATTGCAGGTGACACAACGCGAGCCGAGTTGCTGGGCGCCGACCTACAAAAGCGCTTTCCTGAAGATACGCTCCTGAACTTTGTACATTTGCCCACGATTCGTGCTGCCTCAGAAGTCAGCCGCAAGAACCCTTCGAAAGCCATTGAGATTCTCGAGCCAGCTATTTCTTTGGAACTTGGCCAAAACGACGAAAGTTTTGCGCTGTATCCTGTCTATGTGCGCGGCGAAGCTTATCTGGCAGCGCATCAAGGTACCGAAGCCGTCGGCGAGTTTCAGAAAATCCTTGACCACCGTGGAATCGTATTAAATGAGCCCATCGGTGCACTCGCGCATCTGCAACTTGGACGTGCCTACGCATTACAGGGCGACACGGCCAAAGCCCGCGCTGCGTATCAGGATTTCCTGACGCTTTGGAAGGATGCCGACCCCGACATCCCCATCCTCATTGCTGCCAAGTCTGAATACGCGAAATTGAAATGAATCGCTCTGGTTAACATGCACGATGCGGGAATGTTCTATTTACCCTCCTGAAAGCCCTCGTACGCAAGATACGCTGCTATGACAAATGCAACCGCACTCACCCACATCGGAACCTGCCAGCCCGCAATAACCACCTCCCACTTGAAGGCGAGCCGCAAGGCGTGAGCGACCGCGACGACAAGAAAAATTGAACCAGCCAGCACGGAAAACGAACGTTTCCTCACAATTGTCTTCACCTCCGGTAGGGATGGAAGCAAATCCTTTGGCCGGATTGTACTCCGTTGGTGTGTTGAAGGACCGGGCGCATGCGAAAGCCCAGACTACGACGCGTTGCGGCCTTGACAGAGTGGGTGCCGTCTCATTAATCTTCGGGTCTCCGCACATCTCTCATGGTCGGGGTGTCTATGAACTGCAAATATGACATCTTCAAGAAAACAGATGACGCGGTTGTCTGGTTGGAAGCCGTGGAGGATATCGTCACGGCCAAGAAGCGTTTGATTAGTCTGAGTTCGACCACGCCGGGTGAATACAAGCTTTGGGATTCGTCGCGTCAAGAATTTATCAACCCCATGGATGAATGCGGTTAGGGTGATGGATGAAGAACCAGCGAGCGCGAACCTGAAGCATTTCTGTCAGGCCGTATCGCCTAACGACGAGCCATGCCCTCATCCCTCCACGATTCGCTGTTCGAGATGCGGTAGGTGGTTCTGCGATTCGCACATTGAGGATGAGGAGTGGCATTCATGTGCACTGCCGGCTGGAGAAGAAGGCGGCGAAGCGTAGGACACTCACTCACGAGCTTTTTTTGCGCT
>Ga0210405_10004155_pt1 | contig 13731 bp, 10 predicted proteins | sample IncBWH11MmetaG_FD_155492 | JGI IMG/M metagenome (GOLD analysis project Ga0210405, IMG submission 155492) | Forest soil microbial communities from Barre Woods Harvard Forest LTER site, Petersham, Massachusetts, United States - Inc-BW-H-11-M | ecosystem: Environmental > Terrestrial > Soil >... | reverse complement strand
CTCCCCCATGGTCGTGACGCGATTAGCGTGCGCGAGCGCCATCTGCGCTTCGCGGTATCGCTGCTCGCTCTCGCGCAGGTTCTCCTCCGCCCGCTTGCGCTCGGTCAAATCGAGCACAAAGGAAACGCCCTGGTCTCGGCGTTCGTCGAAGGCCGCTCCACCGAGAAGCACGGACACGCGGCTGCCGTCTTTGCGAAAGTACTCCTTCTCGAAAGGTTTGTGGCTTCCGGTCGCCCTGACCTCTGCCCCAGCCCGTTCGTGAGCGTAGTTCCATTCGGCGGGTGTCAGCGCCGTCCAGCGGAGGTCACCCGAAAGGAGATCGTCACGGCTGTATCCCACCATATGGAGAAAGGCTTCATTGGCGTCGAGAATGCGACCTTCAATATCCCACATCATGATCCCGATGATGTTGGAGTCGACCAGGCAGCGGATCCTGGCCTCCCGTTCCCCGAGATCGTTATATAGACGGGCGTTCTCCAGCGAGATTGCCGCTTGCGACGCCAGCAGCTCCAGTACTGAGATCCGGGCGGGCGTGAACACGTGCGATGCCAGGTTGTTCTCGAGATAGAGCACCCCGATCAGCTTGGCCTGCTTAACCAGGGGCAGGCAGAGGACCGACCGGGCGTGCTTCTGGCAAATGTACTCATCAGCCGAGAACGGATTCCGCGCCGAGGCGTCGTCAAGGATCACGCTTTCCCGCGTCCGGATCACGGTGTGGAGCAGGGATTCGGGAAGCTCGGCTGGTGAGGCGGCCGTCTGGCGCAGCGTGACCTCAACCTGGCCGCGGCCGGTCGTCGCTTCGGCTGCGATCCGTGGCTCGTCGCCCGGAAACAGGATGAGCAGGCCACGCTCGGCGCCGGCATGTTCGACCGCGATCCGCAGGAGCGTCTTGATGAGCTCACCGAGGACGATCTCACCGGACACCGCCTCCGCGGCCTTGAGCACCGTCCCGACATCCAGCCGCTCGACTGGCGCGCCAATGGTAGCGGTGGGAGGTGCAGGGTTTGGCGAGTCACGGAGATGCGGATGAAGGTGTTCGAGTTGCCGCACCTTGCCGAAGGCGCCCCAGCGCAGGTAACAGCGCCGCGCGTCCCGCAGACAGGCGTGCGCCATCGATTCAGCGCCGCGCGCTGCGTAGAACCGCGCGGCCGACTCATGGGCCAGGCCCTCGTTCTGGACGAAACTATGGCCGCGGGCCAATCGAATGGCCTGCTCGTACAGACGCATTGCATCGGCGTCTCGCCCTTCGAGGCGGGCGATCTCGGCTGACACTAGGGCGTATTTGTCGCCGAACGTCGGTGGATAGTTGTCGGCCCATTCCCTCAGCTGCTCGCAGTGTTGCGCCAGGAGGTTGCGCCATCCGCTCTGCTCATGAGCGCTAGAGTTCTCATAGAGCGCCGCCACGGTAAGCGCAGTATAATAATAATAGTCGAAGAACAGGATCTGAGCGGCTACGACACGTAGGAGTGGCTTCACTTTCTCCGCTGCCGCGAGCGCCTCAGCGTAGTCGCCTAACATGAAGCGGGTCTTCAATTTGGTGATCCGCCTGTGGGTCTCGGATGACGGCAGGCCATCGAATTGTGACTCGTTTGGGGTGGAGAAGGTCGCGCTCCGGCCCTGCATGGTTGCAATAAAGCGTTGCTGGTTCAGAATAATGTCCGCTACGACGTGGACCCTTGCCCTCTGGACGAAGTCCAACGCTATTTCCGACTCGCGCCATACCGCGGCGAGCGGATCGTTTCGCAGAAGAAGGCCTACGATGGATTGGTGCATACCGTAGCAAGCGAATACCAGATCGCATGTCTCGGTCACGGTACGAGAGGCAGCGCGCATGAACTCGATTGCGGTCGCGATCGGTTGGGTCCAAAAGGCAGCTATTCCCATCGCGTGGTAGACCTTCGCCCGATAGGCGACGAAGCTATGCTTCTCTACTAGGTCACATGCAAGTTTGGCGAAACGATTGCCCTCACCGTAACGGTGAAAGACCGGGCCGAGGATAAACGCGAGAACAGCATACGCGTGCGCTGAAGCGCCGCTTACCCCGTTCTGGATGCTGACCTTCACCATGCGGGATGCGACCGCGCAAAACGAGTGAAAGTCGGTATAGTAGGCAGGAGGCATCAGGGCCGAGAGTATATTCATCGCGGTCAGCATTTCCGGATCGGTCATCAACGGCAGCTCGATCAGGCTCTCGATCGGGCGCTCATTGAAGAGGTGCCAGACCGTCTCGTATTCGGCCTGGCCTGCTCCAAGGTCGGGTGCGCGGGCAGGTCAATGCCGAATCGGCGGAGACACGTGAGCGCACTGTCGACCGATTGCGGGTGCTCACCTTGCATTTCATGCAAATAGATCTTGAGGCGGGAGGCTTCAGCGTACTCGACGTTGGAAGCTGCGCGCTGCAACAACTCTCTAATAAGTTGCGCGGACTTGTCGAAGTGACCAGTCAAAAACTCGCTCTCAGTACGTTCGAGCGATAGGCTGAACGTTAACTCGTGTTGGCTGCTCCAGTCCCTTTCGTCCAGCAGGTCCATGCCGGCCGAAAAATACGCGCGCGCCGATGCGTAGGCCGCCGACGCCTTGGCCTTTCGCCCGGCACGCAGATCGATCGTCGCCACCTGCGCTTTCTCGTCGCGATCAATCAGCCGCGTCGCGCCCCGATTGAGCTGGTTCGCGATATCGAACAAATGCTCGGCGAGTTCATCCTTCGTCATGCTCGCGAGCAGAATGCGGCCGATCCGTAGGTGGAATTCTCCACGGTGCTCTTCGGGGATCAGTGAATAGGCCGCCTGCTGGATGCGGTCGTGCAGGAACTTGTAGGCGCTGTCCTCGCGAAAGACGAGCCCGGCGTGGACGGCTTCCCAGAGTGCCGCGTGGATCGCTGCCTCTGTTGTCCCGTGAACCAGGGCCAGGGTGGCGATCGGGACGACATTGCCCAGGCAGGCGAATTGCTTCAGGGATTCCTGGGTGGTGGGAGAAAGCCGCTTCAGCTTCCCAGCCATGAGATCCACCACGTTGTCGGTGTAGCTCTTGGCGCGGATGCGATCGATGTTCCATTGCCACGCTGACGCGGCTCGGTCGAATGTGAGCAACCCCTCGTCGACCAACGCGATAAAGAACTGGATCCCGAAGAACGGATTGCCGGCGGTCTTCTCCTGGACCAGCTCCGCCAATGGCCGCGCGCGCTCCGGCTCGCAGTGGAGCGCGTCGGCGATGAACTGGCCAACATCATGGAGCTCGAGAGGCGCCAGCACGATCTCCTGGACGCGCGCTCCGGCATTGCCGATTGCCTCCAGCGTCCGCAGAAGTGGGTGAGAGGGACTGACCTCGTTGTCCCGGTAAGCCCCGACCAGCAGCAGGTGCCGCGTTTCCGAGTGCGTGGCCAGATGCTCGAGGAGGTCGAGCGTTGCTGCATCCAGCCACTGCAAATCGTCGAGGAACAGCGCGAGCGGATGCTCCGGCCGCGCGAACACCCCGAGGAAACGTCGAAATACCATCTGGATGCGGTTCTGCGCGTCCTGCGGCGGCAAGACAGCGACCGGTGGCTGTTTCCCAATCACGAGCTCCAGCTCGGGTACGAGATTGACCATGAGCTGACCATTCGAGCCCAGCGCCTCGCTTAGGGCGACTCGCCAGCGGCCAAGCTCCTCCTCGCTTTGGATGAGGAGCGAGCGCACAAGATTCTGGAAGGCCAAGCCCACCGTCGCGTACGGGATGTCGCGTTTGTACTGATCGAACTTGCCGGACGCGAACAGGCCACGCGGCTGCACGAGCGCCTTGTGCAGCTCGTGTACCACCGAGGATTTGCCGATACCGGAATATCCGGACACGAGCACAAGTTCCGGCGTGCCGTTAGCCACGACCCGGTCGAAGGAAGCGAGCAGAGTGTTGATCTCGCGCTCCCGACCGTAGAGCTTCTCCGGGATCAGCAGCCGGTCCGATACGTCGTGAGCGCCCAGCAGAAACGGGTCGATACGGCCATGCGACTCCCATTCCGCCAGGCAGCGCTTGAGATCGGCCTCGACACCGGCGGCGGTCTGGTAGCGTTCTTCGGCGATCTTGGCGAGGAGCTTCATCACGATTGCCGAGAGCGGCCCTGGCACACCTGCGCCCTGCTCGTTGGGCGGCACCGGTTGCCGGGCGATATGGCAGTGCACCCACTCCATCGGATCGGCGGCGGTGAAGGGCAGCTTCCCCGTCAGCATCTCGTAGAACGTGACGCCCAACGCATAGAGATCGCTGCGCGAGTCCACCGAGCGGTTCATCCGGCCGGTTTGTTCCGGCGCCATGTAGGCGAGCGTGCCGGCGATCACCTCCGGTGGCGCGGGCACTTGATGCTCGCGCGGCAGGCGCGATGCAATGCCGAACCCCGTCAGCCACACGCCGCCACTTGCCGCGTCCAAGAGGATATTTGCCGGCTTGATGTCTTTGTGGATCAGGCCGCGCTCATGCACTCGGCGGAGCGCTCCCGCGAGCGGGATCGCGATGCGCAGGAAATGCGCTACGTCCAACGGTCGGCCAAGCAGTCGATCGAGCGTCACACCGCCGGGATCCTCAAGCACCAGCGTCATGCGGTCGTTGTGCTGTGTCAGCGCGACCGGCCGCGCCGCCCAGTCAGCGTCAAGTTCGGCTTTGAGCGCATATTCGTGATCAAGCCGCTCAACACAACCGAACGAGCCTTCTTCCGCGGCAGCAAGCAGGATCGGCGCCAGGCCGTTGCCGGAGCCCCGGTAGAGAGCGATGTCTCCCTCCCGCAGCGGCGAGAATTCGTAGCTCGAGAGCTCCTTCACGAGGGCCTCCTGCCAGGAGGACTACCTTAGTGCATTGATTAGGTGACGTTTGCTCTGGCCCGTCAATCCAATACCAGACGCTAAAAAGGCGACCCTATCACGATCGATACCATATTATGGCTAGACGATGATGAGAACCCCGCTGGCCCTTTGCTCACAAAGCCCAGATGTCGGTTGAGACAGGTCAGGGCGGCAGTATGATAAGAGCACCAAACCGCCTTCGCGGCGCTGGTCGATATTTTTTCGAGACGGTTGGATCACCCGACGATGCATCGCCTTTGGTACGGATGCTGACGGTAATATCATCGCCGCCCGGCGGTCGTACAAGCTGATGTTAATCCCGGGACATTGAAAAATATCCCGCGACCATCCTGGCGGGACACGCGGGACACATCCTTAAATGTGTCCCCATGTCCCGGCGGTTTGAATCAGCTTCCGGAGGGGTTGAGCGACGGGTCTTCGCCGCCCGGTCTCGACGGGTCCCTTCCACTAAAGCCAAAGTTCTGAATGTTCCGCTCTTCCCGCGTTTGTGGGGCGGCATAGGAGGTCCCGTTCAACTGATTATACGCTCCGCGATACCGATCATAGGCTCGGCCATGATGGGTCGGTTGAGCGAACACCGGCGTGGCAATGGCGGCGGAAAGAATTATCACGGCACTGAGTGTTTTCATTTTGGTCATTTGGCTTTCTCCGTTCTGTCGTGTGAGCGCTGATGCGCGTGAAGTCCCTCTCTCGTCTTGCACGTTGCGCCCATTTGCGTGACGCGACTGTGCAACGCGAGGAGAATAAGCGGAGGGAATGCAGCCCGGAATTTCGACCGCGCTCATATCGGTTGTTACGATCGGTATGCGCGCAGGACCATGACAGCCGCGACTAGACCGGGCCGGCATCGCCTTTCGGCACTGTGGACGCTCCGACGTCCTGTGGATCATCACAAACAATCGTTTCGCAGAATGGAGAAAGCCAATGAGCCTTGCGGAGACAATTCGACCGGCGTGGCTAACCTTCGACTGCTATGGAGCACTCATCCAATGGGACGAAGGCCTGATAGACCCGCGCGAACGTCGTCCGCGACGAGGAGATGTGACAAGAGAGTGATGCCACGCCCATCAGGCGCGGCACGGTGTACGGCTGCGGCATTGTTAGCCCGCAACCGGCCGCGCCGCCACGATTCGTGCGAGCACGGTCTTCCAAGATAAAAGACAAACCTACATCTCGCTAAACTAAACCTCTATTTAATGGCCTCCCCCAGTTATCGGACTCACCTTTAGCTCTGGGTCAGGAGTCGAGGCCTCCGGCGGACAATCGCTGATCGACGACGCCACCGAAGGCCCGATCCATCGCCGCGGCCGGTATGAGCTTTGTGTGGCAACTTTCGGAGATGGGAGAATCTGATGTTCGTGACGCTTGTGGCCGTTCTCTGTCATGTTTTGCCGGGAGGCCCCGGAGATTGTGTCGAAGCAATCGTCACTGACAGCAGCCAAAGCAACATCACCTTTCAAAGCTGCATGATCCAAGGCCAGATCGGCATTGCCAAATGGATGTCCGAGCATCCGGTCTACCGCGCCAACTGGACGCTCCAGCGCTATAAATGCACGCCGGGCCATTACGAGCTCCACGTTAAAGCATGACCGACGAAAGAGACGGCGTGGTGGATGCCCGTCGCCACTCGTTCTTTGCCGACGAGACACCTTGCCGCCGTAGTGCAACGATCCATACCGCCGTCAATCGTTTCGATTTCGCTCCGCTACGATAATGATGCGCGTTGGGCTGGCGGCGCGCCGCGGCCGCCAGACGGGACAGCGAATGAATTGCCGGAGGTCCGCGGACCCCTTGACGCTCAAGACGGTGGCGCGGGCCCGGCTCAGCTTGCCCCCGCCGCCGCCGCGAAGACGGCGGGATCCGCATCAGGCCTGCTGCTTGGCCATATTGATGATCCTGGGCTGAGTATATTCCTCCAGGCCAGCGTGGCCCAGTTCGGTTCCGATGCCGGACTGCTTGTCGCCCCTGAAGGGAATGTCGGGCTGAAGGTTGAGATGCCGGTTGATCCAGACCGTGCCCGAATTGATTTGCGAGGCGACGGCGAAGGCCCGATCGAGATTCTTCGACCAGACGCTGCCGCCGAGCCCGAACTCCGTATCGTTCGCGCGCGCGATGGCGTCTTCGACCTTGGCATAGCGCAGCACTGGCAGAATTGGGCCGAACTGCTCCTCCCTGACCAATCGCGTATCGTCGCCGATGTCGCGAACGATCGTCGGCTCGACGAAATAGCCCTTGCGCTGCAGAACATTGCCGCCCGCAACGATAACGCCGTCCTGTTTGGCATCCTCCAGGAAGCCCTTCACCCTCTCGAAATGCGCCTTATTCTGCAGCGGCCCGATCTGGGCTCCAGGCTTGGCGCCGTCATCGACGACAGCCTCGCGGGCCAGCCGCCCGAGTTCCTCGCAGAATTCGTCATATTGCGAATCATGAACGTAGAGGCGCTTGATCACGACGCAGCCTTGGCCGGAATTGAAGGTCGCGCCGGCGAACAGCTCGGGCGCTATTTCCTTTGGATTGACATCGTCAAGCACAATGGCGGCGTCGTTGCCGCCGAGCTCCAGCGTGAGGCGCTTCAGCGTGCCGGCCGCGCTTTCCATGACTTTCCTGCCGGTCGCAGTCGAGCCCGTGAATGCGATTTTGGCGACGTCCGGATGGCTGGTGAGCGCGTCCCCAAGATCGTTGGCGTCGACGATGACGTTGATCACCCCAGGGGGCAGAATATCAGCGCACAGCTCACCCAGTTTAAGCGCCGCCAGCGGGGTCGTCGCCGCCGGCTTGGCGACAACGGTGTTGCCGGCAAGCAGCGCCGGCGCGATCTTCGCGGCCAGAAGGATCATCGGCACGTTCCACGCCGATATCGCTCCGATCACGCCGAGCGGCATGGGTTGTTCGATGATCTTCTGGGACGCATCCTCCTTCAGGATCCGAGGCGCCAGGTCGAGACCCGCATAATAGCGCATCGTGGCTACGACGGCCGCCATTTCGAACGCCGCCTGCGCGATCGGCTTGCCATTTTCCGCCGTCAGGATTTCCGCAAACTCGGCCTGACGCACTTCAACCGCATCAGCCAGCCTGGCCAGCAGCGCGCCGCGGTCTCGTACGGGCGTCTCCGACCACCGCGGAAAGGCCGCTTTGGCCGCGGCGACGGCCTGTTCGAGTTGCGCGCGGTCTGCCCTGGGCGCCACGGCAACCACTTCCTCCGTCGCCGGGTTGACCACATTCAGCGCCATCGCGCCGGACACCAACTTCCCATCGATCAAAAGCTTGTAGTCGCTCATCTGTCCATCCTCCAATTCGCGGCAGGGACCGCCAGGAACCATTCCGGGCGCGCCCGCCTTCAGCTGGAGTGTGCTGTTATGGGGAGGAGTGATGAGGGGTTGAACGAGGCCCGAGCTCATATCGGCTCGTACTTTTCATATGAACCAGGGTGGGACGTAGCGGTCCGGCAGGCGCGAAAAACCATTTATTGCGAATCCGCGCGAATGAGTTCGGCCAGGAATTCGATCACGATGCGGCGGGTTTGCTGAAGTTCTCCGTTCAGGCACAGTTCCCGTGAGTGGGCAGGCGTTTTCGTTGACGAGACGTCGTTCAACGGTCAACTACGCCTCAAACCGCCTTAGACGCACTCGCCGTAGCCGTTATCGAGCGGGTTGAGAACCGGCGCCGATAGTCGCGTGGCGAAATCGCCAAGTGGCGTTGGAACGTGGTGCGCATCCGTTCTTCATCGCCAAAACCGCAGCTGCGGGCGATGCGGTCGACGCCCTGCTCGGTTTCTTCCAGCAGGCGCCGGGCGGCTTCCAACCGGAACACTTCGACTGCTTTGGCCGGAGTGCGGCCGGTCTTTGCCTTGTAGCTTCGAGCGAAGTTTCGCGAACTCATGCCCACGCGTTCGGCGAGCAGATCGACATTCAGCCGTTCGTCGCTGAGATTGTTCGAGATCCAGATATGAAGGTTCTCGAAAGCCGTCGAAGTCAAAGTCTGGGATTTCAGGAGCTCGCTGAACTGCGACTGACCGCCCGGCCGCTTCATGTAGATCACCAACTGCCGGGCGACCTGCATGGCAATATCGCGACCGCAATCCGCCTGGACAAGAGCCAGGGCGAGGTCGATGCCGGCGCTGACCCCCGCCGACGTCCAGATCGGACCGTCCTGAACGAAAATCGCGTCGGGTTCGACGGTCAGGTTCTCGTAGCGCTGATCGAGCAGCTCGCATGAGGCCCAATGGGTTACGGCGCGACGGCCGTCAAGCAGACCGGCCTCGGCCAGCAGGAAGGCTCCGGCACAGACCGAGGCGGTTCGCCGCGCCTTGGACGCATGGTCTGCCAGCCAGCGCACCAAGCGACCATCAGCAAGCGTAGGCTCCATGTTGAGCGCACCTGGAACCACGATGGTGTCGATCTCCACACTTTCGAACTGCGATATCGGCGCCGTCTCGATCGTCACCCCTTCGGCCGTCAGGATCGGTCCACCGTCGAGGCTGACTGTGTGACGGGCATAGCCGTGGCGGCCCTGCTGCTCCATGAACTTCGACGCTGACCAGAACACCGTGAGCGGACCTGTGAGGTCGAGCAGCCCCATCCCTTCGAAAGCTACGAAAAGCGCACAGCGGGCGAGCGGATCGTCGTTGATCATCATTGGCAGAAATCAAGGGTTATATGTCATTTCAGACAAGTTATCCCACACCTAACGTCGGTTTGTCAATCACACGGGCCGGGCGGTAGCCGCGACCCTACGCCAGGAGAAAGACCATGTTTGAAACCTCTTCTGCTTCGAACGGCGTGAAGTTCGCGCTGCTGGAAGGGCAATTGCTCGCCCGCGAGATCGATCGCACGACGTTCGTCGGTCGGGCCGCAGACCTGAGCCTCCCCGCCGCCGCGGTCGGTGACGCTGCCGAGAAGTTCGAGGCCATAGCAGCGAACCAAGCAGCTCGCCGCGCCAATCTGCGATCAACCTACGACTACATCGTGATCGGATCCGGCGCTTCCGGCTCAGTCGTCGCGCGTCGTTTGGCAGAGAACCGCGATGCGCAGGTTCTGCTGCTCGAGGCCGGCGGCGATGATCTGAAGCCCGGCATCCTGATTACCGAGACCTGGTTTTTCAACCAAGGCGGCGAGTTCGATTGGAACTTCGGCGCGGAGCGCAGCCCAAGCGTGAATAATCGCTCGATCGTTCAGGCCATGGGCAAGGCCCTCGGCGGTGGCACCAGCATCAACGCAATGGTCTGGGCCCGCGGTCACAAGAACGATTTCGATTTCTGGGCCAGGCAGGCTGGCGACGATGCCTGGAACTATCGGCATATCCTCGACATCTATAGGCGAATCGAGGACTGGCATGGCGCCCCCGATCCTGAACGACGCGGTAGCGGCGGCGAGGTCTTCGTGCAGCCCGCCCCCAATCCTGGTTCGATCGCGCCGGCTTTCCTCAAGGCCGCCGGGTCGCTGGGCATCCCCACCTTCGCGGACCAGAACGGCATGATGCAGGAAGGTCCGGGCGGGGCGGCGGTCACCAACGTTCGCATCCGCGATGGTCGCAGGCTGAACGTTCCGTCGAGCTACCTGTACCCGGTAATGGACCAGCCCAATCTGACCGTGCTGACCGGTGCTTATGTCAATCGCCTTACCCTGGAAGGCGACACCATCACTGGCGTGGAATTCGAGTGGCAGGGCAAGATCCGTGCGATCAAGACCTCAAGCGAAGTCGTGCTGTCGGCGGGCGCCATCCAGACCCCGAAGCTGCTGATGCTGTCGGGCATCGGCGACCGCACCCAGCTCGATCGTTTCTGTATCTCCACTGTTTCCCATCTGCCCGGCGTTGGCCAGAACCTCCAGGATCACCCGATCATCGGCGGCGGGCTCTGGGAGGCGCCGGGACCGATCCCCGTCCGCAACAATGGAGCCGAGGCCAATCTCTTTACCAGGAGCCGTCCGGAACTGGACACACCGGACCTGCACATTTGGCACGTCGAGGCTCCTTACTTGTCCGAGGTAACGGGACGCCATGCCGTCGAGAACGCGTGGTCGATCAGCCCCGCGCTGGTTCGTCCGGAAAGTCGCGGCTCCGTGCGGCTGAAGTCGGCTGATCCGCATGAGGCGCCCGAGATTCACGCCAACATGCTGAGCGATCCGCGCGACCTCGCGGCCCTGCGCCGGGGCATGGAGATCACCCGCGACCTCGGCAACTCCGAGGCGATGAAGCCCTTCGTCAAGCGCGAGATCCTGCCCGGCCCCCTGGCCGGCGAGGCGCTCGACAACCTGATCCGGGACGGGGCGATGTCGATGCACCACCCGACCTGCACCGCCAAGATGGGTCGGGACGATCTCTCCGTCGTGGACGCCGAACTGGGGGTCTACGGGGTGAAAAATCTCCGCATCGCCGACGGCTCGATCATGCCGAGCGTCACCACGGGCAACACCCAAGCGCCCTGCGTGATCATAGGCGAGCGCATGGCCGATATCCTAAGGGCTTGAGCGCCGCGCGAAGCGTCGTCGCTGCGGCGGCGCTTCGAACTTCTTCAGAAGGACGAAATCCGTGACCCAGCTTACGAACATCGCTTTCTTCCGTGCCCAGCCTGACCAAACCCAAGCGCTCGGCACGGCCCTTTCTGCTGCGTCAGTTCGCGATGATCTCCAAAAAATCCTCACCCCGCGCGCCTGATGCGCGTTCCCGCTCGTTTCCTTGAAAGGAAAATTTCATGCTCTTCTCAGGCAAGAATATCATCGTTACTGGGGCCACAGGCGACCTTGGCACCGCCATCACCCAACGCCTGATCGCGCAAGGCGCAAATGTCCTGGCCGTCGCTTACAACGAAGCCGAACTGGGACGCCTTGTCACGGAGGTGTCCGGCCCCGGCGCGCTCCATACCTTCGTCGCCGACGTGAGCGATTCTGAACAAGTGCTCGGCTACGCCACCCGAGCCTTCGAACTCTGGGGAAGAGTCGACGGCTTCGTCAACAATGCGGGCATCCAGACGCCGGTGCGTCCGATCGTCGAGTTCCCCGAAGAGGATTTCGATCGCGTTATGGCCGTCAATATTCGCGGCGTGTTTCTCGGCATGAAATATGTGCTGCCGCGGATGCGTGACGGCGGATCGGTGGTCAACATGTCGAGCGCGCTCGGTGTAGTCGGCGGCGCCGGCATCGTCGCCTATGTCGCCTCAAAGCACGCCGTCATCGGCATGAGCAAGACCGCCGCGCTCGAACAAGGCGCTCGCGGCATCCGGGTCAACGCCTGCGCTCCCGGACCGATCGCCGGCCGGATGACCTTCAAGCTGGCTGACGAAGTGTTCGCCGGGACCAGCAAGACGTTCGCCGAGACCGTCCCGTTGGGTCGCCACGGCACGCCGGAGGACGTGGCCGGCATGGTTGCGTTCCTGCTGTCCGACGACTCCGGCTATGCCACCGGAACGACCCACTCTGTCGATGGCGGCTTCACAACCGCCTAGCCGGGAACCCGCGGACCATCCAGCAGTCCGTCCAGTGATCCGCCCGCCAGAACCGGTTGGTCCGGCCTAACGCTGGCGTTATCTAACCCGACCTTGAGGAATGTCCCATGACCCAACGTTTGAACTACACCACCATTGCTCCGGCCGGCGTAAAGGCCCTTGGCGGCGTTTACGCCTATATCACGCAATCGAATTTGCCCGCTCAGCTCGTCAATCAGGTCTATCTGCGCATCTCGCAGATCAACGGCTGTGCCTATTGCATCGACATGCATTCTCGCGACCTGCTTAAGGGCGGCATGGCCGTCGAAAAGCTGGTGCTCGTCCCTGCCTGGCGCGAGGCAGGCTCCCAGTTCGACTCACGCGAACGTGCGGCTCTGGCTTGGGCTGAAACAGTGACGCGCGTCGCCGACACCGCCATACCGGACGGCGAATTCGAGTCTGCGTCGGCGGCGTTCTCTGAAAAGGAACTGGCCGACCTGACGATCGCGATCGGGCTGATGAATGCCTATAACCGGCTGGCCATCGGATTCCGCAACCCACCCAAGGCAGCTACTTGAATGGGAACGAAGCATCCTTCGCCAACGTGCCGCCGCTGCAGATGCGCGTCATGAAGTACGGTAAAGCCGTCCCAGAACTTGTCGCGACCGCCAACTCCCCGGCCTTTAATATCGCAAACGCGCTCGGCGGATTGATTGGCGGCGCCGTCGTCGACAGCTTATTCGGAGCGAGCGCCATCCCTTTTGCCGCGGCGATCGTACCCCCGGTCACGCTCCTCTTGATCCTGTCGCAGGAGCGCGGCCGCAGCGTAGCGCCGGCCTTGCCTCGATCGGCTCTCCGGTCTTGTCCCGACCCGCTCTGAAGGAAGCGATGCCATGACCACGATTTCCACGAACGGCGATGTGGTAACCCTGATCAATGTGTTCACGGTTGAGCGGGCAAACCAGCGGCGGCTCATCGAACTTCTAACCGAAGCCACAGAGGTTTCGGTGCGTCGGGCGCCGGGCTTTGTTTCCGCCAGCCTCCATCGCGGCACAGACGGCACAAAGGTTACGATGTATGCACAGTGGCGGAGCATCGATCATTATCAGGCGATGCGTCAGGACCCTGGCCCACTCCCGTTTCTTCAGGAAGCGTTGACGATCGCCAAGTTCGAACCTGGCGTCTACGAGGTTGTGCGAACCTTCGCACCCGGCGGCGAGACAAAGTGAACGATGCCGGGGACAGTCCGCATTTCGCTGACGCGTTCCTGTCATCTGCTTTGATGAAGCTGCGGTCTAGCTAGGCTGGATAAGCGGTTGGCTGGATAAGCGGTTGAAAGCATCCGGGGAAAGCAGCTTTCCACCCTAAGCTCCCCTGCCATCCCGTTTGCCGATCACGCAGCGCCATGCCGCAAGACGCTCGGCCGGATGCTGCTTCATCCACTCGGCGAGCTGCGGCGCGCCCATCAGGCAGGACTGCACC
>Ga0210405_10004153_pt1 | contig 13734 bp, 9 predicted proteins | sample IncBWH11MmetaG_FD_155492 | JGI IMG/M metagenome (GOLD analysis project Ga0210405, IMG submission 155492) | Forest soil microbial communities from Barre Woods Harvard Forest LTER site, Petersham, Massachusetts, United States - Inc-BW-H-11-M | ecosystem: Environmental > Terrestrial > Soil >... | reverse complement strand
CCCGTTGAGCGGAGATCATCGCGCGAGAAAATCCAGCTTGCGCCGGGCGTTGAGCTTGCGGATTGCGAGGCGTAGGTATCGAAGCCGGAAACTAAAATGCGCGCGTCGTTATCACGAGGGCCCTTGTGGTCATTGGGCGCGGGGAGGCGCTCGAGAACGTCGGTGAGCGGGATGCCGGTCCAATCCGTCACACTGATCAAGCCGAAGCGGCCGTCGCGCGTGTTCCCCGCGCACTCCATCAGGTGGCGGCCCATCGGGCGGGCCTTAGCGCGCAATTCTTCCGCGCTGATATGCAGCGGGGCGCGGGTGAGTCCGCGCAGTTCGATGGATTCGACGTCAGCGTCCTTCAGCAACGCCGATGCGCGCGTGCGAAGGTAAAAGCGTTCCGCGGGCGTGACGGGCTGTTCCGGCGTGAGCGCCGATAGATCCGTGTAGAGGCGGCCATCGAGCTCCTCGCCAATGGGCGTATCCATGGCAGGCCTGCCCTCGCGCGCGAAAGGAACAATTCCGAGCATCTCGCCGCCCGCGAAGGAATTGCGCGCCTGCGGCAGCGCTGGGGATGGCAACAGGATTTTATCGAGGCCGACGCAGATTCCGCCGCCCGCGAGCGTTAAGGCGCCGAGCATTTCGCGGCGCGTAAGCTGTGGACGCCGTTTTGATGGCGTTGCGAAACCGGAAGATGAGGGTGCGCGAGGCAAAGGGAATTCTAAGCGTTAGTGTGCGAAAAGCAAAGGTCTGTGCTGTAACTGACGCTTGGTTTTCTGTGAGACGCGTGGTGCGAGCCGCCCGAAAAGAAGAAGGCCCTCGCCGAAACGAGGGCCCTCTGTGAATTGGGTTTAGGTTCAGCTAGAACTCGTAACGCACTGCGAACTCAATTTGCCGCCCGAAAGCCTCACCCTGGCTTGCCGTCGACGCAAAGGTGCCAAAAGTAGCGGGTGATGTCGGGTCAAGCGAAAGGCCTTGGTCGCTGAAGTTTACGCTATTGAAGACGTTGAACGCCGTAACCCTGAATTGCAGGCGCTGGCGCTCCGTTATACGGAAGCTCTTGTTGATTCCCATGTCCAGCGAAGCAAATGCGGGGCCGGATAGAGTGTTTCGTGACCCGGGCAATCCCGGCAACGTAAAAGTAATGTCTGCCAGGGCAGCGGCCGGATTTGCGAACAAATTCGGCAATATGGGATTGCCGTTGGCGTCAACCTTGCCGACGTTCCTGGTTACGTGCGTCTTGAGCGGCGCGAGCAACTGGCCGTCAGTGGTCAGGAAGAAGTTCGTCGGGAAGTTGAAGCCGTTCGCAGGGCTCTGCGGGAACCCCGAATGCCACCTCATAGCGGACGTGACTTCCCAGCCGCCGATTAATGCGTTCATCCACGAACTCGAATCGCCACCCCACCGGTGACCCTTGCCGAAGGGCATGTCGATCACGGCGCTGCCGCTGAAGTTGTGCTTCAGATTGAAGTCGGAAAGAGCGCGATTCAGGTGGAGATTAAACGGGTTTTGAATCAAGCCGTTTGCGGTGCCATTCGATACAGCGGGACTGAGCAAATCACCGTTCTCCGCAGCGGAACCGTTGTCGATCGATTTCGAAAACACGTAGTTGAAGGCAAACGAGCCGTAGGGCACGGTCTTCTTAACCGTGATTTGCAAGCTATGATAGTTCGAGTTTGCATCGTTGGTCCAAGCATCCAACTGAGCGAACTGCTGCGGGAACAAAACCAGGCCGTCGCCCTGCGGATCAAGCGTTGAATTCCACGGAGTTGGCGGACCGCCGGGGAACGGAGCAGTGTCCATGGCGAACAATGCGCAGGACCAAGAAGCCGCCCCGCCAAAGGCCGCTCCGGACTTTATTGCGGTAAATGCATAGAACGCCTGAGTTGGGGTGAGAGCACCGTAGCCTGCTTGACACGCGGCAAAATTCGGAGAACTTGGGTTGCAGAGGGTTGCCGCATCGAATGCCGGCATGTTCGGGAGGAGGTTGCTAAAGTACGGAATCGTCGGAATCGATTTGAGAGCTGCGTTCGTCGGATCAAATGGGTCAATCGCAGCGCTCAAGCTCGATGGCGAGGCTTGCGCAAGCTTCGCAACCTGCCGGTAGGCGCTGAAAAGGTCCGTCTTGGAAGCTGGGTCCGTGAGGTCCAAGTACTGAGCAAAGTCAGCTTTACCGAGCAGCCGCCGACCCAGCGTCCCCACGTAGGCGACATCGAGAACCACGCCCTTGGGCAATTGACGCTGGTAAGAGGCAGTCAGGTGAACCGTGTAGGGAGTCTTTAAATGCGGGTCGACGGCGAAGCCAAGATTGGAAAGGTCCGGCGTTGGCGTGAACGGGAACACAGCCGACGTGGGCGGAGTAAAGAAGGGCTGCGCGGCCGCTGGGAGCCCGGTGCAACCTGTGTTGGAGCAGGTGCCGGAGAAACGCGGCGCCGTGGCCAGAGAGAATTGCTGCGAACCATCAATCAGCGCGGTCGCGGTCCCGGGAGAGCCGTTCTGGTCGGCGTCCACTGCGAGCGCTTGGCCAAACCGATCGTAGAAGATTCCCGCGCCGAGCCGGAATACAGACTGGGTTCCGTTTCCAAAGACCTTCCGTGCCCAATCATTGTCGAAGTTCGGTGAATAAGCGAGGGCGACGCGGGGCGCAAAGTCGTGATAATTCGGAGCGAACCAGGACTGCGCGCCATGATTCGCCTTGCCTGCCAAACCCCAGCTCAGTAGCGGCGAGGCGTCAGACGGGATGCCTTGCAGCTGGTTCTTTTCGCGTTGGAGGAAGTACTTCCCGATGTCGATGGTCGGCGCAACCTGGAAGCCGTTCACTTCCCATGGCGGAGTTTCATAACCGTAGCGGAGCCCCAACGTCACCGTGAGATTTGGGCGAATCTTCCAGCTATCCTGCACGTAGGATTGAAAGAGGTTCTCGGCGAAATCCCGCTTCTCGAGACTTCCTGCAGGAAGAAACTGACCCTGCGGAGTCGCAAAGAATGTCGCGTTCACCTGCGTGATCGAACCTGTCAGCATCATAAACGCGCGCGTGAAGGCGGTTGGATTGTTAGGCGCTGGCGCATTCGTGCCATTGGGAATCGCATCTCCGCAAAGGTTGACACAAAAGCCGTTGTTGACGTCGAAGGTCGGGAAGGAGTTTATGCCATTCACGTTGCGGTTACGGACAAAGTAAAGGGAACCTCCGAAAGACCATGTGTGCTTGCCGCGCGTCCAAGTCACATCGTCGTTCACTTGATGTACCGGCACTACGCGCAACACCGGTCGGGCTCCGAAGTCGATGACGTCCGAGAATGAGCGGACATCGAAAGTTGCTCCAGAAGCGCCCGACTCGTTTACCCCGATACGAGTCAGACCGTAACGCAAAGTATTTACAAGAGTCGGACTGATCTGCGCGTTATAGTTGACGGCGATACCGCGGCTGTTGTTCAGCAAGGTCGACGCTGCTGCCTGGCCTGGGAACTGCGGGGCAAGCAACCCGGTGCTCAATCCTTCGAGCGAGCCTCGCACAAAAATCGCTTGGCGTCCATCCTGCGTGAGGTTGTAGTCAACGCGGGCTGTATAGAGATTGCCCTTGGTCGGTAGGGTGGAATTGAAGTTAAGAGCCGTAAACGCGAGCCCTCCATCGAACCCCGCTCCCGGAAGGTTGCCTGCAGGAAAGAAGCTCATGTAGGAAACCATTGCTGGGTTGACGCCCGCTCCCTTCGGATCCAATGACTGGACCGAAGGACCCACTGCTGCGGTAGGCGGGAGGCCAAAGTCCCCCGCGGGAATTTGGTGCGAAGCAGTCAACCCCTGAACGGTTCCACCCGGGCACGCAGCTGGATCGGCGCACTGATAAACCAAAACCCCATCTCGCAGCGTGTCAGTCGGCACTTGGCGAAAGACAGCGAGTGACTGCGAAACCGATTCGCGGCGATCCTCGTTGTCAATGAAGAAGAAGGCGCGTTTCCTCTTAATGGGACCGCCTAGAGACCCCCCTCCGATGTTTCGCTGGTCCTTGCCGCGAGGAATACCCGCGAGTTTGTTGAAGAATTCGTTCGATGACGCTCCGGACGTCCGATAGTACCAGCGCAGATTTCCATGGAAATCATTTGTGCCGCTCTTTGTCACCAGCGCGACTTGCGCTCCGCCCACGATACCATCCGTGGCATTGGCATTCGTCGTGGTGACGCGGAATTCTTGAACGGAATCGAGCGTAATGGGCAGGGCACTGGTAAAGGCTGCCTGATTCTGCCAGTCGTTGGCATCGATGCCATCGACCGTCACATTCGTTTGGTTGCCGCGAACTCCGTCAACAGCGCCGTCGCGTGGGTCGAGAGTCTCGATCGCGCCCATCGCCAGTTTATCGGTATCGGAGTTACCCGTAGTAATCACGCCCGGCTGCAGCGTCAGAAGATTCACAACGTTGCGCGCGAGAAAGGGCAGGCTCTTGACTTCGTCTTCCGCGAACGGATTGCCCACCGTGGCGTCTTCTGTGTTCAGCGCTGGCGCGGCCGCTGATTCAACAATTACTTGCTGGCTGACTGCACCCAATTCGAGTCGGACATCGAGACTCGTCGGGCTAGCCACCAAGATCGTGACATTTGATTCGATGTACTTCTTGAAGCCGTCCTTCGAGATCTCAACACGGTACGTACCGGGGTTGAGTTGCGAGAAGCTGAACGCCCCCGTGTTGTCAGTTTTCCCAGTGCGCGAAGAATTCGTTGCGAGGTCCGTGACAGTCACGGTCGCGTCGAGAACAGCCGCGCCTGTCTTGTCAACGACGGTACCGCGCAAGGTGCCCACGTTCTGCGCCCAAACTGGAAGGGAGAATCCGAAGAGAAGCACAGCCAAGCAAACTACGAGACACACCCATCGCTGAGTATTCGACACTTTTCGCCCCCGTTCTTCCGCGCCGAAACTAAAGACACTCAACCCACGTGGTAGGGAAGCGCCACGCCGCTTTTATCGCTGGGCGCATGTATAGCGGAATCTCGAAAATTGTCAAGCACGTTTTATGTGATGCGGAGTATGAGGAGGACCCATTGCGCTGATTCGCGGACTGCGCGATTTCACAGTGTCGGTTCGGCGGCTTTTGAAACGTTAATTATTTCCGGTGATGCATGCAGCGCCACGCGACGGGAGATTTATTCTAACGAACAGCAGAAGTGCGCCCGGCAAACACCGCATGATTTCGTTTCGACTCGTCTTCGCTGGCGCGAGACTGCGGCGAGCCATAAGTAATCGCCATTCTCGTTGCCGAAAGGGGAGCGGTGTCAACGAATTGAGCTTGTTTGCCAACAATCTTCACGCCCAGTTTTTCCCAAAGCGCAGTGAGGTCAACGTCCACAGGCTTATCTTTCATGTTGTCGTAGAGCGTTTTCAAATCCGTGCCGCCAACCGCGCGGTCACCGAGGGCCAGCGCGTCGTCGAGACTCATATCGCGATTAATGTCGGCACCCGCGTCGAGAATTCCACGCAACGCATCTTCAAGCCCTTTTTGATTATGAGTCCGCTCGTGTATCCGCACATCCGCAAGGAAGCAAAATAAAGCTCCTCCCCAATACGTGCGTCCCCACGTGTGGGTGTGGTCGAGCCCTCTGTCGCCGGAAGCGGGCAGGCCCTGAGGAAGATCGCGAACCAATTCGTACCACATCTCAGCCGCATCCTTGTGCTTCGCGCGCACGCGCGCAATAGGCTCAACGTAAACGGAAATTCCTTCCTCAATCCAGTGATGCTCCTCGGGCACGGACGGAAACGCCAGATGAATCATCTCGTGCGTCAGCATCCAATCCGACTGAAAACCGGCGGGCGTGGTTTCCGCGCCCACGTGAATCGTGATCAGTCCGCCGTGTCTGCCAAACGTCATTCCATGCCGGACGCCGCGGCCCTCGCCAGGGGAGATGCGAATCAAGACGTGTGGAACGGGAAAACGTCCGTAGTAGCTGGCCACAGACTCGGCGGCCGAGTGGATCCAATCGAGCAGCCCATCTTTCGAAATGTCGAACGATCCCGGTTCGACAACAACGTCGAGCCGGGACTTGCCAATCAGAATAGTTGAATTCATTTCGCCTGCTGAGGCTGCCCACAAGGGCAATAAAACCAAGAGCGCCAGTATCCGCCAGATCGCACGCACAAGTTTACTGTACCACCGACCGGTCTTGATATCGCCCGGGGAAGCGCAGATCAAACTCTATCTTGCGGTGGGGAATTGCCGGCGTCTGCGAATGTCAGACGTTCGTTTCGCCGAAGCGGCGTGCGAGAAGAGTATCGAGGGACAGCTTTCCGGGTCCGAAAATCAGAATGAGCAAACCGGCAAAAAGGAACGTATACGGGTCTGCAACGTAGAATTTCCCAGGGTCGGATAAAAATGAAAGTAGCGCCGCGCGATCTGCCGTGATGTACGCCATAATCATGTCGATGGTGATTCCCAAGGCCGCAATCCGCGAAAGCAGGCCCAGCGCGAGAAGGATGCCGCCAACGAACTCGAAGATAGCGACAAAAGTCGCCGTCGGACCGGGCGCCGGCAATCCGAGGCTCGCGAAAAACTCAGTTACACGCGGTAGATTGTGCAGCTTTCCCCAGCCGTTCGTCGCGAGCTGCCAGCCCCAGTACACGCGCACAACGAGGAGCAGAGGCGACTGCAAGCTGGATGCCGCCTTCACGAACCACGCGTGCAGTTTCTGAATTTGAACCCAAAGATTTCTCATGCTCGATCAGGCGCTCCTTCTGCTAACGCGGCTTACGAGCTACCGGAATTATTCCCTTGTTTGCTGAACCAGCCGAGGGCTGCCCATGCGTGGAACCAACGCTGAACGTGGGAGGGACGTTCTTCCATATCGATCGAACTTCCGCGAAACGCCGGCTCGATAGCGCGGCTCAGCGTTTTTCCCTTGTGAAGTTCGCTCAGGATGACGAACTCCTCGCGTTCCAGCCGCCGAAAATAGACGGAAAAATCCAAACGGTGCACCGCCAAAAAAATCTCAGACGGCTTTAATCGCGCCACGGCTCGCACACGCTTTCGCTTCCGGTGTTCGTCGAAGGCGTTGCTGGCCACTTCAACGTCATCGTTATCTCTCACTTCGAGTAGCAGGTCGTCCACCGGGTATCGCAAATCCAGCAAGTGGATATAAGGCTGAAGCCGCAGGCGTAACTTCGATGCGTCGGCCGCAGCCAAATCTTCCGGCTTGAGAGCCGGCTCCGCTTTGCCGTCGAACGCATTGATGTCCGCCCACTCCAGCCGCACCATATCGAACGCCAAATTTTTTCGCGAACCGGCCAGCGACGGATGCTTTCGAAGCCAGCTTTCCAGTTTCGATCCAAGATTGCGCATCGTGAAAGATTGCGAAGGATGCGCGGTGAGATATGCCTTCGCCACCGCGTCGAATTTTTTCTCGCCAAGCACGGCGCGAAGCCCGGGGAAATCCTCAGCGAAGCTCGATAAAATCCGGAACCAGTATTGCCGGTTGTAGATTTCAAGACGTTCGAAAGAAGTCAGCCGGTCGTTCGGCTTGATGAATTCTGAGGCCACAGCCCGCATGGAGCGCCCGTTTGGCGCGGCTGGCCGCATGCGTTCGGAGGAAGTGAGCGGCGTCATCACCGCGCGAGCCATCCGCCGTTGCAGATTCAGGAGTTTCATACGGCCGTCGCCAGCGATTCGGCCGCCAGAAATATGTTCGCCTTCAGCGCTTCGTCGTGGACTTCGTCAAACGAAGGAATCCGGTCGTCCCACTCGAGCAACGTTGCCGTGTGCCCGGCGCGATGAATCGCGTCTGCGTACAGTTTCCACACCGGGTCGATTACGGGATGATCGTGCGTGTCCAAAATATATTTGCGGTATTTCGAATGGCCCGCGATATGGATTTGCGCCACGCGCTCTGCGGGAATCTCAGCGACGTATGTGTGCGGGTTGAAATTGTGGTTCTGCGACGAAACGTAAATATTATTCACGTCTAGCAGGATCCCGCAGTCGGCATCCTCCACCACTTCCGTCAAAAATTCCCACTCCGTCATTTCCGAGACGTGAAATTCCGCATAGCTGCTCACATTTTCAACGGCGATAGGCACCTCGAGAAAATCCCGTACTTCCCGGATCTTTTGCGCGGTAATCTTGGCAGCTTCAAACGTATACGGCATCGGCAGCAGGTCGTGCGTGTACCTTCCGTCGACGCTTCCCCAGCACAGATGGTCGGTCACCCACGGCGTCTTTGTCCGCTTCACCAATTCCTTCAGGCGCCGCAGATGCTCCGGGTTGGCGCGCTCCGCCGATCCGAAATACATCGACACGCCATGCTGCACCACTTTGTACTGTTCGAGAATCTGGTCGAGAATATGCAGCGGACGTCCGCCATCGATCATGAAATTTTCGGAAATAATCTCAAACCAATCAACGACAGGCTTTCGAGTCAGGATGTGGTTGTAATGCGTGGCGCGCAGGCCGATGCCGATTCCGCAGTTCGTGAAATTGTTGAATTGATTTGCAGGCATTCCAAGCTCCGACTGGCCTAAGAGTGAATCGAGGGCCGGTAGCTGCCAGCCGGCCCTCGCGCTGACGAACCCGACTGGGAATTACTAGCTTGGCTTCTTTTCGTCCGGCATCTTCGAGCCATCGGTCGCGCAGCCGCCCTTGCCCTTGCAAGAGTTCTTGCCTTTGCAGCCGTTGTCGCTCGACTTGCAGCCGCCGTTTCCCTTGCAAGAGTTTTGGCCCTTACAAGCATGCTTTTCCTTCGCGGCCTTGTCATCCTTCTTGTCCTGGGCACTGAACGAAGCCTTCACCTTCGAGGCCACGTTCGATGCTTGAATCGTTGCCGCACTGCCCGACAGCAGGCCCACCAACGCTGCGCTTGCTATCAACGCTTTCTTTGATTTTGTCATCTTACCCAATGCCTCCCATTCGACGAATTTGGACTGCGACTACTCCGTGGAGAGTACGCCTCCCTGGAGCTTTTGGTTTTTACCCTCAGTTAATTGTTTTGGTCGAGTTCGTGGATCGGGTCAGCCTCCGGGTCAACCCCAGCCCCCGGCACCGGGGAGGATAGTCCTTTATTCCCTGCGCGGCAAGGGTAGTCCATTCCCCTAACTTTCTTGCAGCCGTTTGAGGACAGAATGCGTTCATGGACTGCCGGCCGTAGCCCTAGCCTGTACGGAATGTGTTGACACCAACCCTCCTGCTCAGTGTACCGTCACGGTCTTAAACCATCGGAACCTCGGAGGTATTTCAATCATGGCGGCCGCAGCGTCCCCTGCTCCCTCTCGACCAGCGGAACCTCAGCATATCCCCGCACAACCCAAGCCAAAATGGCAGAAGTACGGGACTCCGCTGCTCGTGGTCCTGCTCGCCGTTGCGGTGGTTCTTACGATTACCTGGAAATGGAATTCGTGGGAAGGCGGCCGCATCGAGCAGGTCACTGACGATGCGTACGTTCGAGGCGATCTCACGCCGCTCAGCACCAAGGTTCCCGGCATCGTTCGAGACGTAAAGGTCTCCGATTACCAGGCCGTGCATAAGGGAGACCTGCTGGTAGAACTCCAAGACGACGACTATCAAGCGCAAGTAGCGCAGGCAAGTGCGGCAGTCGAAGCGGGAAAAGCTGCGATCCACAACAATCTGCGCCAGCGCGAGCTTCAAGATTCACGCATCGAAAGAGCCCTCGCCGGGATCGACCAGGCCAAAGCACAGATCGCCGCCGCCGAAGCCGGCAAACAGGCAGCCCAAGCCGATGTCGTGCGCACACAAGCCGAACGCACCCGCCAAGAAGCGCTTCTTCAAACGCATGCAACCACCCAGCAGAAAGTGGAGATGGCCGTCGCGGACCAGCAGCGCCTTGCGGCCCTGCTCGCCAGCCGCGAAGCGGATCTCTCCCAAGCGAACACCTTGCTGCGCAGCAACGAGCTGGCCGCCGAAGCGGAACGCCGCACCAAGTCCGTCCTGGAGTCGCAGGACGCGCAACTCGTCGCCGACCTCCACGCCAAAGAGGCCGCGCTTACTGTCGCGCAAGTGAATCTCGGCTACACGAAGATTGAAGCCCCCGCTGACGGCACCGTCGGCGAACGCCAGGTCCGGCCCGGGCAATTGGTTTCGCCCGGAACGCAAATCATTTCGTTTGTCAGCAAAACGAAGTGGGTGCAGGCCAATTACCGCGAGACTCAGCTCGCGAATATGAAAGTGGGCGACCCCGTGGAGATCCGCGTCGACGAATACCCGGGACAAACTCTCCACGGCAAAGTTCTCGAAATTGCGCCTGCCAGCGGTTCGCAATTCGCGCTGCTCCCGCCTGACAATGCCACCGGCAATTTCACGAAAGTCGTGCAAAGAATCCCTGTAAAAATCGCGCTCGACGATTCGAGCGTTGCGGCTACTCTGCGTCCGGGCCTTTCCGTCACCGCTACCGTTCGCACCAAACAATAATCGGAGCGCACGATGGCTGCTTCCGCTGCGGTCGTACAACCTTCACCGGCACAAATCGCGCACGCCGTTGCCGGAGCACTACCGGGCGAACTCTCGAAAAGCCCCCTTCTCGGGATCCTGGGCGTCATCATGGGCGCCGGAATTGTCACGCTGACCGGCCGCATGATCACCCTCGGCCTGGCCGACCTCAAGGGCCACGTGGGAATCAGTTTCGACGACGGCGCTTGGATTGGCAGCGCCTTCAACATTGCGCTGATGTTCATCGGCCCCTTCACGGTTTACTTGGGCGGCCTCTTGGGGCCGCGGCGAGTTTTGCTTTTTTCCGCCGCGGCATTCACGCTGGTTTGCGCGTACCTTCCTTTCATCCACAGTTATAGCCTGCTCATTTTCGCGCTGGTCGTGGCTGGATTGACGTCCGGCACCTTTTACCCGCTCACGCTCACTTTTGCTCTTCGCAATATTCCTTTGAAATTTCTGCCCTTTACGCTGGCTCTCTATGCGGCGTTTGTCGACGGGGCCGTGAACGTTGCTCCAACACTTTATGGCTGGTACCGAGATCATTTTTCCTGGCAATGGATGTTCTGGAACTCGGCGGTGATCACGCCGTTGATGATGGTGTGCATCTACTACGGCATACCCGCTCCTCCAGCCGGAAAGAAATCCTCCGCGGCGCCGAGTTTTGCGGGTTTTCTGTATGCCAGCGCGGGATTCGCGATGCTCTTTGCGGCGCTCGATCAGGGCGAAAGGCTCGATTGGTGGCGCTCCGGCTTGTTCACCGCGCTGTTCATCGGCGGCTCGCTGTTTCTGCTGAGCTCGCTGGTGCGGCGCCTCCGCAGCCCCAATCCTTTGGTGGACCTGCCTTACCTGCGCCAGTGGAACACGCTGCTCCTCGGCGTTGGGCTCATATTTTTTCGTTTCTGTCTGCTGGCGACGATCATCCTGATCCCGCAATCGCTGGCAATCCACGGATTCGAAGCCGATCAGATCGGCCCCGCCGTGATATGGATTGCAGTGCCTCAGCTGTTCATCGCCTGCGTGGCCGCGCTCCTGCTTCTTTACAACTTCGATTCGCGCCTGCTCATGGCGGCGGGTTTTGCGTGTATGGCCTTCGCGTGCTGCATGAACGCGAGCCTCACCGGCGCTTGGTCAGCCTCGAATTACTATCCGACGGAATTGCTCATGGGCGTCGGACAGTCGTTTGCGTTTGTTGGGCTGGTCTCGACGATTGTCCTGCAAGCGGTCTTTTCCGGTGGACTAGCCAAGCCGCAATGGGCTCTCACGTTTTCCGCATTCTTTCATATCGTGCGGCTCTTTGGCGGCCAGCTCGGCGTTGCCTTCATGACCCACTTTATTGCCCAGCGAGAGAAGTTGCACTCGAACCTGCTCGGACTGCATGTGCAGGGCGGGAACTGGATCGCCGAGGCCAATCTCCGGCCGCTCACCGCTGGACTGTATTCGAAATCAGCCGGTTTGGCTGAAGCGACGGGCCGGGCGGCCGGACTAACCGGCGGCCGGGTTCGTCTTCAGGCGTACACGCTGACCTTTATAGATGGATTCCATCTGGTGGCTTGGGCGTGCGTCATCGCTCTGCTGCTCATCGCCTTGCTGCGTCCATCACCGCTGAGCTATAGCGATCTCAGCGACATTCAGCAACCGTCGTCCGCTCCTCAGGAGGCTAAATCATGAACGCACGCATCAGGCTTCTGCTCGCCTGTCTGCTTTTTTTCGGTGCCTCGACTTTCGCTCAAACACAGGAACATCCCGCGGCATCCCGCCATATCAGTCTCCAGGAGGCCGTCCAGCTCGCGCTGAAGCACAACCACGTCGCGCGCATCGCCGAGCTGCAGGTCGAGGAGAAGCAGCACGCGAAGGATGTCGCTAGAAGCGCGTACTTCCCCACCCTGCGGAATGAGAGCCGGGTTTTCAATGTCACCGACACGCAATTCATCGAAATTGGCGCCGGCAGCCTTGGTACCGTAGCCGGCACGCCCATTCCTCAACGCTCCGTAATTCTCAATCAGGGCGGAAAGACGTTTGTGACCAGCGGCACCGGCCTCGTCCAGCCGCTCACCCCGTTGTTCACCAAGGTCAAGCCGGCGAATGACGCCGCTCGCGCCGACTTGAACGCCTCCCGCGCGAACGCGCACGAGACCGAGAACGAAGTGGCCCTGAAGGTTCACCAGCTCTACTACCGTGTTTTGATTGCCCAGTTGCACCGCAACGCGACCGAGGCTCGCATCAAGGCCACCCAGGATCTCCAGAGCGAGCGAATCCAGCAGGTGAAATACGGCAGCACGCTCGACGAGGAACTCATCGAAAGCCGGGCGCAGACTCTCCAGGCAAAACAGGAGTTGCTGACCACCGAATTGCAGCTTTCGGACCTCACCCTGCAGCTCGACGATGTCATCGGCCTCCCGCTCACTACCGCGCTTGAACTCGAGCCCGGCGTTCCGGAAGTCAACGACACCTGCGAGCGCGAAGAATGCATAAAGGTCGCGCTGCAATCGCACCCGGAGATCGTCGCAGCGCGGGAGGAATTGCAGAAAGCCTCAGCTGGCGTGCGGTTGAGTAAAGCCGAATACGTTCCGGACGTGGCTGCGTTTGCCCGCTACAGTTACCAGAACAACGTTCCCTTTCTGGCCCGCAACTTCGGCACCTTCGGCGTGCAACTCACCTACGATCTGTTCGACGGCGGACGGCGGCGCGCCGCCCTTCGGGAAAGTGACTCTAAAGTCGCGCAAGCGAAGGAGAATCTCGCGCGCGTCACCGACGAAGTAGAGCTCCGCCTGCAAGTCGCTTACAACAAACTCCAGCGCACCCGCGAAATGGTGAAAGTGTCCGAGGACTTGGTTGCGCTGCGCGCGGAATCCAGCCGCGTCTCCGCGCAGCAGCTCGAAAAGGGCGCAGCCCTCAAATCACAGGCGGACAACGCCGTCGCCCAGGAGTTCGACGCTCGCACTCTCCTCTTGCAGTCGCGGCTCGACTACACTCAGGCCCACGACGAAGTAACGCTAGCCATGGGACTCACTCCGCAATAGACGCGCCTTGTCATCCCGAGCGAAGTCGAGGGACCTCTCCGCCTTTTCTTTCTTTTTCCTGCCTTTTCCTTCCTCCTTCTTTGTCAGCACTTGCAGTGGCTTCAGCGCCTTGTCATCCCGAGCGAAGCCGAGGGACCTCTCCCGCCTTTTCTTTCTTTTTCCTGCTTTTTCCTTTCTCCTTCGTTGTCAGCCCTTGCAGTGGCTTCAGCACCTTGTCATCCCGAGCGGAGTCGAGGGGCCTCTCCTGCTTTCTCCTCTGTTTACAAACTCCACTCTTCGCTCAAATCCGCCCACTTCGCATTTTTCGACTCAATTAGC
>Ga0210405_10004151_pt1 | contig 13735 bp, 19 predicted proteins | sample IncBWH11MmetaG_FD_155492 | JGI IMG/M metagenome (GOLD analysis project Ga0210405, IMG submission 155492) | Forest soil microbial communities from Barre Woods Harvard Forest LTER site, Petersham, Massachusetts, United States - Inc-BW-H-11-M | ecosystem: Environmental > Terrestrial > Soil >... | reverse complement strand
CGAGACTGCTGCCGAACACGCATCCCAGCAAAGTCAGGGTCAGAGTCAACTGTCTGGCAGAGCACTTCGAGAACCGCGAACGAAACACCAAAGCGGGGCGGGCCAAGGCGTTATTTCCAGCCATATCTTTCCCTTCCCGAACGCAATTTGTTTTGGAGACTGAACTTAAAGTATGGCGTTTACACTGACCGGATATATTTGTCAAGCGTCAGCAGCCCGCGCAGGGAGCGGGCTGGTGGCGCGGGGACGCCGGCGAGCGGCGTCCGTTGCCAGGGATGCTGCTGCATATCGACGCCAGCCGCCATCAGTGGTTTCAGGATGAACTCTGGTATGACCTGATCGTGACTCTGGACGACGCCACCAGCCAGATGTATTCCCACATTGATCGCAAAGAAAACCGCGCCCGGGTGGACGGTTCCGCCAGTCTGCTTCAATTTCCCAGTTGGGTCTTAGCTGTAACTGACGGCGGCACTCAAGAGTTGTCGGGATGGCCTGTCGCTCGTTGCCCCGGATGCGGTCTGCTCACGCACTCTTCTGTTGCTTTCTCCATTTCGCCCAGCGAGCTTTCTGAGCGGCACGGATACGAGCAATCGCCGCGGCAGACATCTTGCGTTTCGGTCGGCTACTGATGGGCACAACCTTCGCTCCTCTGGCTTTGGCCCATCGTGCACGTTGAGCGACAGCAATTCGGGCACGACCGGCGGCGGAGATTCGGCCTCGATGCGATGCGCCCTTCGGGTTCAGCGCCGAGAGTGCGTTGTTGAGACTTTCAAGTTGAGAAGTGAGACGGGAGCGTTCCCGCTCGTTTCCATCCAGCTTAAGAAACGTTCCACACCCAGCCAGCATTTTTTCCTTGTGAGGCTCCAATGATGCTTGCACGAGACATGTTCTTCCAGAAGGTGATTGATCGAACTGGATGGCTCCCGACGGACGCCGAGAGGTTGTGTGCGTGGGATTTCAGTGGGAAACACTGGCACTTGGGCAGAGGAGAATTTCGTTGGTTACTCGATCCTGACCATCGATTCATCGCAGCGGAATCCAAGCGAGTCGCTACCCTTTAGCCCGCGTCACCCAGCGCTGCTTTGATGGACCATCCGATTTCCGCTTAGCAGTGAAGCTTGCAGGGAAAGTCGGGATGTCCCAGGCCGCAGTCGTACGCGCCTCGCCAAGCTGCGCGATCCAGTCTACGCCGCGATGAGTCGGGATGGTGCGAGGTAAGTCTTCGACAAGCTGGCCAGCTCGAAGGTGATTGGCATATACCCGCGGCAAAGCCAGCCTTGTAAGTTCAAAGCCGCCGGCCGCGAATAACGCCGTCCGTTCCATCAGGCGTATCCAATTGGCGACACAGAGCGGCGATGCGCTCCGCGCGCCGTTCATGCGCTTCGTCCACTTCTCGCGTCCAGCCATCGAAGGTGGCCTGACGACTAAATTCCAACTGCTGTCTCCGCAATTCTTCAATTTCAGAGAGTAATTCCGCGCGTTCGTTAGGAGTCATTCGGGCCTCCGTGCAATCACCCGAGTGGCAACATCGGCTTCCTGAAGGGCCCCCAATTCGCGACGCAGGGCGGCAATACGGGCTTCGCGTATCTCGTACCACGCCTCAGATTGTCGAGTCCAACCACCCAACGTGGCCGTATGGTTAGCTCCACTCTGGAGCCTGTGCAACTCGGAAATTTCTGCGATTAGTTCTACACGATTGGCGCTAAACGCCATTGCGGGCCTCCTTGTGAAAGTGGGGTATTCACAAAGGCCCGTCGCTCTTGGAGCACGGCAGAGAGGTTGTGAACTACTGCCTTTTAGCCTACGCCTCAATCTGCGGGAGGGAAAGATCAATCCCGACAGCGAAAACTCCGCGATTAGAAGCGATTTAAGCCCTCGCCCCGACGCCGACGACCCGCAGCACGTCCAAAACGCTGTGGGGCTTCTAATCGCGAAATGGCCAAAACCAGCCCTTTAGAGCCATCATGGGCTGGGATCATGGGCTGAATTAAAGGCCGAGTCTCTTGTGGCGAATCTGTCCACACGACACTTTTGGCACACGCAAGTGCGGGTCCCAGCAATGATCGCGCGACTTTCCGCGTCTTGGGTGGAAAAGAAGCAGTTCCGACACGATAGTAAAGAACGTGAATAGCCATGGCCGAGACCCTCGCACGCGTTAGCATCTTGCTTTTTCTCGTGCATGATCGTGTAGCCCAAGTCTGTTCACAGCTAGCTTGCACTGTTCACTTCCCTGAAGTCCGCTTACCACGCCATTTAGCCTCGATTTGCACATTCCCAGATCGGGCCAAGCTGTGTTGTGAGCGGATCTCAGTACATGGAACGGCGTCGCAAAATCAGCCCACCGCCCATCCAAACGCACAGCGACCGAAGCGACTTGCACAATTTTTCGTCATAGGGCTGTGGATTTGTATGCAGGTAGTGGAGAGCAAGGTAGATAAAGTTGCGGGCTTTTGGGTGGACTTCAGGAGGCCGCCGGGGTAGAAAGAAATCCTCTTCCGTGCACCCTCCGCCGCCGCGCGGACAGCGGTTTGTTGTGCAAGGCATGCTGGCCGAATTTGGTCTCCGCGCAAAGGGGCTGCCATGGCCAGATGGCGGAAAACCCTCCTCTGTGTTGATGACAATCAGGGCTGCCTCAACATTCACAAGACAATTCTGGAAGACCTCGGCTACACGGTTTTAACTGCCAGCAGCGGCCGCGAAGGACTCAAAGTTTTTGCCTCTAATGCGATCGATGCAGTGCTTCTCGACTATCAAATGCCGGATATGAACGGCGAAATGGTTGCGGCGGGACTGAGAAAGATGAATCCAGGAGTCCCCATTCTCCTGTTTTCCGGTTACGAGTCACTGCCGAAGAGCACGCTTCGACTCGTGGACGAATTTATCCCCAAAGGAAATTCGGCCGAATTCTTGCTCCTCGCAATTCAGCAACTTTTGACTCGAGGCGAAAAGCGAAAACTGGTAAGAGACGTTACTCGTTCTCGGGTGGGCAAAGAGCGCCTAGCCCAACCATAGGGAACCAAAATGCCGCCGCCTTTTCACGCTACTTAGAGGGCCTTTCGGAATGCCAAGACAGCGCGAGCGGATCGAGGAGGAGCGAAGGAGATGCCGCAACCTATTCGAGACCATGGCACAGGGCATTATTGACTACGACGCTGAAGCCAGAATCATTTCTGCCAATCCTGCTGCCGAAAGAATCTTGGGAGTGAGCGTCGGTAGGCTTTTGGGGAGGTTGGCCCTGGATCCGCGCTTCAGGGCATGTCACGAAGATGGTTCAAACTGTTCAACAGCAACGCACCCTGTTTTGGTCTCGTTGAATAGCGGCAGAAATGCCGGCGGTGTTGTGCTGAGCGTCTTCAATGCCAAGGACGGACAGCAACACTGGATCAACGTGGCTGCTGTCCCGCAATTCCGGCCCGGAGAGTGGATCCCGTACCAGGTCTATACAACCTTAGATGACATCACTGAGCACCGAGCGTTAAAGGAAGAACTTGCGCAGGCTCAAAAGATGGAGGCCCTCGGCCGCTTAGCTGGTGGAGTCGCTCACGACTTCAATAACCTACTGAATGTGATCAGCGGCTACTCCGAATTGCTGCTGCTTCGGATGCAGGAAGGCGATTTACGCGGCACGGTTGAGAAGATTCACAAAGCCGCGGGGACGGCCGCTGAGCTGACTGGGCAATTGATGGCCTTCAGCAGGAGAGAGGTATTGGCGCCAAGGGTACTCGATCTCAACAGAGTCGTCGCCGAAGTGGCTAGGATGTTGCCGCGCCTGATCGGCGAAAACATTGAAGTTGCAACAGTCTTATCTCCAGATCTCGGCAAAGTAAAGGCTAATTTAGGCCAGATCGAGCAGGTCATTCTAAATCTTGCCGCGAATGCGCGCGACGCAATCCACCAGGGGGGCAAACTGACCATCGAAACCAAAGATGTGTATGTGCGCGAAGGTTATTCGAAGCACAACACCGTAGTTGCTCCGGGATGGTTTGTGAGTCTAGCCATCACCGATACAGGTAAAGGCATGGACGAGAATACCCTCGCCCGGATTTTCGAGCCTTATTTCACGACAAAAGAGAGAGGTCAGGGCACCGGCCTGGGGCTGGCGGTTGTTCACGGTATTGTCGATCAGAATGGGGGACAGATTCGGGTCGATAGCGCGCCCGAACATGGCACGACCTTTGAGATTTACTTGCCCCGGGTTGAAGACGCTGCCGCTCCTGCCGAGCCCACCGAGACAAATTACGAGACTCTGCGAGGTTCGGAAACCGTTCTACTCGTGGAAGACTCTCAGGATCTTAGGGAGATGACTTGCGCGTTCCTGCAGATGCAAGGGTACACCGTTATAGAGGTAGGAAACGGTGCCGAAGCTCTTGAGGCGATTCAGCTGTATAGGGCACCCATCCACCTGATGCTCACAGATGTCATTCTGCCGGGTATCAGTGGCCCTGAACTAGCCAAGAGTGTGGCCAGCTTGCGTCCCGAGACGACAGTGCTCTATGCCTCGGGCCACACGGGAGATCTGATAGAGCGTTATGGCATCTCCGGGTCGGCCCACTTTATCGAGAAGCCCTTCACCTTCAATTCCCTGGCGCGAAAGGTGAGGGAACTCTTGGAACTGGGGAAGCTTCAAAAATCCGACGCGTGACTCCAGTCTGGACGCGGAACAACACTTTTAGAATCGAACCGCTGCTGTTGTTATTCGCCAAAACTTTAATAGATACGTGTCTCAGCACACTTGAGTCGCACAAATAGTTGTGCTGTCCAAATTTCCAGTCAGACGCGAATGCGATGATTGACCGCTGAAACCCGGCGTAGTCCTTATACGTTAGAGATCATCGTTGGCCAGGAATCGGCCGTAGTCGTTGTTCTCGAGCCAGTGATTAAAGATGGATCTTCTGAGTGCTCCTCCTCCGCTTGGTCTTTGTGGAAGACAGCACTCATCCTCGTGTCGCCCGATACCGTTGTGCCTTGGCATCATGCGGGCTTCCGACTGTATTGGCGGTTCCTCTCGCGCGTGCGTAACCCCGTCGCCAGAAGGCGGGTGAATAAGGAGATCCAGAACTTGCCCGGCGCTGGCTGGCCTTTGTTCGCAATCACCGTGACGCTATCGCTGCTATGGATTTCTTCACAGTCCAACGGTCACCCTCAAGCTGCTCTACTGCTTCTTTAATTATTAGCCACGATCGGCCCCAGATTCTGCACGTGAACGTCCCCCCCCATCCCACCAGCACCTGGATCGCACAGCAGCTAAGAGAAGCCTTTCCTTACGGATCAGCTTTCAGATTCCTGGTCTTCGATCACGACCCAAAATACGGCTTGGAAGTACCCGCTGCCATTCGCTCACCGCAAATCACCGGCATGCAAACCTCGATCCGGAGCCGCTTTACCAGACGCTCGGCATCCGGGAAATCTCTCTTACGCCCGCGGCTTGTCGCCGCATGCTCTCAATCCGCCACATCTACTGCGCGCCGCATCATCTCCAGACCAACGGCAAGATCGAGCGCTTCCACGAGACGCTCAAAGCACGCATGAATCTCCTGGTCTACACCAGTCCCGACGAGCTGCGGCGCACCATGCAGGAGTTCATCGACTACTACAACCATCGCCGCTATCACGAGACCATTGGCAACGTGACCCCAGCGGATGTGTTCTATGGGCGGCGGGAGGAAATCTTACGCAGGAGGGAGGAACAAAAAACAACGCACGCTTCAGGAGCGGCTGCGCTACAATCTGGGCCGCTCGAACCTGAAACTCACGGGTGAACTGGAACCGAAAGTGTAGCTTGGCCCTTGGGCTAGGCTGGTCTCAAAGGTTCTGACGACGAACAATATGGGTCATATTCCATTGTTTCTTTCCCCGAGGCCAGAATAACGCCCTTTGCTGCGACTGTTCATCTGCTCGATAGATACAGTATAGGCTTGGAAAGAATCGCGCGACTCATCCACACTGCACAGTTCTAAGGGACGCGACCGCCAGGCAGAACCTATCTTAAATAAATCCCACTCCTCAAAATGGTCAGAATTGACCTTCTCAGAAACCCTACCGATCGTGCCCACTCAAATCAAAAATGCCCCGGCGCCTAAGCCGGGGCGTTTCGCCCTTAACACTGCTTATCACCAAAAGCATTAGCGAGATCAGGTTCGTGCTGCAAAGGAAGCTGACCCCGAGTGAATGCGCTTCTTGCAGACGTTCGGCATCGACGGGTTGACATAGTTGCTGTCAAGTGGAGCAACTTTGTTTGTAGAGTCTTTACTTCTGCTTCTTTCCGAGCAGGCTGCCGATTGCATTTGCCGGGTTTCCCTTTGTGGCAGCCTTGGCGTCTCCCAATGCACCTTGCGCGATGCCGCCCGCCACTCCTTTCATGTCGGGGATGAAGTGCGGATTCGACGTGGTTCCCTCGATCGCGAAGGGGATGCCACCCTTGCCGCTGCCCAGCGTGGCTACCTGCGTCAGTCCGCCCGCGACGCCGCCTTTGAGCTCGGCCAGCATCTTGAAATTCAGCGCCCCTACCGGACTCACCGTCCCCGCTCCGGTGATGACGCCGACCGCCGGAACTGTCAGGTTAATGTTGTCGGCCTTCGTGCCTTCGGGAGCCACACGCGCGTTGAGGCTCGCATTCTGGATCGAAGTGTCCGGGTTGGAAGCGGCCTTCCCAGCAAAGGCCGACAGCGCACCCAGTTTTGATCCCAGGTCGAACCCGGTCAGCTTGGTGTTGGCTAGCCGCACCGGCCCTGTGATTACCAGCTTGTCCAGAGGTCCAACGATGCCCAATTCCGCCGACAACGTCCCGCCCTTCAGCTGCGAGCCCGACGGAAGCACTACGCCCAGCGATGGCAACATCGGTTCCAGTTCATCCCCCGCCATGTCGCGCGCATCCAGCTTCATGTTCAACACCCGGGTGTCGCCCTGGGTTCGGAACGTTCCCGTCAAGTGCGCCATGGCCTTCCCGATCGAAATGTCCCCTTCCGTCAGTGTTCCTGATTGCTTGTCGAGATCGACATCCACCGTGTGCTTGACGACCACCGTCTTCGGGGCAGGCGTGCCCTTCGGCGAAAACTTCAGTTTCGTGCCGGTAAGTGTGCCGACCGCTTTTGCGTGGCTGCCATTTGAATTCAGGGTGCCGTCAAGATTCGCCAGCCCTCCAAGGCCGCTCGCGGGATCGAAAAATCCTGAGGCCCCGATATCCATGTTGTTCACCTTCACCGCTGTCTCAAACGGGGTCTTGGCGGCGTTTTCGGCGTTGATCGGGCCAGCTTTCCCTGAGATTTTCGCGTCCCCTCCCCCCGGCAACTGAGCCGTGAGTTTGAATGGGAACTGTGAGGTGAAGGAAAAATTCTCTACCTCGATGTTCACCTTGTTATAGACCTGCGGTTTCGCTGAAGAATTCGCTTTTCCGACAATCAACTTTCCATTGTTCACATTCAGTTTCGCCGCCGAGAAATTGGTCGGGGACGTTCCTCCGGACTTAGGCTCTTCTGGCGCTGTCTTAGCGGCAACCTCGCCGATGCTCGAGAAATTCCATTTCCCGTTGGCAGCTTTCAGCAGCGTGATCTCGGGCCGCTCCAGCTTGAGCTCGGTCACATTCAGTTGTTTCGAGAAGATGAGTGGGATCAGTTCCACGCCAACCTTAAGCGACTTCGCCGTAATGAAGGGCGGCTTGCCGAAGGCGGGATCGTCCGCGATGGCTATGTTCTCGCCCACGACGCTGCGGGAAAGAATTGACAGACTCAGATTGCCCACCGTCACCTGTCGCCCCAGCGCGCTCGTCAGCTCCGACTCGATCTTTGGACGGAAACTGTTCGCGTTGATCAGCAAGGGTAGTGCGACCAGGATCACGAAGAGAATAGCAACTGCGATTGCGCCGATTTTAAGGATGCGTTTCATATCTTTAAGTTCCTGCCTCTCCTACAATTGGAAACGGATGGGCTTCAAAGAGAAAGTCCTGCTCCGAGGAAGATCGGTATAGCAAACCTGAGCGAGGTTTATTACTAATCGCTTTTTACCTGTAGCATCGAGATTCCAGCAAAATGCGACACCGTCTGCATACTTCGATGGTACGGCTTCTACCTCATGGCAAGACTGCTCAAAATTGCACATTCTTGCGAATAATAAGGAGAACTTCGTTGACGTGTGTGCGGCACGGCTCGCCTGTCACAGTCCACAGCGCAAAACCAAGTTTCGAGCACCGCTCCAGAGTGTCTCGTCACCCAGGGAATGACATTCACTCTGGGCTAAACGGAATTTTCGTTAGGACTGTCCCAGTCGCTGATCTTTTTCCAATGCTGGTTCGGCGTCGCAAGCAATCTCTTCATTGGAAGCCTACCCTGACGGGCATGCATGGAATTCAACGTCTAGCGGACCCGTCTGGGACGCGACTTCAGCCAGTACAGCGTCAGAGCGCTGTCTCCAATGTTGCGCAGTTGCTGAGCGACCTCGCGAGTGCTAAGAGGTTTCTCCCCTTTTCGTAGTTGGCCGTTGAGCTTATCTGTAATCTCCTCACTCGTGCCCGGCTGCTTGATGCCGTTCAAAACCTGCAATACTTGTTCGTAAAGACTTCGCGGTGGCACCGTGGCCTTCATGGGAAACACGCTCCCTCACTATGATAACGTGCGGTGTATCCTCGGCGGACCTGCCAGAGGTCGAGTCAAATCTTGTGCTCGACGACCGTGGCACGGTCTACGGGAGCTTCCTTTGATCTCTTTGCGGGCTCGTAACGCAACTTCATTACCCGTGACGAGTGCTGCACAGTTTTAACAATTCTTTTCGGCTGAGTGGCCCGCCGTAAAATCGAATCGCTCAAAGTGGCTCAATGTGATCAGACATCCTCCTTGGCCATTTCTGTGATGTGGAGTAGCTTCTCAATCTCATAGGTTGGAGAATGCTCACCATAGGGCCAGCAGCGTTTGAAATAGGTATCGCGGTGAATGCGATGGTCGCACGGACTGGTAAATACGAAGTGGTTGCTCAATAGACCGGTCCAAACTACTTGACGTATAAGAAAAACAATAATCCATTTCTGCTGAGGAAGGCAGATGTTGGACCCGTCCGCGTCAGGTTGGTTGGGTGCTGACGGAGGGCAAATACTGGAAAAATTTGATATCGACTCAAGACAAGGTGGTTCAGAACTCGGCGAGATGATCAAATTCCTGCCGCCCCGAACGATCGATGGCGAAGGGCGCGACGGCGACATGCTGAACCGGCGAAAACCATTCTCCAGCCGAAGAACAATCTCGAATTGGAGTGGAGATTCTGTTCAACCACACCATCGTCCAGCACAAACCATTGCTGAGCCGGTCGGGGTACTGGTCGAGTCATGACCGCAAACTTCACGAGTCTTCGTTCACGCTTTACCGAGATCCAAGGCGTTGAAAAGGAGCAGACCGCCAGATCTATTTGCATACGCGGAACGGTGTCGACTCCAAGGGGTCGACTATTCGGGATGGAAAGTTGCGGACGACGATTTCCTTGGTTTCGTGCGGCCCAGTTTCCCACTTGCACTTGCGGACGGCGTCAACGCCAGCCTGAGCCAGCACCGGGCGACACGAGGATTGTTGCGGATTTTACGGTACCGTTCGGACCGACCACGGCTTCTGCCTTTCGTTCAGGTCCATTAAACAAACTCCACTGCGGACCAAAAATTCAGTTGCTTGTAGCCTGCCCTTTTCATGCACCTTACGGTGTGCAATTGTGAGCACTCTCGAGTTTTAATTTGAAATGAAACGTTTGACTTTCGACACCCCAGGTGAAATCATTATTGTCTGTCGAGCGGTTCGCAGCGTTGCGCCGCAAACTAGCAGTTTTTTCGCCCCTTTCTTGCGCGTTCATTCATCCTTCATCCTTTCCTGGAAAAGTGTCTTTTCGCAACTTTTGAGGGGGGAGCAAATCGTGACACCCGTAGCACCGGCCAAGAAAAGCGGCAAATTCGATTCCAAGAAATTCCTTTCGACCATCGACGGCGGAAGGAAGATCGTGGCTTTCAAGAAAAGGCAGAAGATCTTTGTCCAGGGCGACTCGTCCGATGCTGTTTTCTATGTTCAAACCGGGAAGATAAGACTCACGGTCGTATCGAAGAGCGGGAAGGAAGCCACCATCGGCATTTTTAACGAGGGCGATTTCTTCGGCGAAGGCTGCCTTACAGGACAGCCTCTCAGGATGAGCTCCGCTGCCGCAATGACCGACTGCTCGGTCATGCGCATCGAGAAAAAGTCCATGATCGAAGTGCTTCACCGGGAACATGAATTTTCCGATTTGTTCGTGGCGTATTTGCTGACGCGGAACATCCGATACGAAGAGGACCTGGTTGACCAGCTTTTCAACTCCAGTGAAAAGCGACTGGCCCGGATGTTGCTCTTGCTTGCTTCCTTCGGGAAGGAAGGCGTCCCCGACACTGTCATCCCGCAGATCAGTCAGGAGACCCTCGCAGAGATGGTCGGCACGACCCGGTCGCGGGTCAGCTTCTTCATGAATCGGTTCCGAAAGCTAGGCTTCGTGGACTACGGCGAGAGCGGCGGGCTGCAGGTGCATAGTTCATTGCTCAGTGTTGTTCTGCACGACTAGCGGGGCGCAGTGGCGTGGGTGTAATCGATGTTCTCGACAGTTGAATAAGCCAATGCACCCAGGTTAAGAAAGCGGTTTTCGAAAGAGAGGCGGCCTCCTTAGAAGGCCGCCTCTTCTTATACTGGCCACCGCAACGTTATGGAAGGTCGAGGTGACGGTCTCAAACATCTGAAGCTTAGATGCGGAGTTTGCGACGTGCTACGCCGGCCAGAATTATCAGGCCACTCCCCATTAAGCTAATGGTGCCGGGCTCGGGAACCGTCGTTCCGCCGCCTCCGCCGCCTCCGCCGATGACATTATTGTCCAGCGTCACTGCACCATTTCGCGCCAAGGCACTGCCGCAACTGATACCCGCGCCAGTATTAAGTGTGATGCTGGTGAGCGCGAGAATATTTCCCGCGAACGCGGTGCCTGTGCCCAGGGTCGCGGAGCTGCCGACCTGCCAAAAAACGTTCTTATCGACCAGTCCATTGGTGAAAATAACAGCTGAGTTACTTGCGGTCGTAAGCGTGCTGCCGATCTGAAAGACGAACAGCGCGTTGGGATTACCTTGGGCATTGAGAGTCAACGTCCCGGTCAGCTGAGCAGAACTCGCGAAAACATACACGCCGGGCGTGAGAATCTTTCCCCCCAAATCCTGACCAGTCAAGGTGCCAGTGGGCGCCAGGCCTGCTGCCTTGATGTAGGCTGCAGTCAGATCACTCTGAGCCTGAGACGCGGGGCCGTTGGCTGTGTTGATCGTTCCGTTCACCATTCCAGGAGGAAAGCCGGTTACCGCGGAACCTGGGCTGACACCCAGGTTTCCATTGAGGACGCTGGGGCCCGTGTTAGTAACAGTTGAGCCAGCGAGCACTACATAGCTGCCGGCGGTTCCTAGAGTGATGGAATCGGCATAAGCACCGATTGCCAATAACGGGAGAAGTAAGAACGACAGAGCCGACCAACGAACACTGCGCGATCTCATATTTCCCTCCGCGCCCCGTCTAAGGACCACCGCCGTTCAAGTAGCGGAGCACCTCTTTCAGAGGAGAGAATATGTCTCAAAGAAGACATCGGGAGCTGTTCAAAACTGCTCAATTTCTACAATTATCTAATCCATTTGCGTAACGGCCCGAGGCTTGTAACCCGCGCTGGACAAGCCTTTCGTGAGGACAAATTGCGAAAAGTTTTGAACAGTCGGACTGTCTTCCTGAGACCTATCATGCGCGTTCGACCGTTAGCTTTGTTGCGGAGCCTTCCCCACGAGGCGAAACCGGGTCAAATGACCGTCGGGCCCGGCCGCTCCTCCCCATCTGGCTTGACCGCCCACCATGGAAGATGGCCGCGAAGAAGTTAAAATACTCAAACCAATGAACTTCTTCGGACGACAGTGGCCGAATTATTTTCCTGAGATGTTCAGTATTGCTCAGCTTCGGTTTAGACTCCGGCATACAGTGGACCCTGTAGTAAGGGGGTTCCCCAATGCTCACGCCTTCTCAAGACAGGAACTGGATGTCGATTGCAGAAAAGGTCAGCGTAGAAAGGGATTCGGCGAAGCTCGCTGTTTTGGTCGAGCAGCTCTGCGGCGCTTTGGAAGATCGCCATAGACAAGCCGAAGACCAACCGAAGAGAGAACAGTAAGCAAATCGTCGCGGCCTGTCCGGTAATGATTAAAGTGCCACTTGGAACGGGATTCGAGCGCTGAGGCGGGTAGTACTCGCCTGAACGACCGCGTGATAGACTTCCTTACAGGGGTGGTTTTCACCTGTCTCCTCTTTCAGATCCTCTGAACTAAGCAGTCCATCTGAAGTTTTCTTCTCCTTAGCCTCCACGAAAAGAGGCAGCCCCCATGGCCTTTGAAGCGATTTTGGCTGAAGTTGATCAACTGAATTTGGCGGGTGATCGTATTGAGGGACTAGCAAGCCATCATCCGCCCGTGTCGGAAGCACTGATATCCATCGCGGGGAATGTTCGCACTGCCGCGACGGTATTGGCGGTGCTGGTGGAGACAAAGCTGCGGGGCGGGGATGGCCGCACTTTCACGTCTTCCAAGAAGCCCATCTAAAACTTATTGGGCAAACTAGGGGAGGCCGCCGTCCCTAAATTCTGAAGCGCACTCTCTGCTCAGGCGTGTTTGCGTTTAATCAACTCAAAGCTAAAAGCTAATACAACTTTTTCTGCCGAGAAGTTCCCTTTGGCTCTCGACAAGGAACCACCGGAGATTCCGCATTTTTGGCAAGACCTACGTGCCCAGAAGTAAAGACGGGCTGATGTGACGAGGAGGAATAGGCCGTGAAAACTAAACGCGCCGCACTCTACGTGCGAGTGAGTTCGGGCGAGCAAAACACGGGTGCACAAGAGCGAGCCTTACGGGAATATGTCCAGCGTCGCGGTTGGAAGTTGCAGCAGATCTACCGCGACTAGGGCGTCTCCGGAGCCAGTTCGAACCGGCCTGCTCTCATCGAACTGATGAAAGCTTGTCGACGCGGATCGGTCGATGTCGTCGTGGTTTGGAAGTTCGACAGATTTGCACGCTCGTTGAAGCAGCTCATGTCTGGACTCGAGATGTGCCGCGCACTCGGGATCGATTTTGTTTCCGTGACGGAATCAATCGACACGAGCCTCCCCAGTGGCGAACTCGTTTTCCAAATGATCGGAGCGGTTGCCCAGTTTGAGAGATCTCTGATCGCGGAACGAGTAAAGTCGGGATTGGCGAACGCCTGGGCGAAAGGTAAAGCTTTGGGCCGTCCTCCGCTGCGTAAACTGTCGCATGCGGAGACCCTTCAGCTCAGAAGAGAACGAGTCCAACGAGATGTGCCATTTCGGGTCCTTGCTAAGAAATTTGGAGTCTCAGTGTGGACCGCGCACAGGCTCTGTATAGGTCGCTCTTGAAATTTGCTAGTGTAATAGGAATTTTCACAAAGTCGACCCCGAGATCGCTGCTCTGGCTTCCCTGTTTTGGGACACGACTTAGGCAAAAGGCGCGACCTCGCGCTCGAAACAGCTGATCAGCATCATCCTAGGAATGGAAACCGACGACGAGAAGAGCAAACATGCGCCTAGGGAGACTCTGATTAAGTCCTCCCTTTTCCACAGCGGGTATAGATAAAGTCGTGCCAGCATGAACTCGTTCCGCAAGCAGAGGACACTGGCGATGATGACGGGATTCGAGCGGTACACGAAGAAGACGCGGCGGGCAATG
>Ga0210405_10004149_pt1 | contig 13739 bp, 6 predicted proteins | sample IncBWH11MmetaG_FD_155492 | JGI IMG/M metagenome (GOLD analysis project Ga0210405, IMG submission 155492) | Forest soil microbial communities from Barre Woods Harvard Forest LTER site, Petersham, Massachusetts, United States - Inc-BW-H-11-M | ecosystem: Environmental > Terrestrial > Soil >... | reverse complement strand
CTTTACACCAACGCCCGCACCGGAGTGGCGCATCGCGCCGTCGGTGACGCATCCACAAATCTTCAGCCCCTGTTTGAAACGATTGTTGCTTCCACTCCGCCGCCCTCGGGAGATCCCGAAGCGGTGCTTCAAATTCAGGTCACCAATCTCGACTACAGCGAATATCTCGGCCGCCTCGCCATCGCCCGCGTTTTCCAGGGCACGCTGAAGCGCGGCACCGAAGGCGGCATCGTAAAACTGAATGGTGTTATCCAGGCCACCAAGATCACCAAATTATTTACGTTCCGCGGCTTGGAACGCGACGAAGCCGAAGAAGTTTCCGCAGGCGATATCGTTGCAATCGCCGGCGTGGAAGGGATTCAAATCGGAGAAAGCATCACCGATCTTGCGAACCCCGCGCCCCTCGAGCCGTTGCTGATCGACGAGCCTACGCTCACCATGGTTTTTACCGTGAACACGTCTCCTTTCGCCGGCCGCGAAGGACAATACGTCACCTCGCGCGATCTGCGCGCCCGTCTCGACCGCGAATTGCTCACCAACGTTTCTCTGCGCATCGAAGACATGGGCGCCACCGATTCTTTCCGCGTGCTCGCTCGCGGCGAACTTCAACTCGCCATCCTGATCGAAACCATGCGCCGCGAAGGGTACGAGCTCATGGTCGGAAAGCCTGAAATCGTGGTGAAAACCGAAAATGGTAAACGCCTGGAGCCTTTGGAAGTCCTGATCGTGGATTGTCCGGAAACTTTCATCGGCATCGTGATGGAAACCCTGGGCCACCGCCGCGGCGAAATGGTGAAAATGGTAAACCACCATTCCGGACGCGTGCGCATGGAATTCCGCATCCCTTCGCGCGGCCTCATCGGCCTGCGAGGGCAACTGCTCACTGACACGCGCGGCACCTCGCTGATTCACTCCATGTTGGAAGGCTGGACCGAATATGCCGGCGACATGGCTTCGCGCCTAACCGGTGCTTTGGTGAGCGACCGCGCCGGAGTTTCCACCGCCTATGCTGTCTGGGGCATTCAGGAGCGCGGCGAAATGTTCGTGGGCCCGAGCCTCGAAGTGTACGAAGGAATGATCGTCGGCGAAAATGCCCGCGAAGACGACATGAACGTCAACATCACCAAAGAAAAGAAGCAGACGAACATGCGCTCATCCAGCGCAGACGAAGCCATTCGCCTGATTCCTCCGCGCGAGCTGACCCTGGAAAAAGCCATCGAATTCATCTCCGATGACGAGTTCGTCGAAGTCACGCCCAAGTCCATCCGCCTGCGCAAGAAGGTTCTGGACGCCAAGAAGCGCCCCAAGCGCTGGCAAGAAATCCGCGCCAGCGTGGAGTCCGCCTCCTGAACTCTGGGAGTCGCAGGTACTAGGAGCGTGGGCCGGTTTTAGCATCGTTTGAGTGTTCGCTAACGGGATGGGGGATTCCCACGAGCGGGCAAAATGGTGCGTTTCACACTAGCAAGCTCCCCGTAACTAAAAGACTATACGTCACTTACGATTGCCATCGCACCGGAATTCAATTTGCGATGGATATAGTCGAGGTTGGTAGCAATGGACATCGCTCGCCCGGACGCCAAGAAAAAGAAAAAGATACGCCGCATAATCTATATCGCTGCGGCGGTGGTCCTGATTCCGCTCGTAACCTACGCGCTCTCCAGGCTGAAGCCCGCAGCGCCGACGGTAGACAGCGCCACGGTTTGGAGCGACACCGTGAAGCGCGGCCCTATGCTCCGCGAAGTGCGCGGTCTGGGTACCTTGGTCCCGGAAACAATTCGTCTAATTCCCGCAGCAACCGATGGCCAAGTGGTGCAGCGTAATCTGCTGCCCGGCACGCCGCTGAAAGCCGACACCGTGATCCTGGAAATGAATAATCCCGAGCTGCAGCAAACCGCGCTCGATGCCGAGTATCAAATGAAGGGCGCTGAAGCAAACCTGGAACAGACCAAGGCGCTTCTTCAAAATCAGCTGATGGACAAGCGCACGCAGGCCGCTTCGGTTAGTTCGGCGTACCACACCGCGGTGCTGGACAAGGACACTAACGAGCAGCTCGCGGCGAACGGCCTGGTGTCGGATTTGATTTACAAGAAATCGCAAGTGGTAGCCGAGGAACTTGCCAAGCAGGACGAACTGGCGCAGAAGGAAGTGGAAACTTTCTCGAATTCAATTGCGTCCCAGGTTGCCGTGCAACAAGCCAGCCTGGATCAAAAACGCGCGATGTACAACCTGAAGAAATCGCAGTTGGATCAACTGAAAATTCGTCCTGGCATCGATGGCGTGTTGCAAGAGCTTGATGTGGAAGTGGGGCAAAAGGTTCTGCAGGGCACCGTGCTGGCACGCGTTGCGCAACCTACGCATTTGAAAGCGGCGCTTAAAATTGCCGAGACGCAGGCAAAGGACATCACCATAGGGCAAAAGGCTTCGGTGGATACCCACAACGGTGTAATCGCCGGACACGTGATGCGCATCGATCCCGCGGTGGTAAATGGAACGGTTACGGTGGACGTGGCGCTGGACGGCGCGCTTCCGCAAGGCGCGCGGCCGGACCTGAGCGTGGAGGGCACCATCGAACTCGAACGACTGGCGGATGTGTTATATGTAGGCCGCCCGGTGCATGGCGAAGCCAACAGCACAGTAGGCTTGTTCAAAGTGATCGATGACGGTGGAAGTGCGGTTCGCGCGCAGGTGCAGCTGGGCCGTACCTCGGTAAACACAGTTGAAATCGTGAAAGGCCTGCAAATCGGCGACAAAGTGATTTTGTCCGACATGTCAGCCTGGGACAATTACGATCGCGTGCAACTGAAATAATTAAGGGAACTTTTCTAAGCCCCAGGAACGTAACTAAACTTGGGCGAGAGACTCGCCAGAAAAATTGAAGGAGCCAACATGGAAACGGCAGCGACGAAATCGATGATTCGTCTGGAAGGCGTGACGAAAGTTTTCTATACCGATGAAGTGGAGACCCACGCCCTGGGCGGCGTGCATCTGGATATCCGGAGCGGCGAATTTCTTTCCATCGCCGGGCCTTCGGGATGCGGCAAGTCCACACTGCTCTCCATTCTTGGCCTGTTGGATTCGCCGACCGACGGAAATTACTGGATCAATACGCAGCCGGTGGCGAACCTTTCTCTTTCCGATCGCACGCGCATCCGCAATCGCGAAATCGGTTTCATCTTCCAGGCGTTCAATTTGATCGGTGACCTCACGGTGTTCGAGAACGTCGAGCTGCCGCTCACCTATCGCAGTATGGCTTCGGCGGAGCGCAAGAAGCGCGTTCAGGAAGTCCTCGAGCGCGTGGGAATGGCGCATCGCATGAAGCACTATCCTTCCCAGCTTTCCGGCGGCCAGCAGCAGCGCGTGGCCGTTGCGCGGGCGCTGGTCGGCTCACCTTCCATCCTGCTGGCGGACGAGCCGACTGGAAACTTGGACTCGAAGAACAGCGAAGCGGTGGTGGACTTGCTGCGCCAACTGCACCGCGAAGGCGCCACGATCTGCATGGTCACGCACGACCCGCGCTACGCCAGTGTGGCCGACCGCACGATCCATCTTTTCGACGGCCGCATCGTGGAAGAAACAGTGGGCACGCACGCCGCATCCGTTTAAGCCGTTCGCGCAAGAATTCCGAAAAACTTCCTGGGTGCCGCAAGCGAAAAAAGCATTCGGTTGCCGTTGCGCGGGTGTGTATGGAAGTTGAGATGGATCCCGGAGACGAAAATGGGAACACTGCTGCAAGACATTCGCTACGGCGTCCGGATGCTGTTGAAAAATCCAGGATTCACGGCGATCGCAGTGTTGACGCTGGCTCTCGGTATTGGCGCGAATACGGCAATCTTCAGTGTTCTTGACTCCGTGCTGCTGCGGACGCTCCCAGTCGCGCATCCCGAACAGCTTGTGCTGCTAACCGATCCGGACTCCCACGGCTCGTCGTTCGGCAGTGAAGCGGGAGACCGCTCGCTGCTCGCCTATTCGGAATTTCAATATCTCCGCGACCACAACGAAGTGTTTTCTTCAATTTTTGCTTCTGACAGCCATCTCGCGGAGGCGCCCGCAAAGTTTGAGCGTTCATCCAGCGGCGCGGCGAGGGCGGAAGAAACGATTCGCGTCAGGCTAGCCAGCGGGGATTATTTCTCCACGCTGCAAGTGAAACCTGTCATCGGCCGCTTGTTTACCCCGGAAATGGACCGAGTGCGTGGAGGCGCCCCCTTTGCCGTGACCAGCTACGCGTTCTGGAAACAGCGCTTCAATCTCGATCCTGCAATGCTCGGGAAAACCGTCCAGATCCACCGCACATCGTTTGAAATTATTGGCGTTGCTCCGCCGGGATTCTTTGGCGAAACTGCGGGAGAAGCGGCCGACGTTTGGATACCGCTCACGATGCAAGACCCAATTTATCCGGGACGCGATCTTTTGAGCCTATCGCAAGGTGAAGTAAACAAGCACATATGGTTGCAGGTGATCGCGCGACTAAAACCGGGCGTTACGCAGGCGCAAGCCAAGGCGAGCATCAATGTGGTGTTCCAGCGCATGATTGAATCCAATATAGGTTCAACGGCGAGTGCCGAACAGCGCAAAGAATTTTTATCTCAGCGCATCAAACTCCAAGCCGGAGCGCGCGGCTCTTCCACACTGCAGGGAGAGTACGGGCAACCGCTCAAGGTGCTGATGGCTTTGGTTGGATTCGTGCTGCTCATCGCTTGCGCCAATGTTGCCAACCTGCTGCTCGCGCGGGGTGCGGCCAGGCAAAAGGAATTTGCAGTGCGTCTGGCAATCGGCGCGGGTCGCCGCCGCTTGATACGGCAACTTTTGTGCGAAAGTCTTCTACTGGCGTTCACGGGAGCGGCGGCCGGAATTCTGCTAGCGCAATGGGTTGACGCGCTACTGCTGCAGATGGTTTCGCGAGTATCGGCGGGGCGTCAGGCTATCGATATCAACTTACGGCCTGACCTGAGGATACTTGGTTTTACGCTAGCGGTTGCCGAACTCAGCGCGATACTTTTCGGGCTGATTCCAGCTCTGCGCGCGACGCGTCTCGATTTGTCGCCGATTCTGAAATCAACCGCAAATGGAACCGGCGAACCAGGAAGTCGCCGTCTGACCACGGGAAAGGTGCTGGTAGTTGCCCAGGTGGCCATCTCGCTCATCTTGCTGGTTGCTGCGGGATTATTCGTTCACAGTCTCTCAAAGCTTGGCGAGGTGAAGCTCGGTTACAAGCCCGAAAGTCTGCTCTTGTTCCAAGTAGATGGCACTGCGGGCGGGTACCAAGGGCCTGCAAATCTTCGATTTCAACAGGAACTTCTGGAGAAATTCTCCGCCGTTCCGGGGGTAGGTGCCGCAACACTCTCGAGCGATGGGTTGTTTAGCCATTCAGAATCAAGTGATCCTATCTCAGTGGAAGGCTACACACCCAAACCGGGCGAGGAGATGCATTCTCGAATGGATCATATCGGTCCGGGATATTTTTCGACGGTCGGCATTCCAGTGCTGATGGGACGGGAAATCGGTCCCCAGGACAGCGGCAACGGCCCTCGTGCTGCTGTCATAAACCAGACATTCGCAAAAGATTACTTCGCCAACACGAATCCCCTGGGCAAAAAAGTGCGCGACAGCTATCCGGGAAACCCTTCGGAGATGGAAATTGTGGGAATTGTTGCCGATGCAAAATACAACAGCTTGCGGGAACGCACTCCCGCTCGCATATACGCGCCGTACTTCAATCCCATGTGGGAGCATTCTTACGCAATCTATGAAATAAGGACGTTGGCGGATCCTGCGAGCGTAAGCACGACGTTGCGCAAGATCGTGCAGCAGATGAACTCCGCGATTCCGCCAATTGAAATTAAAACGATGCCAGGTCTTGTGGACGATTCGCTGCACACGGACCGGTTCGTTGCGAGGCTTGCGGGCGTGTTCGGTTTGCTGGCTATGGTGCTGGCGAGCATCGGGCTGTACGGGATCATGGCTTACACCGTGGCGCGCCGCACGCGAGACATCGGAATTCGCCTGGCGCTCGGCGCACAGCCGGGAGGCGTGCTCTGGATGGTGTTGCGGGAAACGTTGCTGCTTGTTGTAACGGGAGTAGCTGTCGGATTGCCAGTGGCGTTCGCAGGGACCCGCTTGTTGAAGAGCATGTTGTTCGGATTGGGCCTGGTAGATCCCGTTGCGATTGCAGTTTCCGCGATGTCGCTCGTGGTGGTGGCCGGCTTAGCTGGATTTCTGCCGGCGCGGCGGGCCATGCGCGTGGATCCAATGGTAGCCCTGCGGTACGAGTAACCAGGAGAAAAACGTGGGAACACTGATGCAAGACATGCGCTACGGAATCCGGATTCTGGCAAAGAATCCGGGATTTACGATCATCGCAGTGCTCACTCTGGCTCTGGGGATTGGTGCAAACACCGCGATTTTCTCGGTGGTGAACGCCGAATTGTTGCGCCCGCTGCCCTTCCGCGATTCGGGGCGCCTCGTGAGCGTGGCGACCGGGAATTCGCACATGCATACCTCGAATGGTTCGGTCTCCTATCCCGACTTCCTGGATTGGCGAGCGCAGAATCAAGTTTTCGAAAAAATGGCCGCCTATACGGAAGCCACTTTTACGCTAACCGGACAGGAAAAACCCAAGCATTTGGAAGGTGCAAGCGTGTCTGCGGAGACCTTTGATTTGCTGGGCGTTTCGCCGGAGTTGGGCCGCACGTTTCAGTTGCAGGAAGACCAACTGCAACACCATGTGGTGATTATTAGCGACCAGCTTTGGAAGCAACAATTCGGCGGAGATCTAACAATTATCGGTCGCACGGTTACGCTGGACCACAGTGGCTTTACGGTGGTCGGCGTCATGCCGCCAAATTTCCGGTTTCCGCTGCAAAAGGACCCGCAAGCAATTTGGACAACGCTGTCCGCCATGCAGGAGACCACCGATAACTTGCCCGGAATGCTGCAGACGCGCGGGACTCATTTTCTCACCTGCATCGCAAGGTTAAGACCGGGAGTCAGGTTGGCACAGGCACAGGCAGCCATGGACGTGATTGCGAGTTCCCTGAGCAAACAGTATCCCGACAGCAACAAGTACATGGGCGTACATCTGAGCTCGGTGCAGGAGCGCCTGACCCATGCAATCCGGCCGGCATTGCTTGTGATGACGATTGCAGTAGGCCTCGTGCTGCTGATTGCCTGTGTGAATGTGGCGAATCTCCTGCTGGCTCGCGCTACCACGCGCGGACGTGAGATTGCGATTCGCACGGCGATGGGCGCCGGACGGATTCGCGTGGTGCGGCAGCTTTTGACCGAAAGTTTGTTGCTGGCGATCACTGCGGGCGTGTTGGGTACAGCGTTGGCGATTTGGTGCAGCGACATTTTGGTGCGCTTGAGCCCTGAAAACCTTCCGCGCGTAGCGGAGATCCGCATGGATGGCTGGGCGCTGGCGTTCACGGCGAGCTTATCGCTGCTGACCGGAATCCTGTTCGGTTTGGCGCCGGCGTTGCAATCAACCCATTCGAATATCGTGGAAGCGCTGAAAGAAGGGTCGCTGAGCACGACGGCGGGACGCAGCCGCCATGGCTTGCGCAGTTCGCTCGTGATTGTGGAAATGGCGCTGGCGTTGATTCTGTTGGTGAGCGCGGGACTGCTGATTCGCAGTCTGCTTCGCTTGCAAGGCGTGAATCCAGGATTCGACCCACACAACGTGATGACGGCGAGCCTCGATATTCCCGACGCAAAATATTCAGACGCGAAAAAAGAAGAGTTTATTCGTGAGCTGATTCCCCAGTTGCAAGTGCTGCCGGGTGTGCAGTCGGCTGCCGCCGTTTTCCCGCTGCCGATGAGTGGCGACGAGATCCGCACGAGCTTTCAGATCGAAGGGCGGCCGGTAGCTAAGGCTGAGGAGCCCCATACTTCCATCCGCGTGGTTACACCCAATTATTTCAGCACCATGCGGATCCCGGTTCTGCAGGGTAGGGATTTCACGGATCGTGACCGGGAAAAGAGCACGCCTGTAATAATTATCAATGACGCTTTTGCGCGGCAATTTTTCCCCGGCGAGAATCCGATTGGTAAGCACGTACAGGCAGGAATTTCCACGGGCTCGAGCCAAAAGCAAATGCGCGAAATCGTTGGCGTAGTTGGAAACGTGAAATTTCAGGACCTTACCAGCGAATGGACGCAGGAATCCTACATCCCCTACGCGCAACTGCCATTCGGGTCGGTAACCATTGTGGCGCGTGCGGCAAAAGACCCCGAGGGATTGGCAAAACCGATTGCCTCCGCAGTGCAATCGCTCGATAAAGATTTGCCGGCATATGCGCCCAAGACGGTGGAGCAATACTTGAACGGAACCATTGCGGTGCCGCGCTTCAATACGTTCCTTCTTGCAATTTTTGCCGGGCTGGCGATGATTCTCACGGCCGTCGGCCTCTACGGCGTGATTTCCTACGCGGTGGCTCAGCGCACGCATGAGATCGGTATCCGCATGGCGCTCGGAGCGCAGCCTGGCGACATGCTCCGGTTAGTGATAAGCCAAGGAATGCGGCTCGCCTTATTTGGAGTGGGACTCGGATTGGTGGCGGCTCTCGCACTGACGCGGTTCCTGTCGAGTCTTCTTTTCGGCGTGAGTTCCACCGACCCGGTGTCCTTTGCTTCCGTGGTCGCCTTGCTTTTCGCTGTAGTGTTTCTTGCTTGCTACATTCCTGCGCGGAGAGCCATGCGTGTGGATCCGATGGTCGCTTTGCGTTACGAGTAACCCTGCAGATGAGCCGTACTGCTCTCCATCGTTGCCTTTCTGGCCGGATGCCTTCTGGCGCGTGGAGCCGCCGGGGTGGATCCCATGGTTGCCCTTCGATACGAATAGACCCAATCCGAACCTAATTCGAGGCCCGCGGAACATACCCGGCGGGAATCACGTATCACCGCAAGAAGAGGTGCCGCCTGGTGACTTTTTTGCAGGACATGAAGTACGCCGCGCGAATGCTGGCGAAAAATCCAGGGTTCGCATGGATTGCGATTCTTACGCGGACGTGGGGATGGGAGCAAATACCGAGTTTTTCCGTGGTCAACGGCGTGATCCTGAATCGGTTGCCGTTCGCGAATCCTCTGGCCGCGCTGAAATACGAGTAACCAGGAGAAAACGTGGAAATGCTGAAGCAGGATATTCGGTATGGCGTCCGGATGCTTCTAAAGAACCCCGGGTTGATGATCGTCGCCGTTATCACGCTTGGCCTCGGAATCGGGGCGAATACCGCCATTTTCAGCATGGTGGACTCTTTATTGCTGCGGCCGCTCCCCCTGCAGGACCCTGCGCGGATCGCGGTTCTCGCCATGCAGCAGAAAAACGGCGGGGTGCAACCGCAATTCTCCATCCCGGATTATCAGGACATTCAAAAACAAACTGGCGAATCGTTTTCCGGACTAGCCGGGTACTTGTTTGGGCTGGATGGGCTCAGCGCGGAAGGAGCAAAACCAGAGCGCATGATGACGTCCTATGTCTCCGGCAATTTTTTCTCCACGCTGGGCTTGAAGCCGGCTCTCGGGCGCCTCATTTTGCCATCCGAGGGCGAAACTCTCCGAGCAGATCCGGTGATGGTAATCAGCTATGCATATTGGAAAACGCACTTTGGCGGCGATGCCGCCATTGTGGGCAGAAAGGTTTCTGTGGACGGCCATCCAATCACGATCATCGGTGTGGCCCCGGAGGGTTTTTATGGTGTCAGCCCCATAATCGCCATTCAAGGCTACTTGCCCATGGGCATGGCGCCGATAGGAGGTTATCCGAGCGATTTGATGACCAACCGCTCGAACCATCTAATCTTCGTGATCGGGCGTCTGGCATCTGGCACAAACTTTCAAAAAACGAACGCCTCGCTGGGAGTGGTGGCCCAGCGTCTCTCGCAACAATATCCGGATGTTGACAAGGACTTAAGCTTGAAAGCTTATCCGGAGTTGCGCTCGCGGCCGAATCCCGATCCTAACAACACTGTGCTGGTGGTATCCAGTCTCTTCCTGGGTTTGGCGGCTTTGGTATTGTTGCTGGCATGCGTGAACGTCGCCAATATTCTGCTGGTACGCGCCACCATCCGTGAACGCGAAATGGCCATCCGAGCAGCCCTAGGTGCAGCGCGCAGTCGTTTGATCCGGCAACTGCTTACGGAAAGCATTCTGTTGGCTCTGATGGGCGGGGTGGTGGGTATTCTTCTCGGACATTGGGGGAGTTCGGCGTTTAGCTCACTTCATTTGGGGACTGAGTTGCCGCTTCGATTTGATTTTCATTTTGACTGGCGCGTCTTTGCCTATGCCTTTTTGTTCGCGGTTCTAACCGGAATTGTCGTCGGACTTGTGCCGGCCATTCGCGCGTCGCGCGGAAATCTGAACGCAATCTTGCATGCCGGCGGTCGCGGCGTGGTGGGCGGCAAGAACCGATTGCGCAGTTCGCTCGTCGTGGCGCAGGTAGCCGGCTCTCTGACGCTGCTGATCATCGCAGGATTGTTCACCCGCAGCCTGGGAAAAGCGCAGCAAACCAGCCTGGGTTTCAATCCGAGCCATTTGCTGAATCTGACCATGGACCCAAACGAGATCGGGTACAACGATGTGCAGTACCGCGAGTTCTACAAGAACCTGCTCGAGCGCGTGCGCGCGCTTCCCGGCGTGCAATCGGCCAGCATCGCGAGTTCGGTGCCGCTGGGATACATCAACTCAGGTGACACGCTTACCATCGAAGGTTATCAGCCTCCCCCCGATCAGCCCGCGCCATCTTGTCAATTCAATGTAATTTCCTCGGGATATTTCGAGACCCTGGAAATTCCGATGCTCAGCGGGCGTACCTTTAAACCGACCGACGACACGAATACCCAATATGTTGCCATCGTGAACGAATCCATGGTCAAGCAATTCTGGCCCAATGCAGATCCGATCGGGCGTCAATTCAAGATTGGCTCTGATCCGAGGCATTGGATACAAGTGGTCGGCGTGGTCAAGAATGCGCGGTTCGAGGGGCTGCGCGGTAACGTTCAATCATATTTTTTCCTTCCGTTCTTGCAGCAGTACGCCGCTAATTCGCTGGGAACCTTGCAGGTGCGCACATTCGCTGCGCCGGAGGCCATGGCTCCCGAGATTGAACGCGTGATTGGAGAACTAGCGCCAGACCTGCCGGTATTTGACGTGAACACGATGACCCAAGCGCTGAATACCCTGAACGGTTTGTTGTTCTATCAGATTGGCGCGGTTTTGGCCGCGCTACTGGGAATCCTCGGACTAATCCTCGCAGTGGTGGGAGTCTACGGGGTGATTTCCTACGCCTCCAGCCAGAAAACTCACGAAATCGGCGTGCGCATGGCCCTGGGAGCTCAGCCCTTGGACATTCTCAGAATGATCTTCCGCCAGGGCCTGTTTATCATCGTGATCGGTTTGGCCCTGGGTATTGCCATGGCACTAGCAGGAGCGCGCTTGTTTGGGAGCTTTCTCGCCGTCAGCCCTATGGATCCGCCCACCTTCATTGCAGTTTCAGCAATTCTTGCAACTGTAGCTCTTGCCGCCTGCTATATACCTGCGCGTCGCGCGATGAACGTGGACCCGCTGATTGCTCTGCGTTACGAATAAGGCTTCGCAGAGGCACTGTTCGAAATCGCGACAAACATTCCCGTAACTGGGCATTTGGCGCCAATGGTCGGTCGCATAGTTCCCACAATATGTTCTCAGCAAGACAGTTAGAGGCGCGGCGTGCTGGAATCTGAACTGCCCATATATGGGAGGCTCCCCAATAGCGTTCCAGCCGATTTTCAGCGATCGAGCCTACCGAAATGGACACAATGGCGGTTGATCTGATGAATCAAGCCGGGCCTACTCAGACGCGCATAATAATAGCCGATGACCAGCCCGACGTCCTCGAGGCTCTGCGCCTGCTACTGAAGGGTCATGGTTACACCACCGAGGCGGTGACGTCCCCCGCTGCCTTACTGGATGCCCTCGGGCGGGCGGAATTCGACCTGGTTTTGATGGACTTGAACTACGCGAGAGACACTACTTCAGGCCGCGAAGGGATGGATATCCTCAATCAACTGAAGGCTTCCGAAAACGCGCCACCCATTGTGGTAATGACCGGGTGGGCCACGGTAGGCCTGGCTGTCGAGGCCATGCAGCGCGGCGTGGGCGATTTCGTTGAAAAGCCTTGGGTCAACGCGCGGCTTCTGGAGGTACTCCAAAAACAAATAGAGATCGGACGCGAACGCCGCACCGCCCGCCGCAGCGCCATCGAAAACAATCGCTCGCAAAACGAAATCGCTTCCCAGCTTCAGCGCCAAGGACGCGAAATTGAAGAAGCGCGCGCCATCCAGCTAGGGTTCCTGCCCAAGGAAATTCCACAGCTTGCCGGCTACGAAATCGCGGGCGAATGGCAGCCGGCCCGCGTGGTTGGCGGCGATTATTACGACGTTCTTGGATTTCCGGGAGACACGCTCGGGCTGTGCATTGCCGATGTGGCGGGAAAGGGAATGCCCGCGGCGCTTCTGATGTCGAACTTGCAGGCGGCCGTACGCGGCCTTGCCTCACCGTCGATGACTCCGGAAATTTTGTGTGAGCGCTTGAACTCGATGATTTACAAGAACATCGCGAGCGACCGTTTCATCACGTTTTTCTATGCACACCTGGAGGGAACCTCCGGAGAACTGAGTTATTCAAACGCAGGGCATAACGCTCCCATCATCGCGCATCGTGACGGCACCCACCACCGCTTGGACCTGGGCGGAACCGTGCTCGGCATCTTCCCATCTGAGAATTTTGTGCTCGGTACTCAAAAGCTATTGCCGGGAGATCGCGTGCTGCTGTTCACCGACGGCGTGGCGGAAGCTTGCGGTCCGGATGGCGAAGAATTTGGCGACGCGCGCCTGGTTCGCTTGCTCCAAGAAAACTGCGAAGCATCCGCCGATCAATTGCAGAAAACGATATTACAGACGGTTGGCTCGTTCTGCGGCGGCAACTGGCACGATGACGCAACTCTGATCGTAATCGCTGTGAACTGAGTCTGGAAAAAGAGAGCCTGAATGGACGCCCTACTTCAAGACCTGCGCTACGGATTGCGAATGCTGGCCAAGGCACCGGGGTTTACGGCGGTGGCGGTATTGACGCTCGCAATCGGAATCGGCGGGAACGCTACTGTTTTCAGTTGGATCCGGACGGTCCTGCTGAATCCGTTGCCGGGAATCTTGCATGCGGACCAATTCGTTGCGGTCGAAACCGTAATGCCCAGCGGCGAATATCACACCAGCTCTTACCCGGATTACAAAGATTATCGCGATCGTAATACTGTTTTCTCCGGACTGGTCGGGTTCGAGCTGGCCGGCGTGGACATGAGCCTGCGCAACGACGCTCCGCCGGAGCGCGTGTGGGGAATCATTGCCACGGAAAATTATTTCGACGTTGTCGGCGTGCAAGCGGCCATGGGTCGCACGTTTCATCCGGTGCCGAAGCAGGGCTTGAATTCCGATCCTTACATAGTTCTTGGCCATGGATTGTGGGCGCGGCGTTTTGGTTCCGATCCCAAAGTGCTAGGCCGCACGGTTCACCTCAACGGCCATCCGTTCACTGTTATCGGCGTGGCTCCGCAAAGCTTCTACGGGACGATTGTGGGCATCAATGCCGAATATTTCGTTCCCATGATGATGCAGCCGCAGGTCTTGCCGGGCGAGGATATCGAAGAACGCTGGCCCACCTTTGTTCATATTATGGGCCGGCTAAAACCTGGCATAACCATGGCGCAAGCGCAA
>Ga0210405_10004146_pt1 | contig 13742 bp, 7 predicted proteins | sample IncBWH11MmetaG_FD_155492 | JGI IMG/M metagenome (GOLD analysis project Ga0210405, IMG submission 155492) | Forest soil microbial communities from Barre Woods Harvard Forest LTER site, Petersham, Massachusetts, United States - Inc-BW-H-11-M | ecosystem: Environmental > Terrestrial > Soil >... | reverse complement strand
TGATTTACATAGGTTACGTTAGTGACGTTTTTGTTGATCACGGTGGTGTTGTAGTAGTTGTTGACCACCGTCTGATTCACCGTGGTGTTCGAAACGTTCACGTTGTTAATGTAGGTGCGGCTGACGTGATAGGACGGCACGTAAACTTCGCGCGGTCCCAGCGGGAACCAGCCGACGTTGGCACCAACTCCGCCGCCGACACCGATTCCAACGGCAAAGTGCGGACCACCAACCCACGCGACAAGCGCGGGCGCATAAACAGGACGCACATAGGCAACCGCGACGACGCGCGGCGGGCACGGGACCCAGCCCCAAGCGCCACGAACATTCACCCAGCGACCATAGTGGAAGGGCGCAAAGCCCCAAGCCGCATCATCCACCCACGTCCAGCCCCAGGGCGATATCCACGCCCAGTGGCCGTAGCGATACGGCGCCCAGTCAACGACGGTCACGTGCGGGAACCAGACGGTGCCGTATTCCGGCACCTGGCGCCAACCGCCGTTATCGTCGAGGTCTTCGTAACCGATCACGTCATCGGAGACGTAGCGGCGCGCCACCGCGTGCTCTTCGCGGTAATCGCGTTGACTGCACCAGCGATCGAAATCGTCGTCGCCGGCCAAATTTTCCACGTCCGCATTCAACGAATCGGTGCCGGTGAAAATGCCCTGCTCGCCGGGATGAACCGTGTAGGCCGAGCCGCCGCCGGTCACTTCGCCCGTGCCTTCGGGAACGTTGACAACCGTGGTGTCGCCGGCTTCATTGACGTTGATGCGATAGCGGCCGGGACGCAGGACGGAAAATGCGAGGTTGGGCGTATCCACCTCGATGGATTCCTGGTCGTCGAGACGAAGGACGTGAAGATTGATGGCGCCCTCGGTGACGCGGAGCTGCATCATCCGGTCGTCAAGATTCAGGAAGGAAAAACCGGTTTGGCCGGAGAGGCGGATCACAGCGGAACCCACGTGGAGTTCGGCGCGCGCGCCCTGGTCGGCCCAGAGTTTGTCGCCTGTGGTCATCGGGCGGTTCACGACGGCGGAGACCCAATCATCGGTGCCGCCGGGACTGAAGGAAACTTGTCCGTTGGTGTAGCTCAAGCGGGCTACGCGGCTGGGCGGATCATCCTTGTCATCGTCTTGGGCCGCAGCGGGTTTCGCAGCCGCCAGAACAAATAGAAAGATGAATGGGACGAGGAACAGCCACTTCAGTGCGCGTGTCTTCATGGTGTTTTCTTCTCTCCTGATGCTTTTCGGCCCTGGATGTTGGGTCGTACCTGGGATGGGCCGGGAAGAACTCCCGCGTTCGGAAGGAATCGGCTGGGACAAACTTGGGACATTCCTTTCGAACGGTGCCTGGAATTTATTCTTCCTGCGTCATTATGTTTAACACGAGAAGAGGCGGAGAGTTGTGACTCCTCGCAGCGACGTTCCTAAAAGGGTAAGAGATGGAAGGGCTTAGATGGAAAAGCCCGCTCCGGGATGAATGGAGCGGGCTTTGTGAAATTTAGAGACTGTTTGAATTAGTGATGGCCACCGCCACCGCCGCCGTGAGAGCTGCCGCCGCCACCGTGGGATCCCCCGCCGCCACCACCGCCGCCGTGGAATCCGCCTCCACCGCCACTGCTGTGCGAGCCTCCGCCTCCACCTCCGGACGGGCGAGGTGCGGAGTAGCTGCGTGGCGCGGAACCGCCGCTGCGCGGAGCCGAGTACGACGGGCCGGAAGAATACGAACGCGGCGCCGAATAGCTTCTGTTCGAAGGCGCGTTGTAGCCGCCGCGCGGCGCCGAGTTGTTCCGGTTGGACGCTCCATTGTAATTGCTCGGCGCACGGTTGCTGTACGCGGGCGGCGCGTACGAGCGGTTGCCGCCGGCATTTCCACCTGGGGACGAAAAATTACGCGGAGCGCTGGATGCACCGCCGCTGCTGTTGCCGCCGCGAGACCAGGGCGGACGATCGTTGGAATTCATTCGAGCCGTTTGCGGCGTCGCGGCACGGTTCGAGCTGCCGAAGCCTTGCGGAGCGCGGCCGGAATCCGTGGCATTGCCCTGCGCATTCCAGCTGTGCCCAGAAGCCTGCCGCGAAGCGTTGTTGTTGATTGAGCCGTTCGAGCGTGAGTTTTGCATCTGTGAAACGGACGGCGGACGATTCGACGAAAGCTGCGATTGCCGCGCATTGTTGAATGTCTGCGCGGTGTTCCCGCCGCGTCCAGAATTTCCTGCAGGGCTGTTGGCGCCGTGGCTCGCGGACATCGAACCTGAGTTCATGGTGCGAACCGGCATGTGCGAAGCGGCCGCTGCCGGAGTGGACCGCGCCACAACGCCGCGATTCTCCACGCTGGCCGAGGGCCTCGCCACGTTGCCGTGCGTGTTCGACGCGCCAAAGTAGCTGGAGTGCGTCGGCGAAGCGTTGATACCACCGGCGACCCGCGCGTTGCGCAACGAATTGGCCGAGAGGTGCGTGGCGCTGCGATTGATTGACTGGCCGTTCACGAAAGCGTTGTGCGATGCGGTGGTGACCGCGTTGGTGTTGCGGGCATACCGGTAGTTGAAGTTCCGGAAACTATTCACGTTGTTAAAACTGTTGAAGTGATTGAAGTGCGTGTTGTACGCGTTTATGTGATTCCAGTAACCCGGACCACCGTGATACCACGGACGGAACGGCTCTCCCCAGCCAAGCGGGAACCAGCCAAGACCACCGCCCCAACCAAACCCGAATCCAACTCCAACTCCAAATCCAAATCCGCCGCCGAGGAATCCGACAAACGCGGGGCCATAAAACGGCGGCGCGTAGATCGGGCCTGGGCACCAGCCCCAATAGGAGCCGAAGTTGTTCCAACGGCCGTAGTGATAGGGCGCAAAACCCCAGGGTTCCGCACCGACCCACGTCCAGCCCCAGGGCGCGACGTAGGCCCAGTTGCCATTGCTGTAGGGAGCCCAATCCGGTGGGACGTTGTTCGGAACCCAAACGTTTCCTTCTTCCGGTTCTTGCTTCCAGGTGCCGTAGTCGTCGAGATCGCTGTAGCCCACGGTGTCGCGATTGACGTAGCGCGCTGACGGGGACTGGTCTTCCTTGATGTTGCGTTCCTGCGCCCAACGATCGAGAGGATCCGGCTCGGAGGCCGAGCCTGGAATGTACTTCACATTCTGGTCGGTACCGCTGATGTCGGCGCGCTCGCCCGCATTCACGGGATACGTTTGTCCGCCGGCCGCCACTTCACCCTTACCGCGAATCACGGTCACCGTGGTGTAGTCGCCATTCTCGTTCACGTCAACGCGAAAAGCGCCCGCTTCGCGAACGGTAAATGCCAGATTCGGCGTGTCAATTTCGTAGGTATCGCCCTGGCGGAGTTCGCGCACGCGGAAATTCACGTGACCTTCGGCCAGGCGCATCTGAATCACATTCTGATCAAGATTGAGAAAAGAGAGCGCGGTCATGCTGCCGAGATGAATGGAAGCCTGGCCGGCTTGAAGTTCCGCTCGAGAATCCTTGTCCGTCCAGAGCTTGTCGCCGATGGTTACGGGGCGGTTTTTTGCAGCCGAACCCCAGTCGCCGGCGCCGCCGGGCTGCATGGAGACAGAACCGTCCAGATAGCTGAGGCGGGCTACGCGCGAGGGGGGGTCCTGAGTGTCGTCGGCGCTAGGCACCATCTCACCGTTATCCTGCGGGTTTACATTCGCGACGTTTTCCTGTGCCTGTGCCCGGATCACCGGAGCCACCAGGAACAGCAAACCGGCTAATGTGAAGAACAGTGCGATGAAGCGCTTGCCGGTCGGATTGGGTCTCATAACTCGTTTCCCCTGAACTGCGGTCCGAAACGGGATCCGGACCAAACAACCGTCAGTAGTATGACGCTTGGCGGCTTTCTGAGGGGTATAAACCCGGAGGTGGAAAAATAGTTGCAGGGGGCTGGGGCTAGAATCTCACAACGAAACAGTACCAGTACTCATGCGAATTGAATCAGCCAGCACGATGGTTGCCGCCGATTTGGTAGCCGACACCGCGAATCGTGCGGATGAGCGAGTGGTCGGCGCCGGAATCGATCTTGCGCCGCAAGTAGTTGATGTAGACGTCGACCACGTTGGTGATGGAATCGCCGTGAATCCGCCAGACTGCCTCGATGATGGCCGCGCGCGTTACTGGGTGGCCGGGGTTGCGCAGCAGGAATTCCAAGAGGGCGTATTCCTTGGGACTTAGCTCGACAGGGCGGCCGGCTCGCCGCACTGCATGCGAGACGCGGTTCACTTCCAAATCCTCAAGCTGAAGAATCTCGCGCGCCGGACGATTGCGACGGCGTAGAACGGCGCGGATGCGTGCAGCAAGCTCCGACCAAGCGAAGGGTTTCATAATGATGTCGTCGGCGCCCGCGTCGAGGCCCTTGACGCGCTCTTCCACCGAGCTGGCAGGCGAGAGCAACATTACCGGCGCTTCAGGCCAGCGAATTTGCAACTGACGGAGGTAATCCGCACCGGGCACGCCGGGAAGATTCAGATCCAGAAGGATGAGATCGAAGAGGCTCTTCTCGCCAAATTTGGAGATTTGCTCTCCCGTGGAGGCGAGTTGTACAGCGAAGTGTTCCTGCTGCAGCCGGGTCTGGAGGAATTCCGCCAGAGACGCGTCGGCCTCAGCGACAAGAAGGCGCATGGTCGCTCACTCAGGACAAATTTCTGGAAGGGGGTGAAACCAGTCTGCTCCCGGCTGACGGAACTGTCAACTAACGCACTCACAAACGGTTCGGATTGATTACTGCCCGGCCGGAGCGGGAGAAATGATATTCGGCAAAACCAGCCGCCAACAGGAATTCTTCCCTGGAATATCTTGAAGCGCTCACGCTCGCTCCCGCCACGCCCCGCCTGAAGCCCCCAGCGGCTGTCTGGATGTATCCATCATTTTTTCAAAGGACATCGAAAGCTCTCTCCCTCTATACTTCCTGCACCCATCTGGAAATCCTGGTGAAAAGGAGTCATCCAATGCGTTCATCAAGGAAAGTCCCGGCCCTCGCAGTCCTGTTCGCTGTCAGCTCAATTTACTCGGGAACGAAAGCGCAAACCGCACCGGAAAAACCCGCCACGAAAAGTTCCGCCGGCAAACACTACACACTGCCCGCGAACAAGGACACCGTGCAATGGGGCTGGTTCGATCCGACAGAAAAACCGAAGCTGGTCGTCGATTCCGGCGACACCGTGTCCATCGAGACGCTGCGCCACGGCATGGATGAGGTCAAGCCGGGCGCCACAATGGACGATATCGTCAAATTGCGCCTGGCGAATCCCGGAGGGGGGCCGCATTCCGTGACTGGACCGATTTTCGTGAACGGCGCGGAACCCGGCGACACGCTGGAGATCCGCATTAAGAAGATCGTCATCAAGGACTCTGGATTCAATTTCAATCTTCCCGGCAAGCAGTTCCCCACCGTGGGCTTGCTCGCCCCAGAGTTTCCCGAAGGGCACGTCGAGTATTTCAAGCTCGATGCGAAGACCATGACCACCGAGTTCAAGCCGGGGATCATCCTCCACTTGAAACCCTTCCCCGGAACAATCGCGGTCGGCCCCGATCCCAACGAACCGAAAGAAAAAGCCGGGCCGCCCATCCACGACGCCAAGGGCCGCACCAGCACGCTGCGGCCGTGGAAGAACGGCTCCAACATGGATGTGAACGAAATGCAGGAAGGATCAACACTTTACTTTCCCGTGTTTCAGAAAGGCGGGTTGATCTGGACGGGAGACTCGCACTGCCTGCAGGGGAACGGCGAAGTAAATTTGACTGCGCTCGAATGTTCGTACAAGGAAATAGAGATCGAACCCATCGTGCGCAAGGACCTGCACATTGACTGGCCGCGCGCGGAAACTTCAACGCACTGGATCTTCATGGGATTCGACGAGGACTTGAACGAAGCCATGAAAATTGCGGTGCGCGAAACCGTGAATTTCCTGGCGGAACAGAAAATGGTGCGGATGTCCCGGGAAGAAGCCTATGCGCTCACTTCCATCGTCGGCGATTGCCGCGTCTCCCAGGTGGTGGACATCCGCAAGGGCGTGCACTGCATGATTCCCAAATCCATTTTCGTGAATAAATAATTATCAACATTTGGAAACGGGCAAAAAAACCGGGCAGCCTTCATGCAGGCTGCCCGGTTGAAATCCAAGCTTCTCTTAAAATATAGAGGTCTCAGTAGCCCGGATTCTGTTGCTGCGCCTGGCGATCGGGCGCAATGGCGTCCGCCATGCGAAACACCGCCGCGAGTAATTCGATGGCCACGCGGCAGTAGAGAAACCACACGAAATATCCGCCCAGGGCAGCCAGTAGCGCGAGCAGCCCTTGGACCGGGGTTTGCTGAAACGCAGTCACCACCCAGGCAACTCCCGCGATCAATCCGACAAGGAGATGCAGGGCGTACAGGAATCTCAGCATCTTCGGGGTCGCATACACGCGGAAGGAAAAATCCATCAATCCTTCCCACATTCCCTTTGCTTCGGGCATTCGTGCCTCCTTAAATTAGGCTGGAAATTAGATTATAGAGAACAACCGGGATTCGAGCTAAATATTAGAGTTGGGTGAGCGATATAGTTCATACACGATCCGCAACAAGTACGTTCTACGGCCGGGGAGGAGAGCAATCCATTCTCTATTTTCTCTGCGCGGTGCTTTCGCGGACGACCAATTCGGGTTCCAGGACTATTTGTTTGGGATACTCGGCCCCGGCTGGAGCGGTAATGCGTTTCAGAAGAGTTTCCGCCGCCACAACGCCCATCTGGCGGAGCGGTTGCCGCACGGTGGTAAGGCTTGGATTGTGAAACGCCGCGCCCTGAATATCGTCCCAGCCGATCACGGAGACGTCTTCCGGCACGCGCCTTCCCGTTTCGCGCAAGGCTTTGATCGCGCCCATGGCGGAAATGTCGTTGAACGCGAATAACGCAGTGAACTCTGGATCGCCTTCCAGCAATTTCCTCGTGACTCGATGGCCCACCTCGGGAGATGGCGAATCGCTGTCCAGTTGAGCCGTGAGTTTTTCCTCAATGACAATTCCGAGCTCCCTGGCGACCGACAGAATCGCCTGCCAGCGAGTCTCCGTATCCGAACTGAAATCCTGGCCCTTGATCAGCGCGATTCGCCGGTGTCCCAGGCGATGGAGGTGCTCAAGCGCAAGGTGTGCGCCGAGATTGTGGTCCAGAACGATGTTCGTGACTCCCTTGACGTGGCGATGGCCGGAGATCGAGACAGCGGGAATGTCGCAATGACCGGTGTACACCGTGTCCACGGCAATGATCCCTTCCGCCGCGCGCTGCCGGAGAAGGTGTGGATACTCCTCGATCAAATCCTTGCGGTGCCGGTGGCTCACAACAAAATAAAAGTAGCCTTCCTGGAAAAGGTGGTCTTCCACGCCGGACAAAACCATCGAGGAGTATCCTTCGCTGATTTCCGGCACCATTACGCCGATGGTGAAGCTCCTTTTTTGCCGGAGTGAACGCGCCATGAGGTTCGGGCGATATTTGAATTTGCGCGCTGCCGCCCAAATGCGCTCCTGTGTGACGTGTGGGATGGACTTGGCGCCCGGCGATCGATTGATCACTAGCGAAATTGTGGCCGTGGAAAGGCCCAGATGTCCGGCAAGATCCTTCATGCTGATCGAACCACCTGGAGGCTCTCCAGAATGATCCGGGGGCGGATTCTTAGGGCGTGTCATGGAGGTTGACGTGGCGTAGTCTGACATAATGAGGCGTATCGAACAACAATATGGCCCGCAAAAGTTCGGCGGAAAGGCCGGTTGCAGAAGCCGGAATTATGATAGAATCCATCTGCTAAATCGATTTAGCAAACAGCCTTCAGGATGAGAATCCGGGATGAACAGTCTTCTGACACCTGCATCGGGAGTCGGACAGTCCGATCCTGCTGATTTCGCCCTAAGCACTCTTATTATTCCGCTGAGGATTGGCTCCCCCATGCTATGGAATTCATGTCAACGGCGTCTCAAGTTGCTTGTTATCGCGGCGATTCTCCCTGCACTTCTAATGATCGCCCTATCCGAGCCGGTCCTCGCTCAAGCCCCTGAACCCACCGCTCATTCAGTTGCTCTCCCTCATTCTTCCCTGACGGATCCCGCCATCGAAACGCGCGTTGACGCCCTGTTGAAGCAGATGACCCTGGAGGAAAGGGTTGGGCAACTGGCGCAATATTCCTCCGGCGCCCCGACCGGCCCGAAGGCCGGCAATGACGACTATCCGAACATGATTGCGCGGGGAGAAGTTGGTTCCCTTTTCAATCTGGATAGTGCGCGCGCCGCGAATGAGTATCAGCGCATCGCGGTGGAAAAATCCCGGCTGCACATTCCGCTGCTTTTTGGACTCGACGTCATTCACGGTTTTCGAACCACGTTCCCGGTGCCTTTGGCGCTCGCCTCCACCTGGGATCCTTCCATCGTGGAAAAAGCGGCGCGCATTGCCGCGCAGGAATCCTCGGCGGCCGGCGTGCGCTGGGTATTTTCCCCGATGGTGGATATTGCGCGCGACGCGCGCTGGGGACGCATTGTGGAAGGAGCCGGCGAAGATCCCTATCTGGGCAGCCTGATGGCGCGCGCTTACGTTCGGGGCTATCAGGGCAAAAGTCTGGGCGACAGGGAAAGCGTCGCCGCGTGCGTCAAGCATTTCGTCGGCTACGGCGCGGTGGAAGGCGGGCGCGATTACAACACCGCGGAGATTTCCGAACACACGCTGAGGGAGATTTATTTTCCGCCGTTCTACGCAGCCATTCGCGAAGGCAGTGCTTCCCTGATGAGTTCCTTCAACACGCTCAACGGATTGCCGGCAACCGCAAATCCTTTTACATTGACCCAGATTCTGCGCAAAGAGTGGGGATTCCCCGGCCTGGTTGTAAGTGATTGGACATCCGTCGGCGAACTGGTGGCCCACGGAATTGCGCGGGACAAAGCCGCCGCGGCTCAAAAGGCAATCGCCGCGGGCGTTGACATGGACATGGTAAGCGATTCCTACCATCAGCACCTGGCCGATCTGGTGAAAGGCGGCAAAGTTTCCCAGGCTCGGCTCGATGCGGCTGTGCGGGATGTGCTTCGCGTGAAATTTGCATTGGGCTTGTTCGACGATCCCTTCACGGACGAATCGCGCGAAATCAAAGGGGCGCTTCCCGCGGAACATGTGGAGGCTGCGCGGGTGGCGGCCGAGCGTTCTTTCGTCTTGCTGAAGAATTCCATGGCGGGTTCCCGTCCGATCTTGCCGCTCACCAGCGAATCCGGAACGATCGCATTGATCGGGCCGCTCGTGGATGACGCAAGAAATATGCTTGGCCCGTGGGCCGGGCGCGGGCGCCCGGAAGATGTGGTGACTCTTAAAACGGCGCTGGAGCAAAGGGTCGGCGCCGATAAATTCCAGTTCGCAAAAGGTGGAGAACTCCAAACTGCCAGCGACGCGGAAATTCAAAAAGCGATTGAGACGGCCCAAAAGGCGGATGTAGTTCTTCTCGCCCTGGGCGAGCAGGCCGACACCCAATCGGGAGAGGCAGCTTCGCGCGCGTATCTCAACTTGCCCGGACGGCAAGAGGAATTGCTGGAAAAAGTTACCGCCACGGGAAAACCCGTCGTGCTGTTGCTCTTCAGCGGGCGTCCGCTGACGCTTCCCTGGGCGTTTGAACATGTGCCCGCGATCGTGGCCGCGTGGTTTCCCGGAATCCAAGCCGGCCCCGCGCTCGTGCGGGTTCTTTTCGGCGATGTACCGCCCAGCGGAAAGCTGGTGGTCAGCTGGCCACGAACGACCGGACAGATCCCTGTTTATTACAACGCTCTCAACACCGGCCGGCCGCCGAAGAACACGGATCTGACGCATCCGCCGCTGAACTCGGTGGAAAAGTATCTTTCACGCTACATCGATGAGCAGAACAGTCCGCAATTCCCTTTCGGCTTTGGACTTTCTTACTCGTCGCTCGAGTATTCCGAGACGCATGTGGATTCGGCGAAGCTGCGCGCATCGGATAGAGATATTCACGCAACCGCCAGCGCGAACGTGAAGAATACGGGAAACCGCGCGGTGGATGAGATCGTCCAACTGTATATCCGGCTGACGGGCACCAGCATGGAAGAACCGGTTCGCAAGCTCGTGGGCTTCAAGCGCATTTCCCTTGCTCCCGGTGAAAGCCAGACGGTGAGTTTCCCGCTTGGCGCGGAAGCATTTTCCTTGTGGGACATGCAGAATAATTTGAGAGTGGAACCCAGCCACGCCCAACTCTGGATCAGCCCGGATTCCTCTCGCGGGCTTCCGGCGGAGTTGGAAATCGTCGAATAACGAGGTATGCCGTAGTGAAAATCCACGAACCAAGCCGAAGAGAATGGCTGCGAGTGTGCGGCGCCTACCTTTCGCTGGCGCCATTTGCCTCCCTGTTGAGTTGCAACAACAGCTCACAAAACTCCCAGAATTCCACGGGCACGCCATTCCAGGGGACCGACGCGCAGTTGCTTGACGATCTGCAGCGGGCTTCCTTCCAATTTTTCTGGAATGAAACCAATCCGGCCACGGGACAGGTGAAGGACCGCGCTTTTCTGAACGGCAGCGACACCCGCACAATGTCCAGCATTGCCGCGACCGGCTTTGGCCTGACCGCGCTGTGCATCGGCGATTCCCGGGGTTACGCAAAGACTTCGGACATCGTCACGCGAGTGCGCAACACGTTGCAGTTCCTCTACCAGCAGATGCCCAACGTGCACGGTTTTTACTATCACTTTGTGGACATGAACACGGGACAGCGCTGGGCGCAATGCGAGCTTTCCTCCATCGACACTTCCCTGCTGCTTTGCGGCGTGCTGACGGTGCGGCAATATTTTCAGGACGCGATGATTCAGGACCTGGCAACAAAGATTTATGCCCGCGTGGACTGGCCTTGGATGATGAACGGCGGCCCCACGTTTTCAATGGGCTGGATGCCGGAGTCCGGTTTTCTTTCCGCTCGCTGGGAGCACTACTGCGAGCTGATGATGATCTACCTGCTGGGCATCGGCTCCACAACCAATCCGGTTTCCGCCGATAGCTGGAAAGCGTGGACGCGCCCGACGATCACCTACCAGGGCCTGACGTACATTTCCGGCAACGACCCGCTTTTCACGCACCAGTATTCCCAGGCGTGGTTCGACTTCCGAAATAAAAAGGATGCCTACGCAAATTATTTCGATAATTCGATGACCGCAACAAAGGCGCACAAGCTGTTCTGTCTCTCGCTGAAGGCGCAGTTCCCCGACTATTCCGACGACCTTTGGGGAATTTCCGCTTCGGACTACGCGAAGGGATATACAGCTTGGGGCGGCCCGCCGCCGCAAGGGCCGATCGACGGCAGCATTGTTCCCAATGCAACTGGAGGCTCGTTGCCCTTCCTCTATGCCGACTGCATCCGCGTGCTGCGCACCATCCGCGGCGCCTACGGTTCCAAAGCCTGGGGCCTCTACGGCTACGTCGACGCTTTCAACCCGCTAACGAACTGGTACGACAAGGACGTTCTGGGAATTGATCTAGGCATCACGATGGTAATGGCCGAAAATTACCGCACCGGCTTCGTCTGGAACACTTTCATGAAAAACCCCGAGGCCCAATCCGCGATGCAAAAAGTCGGGTTCCATACTACGTAAGGCAGCGCTGAGGAAACTCTCTTCCCTGTTCAGCCGAACTCCCGCCAGAGGTGCACCCGAAATGTGTTTAGGAGAACCTGCCAACGAGACAGCTTCCCCGGGGTGAGGGGAACTCGTTGGCAGGTTACCGGCTTGCGCAAGAGGAGGCGCCGGGGTAGAACGCCTCCAGGAAAGGGTTAAGTTAGAAGCTGAAGCGAATCCCCAGTGTAACGACACGGGCGGCAAGGGCGCCCGTAATCGTACCGAAATTGCCGGCGCCAGTGTCTTTCGAAATCTGGTTCTCGTTGAAGTTCATGTTGTTGAACAGGTTGTAGGCGTCGATCCGCATTTCTATGTTGGCGTTTTCGCCGAGCACGGGTGCTTTCGGTATGGCGAAAGCCTTGGCCAGCGTTAGGTCCACGTCCTTATAACCCGGCATATTAAGGGAATTCCGGTGGACACCGGGGTTCGGAGGAAGCGTAGCCCCAAACATACCGGCAGGGTAAGTTTTTGGGCCAAAGTACGCCGCCCCTCCATTGGGGAAATTCGACTGTGCGACAGTCTTAAAAGAATCAATGCTCGTGCTGCCGCCCGCCCCGCCCAGATACGTGGCGGGGAGGAGTAGGTTGTACCCGCATTGTGAGCAGTAGGTGGCATTGCCTGTGACGTCCACCACTGGACTCCAGGGGAATCCAGAGTGCATATTGAAGATGCCGCTGAGCGACCAGCCATTAGCTACTTCTTTCATCCAATAGCTGCCGCCATTGTAGAACCGCGGCTGCCAGACGCCAAAGAGTTTGAACGACTTGCCGACGTTGTAGTCGCACCGCCCGTAATTCAAGTCGAGGTTGTAGGGGTAGAACTGCTCCGAATACGGCGTGGAGCTCGTGTCCATGCACTTCGACCAAGTGAATTGAGCGTCACCCTGGAACTGGTGCGCGAACTGGTGCTTCAGTTCGGCGAGCATAGCGTTGTAGTTCCCGCGGCCGCCCACGCCCCAGAAGTCTCCGCCGCTGATGCTCGGGTTAAAGGGGAAACCCTTCGTTGCAGGCACGGCCTGTGGGTTCTCGTGGAAGAAGGCATTACGCGACAAACTGCCCTGGTATCCCAGCGATGCTACCCACTGGTGCCCCAGGTCATATTGCGTGTCGACCGACCAGTGATGCGTACGCGCGGTAGGCAGGGTGGCGGGAAAGATTTGTAGTGCGCCGACGGAACCGGTCGTTGGCAGCCCGTTCCCGCCAAAGCTCGTAACCGTGTTCGGATTCGACGGGTAGCCGCCAATGGCGTTCGGACTCGAGGAAAGGGCATAGACGATGCCGCAGTTGTTCGCCAATGTGAATGAGTTGCACTTCGTTGGGTTGGAGTAGCTGAGTCCCGGAAAAATGAACAACCCGGGGTTTTGGAAGATACTGGAGGAAATGGCGAGCTCCTCCCCGTTATAGCTCAGGCCGTAGCCGCCTCGGATCACCAGCCGATTCCCGAACTCGTGGCCGAGAATCCGCTTGGGACTCCAGGCAAGACCGATCTGCGGCCCGAAATTATCCTGCTCCGAGTTCCAGGAATGGGCGGGCCTAACGACCAAGCCCGTCAGGTAAGCAGATCCCGAACCGGGAAACGACGTGAACATATTCCCTTGCTTGGATGACAGCGGACCGAAAAAAGACCAGCGCAAGCCCAGATTGAGAGTCAGGTTTGAGCGAACCTTAAAATCATCTTGAACGAAAAGGCCCACGATATTTTCGCGATCGTCCTGGCGAAACGTCGTGGGAAACCCTGTAATCGGATTGAAGCTTCCGCCTTGGCTATGCGGCGCATCGTTCAGGAAGTCCCAAATGTTAAAGAAGGCGTAATTGGGCACGCCGCAGCCCGCGCACTCTTGCAGGTAAAACAACCGCGTATCTTCGCCACCGAACTTAATCGTGTGGCGCCCGTAAATCTTGGTGGCCACATCCTTGAAGGTGTATGTCCACTGGTTCAGCTCGCTTCCCACGTTCGGACCAAAGTTAGCTACGTTAATGTTGCCGGTCACTTCAAAACGATCCGTGGGAAATCCGACCGGAGACTGCGGGTTGGAGGTGATTTCATTCCAATTCCAGTTTGCACCGTTCACGCGCAATTCGTTCAAGAATGTGGGCGAGAAAGTGTGG
>Ga0210405_10004145_pt1 | contig 13744 bp, 9 predicted proteins | sample IncBWH11MmetaG_FD_155492 | JGI IMG/M metagenome (GOLD analysis project Ga0210405, IMG submission 155492) | Forest soil microbial communities from Barre Woods Harvard Forest LTER site, Petersham, Massachusetts, United States - Inc-BW-H-11-M | ecosystem: Environmental > Terrestrial > Soil >... | reverse complement strand
TCTCTACACCGTGCGATTCTAAAGCATGGCCCGACCAGCCAGGATCGGGTTGTGATTGTGTCTGACGGCTTGGCAACTCTTGAGGCCGGTCAAGACTATCGAGACACGCCGTCTCGTCTCCGCCATTTTCTGCGACGGCTAACGCAGCTGAATGTCGCTATGGCTTGGCTCTATCCCTCCGCTGAACGGGCTTTGGCGAGATGGCTCCAAAAAGTCTTCCGAGATTTGCCGGTTACGAACATCAAACTTTAACCGCCAATCTTAGTGAACCGCGAATGGACACGAATGAACGCGAATAGGAATTTCCGTCAGCGAACGGTGGGACTATCGGTCTCGCTAGTACTAGCGAATATTGCGGCGTGGGTTTGGGCTTATCTTGTGTTTCATGATCAGCCGGTACTTCTTGGGACCGCATTTCTAGCTTACTCCTTTGGCTTACGGCACGCGTTAGATGCCGATCATATTGCGGCGATCGATAACGTCACTCGAAAGCTAGTGCAAGGCGGCGAACGGCCGGTTTCTGTTGGGTTCTACTTTGCCCTGGGGCATTCGACGGTAGTGATGATTGCGGTAGTGATCGTCTATTGGACAGCGGCCATCGCCAGTGAACGCTTCAAGCAATGGCAAGAGGTGGGAGAGATCATTAGCACATGTGTATCAGCCTGTTTTCTCTTTGCGATTGCGCTCATCAATCTGCTGGCCATGCAAGACACTTACCGGGCGCTCAGAAGACAAAAACGGGAAAACCCACCTCCGTCAGAAACGGTCAACCCGCTAATGGGTCAAGGTATCGTCAGCAGGCTGCTCCGACCATTAATGAAGACGTTGGCGAAACCGACTCATATGTATCCGATCGGATTCCTGTTTGGACTTGGTTTCGAAACGGCCACCGAAATTGCTTTGCTTCAGGTGTCGGCCTCATCAGGAGCCAAAGGGCAATCCCTGATGAACGTGATGGTGTTACCGGTGCTTTTCGCGGCGGGGATGACTCTGCTGGATAGCGCCGACGGAATGATCATGGCTGGCGCTTATAACTGGGCCTTTATCAATCCGATCCGGAAGCTTTACTATAATCTAACCATTACTTCTGTGTCGGTGGTGGTTGGAGTTGTCGTTGGGGGAATCGAGTTAATTGGCTTGGTGAAGGACAAACTGAATCTTGACGGTGGCTGGTTCTGGTCCACGATCGGAATCCTGCAAGATAATTTCGGAGCTATCGGTCTCACCATAGTAGGAGTATTTATCCTGACCTGGCTGATATCGGCGATTGTTTACCGGCTGAAGAAGATCGATTTTTCAGGCTAGAAATCAGGTTGCGGCAATGGCCGGATGCACCCTTTAGCCACAGGGATGAAACCGCCGCTGGTTGGAACAACTATTTATCCTGAATTTCCGGGTCCACATGCACCTTGGCGGTGTTCGGAATTTCCAGCTTCAAACTACGCTCTATGTTGCTCATCACCTCGTGCGCTTCGCGCAAGGACATTTCTCCAGGAAATCGTTGTTCAAGCGTGACCACTAGTCCTTGATCTGTTACTAAAACGTCCCGAATGCGAGCCTTGGCCGCTTCTGGCGATTTTGAAAGAGCGTCCCGGACGCTCTGGGTTGTTCCAGACAGTTTTCTTGCCGGTCGCGATTTGTCACTGCGCGGCTCCAAATGAACGGCGATCGCTGACCGATTGGGGAGCTCGCGCTGTAAGGCGTGTTCGAAATCCTCCGAGTGCTTATGGGCTTCAGCCAATGAAAACGAGTCCGGCAGTTCCAGATCCAGATCGATCCGCATCTCTTCTCCAATAACGTAAATGTTTATATTATGGACTCGCAAACCGAGACGGTCGGCTACAGCCCGGACGCCGGCGGCGGGACCTTCATGCGGGATGGCTCTAGGTTCGACGTGAACTGTGGCTTGAGCGCCTCTTAATTCTGTCCGAATCGCTTTCTCCACAACCTCCGTCAGCTTGTGAGCGGATTCCAACGAGCCTCCGCGCGGAGTTCCCACGGTCAAGTCGACATAAGGACGCGTTCCGACGAAATGGATGCGCACTTTTGTCGAACCTTTGACGACGCCATCCAAATTCTCTACCCTGCGCTCAATCCTATTTGTGAGCTCAACTGGAACATCGCCCATAAGCGCCCGAATTGATTCTGTTCCCAGGCGCCACGCCGATTTTAGTGCAATGATGGCAACGACGATAGCGGCAAAGGCGTCAGCCCGTGATACCAACCATTCCGGCAAAGCGGCCGATCGGGAGATAAGGATAACCGCGAATCCGGCCAGAACCGCGATCGTTCCCAGGATATCATTTTTGAAATGCTCAGCATCTGAAGCCAATGCCTGACTTTGGTACTCATCAGCGGCTTTTCGTAATGCGCGTGCGCGATACACATCGATCACCAAAGAAATCCCTAATACCGCGATTGACCAGCTATTCACCGTCGGTGCGCGCGGTTCGAAAACGATTTTAACAAACGCGTGATAAAGGATGAACAATGCCGTTCCGGCCAGAAGCGCCATTCCGGCCAACGCGCCAAGGTTTTCGGCACGTTCGTGGCCGTAGGGATGATCCGCATCGGGCGGAGCTGCGGCGACTCGCACGGCGAGGAAAGTGATCACGGTCGAAACGAGATCGAAGAGGGAGTGCGCGCCCTCAGCGAGCAAGCCGAGACTTCCAGTCAACGCCCCGACAATCAGCTTTAACGCTGCCATGCAGCCACTCGCGAGGACTGAGACCGTTGTGATCCGCCGCTTTGCCCGGCTATTTTTCGATCCGTCGAGCTCTAGCTCGTCACTTTCTTTGGTCGCTGGCGGGGTCATTAGGCGGTTCTCTTTTTCTACCATAGTTGGCTCGGGTATATTCGCCCTACGTCCCCTGTTAACACACGCCAATAAGATTGCCTAAAGAGTTGAGACATCGCGCGTCAACTAATGCGTGCAAAGATCAATGTAAATCCGAAACCAGATAAAAAGATCTGGGTGTCAAACAGCTAACTCAATCAAACCTTTTAAAGCACAAGACTTTTAGGCAACTCGAAAATAGTTCGAGCCAGACAAATTTCTTGCGAGCAGCCACCTCACATTCAGTCACTCCTAATTCTGTTAGTTCCTCCTGAAATTCTTGTGGGGTAGAAAGATTCCGGCCAGCTCAGACTCTTATCTCGTCTTATTGTCGGCGGCATAGAGTTGAGGCCGTCCGGCTGTCTGACTGGTCGGATGTGCATCCACAGCCATAGGAGGAGACCTCGGTGACAGCCGGCTAATGCAAAGCTAGCAACGGTTGACGCTTTCGCCTGGTCCTACTGCACTATTCGGAACTGCGTGATTCAGCGATGTGAGCCAATTGAGGCCGGTTTCAGTTCTCGCAGCAGGCTTATACTCACAACCGATCCAACCCTCATAACCGAGTTGGTCCACCAATCGGAATAAGTGCGGGAAGTTGACCTCGCCTTGGTCGGGTTCGCTTCGTTCCGGAACCCCGGCGACTTGTATATGACCAACTTGCGGCAGAAAGTGAATCGTCCGATTGGTCAAATCGCCGCCCATTATTTGAAGATGATACCAGTCGAGCTGGAGCTTTAAACGAGGATGTCGGAGAACGTCAAGGATGGCTGCTGCTTGTTCAAGCGTGGTCAAAAAATACCCTGGGAAATCTCGGTTGTTGATCGGTTCGATCGTGATCGTCAGGTCAGAGCCATGAGTCTTATCGAGGATAAAGCTTAGATTATTGAGATACGTTGCCTGGGCGCGTTCGGGGTCGATGTGCTGCGTAATTCCGGCCATGACGTGCAGCCGCCTCACCTGTAGAGCCTCCGCATAAGCCAGGGCTTCTTCGACCGATGCCTTGAAGTCATGCTCGCGACCGGGCAACGCTGCCAGTCCACGCTCGCCTCGATCGAAATCACCTGGAGGTAGGTTAAACAGCACGGCGGTTAGCCCGTTGTCGGTTAGCTTGGCTACGATATCGTCAGGACTAAGTGAATAAGGAAACAGAAACTCGACCGCTTTGAAATGCGATCTAGCAGCAGCGTCAAACCGATCCAGAAATGGCAGTTCTTGGTATAACCAGGAGAGATTCGCTGCGAATTTTGGCATAAGCAGCCCTATTGCCGAATTCTTTCGGTTGCCAGGAAAAGAACCAAGACAATGAAGAGTCCTTCGGCGACCAGCTGACTGCCGATTTTCAAACCTGCTACTTGCATCGCTGTTACCAGAAGCACCAAGAAAAGACTGCCTAAGAGCGTCCCGAACGGGACCGCTCTCCCCCCGAAGATGAGTGTCCCCCCTACCACAACGCTGCCCACCGTCTGCAGCAGGTAGGGGTCGCCAAGTCCGAGAAACGCACCGTTCACCTGTGCTGAGATCATGACTCCGCCGAACGCCGCAAGCGTACTGCATAGAACGTACGCGATGCCACGGACTAGATTCACTGGCAGACCGGCGAGTCTCGCTGCAGCGAGATTCTGGCCCACCGCAGTCAGGCATTTTCCATAACGTGTCCGAGTTAACATCAAGCTAAGCGCTATCACAATTCCAACCGTAATGAGCAACACCAGCGGGATAGTGCCAAAGACACGGTCGCGGGCAATGTGCATCAGGACAGGAGCGACGTAAGCCGTCGTGAAATGTTGATTGTAGATCAACACCGCCGTCGTTATGATGTAACCCGTTCCGAGGGTTGCGATGATCGGCGGTATGCGGAGTGCGAGCACCGTAAATGCATTAACAACGCCGATCGAAGCACCGATTAAGAGAACAACCGGTACAGCGTAGACCGCATTCAGATTGCTGCCTGAAGTGATACCTGCGGAAAGAAAAGCCGATAGGGTAATTACATTCGGGATCGAGAGGTCGATGGCTCCTCCACCAGTCGTGATGACCAACATTTGCCCGAGCGCGACAATCGCCAGGAATGAAGCGTTCGTGCTTGTAGCAATCAAGCTTTCGAGGTTGAGATTGTGTGCGAATAATCCCAAGGCAATCCACATGGCCAGCGATCCGACCGCTGCCCAGATCCAGGGAATCTCCTTCAGTACTCTTAGATTGAGCGGCACAGATTTAGATCCGAACCTCATTCTTCACCCTTTCGCAGAAGCCGGATTGCCAGGATGGCAATCAAGACGCCCCCTTGGACCGCGGTTACGTAACTTGAGTCAAGTCTAAGAAAACCGACTAGCGCGCCGATCAGGGACAGCGTGATGGCGCCAATGACAGTGCCGAACGATGAAACCATGCCGCCAACTAGTTCGCTACCGCCGATGACTACCGCTGCGACGGTGAGTAAGGTGTACGACGCCGTGGCATTGATATCTGATCCGGCTGCAGAGGCCGTCATGGCCATTCCGCCGATGACCGAGAAGAAACTGGCGATGATGTAGGCCGCGATGTGTGCTTTTAGGCTGGACCAGCCACTTCGCTCGACGGCGGCTGAGTTATTTCCAAAACCGCGAAGGACAGTTCCGTATCGAGAACGATAGAAAAGGAATGATGAAAGACCAACCGCAAAGATAATGAGGACGCTTTCAGGGATAATCAGTTGCACGTTGAAAGCCTGTGCCAGCCAATCCGGCGGCTGACCGCCCGGCCCCGGTTGTAAAGTGTAACCTAGCCCAATCCACACAAACGACATTCCCATGGTGACGATGACCGAAGGAATATTTCTGAGGTAGATCAGGGCGCCAATTAAACCATAGCCAGCCATGGTTAATACGATAAGGCCAAGTCCCAACACGAAGTGCTGCCGCAGTATGGTGGCACAAATGACGCCGACAAGGCCCATGTATGCGCCCACTCCGAGGTCAATCTGGCTTAGGCCGACGATGTACATCTGGGCGAGCGCAGCGAAGACGAGGGGAATCGAGGCTTTCACCAGCAGATCGACACCAAATCGTGAAAGGACTGCGGGCTGTAGCGCGCTACTCAAAAGCAACACCGCAATCATTGCCCCGAGCGGAATCAGAATTTCATTTCCCCGGCGTTTCGCCTTATTCCCGCGTCTTCCGGCTTGCTTCGCGAGGTGCTCACCATGAAAACTCGCTTCAATAATTTTATCCTTACGTATCTCGCCGTTTTTCAATTCCTCGACGATTTGTCCATACCGTAAGACCAGTACCCGGGAGCAGCAGACAAGCTCCTCATCCTCCGTGCTGTACCAAATAAGCAGCTTTCCGTTGTCCGCGGCTCTCTTGAAGAGCTGGTGCATTTGCTCTTTTGTGCCAATGTCGACTCCCTTCGTCGGGTCATCGAGGATGATCACGTCGGCCTCAGCGAGCAGAGCTCGTGCGACTAATACCTTCTGCTGATTGCCGCCAGAGAGTGATAGTATGGGCGCCTCTGGACCTTCAGCTTTGACTGACAGATTCGTGTACCACTCATTGACCTTTGCCGCTAGCTTGCGCAGATCCAGGCTTCCAAAAAGCGGCGCCTTGTTCACCTCGACGATGCTCATGTTGTCGGAAATGGGCCACATGGGGAAGATACCTTCTTTCTTCCGGTCGCCGGTGACGTAAGCAAAACGTCCCGCTTTTTCGACAGCTCCCTTCGCGCCCCTGTGAGAAAAAAAAAGGGCTTTTAGGAACTCGCGTTGACCGTTTCCATCCAGCCCGGCAATCCCGACAAGCTCGCCGCCACGAAATTCCGCATTTATATCGAGAAGTCCATCACTTGAACGCCGGTTAGTCCGGATACGGATGTTTCTATCTTTTCCAATGGGTTTAATTCTAATTGGAGCTGTGGAAAAACGTTCTGGAGCGTTTTGGCCTTCGCCAGTCATCTTTTCTACGAGGATCCGCTGATCGATGTTGGAATTGCGTCCCTCCCACACCTTCGCTCCGTCCTGCATCACGACAATCCGATCTGAAATACGGATAATTTCGCCAAGCCGGTGGGAAATAAACAGAACTGAGATGCCACGTGCTTTGAGCATCTCGATCCGAGAAGTCAATTGGGCGGTTTGAGACGTTCCCAGCGAAGAGGTCGGTTCATCGAGGATCAGCAAACTCAGATCCTTCATGGTGACGGCGCGACATATCTCGACCATCTGTCGCTGCGAAATGGAAAGTCTACCCAGTCGCGCGCGTGGATCGATATCGTGAGCCGGGAAGATGTCATCTAGCGCCCGCTGAGTGGCTGTTAGGGCGCGCTTGCGCCATCCAAAGCCACCACCGACTCCCAGGTGCTGCTCGACCCAGAAGTTTTCAAAAACCGAGAGATTCGTGCAAAGCGAAAGTTCCTGGTAAACAACTCGTATGCCGAGCCGGCTCGCCACGGCGGGCGAGTAGGCCGAGAGATCGATTAAGTGGCCATCGTGAAATAGCTTGCCCGAGTCTGGGAGAGTGACGCCGGCAAGGATCCTAGTGAGGGTGCTCTTGCCGGCTCCATTCGCTCCAATTAGCCCAATGACCTCTCCACGATTGACCGTGAGCGAAACCCCTTTCAGGGCATTGGTGGCGCCGTAGCGTTTGGCTATAGAGGATAACCCAAACAAATGGTCCATTACGCAGCGGTGCGTAAAACTTCCTGGAGTGTGAAGGTGGCTTCGCGGTCGGGGCCGGAAATCCTATTGTTTCTAACAGCGGCGGTCCCGATGTCTTCCAGTTTTTGGCGGTTCGGGCGAGTAGCTGACATCGGTCCAAGTTTTATTGCTTACTAAGAATGTGGTCCTTGACCCATTGGTCGTCATAGGTCTGCGCGATGACAGTACCCGGCTGAATATCCTTGAATTGTTCAACCGTGTCGTTGGTAACTGCGACCAGCGGCAGAAGATAAGGATGCTCTTTCATTTCCGGAACTTTATCGCCCCGCAGGATATGGATAGAAAGCCAGAACGCGATTGCGCCGATACTGGGTTCACTGCCGAGGCTGATGGTTTGGTATCCATTCTTCGCCTTTTCGTCGATCCACCACCGGATAAACTCAGCGCGATTATTCCCGATGACGAGTGGAACCGGTTTCCCGGCTGCGAGAAAGGCCTGGACGACACCGTAGGAGCCCTCGGTGAGGACCGCATCGATTTTAGACATGCTGGGTAGCAGGTTTGCAACTGCACTCTGGGCCTTGGCATTGTCAGCTTCCGTATCCACCTCTCCCAGAACATGGATTTCAGGATGTTCTTTGAAGACGTCTTTGACCGCATTATAGATTAGCAGCTCTGGCTGGGAACCTACGACTCCTCGCGTTATCAGCACATTTCCGCCTTTGGTGTCCAACCGTTTGACAACATACTTGGCTGCGATCTCGCCCCAGCTTGAAACGTCGTACGAAAGCTGATAGGCGTCGGTGCCGGTCGTTAGAGAGTCGAAAACGATCACCTTGATTCCTTGCTGTATAGCTTGGGTAACGGCCCCGTTAAGCGCTGTGGGAGAAGCGGCGTTGATAAGAATGGCATCGGGGTGGCTCAAAATCAGGCTGTTTAGCTGCGCGAGTTGCGTGTTGGCGGTTCCGTCTCCGTTATCGACCGCGAAGTCGGAAATCACTCCTTGTGCTTTCGCTTCGTTCGCAGCTTTCTGCATGACATCCACCATCTGTTTACGCCAGGTGTTGCCGTAGAATGAATTAGATAGTGCGATTTTGTAGGCCTTTTGCCCGTACGCGCTGAACGTCAGAGCTGATATTGTCAAAGACGTCAAAAGAAGGAGAAAAACCAAACGTTTCATGAGCTTTCTGGGGGGTGTCTGATCTGCCTTCCAGTTTATAAATCAATAGGGATCAATGTCTGTAGCCAGAATGGAAAGTTCTCTCGCCGGATTGGAAAACGGATCGGTTTTTCTGTTGAGCCGTCTGGAAGCTGAGATAGCTGTTAAACCGCCAGGGCTTTTATTTCGATCGTTCTTTCCGCCGTCATGTTACCGACTTCAGACCACTCCACGATTCAGCTCGCCACTGATGCATTCGTATGTGACTTCGAAACAACTACCGGTTTTTTGCGCCGGATAACTCACGGTGATCTGGAGATTGTCCGAGCGATCTACGGGGCAGTACGAGACGAAAACTGGAATACGATTGAACCGCGGGTGGAAGTTCGGGAAATCGTGATGGAGCCCAATTTTTTCCGACTAAACTTCGAGGCGCAGTGCAAAGATACCGGTATTGAATTTTGGTGGTCAGGTTCAGTCGAAGCGGAAGGCCCGCGACTCACCTTCCAATTTCACGGCGAAGCACGGTCTCGCTTCCGAAAGAACCGAATAGGCCTATGCATTCTTCATCCGGTTAGGGAATGTGCCGGTGCGGCTTGTAGTACTGAAGATACGGAGGGCCGGTGGGTGGATGGATTCTTTCCAAGAAGAATTTCTGCGCATCAGCCTTTCAAAAACCTGAGAACCCTGCGTTGGTGGCCTCATGCCAACGCCCAGGTCGAGGCGGAGTTGCATTTTAAGGGAGACCTCTTTGAGACTGAAGATCAGCGAAACTGGACCGACGCTTCTTTTAAAACTTACTGCACACCGTTAGCAAACCCGTTTCCGGTCGTTATTGAGGCAGGCACTGTGGTGGATCAAGCGGTTGTTCTTGAGATTCGAAGCCAAAAGCCTTTGGTTTTCGCGTGTCAAAGTGAATCAGAAATTGACCTGGAAAGCCATTTTGACCTCCCAATACCGCCTTTGGGTTTAGGCGTGGCGAGTCACGGAGAAGTGCTCAGCGAGATTGAATTGACCCGGCTTCGCAGGCTGCAATTGAACCATTTGCGGGTTGATCTTCATTTAGCCCGGCCCGATTGGCCGGCCGCCTATCAGATGGCGGTAAGCCAGGCCAAGGTACTGAGCGCAGGGTTAGAGGTGGCCTTGTTTCTTACCAGCGACGCTTCCGAAGAGCTAAAGAACTTCTGTGAAGCGGTTGACCGCGAGATGATTCGCCACTGCTTAATATTTCACCAGAACGAGTCTTCCGTTTCGGAGCAGTGGCTAAGTCTTGCCAGTAAAGTCCTTGACGGGCTCCCGATCGTGGCAGGCACAAACGCCTATTTCGCCGAGCTGAATCGAACTCCTCCACCGCAAAACTATCCTGCGGCTTATTCGATAAATCCACAGGTCCACGCTTTCGATGATCGGACATTGATGGAGAATTTGGAGGCTCAATCGACCACGATCGAGAGTGGACTCCAAATCTGCCCCAACGGCTTATTCCTATCTCCGATAACGTTGCGGCCACGGTTTAATCCGAATGCTACGGCTGCCGTTCAGGAGACGTCAGGAAGACTTCCGAGTTCAGTAGACCCCCGTCAGAGAACGTTGATAGGAGCTTGTTGGGCAGCCGGCTCGCTGGCGACGCTGCTTCGCTGTTATGGAGTTGCCGCGTTAACTTATTTTGAAACCACCGGGTGGCGCGGGCTGATGGAGACTGGCCGTGGTTCGCTTCTTCCGGACCGGTTTGAATCTTTTCCTAACGAGCTTTTTCCGATGTACTACGTATTCGAGTTTTTGGCTGGGGCAACATCCGTGCTGGCTCTCGGTGCCGCGCCCGATGGGCTGGCAGTCATCGGATTACGAGATGCCAATGGCGCCAGACGGTATCTGATAGCTAATATTGAAAGCGTGGCGAAGCAGGTACGTTGTCGAAGCCTTGCTCAGACTCTGGCGTTGCGTTTTCTCAGCGAAGCAAATATTGACTCAATTAGAAGTGAGCGGCCCTTGAAGATCGAAGCGTATCCAGTAACCGCGGGAAATTGCCAGATCGATATTCCGGGTATGAGTATTGCCTTGATCCGTCCGAATCCCGAATAGTGATGGCGCCTCGAAAGAAGTCTGCTCGACAAATGCCTTCGGCGACGGGGGCCGACCATTCAGCCAACCTGCTTCAAAGTTCGCTATGGCAAAGGGCAGCAGCCCTGCAATTTCAGCCTCATCGGATCCAGATGGACCGAACGGGGCGGTACGATGAAGCCCTGGACCGAGAGTTTCCATTTGTTTTGCGTCTCTTTCACTACCGCCACAAGGATTACACGCCAGGGTTGACCTGGCATGAACGACTCGAAGTGTTTCTGCCCTTGGACGCGGTGACGCGCATGCGAATGGGTGAGCAAGATGTAGAACTTCAACCGGGCGAAATTTTGATCGTGGATAATTTACGTCTGCATATGACCGTCGATTATCCCGGCTTCGAATCTCGAGTGATTGTCATCAGTTTCTTACCGGAATTCGTCTACAGTCTTGGCTCTCCTTCACACGATTATTTCTTTCTTCTTCCGTTCTATTTTCGACCAAGCGATGCACCGCACGTGGTTCGGCAGAATTCCCCATTTCTGACCCAGATGCATCACACCATTGGGGAGCTGCTTCAGTGCTATTTCGAACGCTCGATCTACTACCAGGCAGGATGTAAAGCGCACTTGCTGCATCTGCTATACCTGTTGGCTCAGCAATTTCGCTCGGTAGAAGTGCTCCGTTCCGAGTTGATCCGTCAGCAGGACAGGGCGGCTCGGTTGCGCCCCGTGTTCGAATACGTGGCCCAGAATTATACGGAAGGATTGACCCTTAAGAAAGGCGCGTCCCTGGCTAATATGAGCCAGCCGCAGTTTATGAAACTCTTTAAGCGAGTAGCTGGGATGACTCTAGTCAACTATGTTACTCACGTCCGGCTGTCGCACGCCTTTCGACTGTTGAAGGACAGCTCTTTGACCATCGCAGAGATCGCATTTCAGACCGGCTTCTCCGATCAGAGCCATTTGGATCGCCGTTTCAAGGCCGCTTTTGGTCAGGTGCCAAGTGCCGTCCGAAAACCGCACCACCATTAAAGCACGTTGTTGGCGCCCGGATCAGGCTAGCGCACTTCTTGACCCGCGAGGTGAAAATCATTCAAGAAAAAGATCGGGCCATTCTAGGCGATTACTGCCGGCCCGCCCTACAATCGTGCGACCATGACCCCCATCAGGATTGCTGTCATCGGCTGCGGATTTTGGAGCCGCTTCCAGATTCCAGCTTGGCATGAAATCGAGGGGGTGACTTGTGTCGCGGTGTGTGATCGGGAGAAGGATCGATCTCACTCGATCGCCGCTCAGTTTAATATTCCATTGTGCTACCAGGAGCCCGTGAAAATGCTGCAAGCGATCCGGCCGGATGCGGTCGATATCGTGACGAGTCCGGAAACGCACCAGGAGTTAGTGAATATCGCGAGCGATCTGGGTATTCCTGTGATTTGCCAAAAGCCAATGGCGACGGAAATGGCGTCCGCCGAAGCCATGGTCCGACTTTGCGGCGAACGAAAGGTTCCCTTCTTCGTCCATGAGAACTGGCGGTGGCAAAAGCCGCTTCGAAAGTTAAGAAGCGTTCTTGACTCTGGGGTCATCGGGCAACCGTTTCGCGCCCGCATTGATTTTAATTGCAACTTTCCGGTCTTCGATAATCAACCGTCTCTCCGGAGTACGCCTGAATTAATCCTGGCGGACTTGGGTGTCCATCTCCTGGATGCGACGCGCTTTTTATTTGGAGAAGCAGTGAGTTTGAGCTGCCTGACCCAACAAATCACGCCAAACATTGCCGGAGAAGACGTCGCCACCGTTCTTCTCGCCATGGCGAACGGTATGACGGTCTGTTGCAACTTAAGTTTTGCAACCAAGCTAGAGTTTGACCCATTCCCGGAGACCTCGGTTCTGGTTGAGGGGACTCATGGGTCAGCGCAGCTTACATCCGATTATTGGATCAAAACGACCGACGGTAAAGAAGCGCGGGCACAACGGTTCCCGCCCATCGCTTATCCTTGGGCAGACGCGAACTATGCCATCGTCCATGACAGCATCGTCGAATGCCATCGCAATCTAGCCGCAGCTTTGAGAGGAATGGCCGAAGCCGAAACGAGCGGGGCAGATAATTTGAAAACCTTAAAGCTGGTATTCGCCTCCTATGAGTCGGCCCGCTCGAAACGAACCATCCAACTGGGCAGCTCGATTGCGTGACTAAGCAATGACTGCGGTGATCGATCTAGCTTTTTTCAAATTTAACTACCATTAACGATGAACATCACCCTTCTTGGCGCCGGCGGGAAAATGGGCGGCCGGCTTACTGCGAATCTACGGCCCCGGCAAGAATATTCGATCGATTATGTTGAGATCAGCGATTCCGGACGCAAGAGGTTGGCGGAGGAGCAAATTCAGGTGACCAGCCTTGAGGAGGCTGTCAGCCGAGCCGAAGTGGTCATTCTGGCGATTCCGGATGCAGCGATTGGAGAAGTCACTCACGAACTTGTTCCTAAGCTGAATCCCGGCACGATGGTATTCGGTCTGGATCCGGCTGCCGCATATGCGGGAGCCATGCCGATCCGTGACGATCTTACCTATTTCGTGGCCCATCCGTGCCATCCGCCTCTTTTTACGGATGCGTCTCCTGCTAATTCAGATTCGGACTGGTTTGGCGGGCGCGGCACGCTCCCTCAGAGCGTGGTATGCGCGCTCTTTCATGGACCGGAAGGGGAGTATGCGCTGGGTGAACAGTTGGCCGCTCATATGTTTGCACCGATCCTTCGTTTGCATCGAATCTCCGTTGAACAAATGGCCATTCTGGAGCCGGCTATTGTCGAATCCACAATGTTGACCTGCGTCATGATCATGAAGCAGGCCATGGATGAAGCCGTAAAACATGGAATTCCCGAACAAGCGGCTCGGGACTTCTGCTTGGGGCATATCAGGACGGAACTCGCGATTGTTTTTGGCTTCGCCGGCTTTCCGGTGTCCGATGGCGCCAAGCGAGCCGTTGAACAAAACATGAAACGGATTTTCCGCGACGACTGGCGAGAAGTCATTTCCTTAGGGGCGCTTCGCGAGAG
>Ga0210405_10004144_pt1 | contig 13746 bp, 9 predicted proteins | sample IncBWH11MmetaG_FD_155492 | JGI IMG/M metagenome (GOLD analysis project Ga0210405, IMG submission 155492) | Forest soil microbial communities from Barre Woods Harvard Forest LTER site, Petersham, Massachusetts, United States - Inc-BW-H-11-M | ecosystem: Environmental > Terrestrial > Soil >... | reverse complement strand
CAGTTTAGTCGCGGTCGAGGCGCTCAAATATTCGCTGAGGCGAGAGCGGCCTTACCAAGGCGATGGAAGCGGGCCGTTTTTCCAAGGTGGCACGTCTTTCCCATCGGAGCATGCCGCTGCTGCTTGGTCAATAGCGAGTGTCATCGCCCATGAGTATCCTGGTTTTTTTCCTAAGATCGCAGCGTATGGACTTGCTTCACTGGTCAGTTATTCTCGCGTCCAGGGTCGCCAGCATTTTCCATCGGATGTTTTCATCGGCAGCATGATGGGCCAATTGATCGCCCAGGATGTCTACAGCCGCCATCACGATCCTGCGCTGGGAGGTGCGGAGTGGAGGTCGATTGGCGAAATCGTTCGAGACGACGCAAACCTTTCCGCGGCTAATCGGGGTTCCCCATACGTTCCGTTAGACAGTTGGGTTTACGCCGCCTTCGACCGACTGGCTGCTTTGGGACTTGTGAAAAGTGGTCTGGTGGGCATGCGACCATGGACAAGACTCGAGTGTGCGAGGCTCGTGGCGGAAGCGGCAGACCAGGATGCGGATAACCCGCCCGAGATCGAAAATCTACTTAACGCACTGGCGGGGGAGTTCGCCTATGAGTCTGAATCACTCGGGGGTCTGAATCGGCGTGCTCGAGTGGAATCTCTGTACACGCGCCTCACCGGGATTTCTGGTCCGCCGCTTACGGATGGTTATCACTTCGCACAGACGCTGATCAATGATTTCGGCCGGCCATATTCTGAAGGCTTCAACAACGTTACTGGCTTCTCAGCGTCGGCGGTGAGTGGACGGCTGGCTGTTTATGTGCGGGGCGAATACCAGCACGCGCCATCTGTGCCCACATTGTCCCCTTCGGCCCGTCAATTTATTTTCTCTTCAGACAATGTGCCTTCGCTCCCACCGGCGGTTCCGGTGCCTGCCGTAAATCGTTTGGCGCTGCTGGATGCTTATGCGTCGATGAATATTGAAAATTGGCAGCTTTCGTTTGGCAAACAGAGCCTGTGGTGGGGTCCGACCAAAGGCGGGCCTTTGATGTTTTCCGATAATGCAGACCCTGTTAACATCTTTCGCATAAGTCGAGTTTCGCCTTTCAAACTTCCTTGGTTTTTGGGATATCTCGGTCCAATCCGACTAGAGCTCTTTCTTGGACAACTGGAAGGCCACGAATTCGTATTTCAGACCAATACCGGGATTGTTGGGACGTATGGCCGGGCCCTCGGCCGCCAGCCGTTTCTCCAAGGCGAGAGATTTAGCCTTAAACCCACGGCAAATTTCGAATTGGGGCTGTCGGTGACCGCGGTTTTTGCTGGTGGGCCGACCCCCCTCACCGGGTACACGCTATTAAAAAGTTATTCGCTGGGGAACGGCAATAGTCAACCGGGCAGCAGTTCCGATCCAGGAGATCGCCGCAGCGGCCTTGACCTTACCTATCGGCTCCCGTGGGTGCGAAACTGGCTAACCTTCTATACAGAAGCGTTTACCGAGGACCAATTCAGCCCCATCGCGTACTGGGACCGCTCCGCTACGTATTCCGGCATTTACATGCCGCGCATCCCCAAAATCAATAAACTGGATCTTCGTGTTGAGGGCGGTTATACCGATCTAATCTACAATCCTTATGGTCCGGGGATTTTTTACTCAAATAGCCGCTATCCTAATGGCTACACGAACGAGAAGTTTCTTATGGGAAGTTGGATCGGTCGCCAGAGTCAAGCGGAACAAGCCTGGAGCACGTACCACATTAGTCCACGGAGTTACATACAGGCTGGCTATAGGCATCAGAAGGTCAGCAAGGATTTTATGCCCGGAGGAGCTACGCTGAGCGACGTTTCGCTGAGCGGTGACTTTTTGGTCCGCTCGGATGTGAGTGTTTCCGGCCTGGTGCAGTATGAAAGCTGGATTTTTCCGGTCATAACTCCGGGGGCACAGTCGAACGTAACAGCATCCTTGCAGTTCACGTACTGGCCTCATTCTTGGAAGTAGCGATTTTGGCAGTGTGCATTAGTCGACAAAGGAACTAGACTTATAAAGTGACGCCAACTGCGACAAAGCAAACGCCCGAAACGTCCCGGCTTCGCATCGATCCGGAGCCTTCGCTCGATAACAATCCATTTGGCGATTCACGCGAATGGCAAGCGGAACGTTTGCGGACGCTCTGGGATAATCGCCGGCTATTCCTTCGCGCCGTCGGAATCGGTTTGGTGTTATCGACGTTGATCGCTTTGCTCATTCCCAATCAATACACCTCGATGACCCAGCTGATGCCCCCGGATAATCAATCTTCCAGTTCCTCGATGGCCATGATGGCCGCCACGATAGCCAAGGGTGCTGGAGCCTTGAGCTCGGTTGCAGGTGATCTACTTACATTGAAAAGTAGTGGTGCGATGTTTGTAGGCGTTCTCAGGAGTCAAACCGTACAGGATCGTTTGGTTCAACAATTCGATTTACGGAACGTTTACGGCAAGAGGCTAAACGTCGACGCGCGTCAGAAACTTGACGAAAACACATTTATCACCGAAGACCGCAAAAGTGGAATCATTACAATCAATGTAACCGATCATGACAAGCAGCGCGCGGCGGCTCTCGCCAATTCATACGTCGAGCAGTTGAATTCTCTGGTGGCGCAACTCTCTACTTCGTCAGCTCACCGGGAAAGAGTTTTTTTGGAAGATCGTTTAAGCGCAGTTAAGAAAAATTTAGATGAAGACGCTAATCAGCTTGCGCAATTTTCCAGCAAAAATAACACCCTCGACATCAGGGACGAGGGCAGAGCGATGTTGGACGCCGCCGCGGGCATCGCAGGTCAGATGATTGCCGCGCAGTCACAACTTGAAGGTCTTCGCCAAATCTATACGGACAGCAATCCTCGGGTTCGCTCTTTGAATGCCCACGTGATGGAGCTTCGCAAGCAGTTGGATAAACTCGGCGGTGCGAAAGTACCGACGGGCGCAACCGGCGATCAAGCTGCAGTCGATCCCACGTCGGACATGCCCTATCCGTCCATTCAAAAATTACCTCTTCTGGGTGTGAAATACGCTGATCTCTATCGGCAGGTCAAAATTCAAGAAACGGTTTACGAGTTGTTGACCCAACAATACGAGATGGCCAAGGTGCAGGAAGCCAAGGAAATTCCCAGCGTCAAGACTCTTGATCCGGCGAAAGTTCCGGAACGGAAGTCGTTCCCTCCGCGTTTGTTGATTATCTTGAGTGGAATTTGTCTGGCGATTGTTATCGCGGCGGTTTGGGTTTGGGGGTCGATTCGCTGGGAGCGACTCGATGCGCAGGATCCCCGCAAGGCTTTCTTTCGAGAAATAGCCACTACCTGGAAGAAACCAAAGAACCTGGGGATCGCCGGACGCTGATGGCTGCCGAGTGCTCCGTAGATAAGTAAGCGGATTGCTGATGGAACCGGCAGCAACAAACCTCACCGCCTGTTTGAAGCGTCTTGTTGGCAATAGGAAACGCTTCAGACCCAACAATATGCCGGTGTCTTATAATTGAATTTTATGGCTACGCTTGAAACCCCCAAATCGATTCTGGTGCGAACCAGGATTCCGTGGTTTACGGAGTCCAGTTGGAAACAGGTTCGGGAATATTCGCCTACTTTTCTAACCGAGTTTGTCGTTATGGCCAGCCAGATCCTCCTTTACAAATTGGCGGCACATTATCTGGGGAAGACTGGCTTTTCTGAATATGCCCTCGCCCGGCGCACGGTATCGCTACTTTTCCCAATTCCGGTGCTGGGTATGGCTGTCGGGCTCCCTCGCTATATTGGCGCTACGAATGGGCGTGGGGACAGGGACGCCGCAGCTCGCTATTTTGGGGCCACGCTATGGTGTGTGGCAGGCGCGGCGTTCATCTGTCTGACGCTGATAAATTTGTTCTCCAAGCCTTTCTCTTACGTCTTTTTTGGCAGCGATGCCTACAGTTATCTGGCACTTCCTTTGAGCGTCATGATTCTGGGCCAGTGTCTTCACACCGTTGTGTGCGGATACTTTCGTGGTCACATGATGTTGGGACGGGCAAACGCCCTTCAAATTGTCAATTTGGCCCTGGTTCCAGTCGGCTCTTTTTTGGTATTCGGGCAATCGCTGACAAAGCTGCTGATTGCTATTGGTGTACTGTCGACCCTGATATCCAGCGTCGGGCTTTTGTTCACTCCGGTGTGGGCCGTCGCCGAAAATAACTGGAACGAAACCAAAGAGCTTTTTCGCTATGGCGTTCAGCGTGTCCCGGGAGACTTTATTTTGGTCGCGCTATTCACCCTGCCGGCTACGTTTGCCGCTCATCTGAAGGGCATTGAAGAGGCGGGTTTCGTGGCCTTCGGGATATCTGCGGTCTCAATTATTGGGGCGGTGTTCGCCCCCGTGGGTTTGGTGCTGCTGCCTAAAGCCACCATCATGTTAGCCGAAGGCGCCCGCGAGGAATTGCGCGAGCACCTTAACGCGATGGTTCGCGTCACTTTTGTGCTTTCTGTCGGCATCATCATGACAATTTGGATCTGGATGCCCAACCTCATCCACCTATATCTCGGTGCCAGTTTCGGACAGGTGGTCCCGATAGCGCGACTGCTGATTTTGGGAGCCCTTCCTTACTGCCTGTATCTCGTGCTGCGCAATATTGTGGATGCTTACCATGAGTACGGAATTACTGCGGCTATTCTCTTTTGCGGCTTGCTTACCTTCCTTGTTGGCTCGTACCTTTCCAAACGAACCAGCTTCGGGATTGATGTGATTCTGGGATCATTTGTTGTGGCGATGACGGTGATCGCAATTTTATCGAATCTGGAATGTAAGAAAATTTTGCGAAAACGCAGTTAAGAGAAGCGCAAAGATTTTTCAGGAGCGATTTCGAATCAAGGACGAATTCCGTTTCGGTCCTACGGTTTGCTCTAAACCATGAACAACGACGATTGGATCCTTTTATCCCTGTTCTTTTATTTGTTGGTCGCGGTGCCGGCTCTCGTCTACGTCGTAAAAGTAAAAAAGGCAGGATTCTTCGATCCCGCCGTTCAGTTTCTGATTTTTCTGACGCTCTTCGTTATTCCACTGCCATTGCGCGCGTACATGACCAAGGAAATAGAAGGCGACGTTACTGAACACCTTCTGGAACTTCTGCCCTTTTTGCCCATTTCCGTGTTCATGACTGCGGTAAGTCTGCCGCTCTTTTTATGGGGCTATTATTCACGATTCGCCGAGCGGCTAGCCGCACGCTTACCCAAGCCACGCACCGGCGAAAATTTGAGCGCTCCGGCCATTATCCTTGGTGTATTTTCGCTGTTTCTTTTGGTGCAGTTAGCCAGCGATAGCGATGGTTTGCTCAATTTTATTTTGCTCGGGTACGGCGCATCATCAGAAATTTATGGGAAGGGGCATCTGGCGGTTGGATTTCCATGGTTATTCGTAGCTTCTCTGTTTCTGCTATTTCGCTATGCTGTTCGCCGAAAAAAGGTGGACCTTCTATTATTTGTTGTTGCCTTCGTTCTTATATCCGGCATGTTCCTGCTGATCGGCTCGAGGAACATGCTGGTGTACATGTCCCTTACGGTGGCGCTGTTTTGGCATTACGCGATACGCCCTATTCGGCTCAAGAGACTGGCGGCTCTGGGGCTTCTGTCGTTTGTTGCACTTAATATCGTCGGTTACCTGCGAACCTCGAATTACCAGAGTCTTGGTGATTTCTGGACAACTTCCGCGTCGGCCTATCAAGAGTCATCCAGCGCTAGAGGCAGGATGTTTTACACCTTGACCATTGGCGAGTTTGTTGTCCCGTTTGAAACTCTTCCGCAAATGATTCGTAGTGTGGGCAGCGAAATTCAACCCCAGTTTGGCCTCACGTATATAAAGGATGTAATGCTTTGGGTCCCTAGTGTGTTATTTCCCGATCGGCCTCCGACGCTGACGCACTGGTATATGGAAACCTTTTACGGTGAAGGTCATGGGCTCAATATCGGCAGGTCCTTCTTTTTCCTCTCCGAAGGCTATTTGAACTTCGGGATCCTCGGGGTTTTTATCACCATGCTCTTGTGGGGAGCTTTTCTCGGTGTAGTACATTTCTATCTGCGTGCCGCAGACGGGGCCCCGGGAGCAGTACTCTTGTGTGCGCTAACCATTGCGTTCATCTATCGAGGCTTGGCCGGAGACTTCTCCTCAATGTTCGTTGGTCTGCCGGAGCAATCGCTTAGCGCAGCCATAATTGGCTTGTGGATAGCGAATTACGGCAGCAAGAAGAGACTGTGGGCTAGAGCGCCATCAACCCGCATGATACCGGATCCCATTTCCATTCCACACTCTGCTCCTGCGGGCCTTCATGACGCAGAATAAATTCAGCCCTGACACTGAAGTGGGCGTACCTCTATCGCCGGATCAGGCGTTGGATGCTGGATATTGGGAATCAAGGCTTCGTCAGAATTGGGGACTGCATGGCGTTGGGCACATCAGTTACGGCGTGCCCTACAACCGTTGGCTGTATAAGGTTAGGCGTAACATTTTCAAACGGGAAATGGCCCGGCTGGGTGTTGATTGGAAGCACTCGGACGTTTTGGACGTTGGCTCAGGGACAGGATTTTGGATTGACGCGTGGAAAGGCCTTGGAGTCCACTCGATTACCGGATCTGACGTTACGCAAGTTGCCGTCGATCATCTGCAGGTGGCCTATCCAGATTCGCGCTTCACCAGGTTGGATATTTCCGGCGCCCTTGAAAGCCAACATCCTGGCGGTCCATACAACGTCGTTTCCGCATTTGATGTATTGTTTCACATCACCAACGACGCCAAATTTGCCGACGCGATTGCAAATATTCCCCGCCTACTCACGCCAAGTGGATATTTTATTTTTTCGGATAACTTCTTGCACGGGCATGGCGTTCGCGGCGATCATCAGGTCAGCAGATCCCTCCAGGAAATCTCTGAGGTGTTGACCAAGGCCGGCTTTCAAATAATTCGGCGCGTTCCTATGTTTATTGTGATGAATGCGCCGGTGGATATTTCAGCTCCGTGGCCACTTAAATTTTGGAGATTGGCCATGCTTCCGGTGAGGGCCGTCCCCTTACTGGGAAGTATTTACGGCGCGCTCCTTTATCCTTTGGAGCTTCAGTTAACGCGATTTCTGCGGGAAAGCCCTACAACCGAGATGATGATTTGTCGGAAAAGCGGGATAGGTTAAAGCTGTTGATCATGCATTTCCCGCCAGCAATTCAGTTTTTTTGCGAGATCGCAGCAACTTGCCGCTTCTGGACCCGCCCCGTCGTATGAGGATTTGCTATCTGGCGGACGCGGGCAGTCAACATACCATCAGGTGGGCAAATTATTTCTCAGCGCATCATCACGATGTGCAAATTATCTCATTTCGTCAGAGTGAAGATTCACAAACGCAACAGCAGACGCGTTTAGTTAAGCCGCGGTGGGGATCAAGGCTGGATAGTTTTCTCTGCGCCCCTCGCGTGCGTGAACTGCTCGAGCGCTTTAAACCCGACATCGTTCATGCTCATTACGCCAGCAGTTACGGTACGCTTGGCCGACTTTGCCGCTTTCATCCGTATATACTTTCCGTTTGGGGCAGCGATGTTTACGATTTTCCAAGACGCTCATGGCTGCATCGCAAATTGCTTAAGGCAAATTTAGCCGCAGCAGACCAACTGTGCGCCACTAGTAAGAATATGGCTTCGGAAACTCTGCGATATTGCGACAAATCTGTGACCATCACGCCGTTCGGTGTCGATTGTGACCACTTTCGTCCATTTTCCGTCCCAAAAAACAGCGTGAATGAATTTGTCATCGGCACGATTAAAGCGTTAGAGCCGCCGTACGGGATTGAGCATCTAGTACGTGCTTTTGCCCTGCTTATCAGGAAGTACGAGGGGCGGAAGAAGGTCCGTCTGGAAATCGCTGGCGATGGCTCGCTCAGGAAACCGTTAGAGCGTTTGGCGGAGGATCTTGGCGTTAGACACGAAGTCAGTTTTTTAGGGCACATTGCGCATTCTGAGGTTCCACAATTATTGAACACGTTCTCTGTATTTTGTGCCTTATCCTTGAGCGAGAGCTTTGGCGTCGCAATTCTGGAAGCATCCGCTTGTCAATTGCCGGTGGTGGTAACAAATATTGGGGGCTTGCCTGAAGTAGTTAGAAACAACCTGACCGGTTTCATCATCCCCGCAAAGGATGCTCAGGCGGCCGCGGACGCCATCGGTAAACTCATCGATCAAGACAGCCTTCGCCAGGATTTTGGCCAAGCAGGACGCAAATTCGTTCTCGAGAACTTTGAGTGGTCTCAAAACGCGAAGCGCATGGAGAATGTTTACGAGTCAGTTCTTCAAGCAAGTTGATAGAATCTCTCTGTGCCAGGATTGCGAGTAATACTCCAAGCCTGTCTGGTTACGCTTGCTTGGAGCACGGAACCGACCTGATGCTGAGTCCCATCTGCCGGCGTGACATTGCGTCACTTTGCGTAGCAAGGTATGCGGCGTTCGAAAGGCTGTAGTCACCTGCTGATATGCGAATTTTATTTCTAACGCAATATTTCCCGCCGGAAACTGGCGCCCCTTCAAATCGCCTCTCCGATCTCGCCGACCGGCTCGCTAATCTTGGGCACCAGGTCACGGTGCTTACCGCCCTTCCGAACTATCCGCAAGGCGTAATTTTTGACGGCTACCGTGGCCATTTCATGATGACCGAGAAACGCAATAGTATTCAGGTCATTCGGTCTTGGATTTTTGCGACCCAAAGTAAAAAATTCCTCCCGAAACTCGTCAACTATTTCTCTTTCGCCATTCTGAGTTGTCTGGTGGGAGCCTTCACGGTAAAAAGCACTGATATCGTTTTTGTAGAATCGCCGCCGCTCTTTCTGGCGGTCTCCGGCTATCTTCTCGCCAGAATCAAACGCGCCAAATTTGTGATGAATATCTCCGATCTGTGGCCCGAGTCTGCTATCGCCCTGGGAGTCTTGCGCAACCCTCGCGTCATCCGTTGGTCCGTCTGGCTCGAACGGGAACTTTATCGCCGTGCGGATCTGGTAACCGGTCAGACGCAGGGAATAATGGCTGGCGTGCGAAATCGTTGGCCTTCTGCTCCTCGAGCGTTGCTCACCAACGGCGTAGCGCCCGAGTTTTTACAGCAAATTGAGGCCGTCCGCCCTTGGCGGTCAAAACAGCGTCAAGAACTTGGTTTTGGGGCCAAGTTTATCGTGGCTTACACCGGCGTGCATGGATTCTCGCAGCGACTCGAAACGATCATCCGCGTTGCGGAACTCCTTTGTAGCTATAAGGACATGCAATTTATTTTTTGGGGTGACGGTCCCGAAAAATCGGGCTTGAAAGCAATGGTCCAGGCGAAACATCTCTCGAACGTACAATTTTTCCCCTCGCAGCCCTCTTCGCGTATGCCGGAGGTTCTGACCTCCGTGGATGTCTCCGTCGTGCCGTTGGCACGCACCGAACTTTTTAAAGGCGCACTGCCGTCCAAGCTTTTTGAAGCCCTCGGAGCAGGCGTTCCAGTGGTTGCCGCGGTGGAGGGCGAAGCTAAGAGCCTCGTCGAAGCATCTGGAGGAGGCATCGTCATTGAGCCCGAGAACGCTCAACAGATGGCGGAGGCCATCATTTGTCTCTACAGGGATGGTGGTCTACGCGAGAAACTCAGCATCGAGGGGCGCAGTTATGTTGCCATGCACTACAATCGCAAAACGATCGCCGAGCGCTTTGAAAAACTTCTTCTCGCGGTCAAATCTTCTAGCCTTCACACTTCGGCTGAAGGAAACATCGAGTCCGAAGTGCAACTCGGCACTTTGAACTCACCAAGCGAGAAATATTCAAAATATTCGAGCGCAGAAATAAAAAACGTATGATTTGCGCTTCGACTTCCAAATCGGTTGATCTTCATGTCCCCTCATAAACCGGACGTGCCTTCATCCATGGGAGCGGAGTCTACAAGGATCAGAGAAGTATATCGACTTCGCGAATCCAATATTCCCAAAGACCGTTATTCCTTATTTAAGGAAGAAAACTTCGTCACGCATCTTGATTTACAAGGCGAGATTCTCAGATTGCTTAATCGCTTTAAGCGGACCTCTCTAGGAACAGAAAAAATCCTGGAGGTTGGCTGTGGGCGAGCCTATTGGCTTCGCCAGTTGATCCAATGGGGAGCCCAACCCGAAAATCTTTTTGGCATAGATTTAATGCAAGAAAGACTCCAGGACGGGAGAAAACTTTGTCCTCAAGAGGTGTCGCTTGAATGCGGTGACGCCTCTCGCCTGGATTTTCCCGATGCATACTTCACTATGGTTTTGCAGTTCACCGTGTTCACATCAATTCTGGATGATGTGATGAAAAGACAAATTGCTGCCGAGATAAGCAGGGTGTTGAAACCTGGTGGCGCGTTGTTGTGGTACGATTATTTTGTGTCAAATCCGAGCAATCCGAATGTTCGCGGTGTATCCCGCAGAGAGATCGTGAAGTTGTTTCCTGGATTTTCCATATTTCTCAAGCGCGTCACACTTGCGCCTCCGATTACCCGGGTAGTGGCGCCTGTTTCAACCGCTGTTTACCGATTACTATCCGCTTTACCCCCGCTTCGTACTCATTATCTGGGTTTTTTGCAAAAACAATGAAGCTAACGACGCCCGCGTTATCCATACCGTTTCATCAGGCTTCTGTGGGAGACGAAGAAATCGAAGCTCTTGCGGAGGTGATCCGCTCTGGTTGGATCACTATGGGCCCTAAGACCATCGAATTTGAGCAGCAGTTTGCCTCTTACGTCGGAGCACGGCACGCTGTTGACGTATGTTCCGGGACGGCCGCTCTTCACTTGGCGCTCGAAGCGGCCGCGATTGGGCCTGCGGACGAGGTCCTCATTCCCACGACCACGTTCACCGCTACGGGCGAAGTAGTTACTTATCTTGGAGCTCGGCCGGTATTAGTAGATGTCGACCCTGTTACCTTCAATATAGACGTCGCGGATGCGGAAAGAAAACTTACGCCTCGCACACGAGCCATTATTCCGGTTCACATTGCTGGACAACCCTGTGACATGGCGGAGATTCACTCTTTCGCTCAACATTACCAACTGCGTGTAATTGAGGATGCCGCGCATGCGCTTCCCTCTCAATACCGCGGCAAACGCATCGGTTCCTTGAGCGAGCTGACAGCCTTCAGCTTTTATGCCACGAAAACTTTAACGACAGGAGAGGGCGGGATGATCACCACTGACGACGATGATCTCGCGGCTCGAATGCGGCTGATGCGGCTTCACGGAATAGCTGGCGACGCCTGGAAGCGTTACGGTAAGAATGGTCCCTGGTCATATGAGGTAGTCGAAGCTGGGTTCAAATATAACCCCACGGACCTGCAAGCCGCTTTAGGAATCGTGCAGTTAGCGAAGTGCGACGCATATACCTCTGCGAGAAGCCGAATTGCGGAGCGTTACAGCGAAGAATTTCGCCGTCTATCGGCACTCGAAACGCCCGAAATTAAGTCTGATCGCGAATCCTCCTGGCATCTTTATCTTATTCGATTGCATCTGGACCAGTTACGCCTAGATCGCAATGCCTTCGTTAACGAGCTTAAAGAACGGGGTATCGGTACCAGCGTACATTTTATTCCGCTACATCTACATCCTTTCTATCAAAGGTCTTATGGATATGCGGCTGGCGATTTTTCAGTCGCTGAGACTCAGTTTGCACGGTGTATTTCTCTGCCAATTTACCCTAGGATGAGCGAGGAGAACGTTCAGCAAGTGATTGATACTGTCTCTGATGTCGTGAGCCGTGCCCGGCGATAGCCCCTCCTTGCGGGCATTGGCTGTTCGAACCGAAGACGAGTCCGATTTAGCGGCTCTGAGATTCCGGGTCAAGGCTGGCTCTCCAATTGATGTGCGTCACAGGCAAATGTATCAGCGATACGGTAAACGGTTGATTGACGCGAGCTCATCCTTTGTGGCTCTCCTGGTCCTGTGTCCGCTTTTTGCGATCGTAGGTATCATTATCAAATGCACGTCGCCCGGACCGGTGTTGTACTGGCAGCAAAGGGTTGGACGTGGGGGTAGGATATTCAGAATTGCCAAATTTCGTTCCATGGTGGTTGGTGCGGACAAAAAGGGCCTCGGAATTACGATTTCGGGCGATGCGCGGGTCACCCGTGTCGGTGTGTTCCTCAGAAAATCCAAGATTGACGAATTCCCGCAGCTTTGGAACGTTTTGAAAGGTGAAATGAGTTTGGTGGGACCTCGGCCGGAGTTGCCGCAATACGTTTCAGGGTACACGCCCGAACAGCGGCTTGTACTTCAGGTCCGTCCAGGTATTACTGATCCAGCTTCGATTCGCTACCGGCACGAAGAAGCAGTCTTAGCCACGAGCACGAACCCGGACGAATTTTATCGCGGTGTTATCCTACCCGACAAGTTGACTATAAACTTGCAATATATTCGTGAGATATCGGTGTACTCCGATATAAAGTGTGTTATTCATACGATGACTTCCCTTTTTAAGCGCCCAACAATTTTAAGCAGCGAACAAATACCTGGTGATTCTAATCGCTCGGCAGACCTTTCTACTGGAAAAAAACTGAGGACTTGATAATGCCGTATCATTTGTATTCAAAAACGAATGAGCGAATTTTGGAGGCCTTCGTTGTCGCCGCCTCCTTCTATTTTGCTTTCCTGATTCGCTACGAAGGCGCGATACCTGCTTACCATCTGCACCAATTCGCGCTTTTGGTGCTCCCTGTCACCGTCGCACAGTTGCTCATAAACTCAATTTTGGGCTTGAATAAAATTCAGTGGCGCTACGTAAGCATAGGGGACGGTCTTCGCGCTGCGCGTGCTTACTTAGTGTTATCGGTCCTAATGCTGGTACTGCGCTTTGCACTTCCGGCGTCGGCAACGATACTTCGTATCCCTGCAAACGTCATTGTTATTTACTTGTTGCTTTCTCTGATTGGCGGAGTCGGGATTCGTCTTTTGCGACGTTATGTTTATGAAAGAAAGTCGACCAGCGCCACCCCGGAAGAAAGCGCCACTCCACGCCGTCTGCTGTTAATCGGAGCGGGTACCATGGGTGTGAAGACCGCGAAGGAAATGTCTTCCGATCCATCGGTTGAAATTTTGGGTTTCTTGGATGACGATCCCCGCAAAGCCGGATGTGTCATTGCGGGCGTCAAGGTGCTGGGTCCTACTTCGGAATTAACAGAAATTGTACGCCTTAAGAAAGTAAACGCAGTGTTGGTTTGCATTGCTCCGGCGGCCAGAGGCTCCTTTGATCGCCTGGTGGCATTGCTCGACGGGCTGCCGGTCACCAGCAAGTTTGTTCCTACCATTACGGAAATACTCGATTCCAAAGATGGATTGCATTTGGCACTAGGCTACAAAGAGGCTCCAACAAATGGAGTTTCCCAGTTGCATCACGCGCCAGTCGCGGTGATGCCGGACCGTAAAGATATAACAAACAAGTCGATCCTTATCACTGGCGGTGCAGGGTTCATCGGCTCGAGTTTGGCTGAGAGGCTCGCACGGCACAATGAAGTGGTGCTTTTGGATCGATTCTTCCGTGATCAGCCTGCGGCCTTTACATCCCTACGTGACAACCATAACGTGCGCATGGTTGAGGCGGATATTCTGGCGGGACCCGAGGTTGTCGATCTTGCAAAGCGCGCGGACATTGTTATTCACGCGGCGGCTATTGTGGGTGTGGGCCGGGTTTGCAGCTATCCTCGGGAAACACTGGAAACCAATTTTACCGGCACATCCCGCGTCCTCAAGGCT
>Ga0210405_10004143_pt1 | contig 13748 bp, 9 predicted proteins | sample IncBWH11MmetaG_FD_155492 | JGI IMG/M metagenome (GOLD analysis project Ga0210405, IMG submission 155492) | Forest soil microbial communities from Barre Woods Harvard Forest LTER site, Petersham, Massachusetts, United States - Inc-BW-H-11-M | ecosystem: Environmental > Terrestrial > Soil >... | reverse complement strand
GAGGACAAACTATTTCCCCTCTGCCAGGAACTCAACGTCGGCGTGATTGCGCGCGTGCCGCTGGACGAAGGCAGCCTCGGCGGCAAGATGACTCTCGAAACCCGCTTCCCGAAAGACGATTGGCGGGCCCTTTACTTTGGACCAGAAAATCTGGCGAACACGATTCACCGGGTCGACAAGCTCAAGAAAATTGTACCTGCGGGGATGACATTACCCGAAATGTCTCTACGCTTCGTCCTGTCTCATCCCGCGGTCAGCACGACGATTATCGGCATGCGCAGTCCCGCACACGTCGCACAGAACGTTGCTGTCAGTGACGCTGGCCCGCTTGAGTCCGCGCAGCTCGACGAACTGAAACATCACCGCTGGGACCGCAAGCCGGCGCATTGGTCTGACTAAATTGGTCTGACTAAATGGTCTCAGTACCTAGTACCTAGTACTCAGTCAACGCTTGGCTCTTACTGGGTACTAGGTACTAGGTACTGAACTCCCTACGACCTCTGGTAGTAGCGAGCGGAGCAGTCTACTCTTTGTAGTTTCCCAGCGACACAGTGACACGCGCCTGATTGCTCTCCGACATGAAAAATCATTCGCACAAGACCGCATTTGTAATTGCGCTGTTGGCAACGCTGCTCACGGCACTGCACGCGCAAAACCCGCGCGGATCGTTACGTGGCACGGTACAGGATGCCACCGGCGCGCGCATCGCCTCCGCCAAAATCGAGGCGCAGCTTTTGGGCTCGTCCGTCCAACGCGCGGCCAACAGCGAAGACCGTGGCGAGTTTCGTCTCGACGATCTTCTTCCCGGCAACTACCGCATCAGCGTCAGCGCGGCGGGATTCGCGCCAGCGCAAGCCGATGTCGTGATCGCCGTCGCTACAGCCCGTGACATTACGGTCACGATGAAACCCCCGTCCGTGCAGCAAACGGTCAGGGTGCACGCCGAGACTTCTTCCATTGCCACCGAACCGATCGATCTCGCCAGCGCCGTCCATCAAGGAGTAATTTCCAGCCACGACCTTGAGACGCTGCCGCTCGCGGCGCGCAGTTTTGCCAACATCGCGTACCTCACGCCGGGCACCGAACCCGTCGAGCCTTCCGACCCAACGAAAGCGCGCATCACCGCGGTTTCTACCGGCGGAAGTTCGGGGCTGAACAACGATCTCTCGGTCGACGGCGGCGATAATTCGGACGATTGGATTGGCGGCTTCCTGCAGAATTTTTCTCCGGAGGTCGTGCAAGAGTTCGCCGTGCGTACGGCGCAGGAAGACGCCGACACTGGAGGCACCACAGCCGGCTCGGTCGTCATCACCACCAAGCACGGAACCAACGAATGGCACGGAAGCGGCTCTTTCTATGAACGCGCGGCTGCGCTCAATGCGCGCTTCCCTATCGAGAATCCGGCACAAACCTGCATTGATGGAGTGTGCACGAATAATCCCAAGCAGCCTTTCTCGCGACAAAACTATGTTGCGACGTTGGGCGGGCCGATCGTGAAGGATAAGGTCTGGCTCTTCACGTCATTCGAGTATGTGCACGAGAATGCGAGCATCGCCTACAGTCCGAACAGCATTACGCAGTTCGATGCGCTCGCGCAACTGGCCTCGGAAGGCCTGATTCCCGGGATCAATTCGATTGCGGTTCCTCCGAACGTTCCAATCCCCTTCCGTGATTACATCGGTTCGCTGCGTTTCGATTGGAATGAATCCTCGAAATCCCAGTGGTTTCTCCGCACCTCGGAAGACAACTACCTCACGCACAATGCTCTGGTGCAGCAGGCCACGCTGCCCTCCACGGGATTGACCACGCACAACAATTACTGGAACACAGTCATCAGCAATACGTACACTTTCAGTCCTACTTGGCTCGGAAACTTCGTGTTAGACACCAGCGAACTGCATCTCACCCAGGCGCGCAATTCGACGCTGGGCTTCGCTCTTGCGTTTCCCTTCAGCTCAACTTCGCAGACAATCTCCGGATTCGAAACCTTCGGAGACAACCAGTTCGCGACACCGATCACTCTATTTCCCGACCTGCGCAATCAGGAGAAGTATCAGCTCCGCTACGACGTAAGCCACGCGACCGGCGACCACTCCGTGAAGTTTGGCATTAATTTTATTCACGAGCCGGTGCTCAGCGGTGCATTTCCGGGGAATCAGGAAACGCTTTACAGCTTTCCCAACGATCCCACTTTTTATTTGACCGACCCGGCTCAGTTCACCGCAGACTATCTGGCAGGAGCGGCTACCATTCCCGCCGGCGATGGCAGCTTCTCGCAAAGCGTGCAGCGCCTCGCACTTTACGCTGAGGATTCGTGGCGCGTCACGCCGCATCTCACCGTGAATTACGGCCTGCGCTGGCAGACAACATACGGGCTCTTTACCGGCTCCGGCCGCAGCCAGGCGGACAATGCCGCCTTCGTCACGTTGCAGGCGCTCCAGATTCCGGTGAGCCTGCCGCACGACGACCACAAACAGTTTGGCCCGCGCCTCGGCATCACGTACGCTCCCGGCGACAACGGCAACACCGTAATCCGCGCGGGGTTTGGCATGTTCTATAACGACCTCGCGCAGAATGGATGGGCCACGGCGTTTCCAGGGAGTGAACTCACCAACGCCGTTACCCCGGGCTCGTGCTCGTTCGATCCCGGCGTTCCCGCGACTACTGGCGCCAGCTGCATTCCCGGCGACGCCGACGGAGGAGTGGGGAATCTGATCGATGGCCACTACAAGACGCCCTACGCCATCCACATTACCGGGGGCGTGCAGCACGCCTTCAACCAGCACTGGACGCTGAGCGCCGACTACATTCACGAGCAGGGCAACCACGGTTATCGCGGCTACACTTTCACTGGCGGCACGAATCTGTTCACTTCGTTGCTGGCCTCAGACGATCCCAACCAGGCGGCCGTCGTCCCTGACCTGAATCTTTTTAAGTCCGACAACCGCTCCAGCTACAACGCACTCATGGTGCGCTTGCAAGGCAATGTCTCCCGCTTTAACCTCACCGCAAACTACATGCTCTCGAAGGCGAAAACGTGGGGATGCCTGCTCGGCGAACTCTTCGATTATGTAAACGGCGTATGCGATCCGCTCAATCCTTTTGGCCCTGGAGACTACGGGCCGTCGGGCGAGGACGTCACCCATCGCTTTGTTCTTGCCGGAACCTTGCATCTTCCGGCCGGCATCGAACTCACCACCATCACCCAAGCCGAGAGCGCGCGTCCCATCACGCTCACCACACCGGTCGGGACACGAGCCGTGATTAACGGAGTGGAGTCGACGCTCGACGAATTCCGCGGCACGCCGTTTATCCAGGCCGATATCCGCGTCAGCCGTCCGTTCAAGCTTGGCGACCGCTGCGCGGTCACTCCCTTCGCCGAATTTTTCAACATCTTCAACCGCAACAATCCCGGCGCGAACTACGTCACCGACATCTCGGCCCTGCCCAATCCGGTGAACGATCTTTCGAACGCCACCGCCATCTGCCAGGATCCGCCCGCCTGCACCACTTACACCCCCATCACCAGCTTCAAGCAATTGCTGGTACCCTCAGGCGGCCTGGGAGATTTCTTCGGTCCTGGAACCACGGTTGGTATTCCGTTCGCAGCACAATTAGGCGTCAGGGTGAGTTTCTAGGGAAAGTGTTTATAGCAGGCCTTCTAGTCCGGCGCTAACTGCCTCTTGCGGAATCTGGGGCTCAGCCCCATAAGCCCAACTTGAGCAGAATTCCTTCTGGATTTGCCGACCATACACCTACGAATCTGAGAGATGGCCCACACATGGTGCAAATACGGCTGCGGCATGGTCAGACTGAGCCCCCCGGGGGTCTGAGACACCTGGATCCTCAACCCAACGGAAAACAGCGCGTGGCATCCGGTGCGAGCCTGCGCTGGCTGCGTGTTGAGACGTCGTGGATCACTCTGGTGACGTCTAGCGTGCACATTCTGCTTTTTGTTTGCGCAATTCCATGTCAAAGTGCTCGGGAGAGGCCTCCATGCGCATCGCACGACAGACACCGCAGGAGCTTGTCGTCGTGTCCGGCACCCGCTGGCTGTCGGCAATCTGCGCAGCCGCCGCACTCATGACCCTCTATTTTGAGATCACCCGCCACCTACCGAAAGGCTACCTCTTCTTACCTGGCTTCTTTCTGCTGTTCGCCCTGATCATGGACCTCCGCAAAACCTTTACCTTCGACGCCATGCAGCGCATCGTCCGCTGGAAAGGCCGCACAGTCTTCAAGGCCGAATCGGGCGAAATCCCCTTCGACGACATCGTCGACATCGGCACGCAAGTTACACACGCCTCGTCGGGCGCCAGGGGCGGCGACGTGCCAATCTATCGCCTCACGATCATCACCCCGCGAGCCACGATACCCATGGCTTACGCTTACAACGGGCAAAACGACGGTTACTCCACTCTTCGCGGTCAGATCCTCGACTTCGTCAAGCCCGGTCAACAACGGAGACCCCCAAGCTAGGCGGTTCTGACTTTCTAATACAACTAAAGGCACCAGCTAGTCGCAGTCAATTTTCTCGAAACCCAAACCCTGCAAGAGACTGCTGATGGTTGAGGCCGCATTTTGCTGTGCGGTTCGTAAAATGCCATCGGCCAGTGCGGCTTCTTGCAGCTCGCGTTCCGCCTCCTGGCGTACTTGCGTCTCCAGATTGGGGTCGGTGGGGACGAGCAGGCCAGTTTGTCTGGAATACACGCGAGTCTTCGCGCTGTCGAGTCGAGTGGCGAACACCTGCGCCGCTGGAAGATGCAAGCGAATTCGCTTGCCCTCGACTTTCACGTCGCCGGATTTTAGGTTTGAGAAATCAATTCCGGCAACAACATCCCCGTGCACCATCATCAGCAAGCGATCTCCGGCCAGGAAATCCGGGAGGATGGCGCTTTCCTTTGCGCCGGTAACCAGCTTGTCCATGGTATACACCACGGTCTCCAAACGCTGCAGGCGTTGAATACGATCAACGACGGTGGGCTGGCTTACATCGATAGTCAGAGTTCTGCCCGTAGCCGCCGACCACACATGGCTCAATAGAGATCGCCCCGAATTTTGCGACAACATCAGCCACGCAAACGAGCCAACGGCCAGGACTCCGAGGAATACTCCGATGACGAGCGGAGGGAGAACAGATCGAGAATATCGAACAGCTGCGAGAGAGTGCGGGTCCACAGCGGGATCGCGAGGCATCATTCGAGATTATCACCGGGCGCGGCGGCGTTCAGGAGGCGATCTCGCTTACAGGAGCTAATGCGACTACCGCACCAGCCACTCGGTGGCCGCGTGCATTGTTGCCAGGAGTTGGCTGTAAGATACGGCGAGGGTCGACACCAGCGCCACGGCAGCGCACATCGCATATCGCAACGACGACCCGGGAATCGAATTCTGCCGCCGTTCTTCCCACGCGATCAACCGGCCCACGCGCGCATTTACCGACTCCATCGGAGTGTGGACCAATGCGGTCATCAGTTCTCCCGGCGGCTGCAAAGGAGTCAGTGTGGACAACTTGATGACGGCAGCAGCGAGATCCAGCGCTTCCGCAGCGCTCGACACTGCGGCATCGTCGGCGGCCATTTCCGTTGCTTCGCGCCACGCGCTTTCCAATTCCGCCATTCCGGGAAAAACCACTACGCGCAGAACCAGTTTTCTCAAGTTATCCAAGCGCCTCACATGCACGCCCTCATGCCGCAGCGCGGTCTGCAATTCCCGCTCATTCAGCACGAACTCGGCTGTGCTCGACAACCAAATACTGGGCCGCAGAATGCCGGCAGCCGTGAGCGGCGGAACGGGACCAGAAATCCGCCGCACGGTTACTGGATTCCTGGAATCGACTGGACTGCAAGCGCCAGCCATTGCCTGGCTCGACCATCGCGCTATGTTCTCCGAAGCCCGCAACAAGGAGGCTGCCGCCTTCCACACTCCTGCCACGATCACTGCGATTCCACAGCAGCCCAGAATCAGCGGCACCGCGCCCATGGGCTCATCTACGGTACGAGGCTCCAGCAGCAGAAACGAAGGCACGGCAAAGGCAAGCGTAACCCCGGCCGCCAGCGCTAATGAAGAAGTGCGCAGGATAAAAAGCAGATCGGCGCAGCGCTTCGCCGGATACGACCGGCCCCAAAGCCATACCTTGCGCCACGCCAACAGAACTGCTAGCGAGAAGACGCCGTAAATCACCACGAAGATCGAGAGAGAGACCGCAATCCCGCGCACGGCGAACATTACTCAATCTCCTTCGTATGCGGTTCCCGTTGATTGAGTTCGCGCCGCTTTTTCTCCACCAGCTTTCGCAAATCGTCAAGCAAGTGGGTATCGCGCTCGCCAAGAATTTCCACTAGAAACGAAAGCGGCAAGGTCGAAGCCGGGCTCGCATCCAGCAATTGACGAAAAGCTTGCCCCGCCACCTCGCAATGCAACTCCTCACGGCTGAGGCGTGGGGTATAGCGGTACGCTCGGCCTTCCTCTTCGCGCATGAGCACATTCTTCTTGTAAAGGCGGTCGAGCGTAGTCATCACCGTGGTGTATGCCAGGTCCTCATAACCGTTCTCCACCAGTTCGCGGACGGTCGCGCTGCCTTTCGCCCACAACGCGTCGAGCAGCCGCTGCTCCAACGGCCCCAGTTGCCGCGATGCGCTTCGAAAAGGATGGAAGATACGCTTCATTTCGTCCGACTTGGATTCTACCTTGAGTTGGAGACCTAAGCCAGAACTTTGACTTTGCGGCGGTGGTGAAGTTTGGCTGGCGCTCGACGCCGGTGAAGCGAGAGATCCTTCGCTTCGCCTGAAAAGCGGCTACGCTCAGGATGACACCCCAGCACAAAAGACCGAACTGCGCCACTACTGTTTATTTCAGGCCGCGCCATTTTGCCGACTCGCGGTCACATCCTCGATGGCCAGCAGAATGAATGGGTGCCCCGGCTGCAGTTCGACACGGCGGGCATTGAGCAGCATATTGCGCTCTCCGATGTGAGGAAAGTCGTAGCTCATCTCGAAATCGTCCACGCGCGAATTTCGCGGGACAATTTCCTCCAGCAATTGGCGCAGCCGTGGCGTGTTCCACTGACCGCTGCCCAAATCGAAGACCAAACGGCCTTCGGTTTCTTCGCAAGTCACGTCAAACACACGGTAAAAAGCCGGATTGGCGACCGTAACCTTTAACTCGTTATCCAAAACCAGGATCGCTTCCCGGGCGCTTTCGATAAGAGTGTCCGCGTACTGGCGGCTCTGGTTGACCATCCGTTTGAGATTGTCGATGTTTTGCAGGCTGATGACCGCGCCTTCGATCTTATGGTCCCAGGTTTCGTAGGGTCGAATGCGCAGCAAGTGCCAGGTGCCGCCATCAAGGGTATGAACTTCACGCTGCTGCTGATGCTCGCGCTCAATAACTTCTCGAACCATCGACTCCATATCCTGAAAGTCCAGATTCGGGCGGATCTGTCCCAAACGCCGGCCTACATCGTTCGGCATCAGATTCAGGACTTTTTGCGCGGGCGGACTGAAGCGGCGAATGCGCAGATCGCTGCTGACCATTACCACCGGCATATCCACCTGCCCCAGCAGATTGAGCAGGTCATTGTTCGCTGAGCTCAATTCGTTATTGCGATTCTGCATCTCCTCGTTCAGCGTGGTAAGTTCCTCGTTGGTGGATTGCAGTTCTTCTTTGGCAGTCTCCATTTCTTCATTGGTGCTCTGTAATTCTTCGTTTGCCGACAAAACCTCCTCGTTCACCGATTTGAATTCTTCCATGGTATTTTCGTGGTCCTCGATCAGGGAGCGCAACTGCTCCTTCAACTGTGCCGTTTCGCGTTTCAAGGACTCGTTTTCCCGCACCGTCGGGTGGTCCATTTTCTTCTTCGCTCTTCCGCCCGTCGGAACTGGGACGGAAGGAACGTTGTCCTGGAACACCACCACGTAATAGCGCTCCTGGGAGCCCTGCCCGCGCAGGGGAAGCACTTCCAGGTTCACCTCGCGCACCTTTCCTTCCGAACGAATTTGCACGCCTTCCTTCCGCACTGGCGCATTGGTTTTCTTGACCGCAGTTACGGCCGCGCGCAGATCCACCAATAACCCTTCGCGCGCCATCTTCGACAGACTGAAACTGGGATGCCCTGCCGCCGGCTCGAGATAAGCTCCGGTCTTTCCTTGAAACTGCACGATGTCCATCTGGTCGTTGACCACGATGCTCGCGGGCACAAACCGGTTAATGAGCACTTGCTCCACTTCATTTTCCACCGTGAAAGGAGCTGGCAAATGCTTCCCCGTCTTCGCGTCCTCAAGTCTGCGCGGGGAATAGTCCGTGCCCGCGAAATGGGTTGTTAGTCGCGCGCTCGTGTTCCGCTTCTGATAGATCTTGTCTTTCTTCTCAAGCAGGGCGAAGTGATCGGCAAACCCTCCCAGGCTCTCGGCTTCTCCCAGCATTAGATAGCCGCCAGGCTTGAGGGAGTAATGCAGGGTAGGGATCACCCTCCTCTGTAAAACCGGACCCAGATAGATGAGCAAGTTGCGACAGCTCACCAGGTCGAGGTTGGAAAACGGCGGATCCTTGACTAGATTCTGCTTGGCGAATACGCACATATCTCGCACCGACTTATTAACCTGATATCCCCCGTCTTGCCGCACAAAGAATCTCTTCAAACGATCGGGAGAAATTTCAGCCACGGCCGCTTCCGTGTACAGGCCGGTGCGGGCGCGATCGAGTGCGACATCGCTGATATCGGTGGCGAAAATCTGGATGCTCGTAGCCGCCTGCGAAATATCCCGGGTGTGGGACCAAAGGTATTCGAGCAGAGTAATCGCAATCGAGTAGGCCTCCTCGCCAGTGGAGCAGCCCGCCACCCAAACCCGGATGGGATTATCCGGCTTGCGGCCCTCGAACAATTTTGGGTAAACGTGTTTGCGCAGGGCAAGAAACGCTTCCGGTTCCCGGAAAAATCCTGTGACGTGAATCAGGAGATCGCGGTAGAGTTCGTCGAGCTCTTCCGGTTTCTTCCCAATGAAGCGGATGTAATCCTTCAGCTTCTCGATCTTATGGACAACCATGCGGCGCCGGATGCGGCGCTGTAGCGTAGTGTGCTTGTAATTGGTGAAATCCACTCCAGACGACTCGCGCAGAAGCCCGAAAAGCGCGTCCAGTTCGCTGCCCACCATCCCTTTGAATTCCTTGTTCTCGGACAAGACCCGGCTGATGTAAGGATGCCGGCTGATGCCACCCAACTCGCGGGCAATGTCCTTGGGTGCAAGGATGAAGTCGATGACGCCGGCATTGATGGCGCTGCGCGGCATGCTGTCATACTTGGCGGACGATTCTTCCTGCGCAAAGGTGAGGCCTCCGGTCGCCTTGATGGCGCGGCATCCTTCTGTGCCGTCAGACGCTGTTCCCGACAACACCACACCGATGGCTCGCTGGCCCGCGTCCTTCGCCATGGACCGGAAAAAATGGTCGATGGGCATATGCTGCCCGTGCACCATCGTACGACCACTTAGTTGCAGGATACCGCCCGTGATGCTCAGGTCAGTATTGGGTGGAATCACATACACGTGATCGGGCTGGACTTTTGTGCCGTGAGTCACTTCTGTGACGGGAATCCCGGTCGTCCTTGCAAGAATTTCCTGCAGTCCGCTTTGATGCTTGGGGTCGAGGTGCTGCACCAGCACGAAGGCCATGCCAGTTTTTTCCGGCAGGTTATGCAAGAGCTCGGAGTAGGCTTCCAGACCACCCGCGGATGCTCCAATGCCTACGACGGGAAATGGTCCGGAAACAGTCTTCGCCTCGTGCTTACCGGAAGCTTTGCGTATGAACTTAACCTTGTCGCTTTGAGAACTCTTCATGGAGCTCCTCCCAAAATCGGGACTTCAAGGAGCCGGGCCCGCGAACATTTTGTGGTATGACACTCCATCCTGGCTGGCAGCGCGCAAGGCGCGAACGAGCAAAGAACGGAAGATTCTTGCGGATTTTAGTATCACGGGGTTCCGCGGTCAACGAATGGAACCCAAGAAAGTTCCATTGCGTATTTTCTTTTTCCCAATTTGGAACTAGCGCCGCTCGGCAGCGGAGGGGCCAAGAGCTCACGCAGTCTTCGGCTGTTCCGTTTTCAGATCACGAAGCAAGTTCTTGAGTCCCTCCGAATATGCATCGTGGTTCTTCCAGTCGCTGAAATCTGGGATGTGATATTCGCGAATCTCGACCGCCAAATCTTTCCTTCGTCGGCGTCGAAAAGCTCCCAATCCCGAATCCCCTCAAGGGAAACCAGCCGGACGGGAAACAGCACGCGCTTCTTCTCCACGCGCTCCCGCTTGCGAGCTTTCCTGATCTCCGTCTTCACCCATTCGCTGTTAATGCTGTTCGGCGACAAGATCAGGAGCAGCTTTTCATGTATTCGTATGGCTTCGTCGATTTGCTGCGATGGCGAAAACGGCAGTGAGCATGCACCAGTGCTAGAATTTCTCAGGACAATGGGCCCGGACTTTGAACAAATTTTTGCCCAGACCACAAACACCCCACGAACAGCGGGGATAACCACAGGCTGGGTGCTAGATAAGCTAGGTGGCGACTGGTCCGCCAAAGGCCGGCAGCGATGAGGGGGTCGCGGCATGGTATAGATAGGGAGCAGAGGCTAGGTCTCGCTCTGGACCGATTCGATGACTCAACACCACCACTACAAAATCACGCTTCGTCCCGAACCAGAAGGCGGACTCACCGCTATCGTGCCCGCCCTGCCCGGCTGCGTTACGCACGACCGCACGCTGACATAAGCCAGGAGGATGGCCGAAGACGCGATCACTGGCTACATCGAGAGCCTTAAGAAGCACAAGGAGCCGGTTCCAGCTTCCAAATCCTAGCTAGGTACTAGGTACTCGGCACTTAAGAACTCAGCCGCTTCAGAATCTCTTTCCCCAACTTCTGCGTCTCCCCAAAAAGCTTCTGATATTCCACAAACAGCCGGTTCAGTTCCAAAGCCTTGTCCGTCGAAGGATGCTTGCGCAAGATCATGTCACGCACATGCACCGGGTTCGGCAGGGTTGCGTCTTCCGTCAATTCTTCGAGCGCTGTATTGGGATCGTAGTGATACATAAGACCTCAAATTATTGAGCGATTGTGTGATCGGGCGATTGCGCGATTGAAAATCCAGAGTAATTTAATGTTCATTCGTTTTTCAATCGCCCGATGACCTGATCGCCCAATCACTCAATTCCTACACTAATTCTGTGCTCCACAAATCGTGCAAATGCACAATCCCCTCAAGCTTCCCACGTCCGTCGACAACCATCAGCGAAGTAATCTTCTTCTCTTCCATCAACGCCAGCGCCGTCGCCGCAAATTCTTCCGCCGCAATCGTCTTCGGGCCGCGCGTCATCGCCTCCGCCGCCGTCAGGTCGAGCACATCTTTCCCGCGCTTCTCCAGCAGCCGCCGCAAATCTCCATCGCTGATAATTCCCACCAGCTTCCCGCGCTCCACCACCGCCGTCACACCTAGCTTCTTGCGCGACATTTCATAAATCACATCGGGCATCTTCGCCTGCGGACCCACGCACGGCAGCGCGTCGCCCGTATGCATCAGCGACTCCACCCGCGCCAACCGCTTCCCTAATTTCCCACCCGGATGCAGGTTGGCAAAATCTTCTTCTTTAAACCCGCGCTTCTCGCTGAGCGTAACCGCCAGCGCATCCCCCAAAGCCAGCATCGTCGTCGTCGAAGCCGTCGGCGCCAGCCCCAGCGCGCAAGCCTCCTCCGCAACTGAACAATCCAAAGCCACATCCGCCGCCGCCGCCAAAGTCGATTGTGTGGAGCGGACACTCCCTTCGGCAAGCTCAGGGCAGGCTTTGTCCGCTGCCTTTGACTTTGCTTTTTGGCCGGCACCCGGCAACACCGAGGCTGCCCCACCCTTGCCGCGTTCTTTGCGGTAAGGGTGGGACTCCCCGCAAATCTCATCCCCCGTCATCGCAACCAGCGGCACCCGCAGCCGCTTGATCGTCGCCAGCAACGCCAGAATTTCTTCCGTCTCGCCCGATGCCGATAACGCCAGCACCACATCCCCCCGCACCACCATGCCCAAATCCCCGTGCAGCGCCTCCACCGGATGCAGATACAGCGCCGGAGTCCCCGTCGAGCTCAGCGTCGCCGCAATCTTGCGCGCAATCAGGCCGCTCTTCCCCATCCCCGTCACCACCACGCGCCCCGCGCACGAAAACATCAAATCCACGGCGCGCTGAAACTCCGCTGCCATCGGACCGCCAATGCGATCCGCCAGCGCACGCAGCGCTTCCGCCTCAATGCGCACCACGTTCTCACCCACACGTTTCATAAAGTCGCTATCTTACCGACGCCATCTCGGGTTCGCTTCCTGAGCGATGCCTTCAATCAGGCTGCGACACCCGAGCCGCTCGAATCGGCGAACGGCGAATCGGAAAGAAAATTTGTCGAAATAAAATGCTGCCGCCGCACTTGCGTCGCCGCCTTCCACGGATCTTGAATGCGCGCCACCGATTCATCCGCCATGGCTTGCAGCGCGTCCGGAATCGCCATGCCATCCTGCCACACCGCCTGAAAAATACGGCGCGTTCCTCCATCGCCGAATTGATTCGCCAGGTCCAGCGTGAATCCGAGGGCACGCTCTGTATTCAACTGCGGCGCGTACTGCTCGATCAGGTTCAGCGATCTGCCAAAATCGTCCAGCGCCGTCTTCACCTGCACCTGTTGAAACGGCTTGAATAAAGCCGCCTGCCGGAAGCGGCTCACCCACGGTTCACGAATCAAATCGAACGCCGCATCTGTGGTCTCCCCGCTAGCTGGATTAATGCCACCATTAGCTTGTTCTGTATGGGCAATCATCCCATCGGAGACGCTTCCATCGCCTCCGCCAAAAATATTAGCAAAGTCGTTTGCACTGGCACTGTGAAATGCTTTCAGAATTTCCGTAAGCCGCCCCGGCTTCTGTGCCCACTGAATCAGGCCGAACGACATACCGGCCTTATCCGTGTTTAAGTTCATCGCGCCGAACTTCCCCGCTCCCTCCATCTGCGCCGTTACGCTCAAGATCTTCGCCATCCCGCCATAAGCAAAGTCCAGCACCAGCGTCATATATCCGCGGGAAAGGATCGGCGACGTCGCCGGAGCCTGCACCAGCGCCTGCAGCGTCTGCGAATCCACTTGATTTCCCGCCGCGAGCCCCTGCTGCACGCGAAAGTTCTGCACCGCTGCCGCCGTAACCGGACCAAACTTGCCGTAGTCGGGACTCAGCAAATTCGGCAACCCCCTCTGCCCTTGCCCAATGAGCATCCCTTGGATCACGCCCACAGCCTCGGTGTCAGGGTCGCCAGGCCCAATCGCTGTCCCCACCGCGGCTCCCTGGTTCAAATCATCGATTCGCGGAATTCCACACAAAGCCATAACGCCTCCTGCTCCCCCGATCTCCTCACGATCGTCGCGACGATCGCCCGCTAGAAATGATCTTCACTGCTCTGCGGTTGCACCGGCTTCTGCCCCAGAATGGCCAGCCCTTTCGCCTGGATCATCCGGTCCCATGGCCCCGCCTGCCAGTTATCCTTTAACTTTGCCGGATGCTGCCACGGCGGCAACGTCACCATCAGATTTCTTGCCATGGAGTGCAAATACGGTTCATACATCGCGCGCAACTTGTTCAGCTTCTGCCGCGCTTCATCTCCGGTGCGCAACTTGAATCCTGCCGCGGCCAGCGTCTCTTGCAGCTTGTTGTAATCGTCATCATCCAAACGTTCCGGCGCCAG
>Ga0210405_10004142_pt1 | contig 13749 bp, 16 predicted proteins | sample IncBWH11MmetaG_FD_155492 | JGI IMG/M metagenome (GOLD analysis project Ga0210405, IMG submission 155492) | Forest soil microbial communities from Barre Woods Harvard Forest LTER site, Petersham, Massachusetts, United States - Inc-BW-H-11-M | ecosystem: Environmental > Terrestrial > Soil >... | reverse complement strand
CTGGACCGATCCGCGCTGTACGGCGTCCTGACCGAGATCGAGGCGCTTGGCCTGGACCTCCTCGAGCTCCGCCAGCTCGCACCGCAACGCAAATCAGCAGAATCCGGCGACAGCCGCTCACCTTGATGCCCGCTAACTATGAAGACGATGACCAACCCCATGGCCGGGGGAAGAGAGCGGCTCGGTGACGAAGATCCCAGCCGTGCGCATGGCTGCCGCAGGCACGCTCTTACCTGCGCAACGCTGACCCGGTGCTGGCCCGGCTCAGCAACGATGGCATGTGGGGGGCATCACAGAGCACGAGCGGTACGTTATCTGGCGTCTATCCCCAGGACTCCTGAAAGCACAAGGTCTTTTCGGAGCGAGACCCTGAACGCCGACGGGCGGCCATCCAGCGAACATATACGGAAGACGTTACGTTCATCGATCCAGAGGGAGAATTTGCAGGGCGACAAGCGCTAAGCGACCAGGCTCAGAAGCTTCTCGATGGCGTCCCGGCGGCCTTCGTGTTCGAAGAGGACGGGCCCCGGTACGTTGGGACCAACACCGCAGCACTGCCGTGGCATCTCGGACCGCCCGGTAACCCGGTAACCCGGTAGCCCGCGGAATCGATATCCTCACGATCCGTGATGACCGTGGAGTCAGGGAGATCCCGTGAGCTGTTCATGCCGGTGTCGTTGCTGCGCGGGCCCGGCGAGGCGAATCACCGAGAATCGGTGATGACCTGTCACCTGCCTGGCGGAAAGCCTGGGTCCGTGGCCACCGACATCGGGAGCCTGGACATGACAAAGCGCAACCGCGACCTGGAGCACCGGGGGCCGACGGCTTCACCGCCGGGAGCGGCCAGGCCACCAGGGCGCCGGCCGGCAACCCCAGCGCGCACAGGCACCGCGGCTCACCGGGTGGTCCCGGCGCGTCTGGCCTGCCGCGCACGGCCGCCGCCTGGCCGGCTTCCTCCCGCAGGGCCGACTGGCCGAGGTCGACGACAGCTTCACCCTCATCCCCTGGACCAGCCAGTCAGGCGTACGCTTGCGCAGCTCATCAGGAATTCACCCACACCGGGCACACTCCCAGCCACGCTGCCGACGCTGCCGCCCCAACAGGCTGCACTGCAGGAGACGTTCGTGGAGGTCACGCGGGACGCTGCAGGCGACCGGACGCCAGCAACGAACGGGGAGCTCGCCGCCGCGGCGTTCGTGGTGAGGCGGTGCGAGGCGTGACCGCCGCCGGGCGCCGCGGGCCGGGACTGCGCTGGTGGTCGCTGTCGGGGAACCTCATCGACCGGCGCGGGGCCGCGCTGGCTCCGCCGGTCCTGCTGGCGGTCGCGCTGAACGTCGCGGCTGTGGCAGGGTTGGCCGACGTCGCAGGTTTCCACGCCGTGCATGCGTCGCTGATCAGGATTCAGTGGCCGTGGCTGTGCGTGGTGGTTGCCGCGCTCGCGTTGTCGGCGATCGGCTATTACCGTGCCTACCGGTCGATCTACGCCGCCGAGGGCGGCTATGAGCTGAGCCGCCGCCAGCTCACCGCCATTGTGGCGGCGGGGTTCAGCGGCTTTTTCTCCACCGGAGGAATGAGGCCGGACGGGCTGGTTCTGGAGAACCGCGGCGCTAGCCGGCGCGAGGCGATGGTCCGCGTCACGACGCTGACCGGCATGGAGCAGGCGATCCTGGCGCTGTACGGGTGCGCGGCGGCCATCGCCTGGCTATGCCTGAGCCCAGCGGGAGTGCCCGCCGATGTCACGCTGCCCTGGGCGGTCATCCCCCTCCCCGCGTTCGCGGCGGCGTTCTGGCTGGCATCCCGCTACCGGGCCCGGCTGGCCGGGCGGGCCGGCTGGCGGGCCCGGCTCTCGGTGTTCCTCGACGCGGTGCTCCTCATCCGGACGCTGTTCACCCGCCCGGTCCGGCACCGCAGCGCGATCGCAGGCATGGCCCTGTTCTGGGCCGGCGACGCGCTGGCCGTCTGGGCCGGCCTGGCCGCGTTCGGCTTGGTGATGAACGGCGCCGCGCTCATCGTGGGCTACTGCACCGGGATGGTGTTCACCCGCCGGGTCGCCCCGCTGGCCGGAGCGGGAACGCTGGTGCTGATCCTGCCGCTGACGATCTGGGCCAGCGGCGCGCCGCTGGCCACCGCCATCACCGGCGTCGCCGCCTACCGCCTGCTGGGGGTCCTGTCGTTGCCGCCCGCGCTGGCGAGCCTGCCCGTGCTGCGCGAAACAACCGTCAGGCCGCGATAACCAGGCACGCCCTGCCCGGCAAGCGCCACCGACCAGCGGTCCGGCAGCGACCCCGAGGCCCGCGACGCCGCCCCAGATGCCAACGACGCCGCCCCGCCGCCGGCCGTGAAGGCCGCGGCGAGCAGGGTCAAGCCGAGCGGGACGACGATCGCAGTCCCGGTCCCCGGGCTCGACCTGAGTAACCCCACCATTGAGATCGTTGGTTTACCTCGCCCTCGGATAGTTACGGGGCTCTCCTAGACCGGAATGGTTAATCTGTACATCCTCGAAGATCTAGGCGCTTTGAACGTCACCAGCGCCGAGTCGGCATCGATCTGTCGCCTGACCTAGCTCTGGTTAGCTGGCCGTCCGGTAACGCTGGGTTAGTCCGTACGTGATGATCGGCGGCACGGTAGGCGGGGACCGCGGCCAGGCGCCGCCTGAGCTGACGGGCACAGTTCAACGCGGCAACCAGAACGTACCTCACCAGCGTTCCCGACCCGCCCGGCTATAAGGTCTCACTCTTCTGAATAGCGAACGTTGCAGGCCCGCATAATTATGTGTCGCGGGCGCCTCGTCCCCGCGCATAGCCATGCAGCAGCTGGAATACTCACCCACCTCTCCCGACCTTGCCGACGACCGCGATCCGCTCTTTCCCACCCTTCTGATAGGGAATCAGATCGCCGAATCGGGCGGTGACCTGGTGCCTGTCCGCCTCGGTAGGAGCCATCACAGAACGGCTATTCCGGCTTGTTCAGTCTGGCTACATCAGCCCGGCTGCCGTTGTTGACGGCGAATCGCGGCGGTGGTCTTGTCAGAACCTTAATCCGGGCATTTCAAGGATGCAGTCGCCGATCCCCGCCAGCGGCGCGCTGTCAGTGCTCTACGGTCGCCAGCACCCGGCCGGCCGAGATGGCTTCGAGCAGCTGCTGATAGTCCTTTTCGTTCTGGTCGGCGTAGGCGATGGCAAAGTCCGCGATGGCGTGGTCAAAGTCCTCGTTGCTACCCAGGTAGCCGGAGATCACGGTGGCCCGCGCGGTCCGGGCATGCGCGCGAGCTAGCGCCCAGCCGCAGAGCCTGCCGTAGAAGCCGAACTGGAGCGGGTCCATCAACGGGACGCTCATGCTGCCCTTCATGTCACGCAACTGCCGCACGTAGTACTCCTTGACCGGTGTACCGGTGGCTTCGCCGCTGCTCGTCCAGCCCAGGAACGGGTCGGCCGCGGCCTGGGTCAGCCGCTGGCCCCTGACCACGCGCTCGCCCTGGTGCCGGTACTCGCTCTGGCCGGCGAACGGGGCGAGCACCGACTCCTGCGCCTCCTTCAGCTGGAGGAACAGAGGCTCGTCTTCGCGGTCGCCGAGCAGCAGCATCACGAAAGCCTCAAGGCCGACCGACCCGACGCCGACGACCTTGCGCGCGAAGTCCCCGAAGTAGTAGCGGCGCAGCACCTCGCGCCGGTCCTCGGCCAGCGTGTCCCGATAGCGCGGTACGGCGCTGCGCAGCTCCGCCAGCACACCGGGGTACAGCTCGATGGGAAACCGGACGATCGCCGGATGGGCCGGCCGGATCCGGTACTGCCCCTCCACCTGGTCGCACATCTTCAGGAACGCTTTGAGACTCGTACGGCGCCGCGCCTTGGCGATGTCCTGACGGCGGCGGTGCACCGCCTCCTTCGGCTCGAGCGCGGCGGACAGCCTGCTCACCTCGTCGATATCGATCCTGGAGTACCAGACCTTGAGGAATCGCATCGCCGCATAGTTAGCCATCTCGGTGCGGTAACTGCGCACGGCCAGACGTGCCGCGGTGCGGGCGTCCCGATCCGGGAAACCGTTGTCTCGCGCGGCGATGGCGAAGCTGGCCGCCAGGCGCTTGACATCCCATTCGAACGGCGCCGGGAGCGTTTCATCGAAGTCATTGACGTCGAAGACCAGCCGCCGGTCAGGCGCGGCGAACATGCCAAAATTCAGCAGGTGAGCGTCGCCGCAAGCCTGCACCCGGATATCGGTTGTGGGGGTGTGCGCCAGATCCCGTGCCATCGCCCCCGCCGCGCCGCGGAAGTAGGCAAACGGCGACGCGGCCATCCGCCCGTGCCGGATCGGTACCAGGTCCGGCACCCGCGTCCTGGCCTGCTCCTCCAGGATGGCGACCGGGTCGGGCCGGTCCTCCGCCGGCGCCCACAGCGCGTGACTCAACCGGGGCACCAGCTTGCGCCGCTCACGGCCCCTGGAACGCCACTCGTCGGGCGTGAGCACCTCATGCGGCGGAGCAAGAACACCCGGAGAAGCCTTGCTCATGAGGTCACCCCCGCCCCTACCGTCGGCGCCAGCCAGATGCACTAGACAAGACCGCCAGGCCCGGCCCCGCGAAGGCACCAGTCACGACTGAAGCTTAAGTTGAACGCGCCGTCGCGCATAGTGCCGCAGGCTCACAGCGGCACCGCAGGGGTCCCGATGCTGTCCTCCACCGCCTGCGCCCTCGTTGCTGACAGCAACAGGCATCGTGGATGTCCAGCCGGGACCGCAGCACCATCTGATCATCATCCCGATCGCATCCCCTGACCGCTGGCTGAAGGAGCCGGCACACGCAGAACACCTAATCCGGTTCGCTTCCCGGAGCCGAAGACGCCGGTGCCTGACACGCCAGGCGGATCTTTCGCGCGGGCGCGCGGTTTTTCTCAGGGTATTTCGCGATTTCGGCACCCCAGCAGACCTGCGGCCGCCTCAATATGCAGCCGCGTGCTCCGAATACATATGCAGCCTCGTGGTCCGAATACTTATGCATAGCAGTACTGCACGAATTATGCGCGCTCATGCCGCATGGCGAGCGCGGATCGGTGTCAGACCCGCGGGAGTCCGGGCGCCAGGCAGCGGGTGTGCCGAGTGAGTCAGAGGCACCGGTTGCCGCTGTCGACCTGCCATGTCCGGTCGGGTCCCTCGATGACATGGAGGGTAACCGCGCCGGACTCCACCGTTGCGCCGCTGCCGCTGCCGCTGCGGCTGACCTGCCGCCAGCCCTCAACAGGTATGCCCGTCAGGCCACCGTGCCGGGCGAACCAGGCGGCGGCCGCAGCCGGCGTTGGCTGACCACCCCGGTCTGATACCAGCGACAGCGCGAATCCCGATCCGTGCGCGCAGGACGAGCCCGCGGCATGGACCACCGGCGCCCGAGCTGCCGGGGCAGCGTCCGATCCGCACGCCGCGATAGCCAGCAGGCCGGCGAGCAGAAAGCTGCCGGATACATCCATTCCCCAGCGCATGTTTCTCTGACGCACGAACGCGCCTGAAGGCTCCCGCCACTTCGGTCACGGACGCAAAACGGCCGGCGCGTCCGGCCGAGCAACTACCACTTCTGACCCTGACCGGGCGCACTCACATGACCCTATGAGGCCGGGCCCCTTTCCAGCTCGGCCCGGTAGCGGGACGCTCCGGGTGAGAGTCCCGAGCTCGGCAGAGGAGACCCGGCAATGTCTGTCTACGTCGGCATCGACGTGCACCGCAAGCGCTCCCAGGTGGCGGTTGTCACCGAGGACGGGACGGTGCAGGTGAACAAGAACGTGGTGAACGGCTCCACGCCGATGTTGCGGCTGATCAGCGATCTGCCCGCAGGGACGCCGGTGGCGTTCGAGGCCGCATTCGGCTGGAGCTGGCTGGCCGACCTGCTGGAAGACTACGGCTTCGAGGCGCACCTGGTGCACCCGCTGCGGTACAAGGCCATCGCCTCGGCGCGGCTGAAGAACGACAAGGGCCGGCGCCGCGATTTTGGCGCAGCTGCTGCGCGCCGACCTGCTGCCCGAGGCGTAGATCGCCCCGGCGAAGGTCCGCTAGCTCCGCGCGCTGCTGCGGCACCGGATCGGCCTGGTCCGGCTGGGCACCCAGCTGCGCAACCGGATCCAAACTCTGCCGGCCGAGGACGGAGGCTGAGGGAAAGCTCGTCACGGAGAGCGACCTCAGTCTTCGCGCACCCGCGCAAGTAGCCGCCGTATCTCAAGTCCTCTTTGGGGTGTCTCCGATGTACCTTCACTGGCCTTAAGCCGCGCAGTGGACGCGTATCTTAAGTGGGCCGGAAGCGATGTCACCCACGTGACCTGCATCTATCCTCTTGTCTCAGTAACGTTCCCGGAACGGTGCAGGCGTACCGTGCGGCCGTGGACGAGGCGCAGCCAGCGGTTCGCCGACTGCCGTTGAAGGCGGAATGAGCAGGGGCCGGTAATGCGTTTGATCGTCTGGTGCCCGGATCCTCAAGGGAGAGATGTCATCGGTCGGCGCAGCAGGATCGCAGTCAGCGTCGCAGCGTGATGCCAGGCAAGGTGAAAGTCGCGGAGTTCCCGGCAGCCGCGAAGAGCCCAGGGCCGACCAGCTGACCTGATTCCTATTGGTCGTACAGGCCTGGTGAAATGCCACTAACGTGGGGATTTCGGGCTGCGGGCACCGGGCTGATGGGGTTCGGGGTGCCCGGCCGGGCAGTAGATCTCGAGCCGGTCATGTTGCTGTCGTCCGCCAGCCGTACCACGAACGGAGGTTCGTGAGCTGCGCGGCGGAAATCACCACGGTTATCAGTGTCGCGCCAGTCTGGCGGGCACGGCTGGCGCTAGCCGGCCCCTGATCGCGTATTGCCCGGCGGCGTGTCCGTGAACCGCGGCACGGATCCGGTCCTGCCGGGCCCGGGAATGCCGGGCAAGATCGCTGGTTACCGGCTGGAGGGGCATATCGGCGAGGGTGACATCGCCGTCGTCCGCCTGGCCCACGACGAACGCCTGGACCGTAAGGTGGCGGTCAAGATCCTTACGCTGGAGTCGGCCCGCGATGCCGCCTTCCGGGCCCGGTTGCTTCACCAGGTACGGGCAGCCGCCGAGATAGACCACCCCCACATCCTTCCTGTCTACGAGGCCAGCGATACGAGCGGGATCGTGTACGTAGTCATGCGCTACGTCCAGGGCGGCGATGCCCGGTCGCTGTTCAGCCCCCTCGGGCCGCCACCTTTTGCCCGGGCCTGGAAGGTCATCGCCCAGGTCGCGTCGGCGCTGGATACCGCTCACGCGCACGGCGTAATCCACCGCAACGTCAAGCCCGCCAATATTCTTTTCGACGCCAGCAGCGAGGTCAGCGGGAGAACGCCTGACTGGGCCGGCGGCCACCGCTTCGACCACGCGTACCTGTCTGATTTCGGGATGCGCAGGGACTGGTCGCCGGACGAGATCATTACGGCGGCCCGCTCCGCAGGAACACTCGATTACATCGCACCAGAGCAAATCGAGGGTCGCGCCCTCGACGGACGCGCAGACCTGTACTCGCTGGCCTGCGCCGCGTTCGAGCTGCTGTGCGGCACGGCACCGTTCGGGCAGGACCAGGGCTTGACGGTTATGTACGCACAGCTCTACGTGCCACCACCCCCGGCTACGATGCAGCGCCCTGACCTGCCCGCGGCAGTCGACGTGGTGCTGGCCACGGCGCTTGCGAAGAACCCGGCAGACCGTTATGCGACCTGTGGCCAGTTCGCCGAAGAACTGGGCACGGCGCTGGGGCTCGTTCCCGGCGAGTCAGATAACCCGGCACGGCTGCGCTCGCAAGTCCACGCCAGGCCAGTCGCAGAATCCCCGCTGGCCTCCGGCAACAAACGACCTGTCAGGCAGCAGGATTTCGAGCACGAGCCCACGCAGACCCCGACGCCCGTACGGTCTGGGACCAGTCAGCCGCCGTCCCCGGAGGACCAGCCTGCCGCCGGACTGGGCCAGGTAAGCCATGACTCAATAGGCGGGCCGGGCACACCTTACCCTCGCCAGCCCCGGCGCCACCCCGGCGTAATCAGGCTCGCCCTTGCTGTCGCTGCAGTGGCCATCGCCGCCGTGGCCATTGCCGTTGCCCTGCCGGACAGATCGACGCCGAGCACGCCCGCCGTGTCCTCTCCCGCCGTGTCCTCTCCCGCCGTGTCCTCCCCCGTTCTGTCCCCCGCCGCAACCTCAGCACCGTCATCGTCATCGGCGTCCAATCTGGCATCCCGGCAGGCGGCCGCCGTGAACAATCTGCTGAGTTCGAGCGCAGCCACCCTAAAGGCACTGCAAAGCGCAGTCAGCGAGGTATTTAATTGCACGAACCTGTCCAGCGCGGTCCCTCAGATCCAGAACGTTGTGAATCAACGCAGCACTGAGTACAACCAGGCGTCAGCCCTATCGACATCCGCTCTGGCGAATGGAGCGGCGGTGAAGTCAGACCTGATCGCCGCCCTGCGCAGCTCACTGGATGCCGACAAGGAGTTTCTGACCTGGGCGCAGCAGCAGCTGAACCCCGGGTGCACCCCGACTGCTCAATCGGGTGCCTACAACGCCGCGTATAACGCTAGCCAGCAGGCCGGCGCTTCTAAGGATGCGTTCATCCAAGTATGGGATCCCGTCGCGGCCCATTACGGCCTCCAGCAGAAGTCGCCCGGCACCTTCTAGCAGCCAGCCAAGCCGACCTGGAACCGCCCCGTGACACGCGGGCGCGCCGTCCGTTCGACGAGGTCGGTGGGAAGCTCTGGTCGGCGGTCTCCTCGTCGACGGATCACTTGCCCACGACGACATGGAGGATGAACGCGCCCGGCCGCGACGCGGGGCTCCCGGTGCATGATGACGTCCCGCTGCTGGAACGCCATGACAGTTCAGCCGAAGGTCTGCCCTGTGGTTCAGGTCCGGAAAGCTGCCATGAACATCGACATCGAGCAGTCATGGGGGATCCGGCGGATGGTATTTTTATGGTATGAAAACTGCCATAGATTCTGCCGGGCGCGTTGTCATTCCCAAGGCGCTCCGGGACGCGCTCGGGCTGACAGCAGGTCAGCCGCTGGAGATCACCGAGCAGGACGGGCGGCTGGAGATCGTCCCGGCGGCGACGCCGATGCGGTTGGTGGATGAGGGCGACGGCGTGGCCGCCGTCGCCGATGCCGACATGCCGGTGCTGACCACCGACATGGTTCGGGACACGCTAGAGCGCATCCGACGGTGAAGGCCGTCGACTCCAGCGTAGTCATCGCGGCCTTCGCCACCTGGCACGAGCACCACGCCATCGCCCGCACGGCCATGGCGAGCCGGCCACGCCTGATCGCCCACGCTGCGATCGAGTCCTACTCGGTGCTGACCCGGCTTCCCCCGCCGCACCGTGCCCACCCGTCGATTGCACACGCCTTCATCACCGAGCGGTTCACCGAACCATTCCTCACCCTGTCACAAACCGGCTACCAGGAGCTTCTGGCCACCATAGCCGCCGGACAGATCCTCGGCGGTCCCGCCTACGACGCCCTGATCGCCTTCACCGCAGTCGAACACCAGGCGACACTGCTGAGCCTCGACCAGCGCGCCACCCCAACATACGAAGCCGTCGGTGCCACGGTCGAACAGCTTGCCTCCTGACCGGCCACGCCTTCGCGTCTGCTGGCGAGGCTGCGGCATCAGGTCCATAGAACAGGACTACGCTGCACCAGCCTGTACCGATTCCGGGCAGCGGCAGTTTCTACCCGGACCGCCTTAGCTGGATCGCTGAGTGCCATCGGCGTGCCGCGCGGCAGCGCGCCGGCTCACCTAGTGGCCTGAGGCGTCCAGACGTATGGGGTGGTGGCGGCAACCGGCTTGAAGCCGAGCCGCTGCAAGATCGGCCGGCTGGCAGGCAGCCCGTCGACCTGAAGATAGCGGTAGCCGCGGGCGGCGGCCAAGCCCGCCCGGTACGCGACCAGGGCACGGAAGATCCCCCGGCCGCGCCAGGCCGGAACGGTCCCCCCGCCCCACAACCCGGCGAAATCGGTTCCCGGGATGAACTCCGCCCTGGCCGCGCTGACCGGCTCGTCGCCGGCCATGGCGACGACCATCTGAACCAGCTCAGGTGCGTCCCTGAGCTGGGTCACCAGCCGCTCGCCGAGCCCAGGAGACGGGTGCCCGGCGAACGCCAGGTCATGCACGGCCATCATCGCCTCGACGCCGGCCTGGCCGGTCACCAGATCCAGCCGCACGCCGTCTGCCAGTTTGACACCGGAGTCGATGGCAGCGGCTCGGCGACCAGCATCAGCTCCTCGTCATCGGCCACGAAGCCGGCCGCCAGCAGCCGCTGGGCCAGATCGGCAGGCTGGTAGTAGTCGTAGAGCTTCCACTCCACGGGCGTACCGCGAGCGGCGAAGTACAGCACCTGCGCGGCGATCACGGCATCGGCGGAACCGCTCGTGAGCTCGGACCAGGTAATGCGCGACGTCTGCGTCCCCGGCGCAAGCCAGCGCAGCACTCCAGCGTCAGCCTCCACGACCGCACCTTGCTCGCCGGCCCGGGTGTTCCGCCGGATCTGGGCATCGAATGCCGCACGCACGGCGTGAGTGTCCACCAGCGCACCCCACCATGGCCATGCAGGCCGACGCAACTCAGATAACCGCGACTGATGCTGATCTACTACCAGGAAGGACTTAAACGCTGGCCTTTCAATCTCTGTAAGAGGCCGGCTCACCCATTCACCCGGTCGCATGCGGCGCAGCGCCCTCGCGCGAACTATCGCGAAGGCCTCGGCCGCCTCCTTATGGCGGGGCAGAGCCCGGCACACAGCACAGCTTCTTGTGCGTCTGTCCGGATGCCGTCCTCACCCGCCACGTCCAGACGATCGCGGGCTTCAGCTTGTTGGCGACCGTTCGGAACTGCCCGCTGGCGGCCACGAAGAAGACCTCATGGCCATCACAGAACGTGACTGTATTCGCGTCGACGCACCGCCACGTCGCCCCGAACGCCGATTCGCGCGTCCGTGCGGGTAGTGAGATAGTCGTCCTTCGGTGCGCTCGCGAACCGGTGACCGGCGTAGCTAGCCTGTCATACCGAGGAGGAGTCGCATGGCCGATTCTGACCGCCGAAGCACGTTGTTGGATTCTTACGAGAACGCTGCGGTGATCGTCTCAGGAATAGTTGCTGACGAGCTCGGCCACCCGACACCGTGCCCCAAGTACGACGTGGCCGGACTGATCGACCACCTCGTCGAAGCGGGCCACCGGGCGGCCGCTCTCGGCCGCGGGCAGGCACCCCCGCCCGGAGACGGGTCCCCTCACGTGGAGCTGTCCGACGCGCCCGGTCAGCTACGTAGCGCTGCGGAGGAGGCGGCACAAGCATGGGGCGACAATTCCAGCTTGTCGTTGAGGTACACAATGCCGTGGGGCGAGGAGTACACGGGAGCCACCCTGGTGGACATGTACCTGGCAGAGCTGGCCGCACACGCCTGGGACTTGGCCAGAGCCACCGGACAGATCGACAAGTTGGACCCTTCCCTCGCCTTGCCGGCACTCGAGGGGGCACGGGCCATGATCAAACCTCAGTACCGCAACATGGTCGAGCCTGGAGCCCCTTTCGGGCCGGAGGTCTACCCAGCTCCCGGTGCTGACGACTGGGAACGCCTCGCTGCCTTCATGGGACGCGACCCACGGACAACGCTCGGTCTATAGGGGGCGAGCGGGGCGCCGGGCCTTCGATTGACATGGCATCTTGAGCCTGGGTAATAGCCGGAGGTAGCGATGGGTAACTCCCGAACGCCCACGCAGAACACCGCTGGCGACGGGTTCCCGGCCCATCCGATCGACGGCTACGTGCGCGCCTCCATCAGAGCGAGCCCGGACAAGTCCCCAACTCGCCGACTTGTCATTGAGGCGACCTACGCCCTGTAGGGACACAGGCCAAATATGCAATGCGCAGCCTGCACGATCGACTTAACCACGGCACGCAAAGGCTACGCCGCGACCGGCCGGCAAACCCCCGCCCCGGCACCGGCCGACATCACCACCCACCCGGCCCGCCAGCGCCGGGGGCTGGCACCGGGGCGGAAGAATTGGAGGCGCGATGCGCTCATCACTGCAGCGCACAAGCCGCGCGTCACCAGGCCGTTGCTGCCTGCGCCACGTGCCCTGATGCAGGCGGCCGGTCCGGAGGAGTCACGTCGCCGGATGCGGGCGGTTCAGTCAGTGCGGCGATGCACGCGGTGAGCAGGCGCCGCATCTGATCTTGGTCGCTGGCATCGAGATTGGCCAGCATGTCTTGCTCGACGCGGCGAACTGCCGCGCTGGCCACCTTGAGCTGGCGGCGCCCGCGGGCGGTCAGCTCGGCCGGCAGGGCCCGGCCGACGGGTGCCTGTGCCGGGCGGACAACGAGTCCTTGGCGTTCGAGGGCCTGCAGGAGCACGTTCATCGACTGCCGGGTGACGAAGGCGCCGCGGGCAAGCTCGGAGTTGGACAGGCCCGGTCGCTGGGCGAGCAGCTCCAGGCAGGCGTAGTGGGTGATCGTCATGCCCAGCGGCCTCAGCACGGCCTCCAGGGCAGAGTGTAGGGCGCTCGCGGCCGCCTTCAGCATGTACCCCAGCGATGTGTCCAGCTCGATTCCGGGCTCGCCTTGACTCATGTCAGTAGTCTGACATACATTGTGGTTTGTCAGAAGACTGACATACCATCAGGAGGCAAGAATCGTGGCCGTCACCGGACCCGACTTCATTTCACTGCAGGTGCGCGACCTGGAGCGTTCCGCCGCTTTCTACCAGCAGTACCTGGGACTGAAGCGCTCCGACGCAGGACCGCCGCACGCCGTCGTGTTCGACACCAAGCCGATCGCGTTCGCCGTCCGCGACGTCGTCGCGGGCACCGACCTGGACGCGATCGCGCAGCCGGGGCAGGGAATGGCGCTGTGGCTGCACGCCCCCGACGCGCAGGACATCCACGACGCCCTCGCCGCCGCCGGCACGACGATCATCTCAGCGCCCGTCGACGGGCCGTTCGGCCGCACTTTCACGTTCGCGGACCCCGACGGCTACCAGGTCACCCTCCACGACCGCGGCTGAGCGTCCTGGCTTTCGGTGCGAGGTCCCGCCGAAAAAGCTCACTGACGGAACCGTCCAGTCGGAGTTGTAGGCACCCATGATGAGCCGGGCCCGAACGCCGGGCATGCGCGCGCATTGCCGGGCGCGGAGGACACACCGGGACCTACCGCCCGACGGGCCGGTGATCCGGACCGGCGGTCTGTTCGCGGCAGGAGCAGGACAGCGAGGCAAGAGCCGCGGCCAGGCTCCGCCCGAGCTGGCGGGCTCGGTTCAGCGCGGCAACCAGAGCGTACCTCGGGAGCGTTCCCGACCCGCCGGGCTAAAGGTCTCACTCTTCCGCCGAAATGAGTGCGTTGGCTATGCGCGTATTTATACACCGACCGGCATATTCGCTCGTAGTTTGGCCAGTCTGACTGTAGCTTCGCACGGCTTGAAGCACAGCATTTTGTCACGCATCCTAACGGAACATGCCAAATCGGGACCAGTACTCTGGCAATCAAGTTTCCGTTTGCGTTAAAGTTACCGGTTCTGCATGGAGTGAATTGCAGTTTCAGACGCCGAGATTTCCGCAGCACAGCAGGTTACAGCAGAGCCTGTGTAAGCAGTGCCTACTCATATGAATAAGCCGGAAGAAATGTGATATGAAAACCAGGTTGCTAAGGCTTTTGAGCATGCGATCCAGTTTAGGGGATTCATGGGGTGACCTGGAAAGTGGAAGCTCCTACAGAGCCGCTCCCGCGCAGTGCC
>Ga0210405_10004141_pt1 | contig 13749 bp, 17 predicted proteins | sample IncBWH11MmetaG_FD_155492 | JGI IMG/M metagenome (GOLD analysis project Ga0210405, IMG submission 155492) | Forest soil microbial communities from Barre Woods Harvard Forest LTER site, Petersham, Massachusetts, United States - Inc-BW-H-11-M | ecosystem: Environmental > Terrestrial > Soil >... | reverse complement strand
GGCCAGCGCTATTGGTACACGGTAACGGCCGTGGATCGCTCGGGCAATGAAAGCGCTCCCAGCCTTGCGGTGGCGGTGGATGTCGCGCAACCTTCCCGCTGAATCCGTGTTCCTACTGATGAGCGACTGTCTGGTAGGCAGCCCAGCACCATGCCAGCGAACTTCAGCCCGCCGGGATACCGGTGGTTCCATTTCCTTCGACACGCCTCCGCACGCGTTGGGTTATACACAGGAATCTGGCTCTCCCTGGTTTTTGTCGCGTGGGTGGTGATCGCGAACCGCGTGCCATTTCTGGATCCACTCGCGCAACAGAGAAACTTCATCGCCACGTTGTTGCTGGCACTGATCGCCGCAATGCCGGTGATACGCTTCCTGCGCTCGCCGGCGGAATTGCTGATCTCCGGCCTGCTGGCCTGGAGCGTGTTGACGTTGACCTACCGAATCCTCAGTCTTGAATTTACGCTGCTTCAGTCTTACTACAGCTCCTTCCATGTCTTCGTACTCGGCGCCGTCGTCTATCTGCTTTTTGCAACAGTCTCCTGGATTGGTATGATTGTGTGGCGGGCGCGAGAAGCTCAGGGTACGCACACCTCCCGCTGAACAGGTTCCCATAAAATGAAATTTTGCCGGTTTGTCCCCAAATCCGCTGGCTTGGACTCTCGAGTTTTACCCTCTTATGGCCTGATCGAAGACGAAATCATCCACGGAATCGCCGCAGCACCATGGCTCAAATGGTCGCGCGAGGAGGCTTCGCTCCCGATGCGGGAAGCACGATTGCTCGCTCCGGTCGAGCCATCGAAGATCGTCTGCGTGGGGCGCAACTATGCCGCGCATGCTTCGGAAATGGGCAACCAGGTGCCGAAGGAGCCGATGATTTTCCTGAAGACACCTTCGTCCGTGATCGGGACGGATGAGCCGATCGTACTCACGCGCTATTCGAATCATGTGGACTACGAAGCCGAGCTTGCGGTGATTATCGGGAAGAGATGTTCGCAACTCAGCGATTCGGATGATGCGTTGTCCTATATTCTCGGGTACACCTGCCTCAATGACGTCTCTGCGCGCGATTTGCAGAAGAGCGACGTGCAGTTTACCCGCGCCAAAGGCTTTGACACTTTCTGCCCGGTGGGGCCGCACATCGAGACGCAGCTTGATCCTCGCAATGCGCTGGTGGAAACGCGCGTGAACGGCGTGGTGAAGCAGTCCGGTAGCACCTCCCTGATGGTTTACCCGGTGGAGTTTCTGATTCGCTGGCTTTCACGCATGATGACTTTGGTCCCGGGCGACGTGATAGCCACCGGAACGCCCGCCGGCGTCGGACCGCTCACGGCCGGGGACACCGTGGACGTTTCAGTTGCGGGGATTGGCGTGTTGCACAATCCGGTGCACGCCCCGGCATCCTGACTTCGCAGAGCCCGTCCCGTTTCGGTACTATAAGAGGCAGTAGGGAAGGCTGGTGTCCCGCCAGGAGATTCGCTCAGGGCACGGGACATTCGGCTTCCTCTATCCAACATTCCCACATTTAAGTTTGCAAGGGGTTGAGCGTTGAAAGAATTGCTCGCCGATTGGAAATTGCTGCTTATGATTGGCGGCGGAAGCCTGGCCGCCCTCGCCTTGATTGTGTATGCTTTCGCGCGACCCGCGGCTGATCCGGAGGCCGAGGAGCGCAAGCGCCGGCTGCATCTGAATTTGATCGGGCGAATCGCGGAGGGGCAAGTAGTCGAGCTTGCGCAGCATCCCGCGCCTCCGATCGAAAAACGCGGAGGACTCTTTGGCATGCGCGCGCAGCCGCTGGCGGATAACCGGCCCCGCAGCCTGGTTTCCTACAGTTATTCGATTTCCGGCGTCACGTATCACACCGCGCAGGACATCACCGGGCTCGAGAGCCAGGTGAAAGTCGAGCGGCTGGTGACCGGATATCCCACCAGCGTGAAGTACGACCCATCGAATCCAAGCGATTCGATCGTGGTTGCCGACGATTGGTCGGGCCTGCGATAGACAGTATAGCTTCGGGCTCGCCTCCCCGCTTTCCCCAGCCGTAAATTGCCGCCGTGGATTTGTTGCTGACAGATCTTCCCTGCATTCAGCTTTGCACGCGAATGCGTTATGCTTTGGCTGGCTGCATACGCCGCCGTTTCGACCGGCTATGAAACAGGTATTTCTTTCCATTCTGACGACGCTGATGATCGTGGCGACGACGTTGAGCGCGATGGTGATTCTGGTGCGCGCGACGCTCTATGTAACATCGATCGAGTCGCCGCTGCCGCGTGCCGGCGCCATCCTGGCCGAAATATTGTTGGGCGTGGTGCTGCTGCTTGGCACGGTATGGCTGGCAACCCATGCGGCGGTTTTGATTTTCGCTCCAAAGAGCGACGAGCCCAAGGGAGGGCCTCTTGGCTGAGAAGAATCGTACCTGGGAATCGCCCGCGAACGCGGACCGCATGGAGCAATTACGCCGCATTTCAGCGGAAGCGGAAGCCGGCGGAGGAGCGGAGCGCCGTGAGCGCGAGCACAAATCCGGAAAACTATCCGCGCGCGAACGGATTGAATTGCTTCTCGATGAAAGCACGTTCGAGGAACTCGACAAATTTGTGCGGCATCGCTGCGTGGACTTTGGCTCGGAGGAGCAGCGGCCGGCGGGCGACGGGTTCGTCACCGGATTTGGCCGCATTGAAGGGCGGCTGGTCTATGTTTTTGCGCAGGACTTCACCGTATTTGGCGGATCGCTCTCGGAAACCAATGCGCAGAAAATCGTGAAGATTATGGACCTGGCCATGCGCAATGGCGCGCCGGTGATCGGCTTGAACGATTCCGGCGGAGCGCGCATTCAGGAGGGAGTTGCGTCGCTTGCCGGCTACGCGGAGATTTTCTTGCGCAACACGCTGGCCAGCGGCGTGATCCCGCAAATCAGCGCGATTATGGGCCCATGCGCGGGGGGCGCGGTTTATTCCCCCGCGATCACGGATTTTGTGCTGATGACGCGCGACACTTCGTACATGTTCGTGACCGGGCCGGACGTGATCAAGAATGTCACGCATGAAGAGGTCACCAAGCAGGAACTCGGCGGCGCCATGACGCATAATTCAACGAGCGGCGTGGCGCATTTTGTTTCCCGGGACGACGCCGATTGCCTGGCAATGGTTCGCGAGTTGATCGGGTTTCTCCCGTCCAACAATCTGGAGGATCCGCCGCGGCGCGCGTCGAACGATCCTGCGGACCGCCGCGAGGAATCGCTGAACTCGATCGTTCCGGAAGATCCGCTGAAACCCTACGACATCAAGGACGTGATTCACGCACTGGTGGACGAAAACTATTTTTTCGAGGTGCACGAGCACTATGCCAAAAATATCGTGGTGGGCTTTGCCCGATTTGACGGCCGGCCCGTGGGCATCGTGGCCAATCAGCCCGCGTTCCTGGCCGGCACGCTGGACATTAACGCTTCGGTAAAAGGCGCGCGGTTTGTGCGTTTCTGCGACGCGTTCAACATCCCCTTGATCACGTTCGAAGACGTTCCAGGTTTTCTGCCCGGCACGCAGCAGGAATATGGCGGCATCATCCGCCACGGCGCGAAACTATTATTCGCGTTTGCGGAAGCCACCGTTCCGAAAATCACGGTGATTACCCGCAAAGCGTATGGCGGCGCGTATTGCGTCATGGCCTCAAAGCACATCCGCACCGACGCCAATTTTGCCTGGCCGACGGCGGAAATTGCCGTGATGGGGCCGGAAGGCGCCGTGGACATCGTCTACAAACGCGAGCTCAGCAACGCGCCCGAAGCGGAGCGAGCCGCTCTGCGCAAGGAAAAAATCGCCGAGTTTCGCAACCGGTTCGCGAATCCCTTCGTGGCCGCCGAACGTGGCTACATTGATGCCGTGATCGAACCCGCGGAAACGCGGGCCCACATCATCACGTCACTGCGCGCACTCGAAAACAAGCGCGACACCAATCCCAAAAAGAAGCATGCCAACATTCCCCTCTAATCGTGATTGCTGGTGCGGGAGCGTGCAAACGAGGCTGGATGTTGCCAACAGCGATTCCTCCCCTGATGCCGAAGGACACGACACGCAAGCGGTGCATAACCTTGGGACCCATCTGCGCGCATGATAAAATCCGGCCAGTCGATAAACACTCATGTTCAAAAAAATCCTGATTGCCAATCGCGGTGAAATTGCCGTTCGCATCCTGAGAGCCTGCCGCGAGCTGGGCATCCAGACCGTTTCTGTGTATAGCGAAGTGGATCGGACGTCGCTCCACGTGCGGCTTGCCGATGAGGCTTACCTGATCGGCCCTGCGGCCTCGCGCGAAAGCTACTTGCGCATTGACAAGCTGATGGACGTGGCGAAGAAATCTGGATGCGACGCGCTGCATCCGGGCTACGGCTTCCTGGCGGAAAACCCCGCGCTGCCCCGAGCTTGCGCCGACGCGGGAATTACGTTCATAGGCCCTTCCGCCGAGGCCATGGAGGCGATGGGCTCGAAGACCGCGGGTAAGCAACTGGCGCGGCGCACCGGAGTCCCGACTGTGCCGGGCACCAGCGACCCGATTGAAAACCCCGACGAAGCGCAGGCTCTTGCGCAAAACATGGGCTATCCTGTGCTGCTGAAAGCCATCGCGGGCGGCGGTGGCAAAGGGATGCGTGTGGTGCCGAACGATCCGGCATTCGCGTCGGCGTGGCGCGATGCGGCATCCGAAGCGCTGAACGCCTTTGGCGACCAGCGAGTGTTTCTTGAAAAATATCTCGTCGGGCCGCGGCACATTGAGATTCAGATTCTTGCCGACGCGCACGGCCGCTGCGTTTCGCTCGGCGAGCGCGAATGTTCCGTGCAGCGGCGGCACCAGAAGGTGGTCGAAGAAGCCCCTTCGCCAGTCGTGACTCCGGAGTTGCGCCGCAAAATGGGCGATGCGGCGGTGCGCCTCGGCCGCGCCGGGGGCTACGTCAACGCGGGCACTGTGGAATTTCTGGTGGATGCCGATCTCAACTACTACTTTCTCGAGGTCAACACGCGCCTGCAAGTCGAGCATCCCGTCACCGAACAGGTGACCGGCCTCGACCTGGTGAAACTCCAGATCGCCATCGCTGCCGATCACCGCCTGCCCTTTGCGTGGGAAACCATTACGCCGCGCGGCCACGCCATGGAAGTGCGCCTCTACGCCGAAGACCCGGACAACAATTTCTTTCCCTCTCCCGGCAAGATTATTTCGTGCCACGTGCCCACCGGCCCCGGCATCCGCCTGGACGAAGGCGTCTACGAAGGCTGGACCGTGCCGATGGATTACGATCCGCTGCTCAGCAAACTGATTGCCTGGGGCAACAGCCGCGAAGAAACCATCGCCCGCCTCCGCCGCGCCCTCGACGAGTACACTATCACTGGCATCCGCACAAACGTCAGCTTGTTCCGCCGCATTCTTACCGAGCCGGAATTTCTCCGGGGAGACATTCACACCAAGTGGTTGGACGAACTGCTTGCGCGCCCGCATCCGCCCGCAGTGCCACCTCGCCCGGGTACGGAAGAAGCCGCTTTGATCGCCGCGGCGTTATGGCATAGCGCGCGATCGGGCGCCACTTCCTCCGGTAGCGCGGAGTCCCAGGCAGCTCCGTCTCGCTGGAAGATGGAGGGGCGGCGCCAACAGATGGATCACATGCCATGAAATTTGAAATCCAGCTCACGGGCGCAGGCGACAAGCGGAAACACGTCGTCGAACTCGAGCGAAAAGGAGACGTGTGTAGCATGGCGCTTGACGGCCAAGCCATCGACGCCGACGCGGTGCAGATTGCGCCCAACGCCATTTCCGTGATGCTCGCCGGGCAATCTTTCGAAATTCACATTTCGCGCTCCCCGGATGGCACGCTGAACCTGCAGTGCGGCCCGCACGAATTCTCGGCCGAAATCATCGATCCTCGTGCTTGGCGCGGACGCAAGCACGGAGCGGTGGAAGTGGAAGGCCGCCAGGAAATTTTCGCGCCCATGCCTGGCAAAGTAGTTCGCGTGTTGACGGCGGTGGGCGACATCGTGGAAGCGGGGCAGGGGCTGCTGGTCGTCGAAGCCATGAAAATGCAGAACGAAATCCGCTCGCCCAAAAGCGGGAAGCTCGAGCGCCTGCTCGTCAAGGAAGGACAAAACGTCAACGCCGGAGAAGTGCTTGCATGGGTGGAATGACCCTCACTACTCTCCTAAAGCATTCCCAACTCTGATCTGGAGGTCGAGGATCAGCGTGGCACCCTGAGCGGCAACCAGTTCCATCTTTTCATTTCCGACGTGGAAGTGAAGCTTTAGGGTGCGAGCGACTTCGCCCTGGCGAACTAATCACCGCGAACCAATCGCGAATTGCAGGGCGGGGAATTACTGTGTGTTGGCGGGAGAACTGTTTGCCGGCAGCGTCACCGCCGGCTTGATCGGCGGCAGAGTGGACTTCGCCGCGTCGGGCAGCTTGCCGGCGGTTTCCACCACCTGCTGTGCCAGATAATTCGTAACCTTCGCTTCGTCGCGCGCCGTCGCCAGGTACGCCGAACGCAAAAGCTGTTCCTTGCGGTTGCGCAGGGTGTCGCGAACGGTCTGCTGGACTTGCGGATCGTTCACGCCGCGCTGGCCGGCCGCTTCGCGCGCCACCAGCTTCAGGATGCGAATGCTGTCCTTCAACTGAATCGGCGGGCTAACCTGCCCCGGTTTCAGGCCAATCACGGTCTTTTTCAGCATCGGATCGGACTGGTTCAGCGCCGATTCCGGAATGTAGCCCAAATCGCCGCCGTTTCCGGACGTGTTCACGTCCTCGGAATAGTCCATCGCCAGTTGCGCGAAATCGGCGCCGCTGTTCAGCTTGTCGGTCAGCATCTTCGCCTTACGCTCTGCTTCGGCTGGGTTGGTGGCGTCGTCGTTCTTCCGGTTGCGGACCTGCAATTCCTTGCGCGGGGTAATCACGATCTGCGAAATGCGGTATTGCGGCTCGGCGACATTAAACTGGTTGTGGTTGGTGTTGTAAAAATCCAGCACGTCCTGGTCGCTGATGGTGATCTTTGCCGCCACTTCGCGGTTCAGGAGTTTCTGGATGGAGAGTTGCCGCCGCAGGTCGCGCTTCAGGTCGTCGACGCCCATCCCGCGCGCTTTCAGTTGCCGCTGGAACTCTTCCTCGGTGAAGGGGCTCTTCAGCTCGGTGAACTTGTCTTCCACTTCGCCGTCGCTGGCTTCCAGGTTCAGCTTCTTGGCGCGCTCCAGCAGGATTTCGTTGTTGATCAACTGGTCGGTGACGTTGAGCTTCAGCGAGAGCGCCTCTTCCTGCGAAGGCTCCTGGCCCTCGGGATTCACCTGCGAGCGGTAGTATTTCTCGATTTCGTCGCGCTTGATCTCCGTGCCATTCACCGTCGCCCACACGTCGGCAGCGTGGTGCTCTGACTGCTTGCACCCGGCGAGGACGGACAACACCAGTCCCGCCACGGGCAAGAGAGCCCCGGCGCGCCGCAGTCGCACTGCTCTGCTGGAGGTGCTTGGGGAGAGGTTCAAAGGTTCGCTCAGGCTGCTTTGGTCACACGGCCCAGACGGATGCAGGCCGTGCACACGCGAATCTGTTTGTGAACGCCGGCAACGACGGCCCGGACGCGCTTCAGGTTCGGATTCCAGCGCCGACGCCGGGTGTTGTTGGCGTGGCTGACCACGTTTCCATAGTGCGGCCCTTTGCCGCAAAGATCACACTTCAATGCCATATCGATTCCTGCACTCCAAAAGATTGAAAAGCAAAGTCTTAATTGTAGCAGAAGCCCGCAAAATCGCAAAACAATTGGGAGGCGAGGGGACTTTGCTATTTTCATAGCTTTTGAAGGCATTGAATGCTCTGGCGCACCAGCTTAAGGGGCCTTCGAAAGCCCCGTTTGTTATACTAATTCAGCTTTCGCGAAAGAGCTGAACTGTGAGCCGTGTGCGCATCTCCATCGTTGAGTACCTGAATACGGCGCCGCTGGTGCGTGGCTTTACGCATGGGCCGCTGCGCGGAAAGTACGAGCTTTCGTTCACCGTACCTTCCCAGTGCGCGGAACATCTGCGTTCCGGGGCTGTGGACGTGGCCATCATTCCTGCGATCGAATACCAGCGCATCCCGGATTTGCTGATTCTGCCGAATCTCTCGATCGCCTCAAAGAAATCCGTGCGCAGCCTCCTGCTTGTCTCCAAAAAGCCCATTCTGGAAGTCACGCGCATCGCTCTGGACCGAAGTTCGCGCAGCACGCAGGCGCTGACGCGCATCCTTTGCGAAAAGCACTGGAACATCAAACCGGAATTTTTCGAGGCGGCGCCCGACCTGACGGCAATGCTGCATCAGGCGGACGCGGCGCTGCTCATTGGCGACCCAGCGCTGCAGCTTGCAATCGCTTGCGCGCCCGGGGCTCGCCGCGATGCCCAAGGCGATCTCGTCTCACCAGCTTCGCTCGCTGGACTCAGCGGGAACGGTTCCGTCTACATTTACGATATTGTCGAACAGTGGCGCGCAATGACCAACCTGCCGGCGGTGCTAGCGGTCTGGGCTGCGCGCCAAGAAGCAATTACTCCGCAACTTGTGCAGGATTTTCAGGAGTCGCTCGCGTTTGGCCTTGAGCATGTGGACGCGATCGCTTCCGAAGCGGCGGTGGAAATGAATCTGCCTGCCGCTGATTTGCGGCGCTATCTGCTCGAAAACATCGACTATCACCTGGACGAAGAAAATTTGCGCGGCTTGACGCGCTATTATGAATTCGCCGCTGAATTGGGGCTGATTCCCGAGGTACGCGGGATTGCGCTGGCCCCCGATCCGGGCGGCTTGGCGCGCTCATCGGATTTTGCCGTTGCCAGCCGCCGGGCTAGACAGAGCTGAGCGGGCAATTCGAGCCAGTCAGGAAAATTTGAAGTTTAAGGACACGCACCGTGGGAATTACAAAACAGCAAGCGCTCGAAATGCTCCAGTCCGATGATCTAGTCGGCATCGGCATGGATGCTCATCAGCTGCGGCTCAAGAAAAATGATCCGCGCATCGCCACCTATCAGATCGATCGCAACATCAACTACACCAATTTCTGCACGGAGTATTGCTCCTTTTGCGCGTTCTATCGTCCATTGGGCGCGAAGGACGGGTACATCCTGTCGTTCGAAACCATCTACGCCAAAATCGACGAGATGCTCGAACTCGGCGGCACCGGCGTCCTTCTCCAGGGCGGCTTGCATCCCGACCTGCAGATCGGCTACTACGAAAATCTTCTCCGCTCCCTGAAAGCGCGCTATCCGCAGGTGCATCTGCACTGCTTCTCTGCGCCGGAAATCCTGTGCATCGCGGAAGTCAGCGAACTCTCGATTCGCGACACCATCCAGCGCCTGATGGACGCGGGCCTGCAGTCCATTCCGGGTGGCGGCGCGGAAATTCTTGACGACGAAATTCGTGGCAAGATCGCCCGCCTGAAATGCACCAGCGATGACTGGGTGGAAGTCCACCGCACCGCGCATGCCCTCGGCTTGCGCACCACGGCCACGATGATGTTCGGCTGCGGCGAAACCCTCCAGCACCGTGTGAACCACCTAGACCGCGTCCGCCAGCTTCAGGAAGAAACCGGCGGCTTCACCGCGTTTATCCCTTGGATTTTCGCGGCGGAAAACACGGCGCTCGGCAAGAAAGTGCAGGAAACCACGGCGGTGGATTATTTAAAGACCCTCGCAGTCAGCCGCTTGTATCTCGACAACATCGACCACATCCAGTCGAGCTGGCTCACGCCGGGCATCAAGGTTTGCCAGGTTGGCTTGCAGTTTGGCGCCGACGACGTCGGCAGCATCCTGATTGAGGAAAACGTGGTTTACGCTGCGGGTGTCCGCAACCGGACCAACGAAGAAGAACTTCGCCGCATCATCACGCAAGCCGGCTTTCAACCCGCGCAGCGCGACACCCTCTACCGCTCCTACGTCCTGAAACCGCCGGTCACGCGCGAGCTAACCGCCGCCTAGCTTTTCACTCTGAGTTCTTCCATGTAGCGCTGGCTTTCAAGCCAGCCCGCGGTAGGAGCAGGGCCTGTCCGCCGCTATTTCTTCAGCCGCAGCAATATCTCCACTTCCGTCCCATCCGGAAGATCTAACGTCTCGTAGGGTTGCAAAACTCCATCCGAATAGCGCGCCACCAGTCGCATCGTCGCATCTTTCGCCGCGGGCTTCTGCGCACCCGCGCTCGAAGCAAGCCCCGATCCCGACGTCTCGTCCAGCGCCTGGTTCACTAACGCGTCCGCTTCCTTGTTCTGCTCCCGGTAAACGTGGCTGATGCGGAACGATTCGAACGTCTGCGACATTTTCTTTGCGCGTTCAAAGAGCGGTTTCAACTCCGCGCTCTTCACTTTGTATTGCCCGCGCATCTGCTTGACCATCAATTCCGAATCACTTTCGATGCGCAACGCGCGAATGCCGTGATTCTGCGCGTAATCGAGCGCCGCGATTAATCCAAAATATTCCGCCACATTGTTGGTGTTGTTGCCGATGTATTTCTTCAGGCGCGCAACAATCTCGCCGCGTGGGTCGCGCACCACCACGCCATACGCCGCCGGGCCGGGATTTCCCCGCGAGCCGCCGTCCACATTCGCCTGGTAAGCAGGGATCGCTTTGCGTTCAGGTTCCGCTTCGCCGAAAAGGCCCGCGCCTTTTGGCACTGGTGGACGTTTCGACATCAGGAGTTCGCCGCTCCTGTAGCCGACTCCTTGGGCGTGGCATGGGTAATGGGTTCGAGCGAATAGAGAATCCGCCCGCAGGATTCGCAGCGGAAAATCTCCTCATCGGTGTCTGATTCCAGCAGTTGCACCGTATGCGGCAGCGCCCGCAATCCGCACGCCTTGCACTGCCCGTCGCGCACTTGCGCCAGCGCCGTGCCAGGATGCTTCTTGGCAATCCGTTCGTAAAGCTCCAGCAGGTCCTCGGGAATTTTCTTCGCGATGCCGCGGCGCTCGGCGGTAGCCGCTTCCCACGCCTTCTTTTTTCCGGTGAACTGCTCTTCGATCTGTTTCTTCTCCGCCGCAATCGCCTGCTCGGATTCCTTCAGCTCCGCTTCCAGGCGTTTCACGCGGCGTTCCGCTTCCTCGATCTTCATCATCTGTTCCAGCACCAGGTCTTCGGCCTTGCCGGCTTCGCCATCGGCGGTGGCGATTTCGTGTTGCAGCGCTTTGTAAGCCTCATTGGTTTTGACGGAGCTGCTCTGTTCGCGATATTTCTTTGCCCGAACCTTCCACTGCTCAACGTCCAGCTCAAGCTTCTTCCGTTGCGCAAGAGCCTGCGTCAGCGCTTCCTTCGCCGAGGCCAGCGCGGTCCGCTCGCCGCTCAGTTTCGCATCGGCTTCCCGCAGCCGCTTGGGCATGCCTTCTAGCTCGGCGCGCAGCGCGGCCGTGGTCTGGTCCAGCCGCTGCAGCTCCAGCATCTGTGGAATAGCGGGATTCATCCGGGCTTGATTCTAACACACGGGGATGGCTCACCTTCCCTGCTGGGCCGCCGTCATTAAGATACAAGGGAGTTCTGTACCCGTTTGAAAGGAGGGACCATGCCCTACGTGCAAATCACCTGGCTTGAGGGGCGCTCCGTGGATCAAAAGCGCAAAATTGCCGAGGGAATCGCCTCGGTCTTGATGGAAAATGCCAAGGCGAAGCCCGAACATATTCAAATCACGTTTCTGGACCTGCCAACCACAAACTATGCGTTATCAGGCACCCTCGTGGCGGACCTAAAGCCTGGCCCTTGAACGGGCACTCGGTAATGGCGCAAGCGGCGGGATCAGGACGCCTTCAAATCGCGGCGAATCAGCGCGGCGTCCACGAAATAGCCCAGCCCCACGGCCAGCGGCAGAATGCCAAACGCCGAGGCCACCAGCGTTTGCGGCTCGCCCACAACCCGCGCGATCATCGCAAACATCAGAATAAATCCAGTGCCGCCGCTCACCAGCAGAATCCCGGCGCGGCGCGACCTGGCATACTGCGAAAGCTCGGGCTCCATGGGAATTTCAGTCCCACGCGCCAGGGCGGCCAGCCGCTCTTCCGTGCGCAATTTCCGCACCCTGTAAAACGTATACATCAACGCCAAAGGAATCCCGCACGTCAGCACCACGGCAACCAATCCGATCACATCGCCACCCATTCTATTGCTCCCTTCCGCTCTACCTTCGCCGGCCGCGTTGCGCGGCCTCACCCCTAAATACGCAGAGGGGCAGCGGATTGTTCCCGGCAAAACGGGTAAAGAACGTGATTCTGGAGGTGAAAAGTTACTGGATTTCGCGGACTTGCATCGAGGAATCAATGGCCAGGGTCGGATACCGGATGGGCGAGCCCTCCGGCGCCTGGGCGTGACGCGCGACCACCTGGTAATCGGTGCCGCTCGTGCAATTTACCTCGTAGCTGTAGCCGTCTCGCTCCGGCCGCGCCATACTCAGCGAACCCGACGAAATCATTTCGTCCAGTGAAGCGCACTTGCCGTTCAATGCCACGCTCCCGCGCTCCGCCTGGGCGATCTGAAGCAGGTCCATGCGCACCCCGGTCAGGCTGATTGCCTGTGTCGGCGCCGTGCCCGCATCGGTGGTGGGCATCTTCTTCAAATAAATTTCATACACCCCGAAGAGGATCAGGGCCGCCACCAGTACCACGGCAAGAGCGCGCATGACACTATTCTTTCGCCGGTATCCGCCGCGCGCAAGCTCTTCGCCGCTTGCGGAGTGCAATTGGTAACAACCTCCAGGCAATTTCTCCTGCTGCCCTCCGCGCCCTGTTATGCTTCCTATTACACCGCCCCTCTTGCGGTCCTACTCTCCCCTCCGGATAGGTTCATGGGCAGCTTATTACTACCTTCGGAACTGCGTTCCATTGAAAGACTTCGCGAGCAGGAACTCGAGGAAGCTCGCGTCATTCAAAACGTCATGATGCCCGCGCAGCCTCTGTGCCTTGCCGGTGTCACAATCTCCCATGAATTCCAGCCGGTGACAGAAGTGGGAGGCGACTACCTCGACTACTTCAAGCTCAGTGACGAAACAATCGGTCTATACGTCGGCGATGTTTCCGGGAAGGGTCTCCCCGCCGCGCTTTATGCGGCGCTCGCCGTCGGCACGCTTCGCGGCATACACAAAACCGGTATGGAACCTGATCGCGTACTCTCCCTCTTGAATCAACGGCTGCTGCTTCGGGGCATTCCCGGGCGCCACTCGGCCATTCAGTACGCTTTGTTTGATCCTTCCACTGCGCGCATCCGCATTGTCAGCGCCGGAATGCCCGGTCCTATTTTGCTCCGCGGCGAAGACGCGCGCCTTCTTCAGATTGCCGGCCTGCCACCGGGCCTCTTTCCAACGGCTAGCTACGACGAGCTCTCGCTGCAGCTGGAACCAGGCGATTCTGTCCTCTTTTTCACCGATGGCCTCAGCGACGCGCGTAATATCCATGACCAGGAGTTTGGAGTCGATGGCATCCAGGACGTCTGCCGCCGCAACGCCGGCGAGACCCCCCTTGAACTGCTGAAACATCTTTTTTCGTCGATTCAGGATTTCACCGCCGACTGCAAGCAGTGGGACGACATGACCGCCGCGTACTTCCACTTCGCCGGATAGCCGCCGGGATCGCGTTCTCCATCGTGGTCAACTGGGCAAAGCTTTGCCTCTTTTCAATTGACCTTCGGCCACTTCTCCAGTAACTAGTGTAGTCACAGTTCTGTTCGAATTTAGGAGTCCTCGATGAATAGAAAATCCCCGTATCCGGCGGCACTCGTTTGCCTGCTCACCTGTGCGCTGGCGATTCCC
>Ga0210405_10004140_pt1 | contig 13750 bp, 11 predicted proteins | sample IncBWH11MmetaG_FD_155492 | JGI IMG/M metagenome (GOLD analysis project Ga0210405, IMG submission 155492) | Forest soil microbial communities from Barre Woods Harvard Forest LTER site, Petersham, Massachusetts, United States - Inc-BW-H-11-M | ecosystem: Environmental > Terrestrial > Soil >... | reverse complement strand
ATGCCTGGAACCCGTTGAAGCGACAAGCGTCTCCTATCGTGGAACCGCGCGCGAGGAGTGATAGAGTGCCTCTTCTTCGATTCGAGATTTCGCCAGATCCCACAGCGGAGACGTTCTAAATGACCCTCACCGTCGCCCACATTTCGCCGATCATGTCCGTCATTGCAGGCCTGCTGATTCTGATCATGCCGCGGCTGCTTAATCTCGTGGTCGCGATCTTTCTCATTCTCAACGGCCTGATCGGTCTCGGGCTCTTGAAGTGGCTCCATATGTAGGGCTGAGAGGGGTTTCGCGGCTTGCGCGCGGCCGCTCAAAGTGGTGTAAGGCGCGCAACTCTTCATCTCCTGCGGATTATTCGCTGTCATGGCCAAAGCCGTTGCTAAATCCAAGAAAGTTGCTGCGAAATCAAAGTCATCCATGCCGGTTCGGGCCAAGCCCGCGCCGTCTGCCAGTGTCCGCAAAGCGCTGAAGAAGAACCCGGCCAAGCCGGCGTCCAAACCCGCGGGCAAGGTTGCCGTCGCCAGGCCTGCCGCTGACACGGCGAAATCCGGCAAATGGGTGTTCACATTCGGTGACGGCAAGGCCGAGGGCAAAGCCGGTCTTCGCGATCTGCTTGGCGGCAAGGGCGCCAACCTCGCCGAAATGGCCAATCTCGGACTGCCGGTGCCTCCGGGCTTCACCATACCGACCTCGGTCTGCACCTATTTCTACGCCCACGACAAAACCTATCCGAAGGAATTGAAAGCGCAGGTCGAAAAGGCGCTGGACCATGTCGGCAAACTGACCGGCAAATCGTTCGGCGATTCCAGAAATCCGCTGCTGGTGTCGGTGCGTTCCGGCGGCCGCGCCTCGATGCCGGGCATGATGGACACCGTGCTCAATCTCGGCCTCAATGACAAGACGGTCGAGGCGCTGGCTGAATTGTCTGGCGATCGTCGCTTTGCTTACGACAGCTACCGGCGCTTCATCACAATGTACTCCGACGTGGTGCTCGGCTTCGAGCATGCTCATTTCGAAGACATCCTCGATACCTTCAAGGACAGCCAGGGCTATTCGCTCGATACCGATCTCACCGGCGACGACTGGGTCGAACTGGTCGGTCGCTACAAGGATGCGGTGGCGCGCGAAACGGGCGCGGACTTCCCGCAGGATCCGCATGACCAATTGTGGGGCGCGATCGGGGCGGTGTTTTCATCCTGGATGAACGCGCGCGCCGTGACCTATCGCAAGCTGCATGACATCCCGGAATCATGGGGCACCGCGGTCAACGTGCAGGCCATGGTGTTCGGCAATATGGGCGAGACCTCGGCGACCGGGGTCGCCTTCACGCGCAATCCCTCGACCGGTGAGAGCCGGCTGTACGGCGAATTCCTGATCAACGCGCAGGGCGAAGACGTTGTGGCGGGCATCCGCACGCCGCAGGACATCACCGAATTCGCGCGCCAGGAATCCGGCTCCGACAAGGCATCGATGGAAACCGCGATGCCCGAGGCGTTCAAGGAACTGACGCGAATCTACACCCTGCTCGAAAAGCACTACCGCGACATGCAGGATATGGAATTCACGGTCGAGCAGGGCAGGCTGTGGATGCTGCAGACCCGCAGCGGCAAGCGCACCGCCAAAGCCGCGCTTCGGATCGCGGTCGAACTCGCCAATGAAGGCCTGATCTCGAAGAAGGATGCGGTGATGCGGATCGATCCCGCTTCGCTCGATCAATTGCTGCATCCGACCATCGATCCCGCCTCCAAGCGCGATGTCATCGCCACCGGCCTGCCGGCCTCGCCCGGCGCCGCCGCCGGCGAAATCGTGTTCTCTTCCGATGAAGCCGCAAAGCTGCAGGCCGATGGCCGCAAGGTTATTCTGGTGCGGATCGAGACCAGCCCGGAAGACATTCACGGCATGCATGCCGCCGAAGGCATCCTCACCACCCGTGGCGGCATGACTTCGCACGCCGCCGTGGTCGCGCGCGGTATGGGCAAGCCATGCGTGTCCGGCTGCGGCACCATCCGCATCGATTACGGCCGCGGCACCATGAGCGTCGGCCCGCGGACCTTCAAGACCGGCGACGTCATCACCATCGATGGATCGTTGGGCCAGGTTCTGGCCGGGCGGATGCCGATGATCGAGCCGCAAATGTCGGGCGAATTCGGAACGCTGATGGGCTGGGCCGACGCGGTGCGCAAACTTGGCGTGCGCGTCAACGCCGACACGCCCGAGGATGCGCGCAGCGCGATCAAGTTCGGCGGTGAGGGCATCGGGCTTTGCCGCACCGAGCATATGTTCTTCGAGGAAACCCGGATCCGCACCGTGCGCGAGATGATCCTGGCCGAGGACGAACAGGCCCGCCGCGCCGCGCTGTCCAAATTGCTGCCGATGCAGCGCGCGGATTTCGTCGAACTGTTCGAGATCATGAAGGGCCTGCCGGTGACGATCCGGCTGCTCGATCCGCCGCTGCACGAGTTCCTGCCGCACACCCAGGCCGAGATCGAGGAAGTCGCGCGCGCGATGAACACCGATCCGCGGCGGCTCGCCGATCGCGCCCGCGATCTCGCCGAATTCAATCCGATGCTCGGCTTCCGCGGCTGTCGGCTCGCCATTGCCTACCCCGAGATCGCCGAGATGCAGGCGCGCGCCATTTTCGAAGCTGCGGTCGAGGCAGGAAAACGCACCAGCAAGGCGGTCGGCCTCGAGGTGATGGTGCCGTTGATCGCGACCAAAGCGGAGTTCGATCTGGTCAAGGCGCGGATCGATGCCATCGCGCAGTCGGTGATGAAGGAAACCGGAACCAAATTGAGCTACCAGGTCGGCACCATGATCGAACTGCCGCGTGCCTGCCTGATGGCCGGCGATGTCGCCCGAACGGCGGAGTTCTTCTCGTTCGGCACCAACGACCTGACGCAGACAACTTACGGCATCAGTCGCGACGATGCGGCCGGATTCCTCGGCATCTATATCGCCAAGGGCATCCTGGAGATCGATCCCTTCATCTCGGTCGACCGCGACGGCGTCGGCGAGTTGGTGAAGATCGGCGTGGCGCGCGGCCGCAAGACGCGTCCAGACCTCAAGGTCGGGATTTGCGGCGAGCATGGCGGCGATCCCGCTTCCGTCGCGTTCTGCCACCAGATCGGACTGGACTACGTCTCGTGCTCGCCCTACCGCGTGCCGATCGCCCGCCTCGCCGCGGCGCAGGCCGCGCTCGGCAAGGCCGTCGCCAGCCAGGCGTGAGTTCCGGACTTCGTCATTCCGGGATGGTGCGTCAGCACCAGACCTCAGATGCGCAATTGCGCATCGGGGAATCTCGAGATTCTCCGATGTGCAATTGCACATCGGAGTTCGATGCCTCGCATCGCCCCGGAATGACGGGCAAAAAAAATCACGCCCCGCAAAAATATCTTCATCATTTTCGTTGACGCGATATTTACCACTTTGTTCGAGCGGCTGTTTACCAACGTTTTCGATGTGATCGGCGCAAAATCAGCAAATCATTGCGTGTGTCGCGCCTGCAACGCCGATTAACTCCCTCGCAACCTAAATTAGCTACGAACAAAATAGATCGAATTGCACGGATGTACTGCCTTCGATCGCGTGTGCGTAGTGTTGCGTTGCGTGAGCGTAGTAATGTTCCAGTTGCGTACCCGGCCGAAGGGCGCGCGTTTTGCGTTCTTCGGCCTCGGTCTTTGCGGCTTCGCATTGACCCCGACAGAAGCCGGATATCAGGATATCGCATCGCTGTTGGCACGGCAGCCGGGCGTCGCTGAACGCTGGCAGAGCCGGGTGTTTTCTGCCGCCAGCACCATCCAGGTCGCCACTTACAGCTTCGGCCGCCCGATCGGAACGTTTGCTCCGCAAACCGCGAGCCTGCGGCTGACTAACCTCGACAACCGGGGCATCGATATCACCGGTTCGGTGACGCGCAATCCCGTTACCCGGACGCCGCCGCGCTATCAGGCCGCCGACTTTCCAAAGGTCGATCGCACGCTCAAGGGCGACCGCCTCGTCGTGGCGCGGCCCGAACCGGCGCCGCCGACAAACGCAGCGCCGGCCAGGGAAGATCCGGCGACCTCCAATGCGTCGGTGAGGGGCGCCAAGACCGCCGATGCAGCCTCGTCTGCTGAGCGCGCCCCGCTCGATCCGGAGCTTGCGGAGGCACTTAGCGCTCCGCCGCTTCCGCAATATGATGTTGCGATGTCGCTTGAGGCCCAGCCGCTCGCGGACTCGAAACTTGCGCCCGATGCCGTTTCGATCCCGCTTGAGCCCAGCCGGTCGCATGATGGGTTTTCGGTGAAGACCGCGAGCCTGTTTTTCGGAAGCAATTCGCTCGGCGCGCCGCTCGAAGGCATGGAGCGCTGGCAGCCCGGCGAAGAACCGGTGGTGGTGACGCCTGGCGCCGCCGATCCCGACATGAAGGTGATGGCGTCGCTGCCCGCGGCCGCGGATGAGGCTGCCAGGGTACCGGACAGCGGTGAGAGCATTGCCGCCAAGGGCGAAGTCAATTCCGATAACCAGCGCGTCAAGACGCCGGCCGAGCGGCTCGGCCTCTTCGACGAGAAGGCGCGCGCCAAATCGGAGAAATGCCTCGCTGAGGCGGTTTATTTCGAAGCCCGCGGCGAGGCCGTGCGCGGCCAGATCGCGGTGGCGCAGGTGGTGATGAACCGCGCCTTCTCCGGCTTTTATCCCGGCACGATATGCGGCGTGGTGTACCAGAACAAGCACCGCCACCTGGCGTGCCAGTTCACCTTCGCCTGCGATAACGTCGCCGACATCGTGCGCGAGCCTGACATGTGGGACCGCGCCAAGAAGATCGCCAAGGCGATGCTCGACGGCCAGCTTTGGCTGCCGGAAGTCGGCAAGTCGACGCACTACCACGCCTATTGGGTGCGCCCGTCCTGGGTGAGCGAGATGAAGAAGATGTATAAATTCGGCGTGCACACCTTCTACCGGCCGCGCGCCTGGGGCGATGGCAGCGAGGCGCCGAGCTGGGGAACGCCCGCCGAGACCGCGGCAATATCGGCCAGGCTCGCGGAGGCTGCGCAGAGTTCGGCCGAATTGTCCGTAACAACGGTCCGGCGCTAGCCGCGACCGCCAACGCGGCTGGCCGCAAGATCATGCGCCGTTTCAATAGCTTGGAGCGCGGCCACGATCGTATGCCGTAAAATCGCAGGGCTGCATTGCGGCAGCCGGCTCTGCCGATATTGGCATTGGGATTTGGATGCCAATGCATTAACTTCGCGGGGCGCCAATGCGCCGCCGGTTTCCGTCGCGCGCGTCACAGTCTGCTTGTGATCTTCACCAACGCGCGAGGGATTTGCATGGCCGCGACCGAAGGCGATCAGCGTCAATTTTCTGTCGCCATGACCTGGCGAACGCCGCTGGTGATCGTGGTGTGCGGCTGCCTGATCGGCATGCTGACCTTCGGCCCGCGCTCGACCCTCGGATTCTTCATGCAGCCCATGAGCCGGGAGTTTTCATGGGGCCGCGATGTATTTGGCCTGGCGTTGGCGATCCAGAACCTGCTGTGGGGAATAGGCCAGCCGATCGCGGGTGCGATCGCGGACCGGTTCGGCAGCTTGCGGGTGATCTGTGTCGGCGCGCTGATGTATGCGGCAGGTCTGATCCTGATGCGCTATGCCGCGACCCCGCTCTCGCTCGACATCAGCGCCGGTGTCCTGATGGGTTTCGGCCTGTCCGGCTGCTCGTTCAATCTGGTGTTGTCGGCATTCGGGAAGTTGCTGCCGCCGCAGTGGCGCGGCGTCGCGCTGGGCGCAGGAACCGCGGCGGGATCGTTCGGACAATTCGTGTTCGCCCCGTTCGGGGTTGCCATGCTCGACAATTTCGGCTGGCAACCGGCGCTGACCGTGTTTGCCTGCCTGATGCTGCTGGTGGTGCCGTTGTCGCTGGCGCTGGCGACACCTTCCTCGGCTACCGGTCCCGTCGCTGTCACGGAGCAGCAGACATTCAGGCACGCACTGGCCGAGGCGTTTGGTCATCGCTCCTATGTATTGCTGGTGCTCGGATTCTTTACCTGCGGCTTTCAGCTTGCCTTCATCACCGTGCATCTTCCGGCCTATCTGGTCGATCGCGGTGTGCCGGTTCAGGTCGGCGGCTGGGTCGTGGCCACCATCGGCCTGTTCAATATCATAGGCTCGCTCAGCGTCGGATGGCTCCAGACCAGACTGCCGAAGCGCTACATCCTGTCGGTGATCTATTTCGTTCGCGCGATGTCGATCGTGGCCTTCATCTCGTTTCCGATCACGATCTTTTCTGCCGTCGCATTCGGCGTCATCACCGGCCTGACCTGGTTGTCGACCGTGCCGCCGACCTCCAGCCTGGTCGCACTGATGTTCGGCACGCGCTGGCTGGCAACGCTCTACGGGTTCGCCTTCTTCAGCCATCAGGTCGGCGGCTTCCTCGGCGTGTGGCTCGGCGGTGTGGTCTTCGAGAAGTTCAACTCCTACACGCCGATCTGGTGGCTGTCGGTCCTGTTCGGCGTGCTGTCGGCGCTGATCAACCTGCCGATCGTCGAGGCCCCGGTGACCCGCCCGGTTGCGCAGCCGGCGTAGACGGTTCAATCTAAGGCGCACGCACGACGACAAACTGCGGAGAGGCTGCGTTGGGAACCTTCAAGGCGATCAGGATCGACAAGGCGGAAAAAGGCACCCGCGCCGCGCTCACCCGGTTCGACGAAGCTGATTTGATGGAGGGCGACGTCACCGTGCGGGTCGAGTGGTCGACCCTGAACTACAAGGACGGCCTTGCCGTCACCGGCAAGGCGCCCGTGGTGCGGCGTTTTCCGATGATCCCGGGTATCGATTTGGCGGGCACGGTCGAGCAGTCGTCGCATCCGCAGTGGAAGGCCGGCGACCAGGTGATCTGCAACGGCTGGGGTCTCGGTGAGACCCATCTGGGCGCTTACGCCGAGAAAGCCCGCGTCAAGGGCGACTGGCTGGTGCGCGTCCCTACGGGCATGTCGACGCGCGACGCGATGGCGATCGGTACCGCCGGCTACACCGCGATGCTGGCGGTGCTCGCGCTGGAACAGCACGGCCTTACGCCGGCGCATGGACCTATCGTCGTCACCGGCGCAGCCGGCGGTGTCGGCTCGGTCGCAATCGCGGTGCTGTCGAAGCTCGGCTACCACGTCATCGCATCGACCGGCCGCCTGTCGGAAGCCGGCTATCTCCGGAATCTCGGTGCGGCCGAGGTGATCGATCGCAGCGAACTCACGGCGCCGCCCAAGCCTCTCGCCAAGGAGCGCTGGGCGGGCGGGGTCGACAGCGTCGGCACTACCACGCTGGCCAACCTGCTGTCGATGACGAAATACCGCGGCGCCATCGCTGCGGGCGGGCTTGCCGGCGGCATGGACCTGCCGACCTCGGTGGCGCCGTTTATTTTGCGCGGGGTGTGTCTGTTGGGTATCGATTCCGTGATGTGCCCGATTGAACTGCGAAAGACCGCCTGGAGCCGGCTTGCCCGCGACCTGGATTCCAGTAAACTCATTGAAATTACTAATGAAATTGACCTAGACCAGGTCATCGATGCCGCTGGCAGAATCCTTGCGGGCGAGGTTCGCGGTCGAATCGTAGTAAAAATTGTCTGACGCGTTCAGACTTTACCAACCAAGCTGCTCCAATGTTGCCATGGTGGTTGGTATGGTAAGCAGCGGGTAAAGAGGCATCAGCCGATTGCCCGCGCTCGGGTCAAGTTGGAGTTGCAGCATGCTTGCGCGTTTTGTGTTGGGGGCCGTAGTGGCCGGTGCGGCGATGGCGCCGGCCTTGGCGGGACAGATGAATGCCGAGGAGGCCCGCAGGTTCGTATTTGGCAAGGTGTTCGCCTTCACTTGCTTTGATGGCACCCGCGGCGCGGGACGAGTACTGGACGACATGGGTGCGGCCGGTGCGGTGCAGTTCTCAGGGGCCGGTCCCGTTCGTCACCTGCGATTGCCCGGCAATACGCTTCAGATCCGCGGCCAGGCCGTCTGCGCCTCGATCAAGGGCATCCCGTTCGAGCCCTGCTTCAATCTCGAAAAGCGAGACGAGCGCAGCTTCCGCGGATCGGTCTCGGGCATGAGCTTCGCCTACTGCGATTTCCACCATCAAGGCGCGGCGCAGATGTTGATGGCGCGGGCGGTGGCCCGTCCGCGTTCATTGCACCGGTCGGAGCGAACCGGCTCGGTGGAAGTATCGTCGCGCGTCGAGACCCCGCCGGTCGAGAGCGCCAAGATCGAGCCAGTCAAATCCGAGGCAAGACCGGAGCCGGCAAGACCGGAAAGCGGTTTGGAACTGCGTCACTCAACCGACTGACCGGCGGGCGTTAGCCCCCGCATAAATTCCCTCAGTCGAAGTTCGCGGGCCGGCCGCGTTGCGTAACGCGTGTGAGGCCGTAGTTACACGGATCGACATCTTCATGCCTTGGTAGCGACTATGGCCCAAGCTTGTTGAAAACCGACAGGCTGTGGGGGCGGCCCGACGCATACGAGATCAAATGCCGCAATATTTCTTTCGAATTAGTCACGGTTGCTATTCCGGGGCCTCCGACCAGGGGTCCGAATTCGAGACCCGTGAGGCCGCCTGGACCGAGATGACCAAGGTTTGCGCCAACCTTGCCGGCGGCATTTCGCGCAGCCTGAAGCAAAACGCCGAATGGCACATGGAACTGCTCGACGAGGCAAAGGAGCCTGTCTTCAGAATCAGGCTGGTGGCGGAAACGCTCCGGTAGGCAGCCCTGTCGTCGTGAAATGTCTAGATCATGATCCGATTAGGTTGAATCGGATCATGATCTCATCTCTTTGTTTGAGCATGATCTTTTCGGAAAACCGGTACCCACTTTTCCGGATCATGCTCTAGGCGCTCGACTGGGCGACAGGCGCCGCCGGCGGCCTTTGCCGGCGGAACAGGACGCGCTGGTACAGCCAGCCGATCGCCACCAGCACGAGGCCAAGGCACATGAACGACAGCGCGCGGTAGACCCCCGTCAGCGTCGACATGTCGATCAGGAACGCTTTCACGATCGTGAGCGCAATGACCGCGGCCGAGGCAAGCCGCGCGCGCTGCGAATTGAAAGCGATGCCGATGCCAAGCAAAACCACGCCGAACGCCAGCCACGCGATCGAATAGGTGTACTGCTCGGCGCCGCCCGTCACGCCACCTGTCAACACCGGACCGTGATAGATCCTTCGGATTTCGAGCGTCACGTAACTCAGCGCCAGGATCAGCGCGGCTGCCGCGATGCTGTTGGCGTAGGCTGCGCTGCGCCGGCCCGCCACCGCATAGGACAGTAGCAGCGCGAGCACGGCGGGCACGGCATAGCCGAGCAGGATTTGATTGATGAATTCGCGGTCGATCGCGATATGCCAGATCGCCGGATTGTCCAGGAACAACAGGCCGAACAAGGCGGCCAATCCGGCAAACGCCGTCAGCAGGACGGCGCCGACATTGTGGACGATGCTGCCGGTGCGGATCCGCAACCGCTCGAGGCCAATGGCCATGGCAAGCGCGGTGCAGATCTGCAGTGCGGTCTCGGTAAGGCCTGCGGTGTTGCGGTAAACATCACCGCCGTTCACGGCGTGGCGAATTTCCATGAAGCCGAGCAGCACCGTGAACAGGATGGCCGCGGCCTCCACCGTGCGCAGCGGCGCATCGTCGCCGCGGCGCCGCAGGAAGTAGCTTGCCGCCCAGAACGCCAGCGCCGGAACGCCGTAGCCCCACAACAGCCAGTTGAAGATCGGCGTGGTGCCGACTGCGTCGCCGGCAATGCGCGGCTCGTAGCCGATGCGCAGCACGACGAGGCCTGCGAGAATGGCGGAGAGCGAGCGCAGGAATGGAATGGGCCGCTGCATCGCAATCCAGGCTGCTCCCGTCGACATCAGCGCCAGCGCGATCGTCAGCCAGCCTTTTTCAAGCGCGAAGGTCAGCGCCAGCGCCAGCGCGCCGAGCGCGCCGGTGGCAAACAGTGCCACCGAGATCGAAAGTCCGGGCCGGCTATCCCGCCTGGTCAGGGTTTCGGTCGCCGCCGCTAAGGCGGCTGCCAACATGACCGCCAAAATCGCAAACGGGATCGAGCGATCAAGATGCGCGATGCGGGCGTAGAGCGCGATCAAGAGCGCTAGCGGGGTAAACACTCCGGCGGCCGACCACACCACCGGTATGATGGCGCTCGCCGAGCGGCCCTGCGCTAAAAATCCTGCGACGCCGAATCCGGCGGCGAAAATCGCCGCGGTGATCAAATGCAGCGAAACGGAGCTATCGGTGGCGGCAGGGCCGATGCCGGGCAGCGGACCGCCCGGCAGCACCAGCATGTCCGGATTGCCGCGCACCGCCCACTCGGCGAACACCACGAAGACGAATGCGGCAGCACCAGCGACCGCGCCGGTGGCGCTTGGGGCGCGCCATGCGAAGATCAAGGTAGCGGCCACCAGGATCGCGAACACGACGATGGCAGCGTCGGCATGGAAGCTGGCGAGCACGATCATGGTCGCGCCGAGCAGATACGCGGCGAGCGAACCCGATGAGATCGGCTCGATCCGGCCTTCCTCCGCGGGCGGGCCGAACAGCAAGCCGCACACCACCAGCAAGGCTGCCAGCACAAATCCCGACATGACGTGGAATGCAAACGGCCCAACCACCGGCGGGTTGAAATTCAAACAGGGCAATATCCAGAGCAGCGCGAAGACGATGGTGGTGACCGCGAGCCAACGCCACAGCCTGATCCGCGCCAGGCCGAAGGCTGCCGCGGTGACGACGGCGAGGTAGATATAGAGCGCCCAGAAATCCGGCTTCTCGGAAGAGACCAAAACCGGCGTGGCGAATGCGGCGACGATGCCGAGGCCCGCCAGCGCCCGCCCATGCAGGAGCGCCGCGGCGAGTGTGCCCAGCGCCACCAGCCCGAGCAGAATGAAGGCGGTCGCAGGTGCGAGAAAATCATACAGCGCATACGCGGCATAGACCGTCGCAAACGCGACTGCGGTCCCGGCCGCGGTCAGGATCGCGGGGATATTGGCGATCGGCAGCGCCTGAATCGCGGAGGTGTTCTCCTTGCGCCGCGTCCATTCGCCGGCGGCAAGCAAGGCAAGCGCGAACGCGCCGCCGAGCAGGGTCCGCACGCCGGGGCCGAGTAAGCCCGCTTCGATCGAGTAGCGAACCATGAAGAAGCCGCCGAGCGCCAGCGTCAGGCCGCCCAGCCAGACGACCCAGCGGGTGCCAACGCGCTCCTCGAAGCCGGGCTGTGCCTCGGCAAGGGGCGGGGGCGTCGCTGCCGTGACGCCAATGGCGTCGCTGGGCCTTGGGGGCTCGGCCTCCCGCGGGGATTTGGAGGGTTGTTCGGCGGCGATTTCCGGCGATGAGGCTTCCAGGGTCGGCTCGAACGGCTGTTGCGGGGTGAGCGGCGGCGAGACGTGCCCCGCCTGCAGTCCGGCCGCTTCAATTGCATCCAGCCGGTCGCGCAGCTCGGCTGCCGCGTTGAACGATTTGCGCGCGACGATCAGCGCGATGACCGCGACCAGCAGCGAGAACAATTCAAACATCAAGCCTCCCGGCGTCGGCCCGGCGTCCCGGGTTGACCGCGTCAAGTCTTTTGGCCGCTTTCGAAATCGCCTCCCAGCCTGCCGCAACTACTGAGTGTGCACTCCGGCGACAAAAGTTCAAATACAAAGCTGTAGTTTTTACGGTTTGGCTTGAGCCGCCGGGCCGCCGCCTGAATTACTCGAGATCGATGCGGAACGGCCTTCCTTCGACCAACATGCTGCCGGGGCCCATTTCGTCGAGCGCACGCAGCATCCGCCCTTCGCGCCCCAGCGCCTTGTCCGCGAGGCTGACGATCCGCCGGTTTGGCGAGGCGATCGGGGAGGCGGCGCGTATTTGCCGCGCGATCAAGATTTCATCGCGATGCGGATTGAGCGCGCAGACGGCGGCAAAAGCGCTCGCGGTCGAACGGCTGATGCCGGCATAGCAGTGGACGACCAGCGGCGCGCTGCGGTCCCAGCCGCGCACAAAGTTCAGTACCTGCTCGACATGCGACTCCGACGGCGCGACAAAGCCCTCGAGCTCTTCAATGATGTCGTCCATCTGCACCTTGAGGTGATTGGCCGGAAGCACAGAGGCCGGCCGCTGCACCTGATCGACATTGGCCATGACCGTGAGGATGTGACTGGCGCCGACGGCCTTGACGGTGCTGGGAAGTGCGGCGAGCGAACAGACGTGAATCATGATGGTCCTTGGGTTATCTCGATTATAAGATGGTGCGTGGACAAAGCGAAGCGTGCCCGCCACAATTCAGGGCTACGCGGTCAGCGCTTCAAACCTCGCCAAAAACCGCTTCTCGGCCCTGGCCGCGGTCCAGGGCGTCAGATAGTCGCGCCGGGTCGCCGGCGGAAGGCCAGGATCGGCGCCGAACAGGCGCCTGGCTTCGGCTTGCGCAAAGCCCGCAAGCTCGGTTGCCTCGAGGTAGGCGGCGCCCCTGTCGGCGGCCTTGATCTGACGCTCGATTTCCTGCGCCAACACCGGCGGCAATCCGAAGCGGATATGGATCGCCGAAAGCAGCCGCTTTTCGACCGCCTTGTAGTCGCCGCCAAGCACGGCCTTGAATGGCGAGATCATGTCGCCGATGACATATTCCGGCGCATCGTGCAGCAGCGCGGCGAGGCGGTAGCTGACATCGACGCGCGGTATCTGCTCGCGCATGACAGCCTCGACCAGCAAGGTATGCTGCGCCACGGAAAAGATATGCGCGCCGTTGGTCTGTCCGTTCCAGCGTGCCACGCGCGCCAGTCCATGGGCAATGTCGGCGATTTCGATATCGAGCGGGGAGGGGTCGAGCAGATCGAGCCGCCGCCCCGACAACATCCGCTGCCAGACGCGGGCGGTCGTTTGGTGCGCGGGCAATTTTCCGGCCGTCATTTGACCTTGAGGCGGGGGGTGCGACGTTTTCCGGCACTGCTTTCGTGGCAAAAGCAGGTGACCAGATGGTCGTTGACGATGCCCGTGGCCTGCATGAAGGCATAGACGATGGTCGGGCCGACGAACTTGAATCCGCGCGAGGCCAGTTCCTTCGACATCTTGATCGACAGCGGAGTCGATGCGGGGATGCTGGCGGTGGTCTTGAAGTGGTTGATCTTCGGCTTGCCGTCGACGAAATCCCACATGAATTTCGAGAAGCCGGGGCCGTCTTCCATGATCTTCAGGTAGGACCTTGCGCTGTTGACCGCGCCCTCGATCTTGGCGCGGTTGCGCACGATACCGGCGTCATTCATCAGCGCAGCGATTTTCTTTGCGTTGTAACGCGCAATCTTCTCCGGCTGGAAATCGTCGAAAGCCTTTCGGAAATTATCGCGCTTGCGCAAAATCGTGATCCACGACAACCCGGCCTGGAAGCCGTCGAGCATGAGCTTTTCATATAGCGCGCGGTCATCATATTCCGGCACGCCCCATTCGGTGTCGTGATAGGCGAGATAGAGCGGGTCTTCGCCCGGCCACGGACACCGCGTCAGGCCATCGGCATGCAGGCGTGCGGTCCTCGTCATGCCACGGTCTGCCTTGGCGTGGAGCGCAACTCATCCGGTTCGGCAAGGCGGACGGCAAGGCCGCCCGATGTCAGCGCGGTGCCGGCCCCAAGCGCGTCGGCGGCACGATCGATCCGGATCAGCGCAAGGCCGTGGTGGCCCGCGGTGGACCCCATGGTGCCGACCGGTTTGTCGCCGGCGAGGATCGAAGCTCCCGGCTCCGGCGCCGGGCCGTCAAGAACAATCCGGACTGTTCGC